>JAABUV010000262.1_pt1 | contig 81098 bp, 142 predicted proteins | sample 5559971 | NCBI WGS metagenome assembly JAABUV01 (sample SAMN10711881, study PRJNA513362) | rock metagenome | isolation source: Antarctica rocks | place: Antarctica: Victoria Land, Knobhead nord | collected 2015-12-19 | reverse complement strand
GCACCCCCCCCCCCCCCCCCCCCCCCCCCCCGTGTGCTCACTGTATTTCAGGCGCACATCAGCCTCATGGCGTGTTGGCGCGACGCGCCTCTGCGCGCGCACGCCACAGCCGCCCTCCCCTCCCGTGCTCCCTGGCATTCTGGCGCACGTGAGAGTCGTGGCCACGCGGTGCGGCCTGCCTCGCAACGCGTGCCTGATGGCCATCCTGTATGCTGTCTTTGCAGAGCGACACGGACATTCCCTCTCATGCCTGCAGCTGTGCTGTAGGCCTGTCGCGGGCGGCGGTGGCAAGGCGTGAGACTGCCACGCCCACGCTTGCATCAGCCCGCTGGCGCTGGTCATGCAGCGTTGCTCGGCTGCAGTCGGCCCCCAGACGGTCGCACGTTCTGCCCTGCACGCCATGCTGCTCTGCACCACCGCAGGGACCGCTCAGACCTGGTGGCGCTCGAGGCGGTGCGCGCGCTGTTCGGCGCGCTGCCGACGGCTGCCCCGCCGCTGTTCGCCACCGCTGCGGCCGCGCCGCCGGCGGAGGACGCCCGCGACGCCAGGTGTGCCGGCGGTGCAGCAGTAAGTTCTGCTTAGCACGATGCTAAAGCAAGCCGCTACTCCAGCGCTACAGCGCGCAATAGCAGCCTCTGGGCGCTGTGGGCGTGCCTGCCACGTTTGCAGGCTGGGGCTCGTGTCTAGGCTGTGCGACATGTTGAAGAACTATGTGCGGCGACCCTCTAGCATGAATGGTGCAGAGCTCGGCGCTGTCCTTTGCTTCCTCGTGCAACTGTAACCCTAACAGGCCCTGAGAGGCAGCAGCTCTGCCTGCATGCTGATGGTGGTTGCGTTCCCCCGCGCGGCGACCAGGATGCGGGCGCGAGGTTGGCGGCTGGCATGCGCGGAGGCGGCGCGCGATGTGGGGTTCCTGCCGGGGTTGGGCCTGGGCCCGCAGCCGGCCGGCGCGGCCACACTCGCCAACGCGCTTGCTGCGCGCCTGCGCCGCGCGCTGCACTCGGGCTCGCCGCCGCTCGTGTGCGCCGCCTGCCGCGCAGCCGGTGCGGAGCCCTGGGGCTGCTGATCAGCTTTGCTTAGGTTCACAACCTAGGCTAGCGGACGCCTGCGCTGCATGCTGTGCTCGTGTGCGCGGCCTGCCGCGCGGCTGGTGCGGGGCCCTGGGACTGCTGAGCGGCTCGAGCGGGCTCGGGCTATCTTGCAGTCACTACCGCATTTCATCATGGGCTTAGGATGAACTTTGCAAGAACGCCTGAGCCGAATGCGCCGCCGCAGGCGCCATGGGCGAGGCGCGCGCGCGCGGCGCGTCGGGCGGCGGCGGCGGCCGCGGGGCCGGCGGCGGTGGCGGCGGCGGCGGCGGCGCCGACGCGATGCTGGCGGCGGTGGCGGCCGAAGTCGCGGGCGTGCTGGATGCGCCTGGCGCGGGCGCGGGCGTGCGCTGCGCGGCCATGGAGGCGCTCCTCTGGCTCCAGGCGCGCGCGCTCTCGCCACCATGGTTGGTCTCTGTGCTGGGGTTCGGGTATGGGGGAGGTTTGCTGATCATGCAAGGAGTCTGAGGGTCTGGAAGAGTCTGTGGAAGGGTCTGTGTAAGGGTCTGTGGAAGGGTCTGCGGAAGGCGTCTGAGGGCCGGTGCCTGCCACACTGCTCATCTGTTGCGTGTTTGGCTGCTCATGCAGCACCACGGAGTGCACTACGCCGGGGAGCACGCAGCGCCTGACCCGGGCGGCTGGCGGGGCCACAGCTGGCCCCGCGCGCGCCGCAGCTCGCACCAGCGGCCGTGCTGCGCCACGCCGCCGCCGGCGCGCCGGGCGGCGGGCCGGGCGGCGGCGCATGGCCGCCGGACATGCTGCAGGCGCTGCTGGGCGCGCTGCACCGCGTCATGCGCGCGGCGCCGGCCGCGGCGCGGCCGCTGCTCGGCACCGCTGGCGCGCTGGCGGCCGCCGCGCCGGCCAGCATCGCGGCGCGCCGCCCGGCCCGTATATCAGGCGTCATTGTGTCTCTTCTAGTGTACCTAATTGGTACAACAAGTGCCGATCAAAAATTGCCTAAAGGTAGCTGACGCAGCCCCTCCCAGCTGGCACCCCGAGGGGACAGCGCCTGCGGTGCCTGTGCGGGAGCTGGCCCGGGCCTGCGTGGCTGGCCGCAAATGCCTGTGGTGCTCAGACGCCCGGCCCGCCGATGGCGCAGCCTCTCTCAGCTGGCATGCCAAAGAGGGTGGCCGCCTGCGGTATATGTGCGGGGTCCGGCACGGGCCTGCGTGGACAGCCGCGGACGCCTGTGATGCTCAGACTCCACGCAGAGTGATGTCCCACTTCCGGTCTCCCAGACAAGCACTCCGGCAGCCGACAATGCAAACGTGCCTGCGAGGGAGCGCTTTTAACCGAGTCAGCTAGAGTGAGCCCTACATGAAGTCTGAGGCGGGCGCAGCCGGACGCGGTGGTCGCGCTGTGGACGGCCGCGCTGGCGTGCGGCGCCGAGGGCCGCGCCGCCGCGCTGGCGGCCGCGCTGGAGGTCGTGACCGCCGCGCCGGCGCCGCCGCTGGCGCCGCCTGTCACAGGTTCGTCTCGTGGGACTGTTCTGGCTAGGTTGTGCCTGGAGCGTGCTGCAGCCTGGACGAGTACATAGCCTCCAATAGCTTGTCAGGCTGGCGCGTGCAGGGGGGCGCGGCGGCGGGGCGCTGGCAGACGCGCCGGGAATAGCAGCTGAGCCGTGAAGGGCAAGCTGTGCTGTTGGGCGTCACGCCTCTGCTTTTGAGCCAGGCGAGCAGCGCAGCGCGCAGCTCAGCAGCATGGGAAGCCGTGCCGTGCCTGTTTGTGGTGCTGCCGCGCGACGAGCCCCTGTGCTGAACACCGTGAACCTGCGAAGAGTGCGCCGACAGCGTCCCTGCCCCACGCCGCGCAGGCAGCGCGCGCGCGGCGCTCGCCGCCGCGGCCGAGGCCGACGCGGCGTGGGCCGCGCTGCAGCGCGGCGCGGCCTGGTGGCTGGGCGAGCATGCGAACGCGGCCACGGGCGAGGTCGCCGGGCATGCGCTCCCGGCCGGCGCCCCCCACGACGGCGGGGCTCTGACACCTAGGGACCCCAGCGGCGGCGGCCAGGGCGCCGACCAGGCCGCCGCGGCGGCCGATGCGGCGGCCCCGGCGGGCCTGTGGTCGGGGTCGGGGTCGGGGTTTGAGGACGCGCACGCGGTCGCGCTGGCGGCCGCGGCCGCGCGCCGGCCGGCGCTGGCGGCCGTGGTGGCCGCGCTGCAGCACGCAGCCACGGCGCTGCCGTGGCCGGGGCGCGTGGCGGCAGCCTCGGCGCTCGGCAAGGCGCGCGGCACATGGTCCAAGCAATCTTTGCTACTTGATCACTTCAACTACATCTCATATAAAGCTAATCAAGGTATCAAGGGTTCAAGGGTCTGACATGCTTCTGTGTGTTACAGCACCCTGGTTTGCACCCTCGCCCGGGGGGGGGGGGGGGGCGTGGCAGCCGTGCTGCCGCGAATGCAGCATGTGGCGCCTGTGACCACATGCAGTCTGTTGTTAAGAGCCAGCCAGAGGGCCAACTGCTCCTGCACTGGAAGTGGACAGAATGATGCACTGCGCGTCCGCTGTCTGTGAAGGGCCGAGATGTGGTGAGTGCCTGCTTGTTCTAGGAGAGCATGCATGTAGTATGCCGTCAAGCTGGCACGCGCGTGCCCGCTCGGCGTGCGAGCCTGCGCCGCGTGCCGCGCGCAGGTGGCGGTGCGCTCTGAGGAGCCGTACCGGCTGCAGTGCTATGGCTTCCTGGCGGCGGTGGCGTCGCCCGACATCCTGGGTGCGCACTGTGAGCCCGCATCAGAGACTTTGGTGGAGGCAGCGTGACCTGAGGAGCCCCGCACAAAGTGTGCAGTGCTGGCTGGCTGCGCCGCCTATGCTTTTCTCACGAGCGAGCAGTGGCCTGACATCTTGTCTGGCATTCTTCTCTTGTCCGGACACACACGCGGATTACGCACAGACTGCATGCGGCAGCCTTCTGCCTCAGCCATACTATGTCTCTGTTGGTCTGCACATCAGAGACCTGCCGCGCGGGAGCAGGCGTGGCATCTGCCGTGCGGCCCGTGCTGCCGATCCTGGACGCACTCTACGCCACGCGCGCGACGTTGGAGGGCCTCGTCGCAAAGCATGGGGCGCGCGCAGCGCGGTGCGCGCGGTCCTCTGCCCCGCAGTGTAGGTGCTGCATGGCTCGGCCTGCTGCAGCCTACACGGCCAGCAGTGTGCATCCCTCCGCGCGGCTCTTGCCCCGCGCGCAGCACGGCTCCTGGCTCCGAGCGCAGTGTGCGCACTGGCACTCACCAGGCTTGCAGAATGCCTGGCGGGTTTCAGAATGCCACTGCCGTTTGCCAGGTTTCAGCAAAGAAGTCAAGAAGTCAGGCAGTGGCGCCCGGGCAGGTGGCCGCCAGCGCTGCTGGCGCAGCTGCGCGCGCGGCACCAGGCGCTCGCGGCGCGCATCACCCGGCGTGTCTGCGCGCTCGGCGAGGACTGCTACCCGATCGGTGCGCGCGGCGCGCCTTTAGGACGCAGCGCCTAGGGCAGATGTGCGCTCTTCGTGATTGGGCGCAGGCGGCTAGTGGCTGCTTGACAGGCGGGCGCATGGCGCGTTGTGCTCTGTGGCCGGTACAGGCTGATGCGCCCATGGTCAATGTTACTTGTATTCTTATAGCGCTTTCCAGCATCAAGGTTCTCACAAACCCATCATCACAAATGCGTATTGTGCATGCTGTGCCAGGCAGTCAGGGCCTGTAACTGCAGCCAGTGCGGTGTCCTGGCCCCTGCACACATGTTAGAAGCGAGTGCATCCCTGCTGCCATGCGCGCAACAGGCCCGCGGAGCCGGGAGCTGCTGACCGCGACCGGGGACGATGCGGCCAGTGCGGAGCAGGTGTGAACTTTACAGCTGTTTCTACACGCTAGAGCTGCAAAGCGGTGTGCTGACTGCAAATGCTGGCAGGCACCCAAGGTCCGAAAGGAAATCACATCACAACGCACAGGCCGTTGCCGCTGCACGGAGCAATGCTTGCGAGAGATGCTGTCACAGCAAGCCGCTGCGGATGTGTGCAGCCAGTGTGCAGACGCCACAGCGTAGTAGATAGGCAGGACTGGACTATTTGCCAAAGGCAACAGGGTGCGAGCAGCAGCGAGAGCGCTGGCTCACCCTCCCCGCGCACGGCTGCTATACCCTATCAAGAGCTTGCAGGTGCCGGCTGGCCTGGCGGCGCTGGCGGCCGGCGCGGGCGCCGAGGACGACGATAGCAGCGAGGGCAGCTTTCAGGCGGACGCGCCGTTGCCCAGCCCGACCCCAAGGCGCGCGCCTCGCCACGCTCGTCCTAAGAACGCATTTCAAGTTGCAGTGTGCATGCTGACCTGCTGCAGCCTGTCTGGGCGCACCATGTCTTGAGCTCCAGGCGGCTCGTCAGACGTGAGGCGTTTCTGCACGAGCACTCCGCTGCTCAGCCAAGCAAGAGGGCCTGCACGGGCTGCCGCGCTGCCGCGGTGCACATGCCGGTGCGGCGCGCGGAAGACTCGAGCAACAGAGCTGCCGCGGCGCAGACGCCGGCGGCGATGCCGCTGTCGCCCATCCTGGGCGGCGAGGACGCGCTCGGCGCGCTGGAGCGCGATCTGGACGACCGCCTGCGCGCGGACGCCTGGCGCCCCGCGGCGGGGCCCTCGCCCTGGCAGGTGCGGCCGGCGGCGCTCAAGACCTTTCAATGTTTGCTCCGACTTGCTAGGGTTAAGTTTAGGGTTAGGGCTTCCCTGCCCCTATTCATGCTGTTATATGCCATGCACTTTGGGCGCCTGGCGCCCCGCGGTGGGCCCCTTGCCCTGGCAGGTGCGGCCGGCGGTGCTCGAGCTTCATCATTGCTTCCTGCGCATTGCTTGCGGGCCGCGGCTGGAAGCGATTGAATGCTTCCACGTTATTTGCTGGGGCCGCGGGTGCGACAAGCTATGCTCGCGCTCTCATGCACCTCAGTCATGCAGCTGAGTCCTGACGCCTGCAAACGCCTGGGAGCGTTATGCGGGGGCTGACCGCTTGAGCAGCCCTAATCGGCTCATGGAGGCCGTAGCATGATCTCCATGACTTCATACAAGTGCAGACTTTCACATAAAAACCGGTCGTCGGGCTTGCAGACGGCGACGTTCGATCGCGAGCCGGACTTTGGCGACGGCGAGGCCGCGGCGCCCTACGGCGAGCTCGAGCCGTACGCCTACTCCGAGCACGATGCAGCAGGGTCCACTGCGCAGACGCCGTCCGCAGGCGCGCCCGCTTGCTGTGGTGCAAAGGCTGGCACACAGTGGAAGAACGCGTCTGCATCACATCCGCACCGTACCTGTCATGTACTCAAGCTCCGTGCGCGCAGCTGGACAGGCAGCCGAACGCGGCCGTGTCATGCCACGGGAGCATGGGCAGCACACACGAAACCGCGTGTGCAACACACTCAGCGCGCGCGGCAGGCGGCGCGACGCACCTGCAGGGCCGCGGCGAGGTGGTGCACGACTTCCAGGCCGCGCTGGCCGAGGAGCTGTCCGTGGCGGCCGGCGAGTCGGTGCGGCCCGGCCCTACCCTAACCCTAGCGTGGCAGGCTCAGACCGGCGCGCTCGTAGTTCGCCGCGCCTGGCCACCTCCCCAGGGCGCACTTGCGGCCGTGCGTGCCTATGCGCAGCCAGGGATCCCGCACGCCCTTGCTGTTTATGTCCGCCGGCCTTGCACGCGCCAAATACTGCGCATGCCGCGGTCGACCCTTCACCTGGAAGTTCTCCTCTGCTCTGACGCGCCAACCTGCAATATGTGACAATGCAAGGCTCCGTCCAGTGTGCTAGGAAATTTTTTAAAAAAAATGTAAAAAATGAGGAAAGCTGGAAGCAAGCTGACCCTGGCTGAGCGCCACTGCAGGTGGAGGTCGTGGCTCAAATATTGACAAAAAATAATTTTATAAGCAAGATAGCTGGGGGAGATAGCTGACCCTGGCTGGGCGCCCGCGGCAGGTGGAGGTGGTGGCGCAGGTCGATGGCTGGCTGCACTGCGTGGGCGCGGGCGGCGCGCGGGGCCTCGTGCCCGCGTCGTACGTACGCCTCGCCGCCGGCAGCCCGCAGCGCGTGTCGCCCTTCGCGGCCGCCGCCGCGGCCGCGCCGGTGCGGCCCGCGCCCGGGGCCTGGGGCATGGCTATGCGCGCTGCGGGGGGTTGAAATGAAGCGGCGGCGCGGCGTCCCAATGTTGAGCGGTTGCGCCGCCTTTCTGGGGCCCGCATGGATTGGCTGCCGCCCGACGCGGAGGCCGCGTGGCTGGGCTGGTTCCGCCTGCAAGGCCACGGGCGTCGCACCTGTACCTCGCATTCCTGGCGCCCCCAAGTTTCGTGAAAGGTCCGTATGGGCTGATGGGAGCTGCGTGCCTCAAAGACCATGCGCGCAGGCCGCCAGGCTGTGTTGCCGCGCAGGCGCCGCCGCCCGAGCTGGACCTGCTCTCCGAGCCGGACATGCTGGCGGCGCTGACGGCGCCGCGTACGCCGGCCGCGCCGCCGCCGGCCGCCAACGGCGCCATCGCCAGCTGGACGTCCTTTGACAACCCCGCCTTTGCGGAGCCGCCCGCGCCCGCCCCGCGCGACCCCGACCCCGGCTCCATACCCTACGCGAGCGCGGGCGCGCCCGCCGACGGCGCGCGCACCGAGGCGCCAGCCGGCGCCTCGTTCAACGACCCGAGCTCGGTCCCAACGCCTGTACCCCCCGCCAGAGCCTCGTACGACGAGCGCTCACCGCCCGGCGCGAGCGCGTTTGCGGCGCCTGCGTCCGCCGCGTCGCTGCCCAGCTCGCCCAGCGCGGCCGGCGTGGCCTACGGGGCGGCGCGCGGGGCGGCCCCGGCCGACGCGGACCGGGGCCCTGCTCGGCGGTCCTTGGAAGGCGGCAGCGCCTGGCGCGCGCCTGATCAGGCGGCGGCCGGCCGCGCGCCCGCGCCGGATCGCGCGCCGGCGGGCGCGCCCGACCCGGCGCACCTGCAGGCGCTGCCGGGGCCGGAGGGCGGCCAGCGCGACGGCGACGCCGAGGAGGGCGGCAACGAGAGCAGCCGCCTTGTCCTGCCCGGCATCGTGCGGTGCGCGAGCTTAATCCAGCATGTCCTGCTGCAAGGCTTGAGGCGGGAACGGGCTGCAGGCGTGTTCAAAGATAGTGGCAGTACTCCGGGTGGCGGCTCGGGGTCCAGTGGTAGGGCTGGGCCACAGGTGTGCATTGTGTGCCACGAGGAGATGCAAGCGACCGCTCAAGGACCTTCCGGCCGCATGGCGTTCTGTGGCCCGAAAAAGGTCAACCTGTGCGCCAGCAGGGCAAGAGTGCAGGGCTAGGGCATGCACAGCAGCCCCCAGGTGGCGCGCTGGTGCAGGAGCACCGACGAGGAGGCGGCGGGGCCGGCCGCCTCGCAGCCGACCTCGCCGCTGCCGACGCGGCGCCGCGGCGCCGGCGGCGCCGCCGGCCGCGGCGGCCGCCACTCGCGCGGCACGAGCGCGGACCTGCGCGGCGCGGCGGCGGGCCTGGCGGCGCTGGCGCGGCAGGGCTCGCGGGCGGACTCGGGCCTGTGGCCGGGGCCGGGGCAGGGGTCGGGGTCAGCGCTGGGCTCGACGGTCGGCAGCCCGCTCGCCGGGCGCACGCCGCGGCACTCGCGCGCGCGCAGCATCGAGGCCGCGGCCGCGCTGGGCGCCGAGCCGCAGCGACCGGCGTACCGCACCGCGGTCCTGTACGGTGCGCCGCCCTGCAGCCGCTGGCGCCGGCGCCGCCTCTCGCGGCGCCGCCCCTCACCGCCCCTCCCCTCCCCGCCCCGCCCCGCCCTACGCCTGCGAGCCTGAGCACGCGCCCATGGTGGGCTTGACGGACTGCAGCAGGAGGCCGAGTGAGGCATTGCAGCAGCCGGGCGCCGTTTGGTGCCGTGCTCAGCACAGGACTGGCTGCATGCACCGGACCTGTGGTCAGTGCGCACGCGCAAGCGCACGCGCACTCTGAACTAACTCCTGGTCCTAGCTCTGGTGCATCAGCCAGGCCTCTGCTGAACTCGGTACCCATGGCGTCTGGCAGCTGCAAAGCGCTTCTCGGCCTCCTGCTAGCGTCTGTCAACCTCATCATGGGCGCGCGCGCGCAGGCTTCCAGGCGGAGAGCGAGGAGGAGCTGAGCGTGGGACCGAGCGAGGAGGTGACTGTGCACCCTACCCTAACCCTATGCGGCATCAAATGCGCTGCGGGCGCGCGCGCAGGCTTCCAGGCGGAGAGCGAGGAGGAGCTGAGCGTGGCGCCGGGCGAGGAGGTCACCGTGCACGCCGAGGTGGAGGGCTGGCTGCAGGTCACGCGCGCGCGCGATGGCGTGCGCGGCCTCGTGCCCGCCTCGTACGTGGGCGGCGCAGGGGGGTAGGGTTAGGGCTTCCAGGCCTGTTGGCGCGTGCTGGGCGCTGTGCCTGCGCGGCGCGGGACCCCTGTGCTGGGTGCTGGGAGGCCTGCTAGAGTGATGTGCGTGCACGCACAGCACAGGCTTGGACAGACACTAGACTTGCGACTGCTGGTACGTTGGCAACTGCTGCTTCGTTGGCGCGCGACTGTCCAGGGCAGGTTTCAAAATAGCCGCCGGCCTCGACAATGGGCTAGATTGCAACTGGCCCATGTCCCGCATGCCTCTCATGCTCATGTAATGCTTGTGCTTTCAGGCCGCGAGTGCCAGCCATGAGTGTCGAGGCTTCTGTGCACAGCGCCTTGTTAGGTTGTGCGCAGCGGAACAGAGACGGTCAAATCATGCTCTTGCAGGAGCCTCCAATGACAGGACATAGAAACGTAACCGATCAATCGAGCAACTACAGACTTCAAAGCAAGCAGTCAAAGCAAGCGCGACTACGGAAGGGAGGAAAATCGCGCTCCACACAGGAGAGCTGCGCCTGGCTGCTGCCAGCATGCCGAGTTGTGACGCTTCAATAGCCGCTCTCATCCCAGCACAAAACCCCAGCATGACAGCAAAGTCCCAAGACAGGCCAGCCCCATCCCCTACTGGCAGGGCGGCTGCTTGAAAACCGGACCAGCACGGCAGCACACTTGCACATCCGGCTGTATTGTCACGAGGGCCCGCCAGTTGGCCCACAGGGCAAGACTGGTGCACGCGAGGCGCGCTTGACATCGCCGGCTGCACATCGGCTGCTGTGTGTGTGGTGCACCAAATGCCCGGGGCGTGAGGCCGCAGGGCCCCCCATAGGGTACATGCACTGGCGTGGGACGGCGCCCCAATGCAGGCGCGCCCACGACCTAACGAAATTGCGGTATGCAACCAAAGAGAGCGCCAAAACCAGCAGTGCGCTCGGGCCAACTGTCGCCCAGCACGCAAGTGCACGTGTTCCGCTCATCTCTGAAGCTTGTTTTTTCTACCCTACAAAAACGCAATGAAACGTGGCCGCGACGCGCACGGCGGCCACTCCAGGCTACATGTTTGCGCTCGTCTGCTGAGCGGTCCTGCACCTAACGCATCCCGCAGGCAGCCTCCACAGCCCTCGCCCAGCCCTCCAGCCTCACATGCGGCGACACTCGTCGCGAAGGTCAAGCAGACCGATTCCCCTTGCTGCGGGATGGTCCCGGCGCCGCTCACATCGCGCGGGCCTGCCCCAAAGGCCAGCCGCCCTGCTGTGTGGGCGTCCAGCTCTCTTCAGGAGCTCGGAAAACATCCACCGTCGTGGCCCGCTTCACAAGTATACCTCACTATGTTTGTAGCCTATTCATGTATGGCCGCCAAATGTACATAATGCGCGCCCTGCCATGCCTGCACGAGCGCAGCAGCTGCCAGGGCGCACCAGCGCTTAGCTGCGTGCGCCCCTCCCAATTTGTGGGCCCATGCAGATGTCCACGCCATCTTCTCAATTATCACGGCCACCCCAAGTTTATTCACGGCGGCGCCTGCACAGCAGGTCCGCGTAGCATATGTTAACCCGGCCAGGGCCTCTGGTGCGGCCCGGACCCCACGGCCAGCCGCCCCACGGCCTCCATGACGCACCAGTTTCAAGCATGGTTTTGAGGCTGCGGCTCCATCACTGCGCAGCCGCGCCTCAGTAGCTCAGGAAGCCGCCACGGGCGTACTGGTCGTAGTCCTGCAGCAGACAGCAGAGCGCTCTGCTGTGTTTGTGTTGACAACTTTCGACACCATGGCGATCAGGCACTGCCGCGGCTCTGTGCAGCAGCAGCAGGGGGCGTGCGGCCTTGCCGCTCACCGGCTGCACCATGAGCTTGCAAGGTATCTCGTTGTGCGGTTCACTAGGCCTGCAATGGGCTCGTAAAGCGCATGAGTAGCCCAACCCTCTCGACATGTGTGAATGCTTGGCCCCGAGGCGCTTCCATAATCTGATGTTGCCCAACGCCTGGCAGCAGCGGGACCATGCCAAGCTGGGCAGGTGGCCACGGCCAGACCGGGGTCATATGCGGGCCGCACCGAGGGCTGCCCGCCGGCGTGCGCCTCGCCGGCGCCCGGCGCGCCCAGGCCGTCGTCGCTCTCGCGCGCGACGGGCCCGCCGCTGCCGCCGGCGCTGCGCAGGCCGGAGCTGCCGCTGCCGCCGCCGGGCGCCAGGTCGGCGTACGACGCGGGGCCGCCGCTGCCGCCGGGGCTGCGCAGGCTGTGGCCGGCGCTCAGCGGCTCGCCGCCGGGCGCGCCCGCGGCGCCCTCGCCCAGGAAGCTGAAACGGACGCCGTGCAGGCGCGCTACCAGGTCGCCGTACTCGCTCTCCTCGCTCGCGCGCGCGCCTGCCGCACGGGGCCCTGTTAGGATTTACTAAAGGGTTTATTGAAGGGGTGGGGACCGGCCGCTAATGCTGCGCGTCCGGGCCGTGACGCCGGAGCATGTGCTGTGCCGGCGCCCCAGCCGTCGGGCCCAAAGCATGCTCAGCGGCGAGGGTCTGCATGCTCCGCGGATAGGGTCTGCATGCCCGCGCAACCAGGGTCTGCACCCTCGCTACTTTCTGCTGGCGCGCCCGGCTCTGAGGACGTGACAGGAGCGCACCAGCACTTTGCCCTCTTCCCGCCCTCTCAGCTTTCAAAAACAAGCGATTACGGCTGTGCTGGCGCGCTCCTGTTGCTGGCCTCCCACAGTAACAGCCTGGCAGCTTCAAAGCCCATGTCCTGGGACCAGGCCCGCTGTGCATAACCGCACGCTGCAGCCCCGGCATCCCTCGGCGGCGCATGCTCCTGGGCGGGGGGCGCACTGTCGAGCGCGGCGTTCAGCTGCGCCTGCATCGGGCTGATGCCCATGGCGCCCATGCCGGGCGGCGACCCGGTCGCATACGCGCCAAAGGGATCCAACGCGGCGGCCGAGGCCGCCGCCTGCATCATGGCCGCCTGCTGCTGCAGCGCCAGCATGCCCTGCGAGCTGCTGAAGCCGCCTGCGCGCGCGCAGACAGTTGAGCGCCGCGGGGAAAGGTACCTGTTATTACAATGTGAGCAGGGCCTGACAGGCTGCACAGCCCTGCTGGACATGATGCGAGACAGCTCCGTATGTGGTGCACATGCGGGCCTCGGCACGCTGCGGGCGCGGCACCACGGGGGGCGCACCAGCATGGAATGCGTTGTGCACGCCCGGCACCGGCGGCGGCACCTGCGCGGCGCCGGCGTGGTACGGCGACATGGGCGGGGAGCCGCGGCCGCGCGCGCCTGCCGCGACGCAGGCGGGAGGGCTCCGTCAACACCGGCCCTTGTCCAGCGGGAGTGCAAAGCCTCGCCGCACTCGGCTGAGTGCTCATGGCACGGGCCGCCGTTTCCGCGCAAGGGCCAAAGGACATGCTTCACCAGCTGCTTGCATTGTCCGGGGGCAAGGTCTGTAGGCCAGCATCGTAGCCTGCTACCCATGGTGCCCTTCAGACGCATACTGCTCTCTTGCTATATAGGATCAGAATCGCTGCAGCCCCGTGTGAGCACAGCGCCGTCTGACCGTTCCATCAGGCGCGCCCCGGCCCCGCCGGGGCTGCGCGGGGGCGCCGCGCCGCACCGTGCGGCGAGGAGGCCTTGGAGGGCGACTTGGCGGGCGCGATGCCGAGCTGGCGGCGCATGGCCATCGACATGCGCGGGCCCTCCGAGTCGTCGCCGCCGCCCGCGCCCGCCTGGTGCGCCTGCACCATCGCCTGCGCGGCCGCCCAGAGAGCGCACTCAGCGGGCCCCCGCATTTGACAGGGTTAGGGTTAGTCTTCACTGGGTAGTCGGCGAGCCCTTGCATCGGGTAGCCGCAGGCCACAGTGACGCTTGCCTCCCCATGCGCCGGTGCGGCCGCCGCCGCGGGGCTGGCCAGGGCCTCTTAATGGTTCTGGAGCATGTTAAAGGCGTTGTTTGGATACAGAGGGGTGCACTGTTTACGACATGCCGGTGACGCTACGACTGGGCTCCTGAAAAACTTGTACATTGCCGATTCTATCATTGTTGACTGCTGATCTGGCAGCATAGGGTGGAGGTCCCACGGTAGGGAAGGTCTGAAAGTAGGTTCTTGCAAGCGCGCGCAGCCGCCGGCGCGCCTGCGAGATGCTGGGGCTGGAGGGCGAGCGCGGCAGGAAGCCGCGCGGTGGCACCACCAGCGGCGGCGGCGGCTCCAGCGGCGGCAGCGGCAGCTCGCCCGACCCCACCCGCTGCGCGGCCGCCTGCGCGGAACAGGGTCAGGCTCCTCCTACCCCAACCTTAACCATATCCTGCGCTCAACGGCCGTCGGGCTTCCCAGAGCGCTGTCACCTGTGCGAAGCCGCGCCACCGGAGCAAGGCGCCATGCGCATGCCGGACGCCATCAGACTATTACACCAGGCCACGGGATGCGTCCTGCACAGGTATGGCACACGCTGCTGGCCTGCATGCAGCGCATGGCCGCACACCTGCATCTGAAAGTGCTCCTCGGCGGCGGACAGCCGCGCGTCGAACGACGCGCGCCCGCCGGCCTCGCGCAGGCGGTGGTGCACCGGCGAGGACGACCCCTGCCGCGCCGGCGCCTGCGCGGCCGCGGGCGGCGTGGCCGGCGCGTGCGTGGTGGTCGGCGAGCCCAGCTGCGCGCATGGCGCCCCATGTCAGCCGCACTCAGCGTCACATCACGGCCCCAGCCGCCCGTGGCTCGCCGGCAGCATGCATGCATGCCTTAACAAGCGCTGCAAGGAGCACGGGCGCGCCGCGCCAGCTTGAACACTGCCTCTGTCAGCCCCGTGCACGGCTACGCTGGCGGCTGCTGCCGTGCCCGTCTGCACACTTTGCAGCACCAAGAAAGAGTGGGCAGCACTGTATCTACACAAGGTGGCATGCTCCTCTTTCCTCCTGGGCCTCATATCTGAGCCGGACAGGATAGGCAGCTTACGAGCTGCCCACACCATCGCCACAGCCCGGCGGGCGCCCACCTGGCTGTAGCCGGGCATGGCGAGCGGGAGGCCCGCCGACACGCACGCCTGCGCCTGCAGGTTCAGCTGCGCCTGCGCCTGCGCGGCCTGCTGCGCCTGCACATGCGCCTGCCGCGGAGCGCCGCGCACTGCAGCGTAAGTCCTGGCAATCTCACAGATGTAGGTTTGGGGATAGGTGTATGGCCAGGGCGACTCCACTAGCCAACATGGCCACGACATGCTGGCCATATGTTGTGGCCAGCACGCATCGCGCCGTGCTGGCAGGTCAAAGTGTTATAGTGACCCGTCGCAATGGTCGCAATGGCCCAGAGACCATGAGCACTTCTGGTGGATAGACATTAAACGTACGGATAATACCATAGAAATATAAGTGGAGATCAGAGGTCGTGCACGAGAGCGGGCCAGCACCTGCACGGTGGCCTGCGCCTGCGCAAACGCGGCCACGGCGGCCGCCTGCTGGTACGCCGCGCGCTGGGCGTGCTCCGCGGCCGCGGCCGCCTGCGCCTGCTGCTCGGCCATCTGCTGCGCTATGGCCTGCTGCGCAAACTGCGACCCCAGGGCGCGCGCGCGTCAGCTGTGGCGAGCCTGGGGGAACAGCCCAGCCGAGCGGGCGGGTGCAGGCAGGCTTCAGGAGCGCCGGCTGTGCTCCAAGCCAAGGCAGCGCAGAATGCAGCTCCAGACATTTTCGGTCGGGCCTGTCGGGCCTGAGCCCATGTCCAAGCCTCAACACTATGTGCTCAGGCCTCGCCGTGTCCAGGCTTTTGAGCCAAAAAACCCCCGCGACAGGCAAACAATCGCGGGCGGAGCGGACCTGGTGCGCCTGCTGCGCGTTGGGCGGCTGCAGGCCGGCGCCTGCGCGCATGCCCAGGCCGCCCGGCGCGGCCAGCGCGGCGGCCGCCTGCTCGCGCAGCGCCGCCTGCTCGCTCTCGCCGATGATCTTCTCCAGCAGCACCTGCCGCACATACTCCTGCGCCCCCAGCCCCACACGTCACGCGGCCGCCCATTGCCTTCAGGCAGGACCCGCTAGCCGCATGTATGCCTCCGGCTCCGGCCCCGCCTGTCACGCAGCTGCCCGTCTATCACCTGCAGGCACGACATGCGGAGCCGCCCCCAGACCGCCGTTCGGACCTCAACCATGCTGCCTGAAGCCAGGCGGACAGGCGCGCGCGGCGGCCGCACGGCAGGGTTTCAGTGGGTTAAGCGGCGGCGTGCGCGGGCGCGGCGCGCGGCGCACCGCCTCCTCGAGCGACCAGGCGCCGACGGGCATGCGCAGCTGCGCGTGCGAGTGCGCGAAGAAGCACACGCGCCGCGCGCAGCGGTCGCCCTCCATGCACAGCTGCGTGCGGTACTTGGACGGGTGCAGGTTGCGCTCATACACGCCGTGCGCATACGGGCACTGGTTCCCCTGCGCGGCGCGGCTCAGCGCCGCGTCAGCGCCGCGCGCCACGCGTACGGTCGAGCGCCACAAGGCGCTTCTGCTCGGCTGCTTCCCGCATGCCCGCCCGCGTTCGCTCAAGCGTGCGTGGGGCCATGAGGCGGGCGCCCCCTGTAGCACGCAGCGGCCCAGCTGATGGCTTTGTCTGACAGGCCACGGGCAGCTCCAAACCAGAGCATACAAGCCCATCTGATGATCGCCGTTGCATGAGGGGCACCGTTTTGCATTGCACGCCGCCATAAATGAAAGTCTTGAGAGCTGAGATGCGGAAGGTCAACCCACCCTGACGCAAATTCATATGCATGCACGCTCAAGGTTTACGCAGGTTTGCATGAGGCCGCCAGCGGCTGCCACGCCCTCACGGTCGCGCTCTGATAGCACGGGCGTCCCAGGTCCAAGGACAGTGGCAGCACCGAGCTCGGCCTGGACAAAGTGTGGCGCGGCACTTGGGTGCGCTTAGGCGAGAGCCACGAGGCAAGAGGCAGAGGTGAAGGAGGAGTAACGGTGCGGGGCCGCACGAGCAGGCAGATGCCGCGTTTGTAGTCGGGGCAGGGCTCAGCGATGTAGCGGTACTTGCGCGGGTCGCGCCGCCGCGCGTTCTCGTGCGGGTGCGCATAGCAGCACTGCTCCCAAGGGTGCGTCGTCTTTATTGGGCATGGCTGTATCTGCGCGCCCGCGGCTGCTGCTCAGCGGGGTCGCAAGGCTGCACGTGAGGGATGCACACCCATGCGCGGCGCCATCAGGTCCGGCACAGCCACGTGCGTCGCGCCGCGCGGCGTCAACCGCAGCACCACTGTGCGCACACAGGAGCGCGCAGACCCAAGGCACATGACGAGGCTCGTGGAGCACCCGTGGCCTTGCAGATGTGTACTACTACGGCCATCCTGGGCAGGAGACACGACACAAGGGTGCAGACCTCGCGGAGCTAGCTGGTACCAGCAACCCGTCTGCGTTTGGGGAAAGGTTGGGCGCCGGGCAGGCCCCGGGCCAACTCCCCGAGCATGCTGACTGGGGCCAATCCACGCCGCCGGGCCGGCCTCACCTTAAACGAGAACATGCGGAAGCTGTCCGTCTGCGTGAAGTCCTCCTGGCTCCGCGGCGGCGAGTACGCGCGGGCGCCCGGCACATCGATCGGCGGGGCCTGCGCCTGACAAGCCCGGTGGCCAAGGTTAGCGGCCACCCCGCTGAGCCCACGCCTTGAGCAAACAGAGCTGAGCGTCACGGCCGCGTGCTACCTGAGGAAACCTCCCGTACATCAGCGCAGGGCTGGGGATGTGGGCCATCATCTATCCGCCCAGGCTTTGCTCCAAGGAAGCAGGCCCCGCCCAGCAGCACCAGTGGTGCCAGGCCCTCTGCTGATCTTTGGGCTGCTCCGTTGCCGACGATCATGTGCCCGGCATTCCTGTGGAGGCGAAGGCTTATGGCATATGTCCTTGTACCCAGGCCCCTTTTTCACAAGGGTTCCGTCACATTGCGGGATTGTGCGCTGCCCTACACAAAGCTGCCTTGCTATATTTAGCGTGGGGCCACACCAAGTGCCCAGCCAGGTAGCTGCAGCCTTACTTCATGCCTGCCAGCGTGCTGAGCCGCAGGTGAGGCAGCATGGCGGGGAGCCTCCGGCGCAGGGGCGCGCTCCTTCTGGCTGCGGCGCTGTGCGCGGCTGCCGGAACGCGCGCAGAAACGCAAGCGCTGAGCTGCACCGAGTCACCCAGCAGCGGCACAGCCTGGGCCTGCGAGAACTTCGGGACCGTGGCCGCAGGAGCAAACACAACTTTTCTGCTTGCAGTGCAGCCGTCAGACGCGCAGTACTCGCGCTTTGACGTCAACGTCACGCTGACGAGCCTGTCCGGAGATGCCGACCTGTGCGGGCCCCTGCGGCCCGTCCTTCACCCGCCCCAAGTGGCAGCACATGCCAGCCAGGAAGGGGCTGCACCGGCAGGCAGCTTGTTGGGATCTTGCACACAGTCGCTGTTGGCAGCGCGCCGGGGTGCAGCGCTCGGTGCTCGCACAGCTGGAAGCGAGCACCACATCTTGGATCTTAGAAATACTAGATGTGCGCACATGCGGTCGAAGCGCGCGCGGCGCACGCGGCGCAGTCACTGCTGTGCTTTCCAAGCGGGAGACCGCGCGTGCTGCTCGCGCTGATAGCGTGACATAGGCGTGTATTGGGCCGCGGGCGTGATATGGACTAGCAGCGCTGCGTGCTCGGCAGTGTCTGAGCGTGCGGGCGCACGGCGCGCTTTTATTTGTTGGAGCAGGGCAGGGGGCACGCCGCACTCTGGCGCGAGCTGGCTGGGCAGCGCAGCTCCTCAGCACCTGCATCGCCTCCAGGCTCTCCGCCCGGCGGGTGCCTGTTACAGCTCCTGCGCGAAACAGGCACGACTGAGGCGCTGCCCTCTAAGGAGCAAGCCGTGCGGCTGCTCGAGCGCTTAAGGACAGCGGGCCTGGAAGCCACTGGGTCGTACGTGCAGCGGGAGGAGTTGCGCGGGGCACAAGCGCACTTTGCACGGCTGACAGACAGAGTGTGTCAGGCGCCTGTGACACGCGCTGCAGGCTCGTGCAGTGGCCTGGCAACGCGGCGCCGGGGCCGGTTATAAGCAACTACAACGTCGGCCAGGACATCGTATTTGTCAACCGGTGCGCCTGGAGGCTCGGGCACAAATATTGCAGCTAATAGCGTCCACCTGATTGTTGGTGCCTTGGCCCTGGATAGGCTGCAGTAAGGCAAGCGCGCAGTGGCTAAGCGCGTGCAACCTGCATACAAAGCGCACAGCACTGGTAGCGGAACGCGCTATTTGAGCACAGCGGCAGCCTGGCGAGCTTGAGCGATGCGCTGTCTGTCCGCTCACTGTCTCAGCTGGTCGTGCACAGACAAGGTTCTGCCAGGCAGGAGGTTGTGACCAGGCGGTGGGGCTGCAAATTCGGCGGCAGCGCACGCGCGCACATCCTGTGAAAGCTTGTGCGACACCACAGGCACAGACGCGCGGCGGGCTGCGCGCGCAGGGGGGAGCTGCAGGCGGGCGAGTTCACGGTGGCGGTGGTCGGCTTTGCGCCCAGCACGCAGTTTCGGCTGGACGTGGAGCTGGTGCTGCCGGAGCGCCAGCTGCGCCCCGTGGCGCAGATCGCTCTGGGCCAGGCACGCTCTGCCCACGACGCACTGCAAGTAGCAGCGCATGCAGCCAACAAGAAATGCACACCGCGAAGGCCTTGCAAGCACAGGCTGGTCAGGCGAGCTGGGACGGGTCTGGCGGTGGCTGAGGTGTTCCAGTAACATCCCACCATCATCGTAGGCGGCGATAGAAGCAGTGCTAAGGTCATTGGGTCGAACCGGAGCAAAGTGAGGCTGCTCGCCTTGCCCCGGGCTCGCACAGGCCGATCCTTGCAGAGCCAATCAGTAATGGTCCCCATGCGGACAGCCCGTGAGCCCTGGAGTCTGACAGAGGGTGCTGGCATGGTCATGACCTGAGCACTGCCGCGCGGCCGCGCAGATCGTGGCGGGCTGCTGCAGCGCGGACGCGGCCGCGTGCTCCGCCCTGCTGGCCGCGCACCCCGACCTGGGCGTCAGCGCGGACACCAGCTTCAACTTCTGCGGCCTCCACGGCAACGTCTGCACGCGGTGCCGCCCCCCGCTCACACCAGCACTGTAATGGCATGGAGTCTGCTAGGCTCGCTGCTGCTGCTGGCGAACAGGGACGAGCCCGCCGGCTCGCGCCCTGCATTGCTGTAAGCAACATGTCACACAGAAGGTGCGTTGCACCATGTGCCAGGGCGTTGCGGCCGTGCGCGTTTCCGCAATCGTCGGCCGTCTTCAGGCACCAGGCACGCCACAAGCTGGGCGTGGCAGGGGCGCCAGCGCATGGACGCACCCGTCGCTGTCTGATTGGTGCCCTGACGCCGCCATGCACAAGTCTCTTTATGCACTCGCGCATGGCGCACACCCCCCCACAGTGCGCACACGCATGCACCCTGTCCCTACCATACGTGACCCCATGGATGCGCAGGGACGGCTACCTGCTGGAGCTGGCGATGCCGGGCGTGGACTTTGCGTGCCCTTTCCCGGCTGCGCAGCTGTCCGTGCTCAAGCGGCTGCGGCGCCTGGACCTGAGCAACAGCCGCATCTCCGGCAAGTGCGCGCCCAGCCCTGGTAGCTGTGCTCCGCGCTGTGGCTGTCCGCCACTGGTGTGCTGCGGGTATAGTGGCGAGTCCCGGCTTTGCTAGGCAGGCCCATGCGCTGCTCCTGGGCAATAAGAGACGCGCGCGCCTGTTGTGCGCGCATCCTACCCTGCTGCAGGAAGTAACTCAAGCTGTGTGGTATCTGCTCACATGCACCTCTTATCAACAAACTGATGTGCTAAGGCAGCGAGCCGACATGTTATTGTGCATGATCAATCAAACGGGCTGAATGATTGGCCGCAATGCTGTCAGGGGCTGCTGACATGCTACCAGCGTCTGCTCTGCCGCTGCTCACCTGGCGTGATGCATCAGCGCGCATGCAAGCCCTGCCGCGCTTGCGCAGCATCACGGAGATTGCGGCTGCGCTGGCGGGCCTGCCGGACCTGCAGTTTGTCAACCTGGGCTACAACCTGCTGGATGGGCAGCTGGACCGCGCGTGCAACCTCACCAGCACCAAGGCGCGTGCTTGGTCCATGAGAGCTGGGGTGCAGAGTGCTTAACAGTAAATCTAGAGCTCCAGACAAATGTGACGGTGCCCCATGCATTGCGGTGCGGACAAAATGATTGAACTGCTTGCTCACGAGGGGCAGCGCAGCTTGCACACACCAGAAGCAGGTGCGGAGCAAAGAGGACCCTGCATTGGAGCTCTGCTCCTGCAAACCAGGGGCGAGCAGCGGGCCTCCTCCCTCGCGCTCATTAAGCGCGCTTGTTAGGGTATGCATTCTGTAGGGTTGCGCCCAAGGGCGTGCTGCACGCGCGCGCAGAAGCTGGAGCAGCTCGCGCTGGTCAGCAACGCCATCTATGGCTCCATCCCGGCGTGCATCACGGCCCTGCCCGCGCTGGTCGAGCTGCACCTGGCGCGCGCCCCGGCCGCCCCTGCGCGCCACCCGCTGCCCCTGGCGCTCCTGCCACCGAGAGCCCGGCACCTGTCAACTCATTTGGCTGGGGTGACGTTGGCAGACTTGCCAAGGCGACGATGGCCGCCCTCATCTTGTCAGCAGGGTTAGGGCTGCTGAATGGGTCATGGTTGCGTCCGCTGCTTGACGGGATGCCAGAGCTCTCAGCACGCGCTGGAGTTGGCACCCGCATGCACGCCGAACAGCGCACAGAGCTTGGCTGAAACCCTTTGTGAGATGGTCCTGACGCACAGCGCTGTGCTGCGCAGGACTTCAACCAGCTCACCGGCAAGCTCCCTGCCTTCGCGGCCGGGAGCCCGCTCGTGTACCTGACCGCTGCGTTCCAAGTGCGGGGCCCGCAGCTTCTGGCGTGCCTCTCAAGCTGGCTTGCTGGACAGGGTTTGCACGGTGTCGAAAAGGGGTTGCATCACCTATTACTGTAGAGCCTGCGCACTCACAAATGAGGATGGACAGGTGGGGGAGCTGAGCGGGCTGTCCGGGTCGCTGCCGGCGGGGCTGGGCGGCCTCAGCTCGCTCACGTATCTGGACCTCAAGGGCAACATGCTGTCAGGGCGACTGCCCGACCCGCTGCCGACCACTCTCGCTAGCGCGCGCCTGGCGGGCAACTACCTCACCGGCACCATCCCCGCCAGCTACGGCGCGCCCTGGGCAATGCTACGTCGAGTTCATGCGCGCCTGCTACACATGCATTGGACCAGTTCATGCCTCAAGGATTTTCGTCATGCATGAACATTATGTGCCTTCCAGGTCATGCAACTTGGCTCAGCCCTTTGAGCTGGTCTTGCGCTGAATTGGGCGCGGCAAGTGACAGGCAACCTGCCGGCGCTGGCGTCTTTGGAGATGGGGAAGAATGCGTTGTCTGGCAGCCTCCCAGACGGTGCGCTGAAATGAGGCACATGCATACACATTTCTTGCAGACTATGCCGCTGCTGAGACTCTAGATCTTGAGCACGCATCCTGATGAGAGTGTAGATTTACTTGTTTCCGCAAACAACACACACTAAATTTGCAACACACGGCTTTCATGAGGTGTGAAAGACATAACGTCCTAACGTCCTAGCATGTGTCCAAAAACTGGGAGGTTGAGGTCATCCTGCATTAGCAAATCCTGATTGTGATTAGCCGCTTACATTTTGTATGCTCTAGGCCTGGCGGCCTTGCCAACGCTGGCGCTGCTCGACCTCAGCGATAACTTTTTGAGCGGGCCGCTGCCCAACGATTGGAGTAAGGCGACAAAGCTGGCGTACCTGCTGCTGGGCAACAACGCTTTCAACGGCGCGTCTTGCCACATGCCGGTCTGCGTGTTAATCATGCAAAGCATTGTGAGAAAGTACGCTGCATGCATGCATGCAAAATTTAAATTTATCGTAGTTGAGCATTGGCGGCATAATCTAAAGGACTGCAACCTCGGATTACACGCTTTTTTTGTCCTTTGCTGTCTGTTGACTTGGTCGCCTCGACCTAAAAAGAAGCGGCCTACGGGCACTGTTGCGTGCAGGGCTGCTGCCGGCCAGCATGGCCACAATGTACAACCTCGTGGTGTTCAACCTCAACAACAACCTTCTGACCGGAAAATTAAATGACTTTGCATTCCAGACCATCAACAACCGCCAGGACCTGCACTCGCGCCTGCGATACTTCGACATCGGCAACAACTCCTTTGTTGGTGTGCAGCCAGGCCGACTTGCTTGCAGTGGCGACATACATGCTCTTAGTGCATGCTGTCTTAGCAGATCGTGTATCAGTGCAGCATGCAAGCCTGGTTGGTCGCCCGGATTGGAGGCTCTTGCATGGAGCAGTCTGCCGACAAGCCCAGCGCCTGCCGCAATACAGCACACAGAAAAGCCTGGTGAATAAGCTGCAAGGTGTTACTGCATGCCATGCGCTGATTATCTGCACTGTTCAGCACGCGCGCTTGCCATGGTCAGGCGACCTGAACGACGCCGCCGGCGTCAAGGACCTGGGGATCTTCTCGGGCGTACCCGAAGCAGCCGGCAGTGGCAAGCTTGCAGCCTCTGCCCTGGCCAACACCAGCGTCCCATCAGCCGCCAACCGGGTGTGTGTCGCCAATCTCTGCTCCCGCCAAGCTAAGCGACATGAAGCCTGAGCTGGTGCAAAATTCTAGGAGCGTAGCCAATGGCCAGTAACTGCTTGACAGGCGCATGCGGTCACTGAGCTGTGCAAATCTGTTTTGCATGCACGACTCGGCCTGTACAAGGCGGTCAACACACCTACGGCAATGTCATCGTCCCTGTGTCCTCTCGGGTCTCAGCACCCTGGCCCTCAGCACCCTGGCCTGCCGGCAGGTTGTGCGCACGTTCGATTTGGAGGAGAACGGCTTCACGGGCGTCTTCCCGCTGTGGCTGGTCCAGGTCCTGGCTACGTCGGCTGTGCCAGTCTTGGCCGAGCTGGATGTGCGCTCCTTTGCAGTGCCAATGACAAAGGAAGGGCATACACTGCATGTCCCTCTCCCCTTGCCCCGCCACCTGACGATGCTTGCATATGACATGGCACAGGCATTGTGAAACGACTCCAGCACAGCCAGCGGCAAGTGAATCACATACCTGTGCAGCAATGCACCTTGCTGCAGCGGAGCCCTGGGAGCATAGCAGTCACTGCATGTGTGGGGCAGTTTGAAGCACGGGCGCGTGATTTACATGCGACTGCGCACTGAAGTGCGTGAAGAAGGTATTGATATATAAGTCACAGCCGTTTAACAGCCAACTTTGGCTGTTTACGGGCATGACACTGTATCTGCACACAGCTGACAAGTATGTTTTGGGAACCTTCTACAGTTTACACGTAACGTGTGGCCACGTGCACGCAGGGTAACATCTTGACATGCCCAGCCGGCGGCTTCCCCCTGGCGAGCATGCCAGCGGCGGGGCGCCTGGACCACCTAACCTGCTACGCGGCGCCCAACGCCAATGCGGTGCAGCCCTGCTGTGCTGGGGTCTCCCTCATGGCAATACGCCATCGCTCCCTTGTCTGAGGAGAGCAATTGCGCAATTTCGTAGCATCCATGCGGTGGGCTTGCTGACAGGATGCCCCCTGACGTCTTGATGCCATGCATGGTGGGAAAGTACAGATGCGTGATGACAAGCGCTCGTGCAGGAACGATTTTGAACGTGCAGAAGCGCATGTTGACGCTTCAGCCAAGCTCCGATGTTGTTTTCAAGCAGACACCAGACGCTGACATCTCAAGTCCCCCGTTCTGCACGGCGCAGGTCACCAGCAGCACGCCGCGCGTGGCCGTGTCGACGCTCGTATATGTGCCCAGCCGCGCGCTGTCCGGCGGCGCGATCGCAGCAATCGTGTTTGCCGCGCTGCTCGCCGCAGCGCTGCTCGCCGGCGGCTGCTACTGGCTCGTGAAGCGGCGAAGCGCCGCTTCCCAGGCCGGGTTCGGGCAGCTGCGGGAAGGGGCCGGGGCTGCGCCGAGCGGCCCGTCGCGGACGGCGGCCTCCTTTCCGGGCGCGAGCGCGGGCAGCAAGGCGCGCCTGGCGGCGACGCAGATGCATGTTGATACGCGCGCGTACGAGCGCGACGGCCGCGAAGTGGAGCTTGGGCAGGGGGCGGGGTATGGCAACTCTGGCTACAAGGTCAACCTCAAGGGCGGCTCGCACATGCAGCTGCCCTGATCCGGCGCGGGTCCTGCGCACCAGCTCCGAGCTTGCGCGGGCCGGCCCAATGTGCAAATGCATGTAGACAGCTGTGCATGAGAGTGAAGCGGCTGTGTGCTTGAGCTCGGGCATGAGGCGAGGTATAGCAACCCTGTCTAAGAGCTCAGCTTCACGCCAGCATGTGCAGCTGTCTCAAAATGGGAGCAAGCAAGGCCTGCTCATCGCTGGTGTCCGCATGTGGGCCGGGGCGGCAAGAGGTGCTGCCCTGTTTGCCAGCGCACTGCCAAGGCGGCCATTTAGAGGCAGGAGACTGTGGCATGTGTGTTGGGAATACACACTTGCTGCTTGCCCTGCCAGAGGGAGGCTGCTCTGTGCGCTGCGCTCCATTTCATCAGGCCATTTGGAGGGGCTGGGCCGATGGGGGACGCAGTGCCTTCATGCATGGGAGGAGCGCAGCCATAGCCGATCAGCAACTAGATGTAGGTGTGTTTCTGCTAGGCAGAATTTAATGTGGCGGGACCTAGGGCATGCTGTCAGCATGCCGTGCCTGGCATAACTCTGCCTGCAGGTTCTTTGGGGGAGCCTGCTACCACCTTTAATTGCGGTGTTCTGTGCTCCGGGTGCTGTATTATTGGGTGCTCGTAGTTTTGTGACTGTTTGCTTTTCCGCGTCATGATAAAAGACGTGTGCGCATACTGCCTGGATGCCCTGAGTGCGTGAGACAACGCACGCGTGTGCTGAACCTTCTCAGGCTATGTGCCTGGCTTGTATGTGAGGTAAGCACACATGTGTTCCGCCGCTCAAAATTAGCAGCTGCCACATTCCTGCTTTATTGCAACTACAGTAGCCATGATGTCACAGCCATTCCAGTGCATGTTTTGCACATGCATCCTTGACCGTGTCTGCTGCTACAGCCGGGGCGCTGCTGAGGCCACAAACGATGTTTGGTGTGCCAGCATACGCTCGCACATGCTCACATTTCAGTGTTCCTAAAGCTTCGCGGCTTTTCAGCTGAAGTGGTGCTCAAGTTGTGACCTGCTCCTTATGTGGACGGGTCATCACTGTGTTAGCACGCTGACAAGGCTTCCGTGAGAGAGCAAGAGACCGTGACAGCCTGACCTTTGCACCGAGTCAACATTACATGCATCCTTCCAACACGGTACACGCACAGCCGCAAGACAGGCGTGCAGAGCATGCGGGATGTGCACAGGCCATGACTGAAAGCATCACGCCGCCTCCTTGCGGCTGGGATGGTCCGCAGGCACCAAGTCCGGCGGCTTGTTTGTGTCTGTGACGGGTCTGCAAAGCAAGCGACAGCAGGTGTCAGTGCACGCGAGAGGACCTGCATGCGCAGCCAGCACTGCGAGAACACGATGAAGAACGCACATCACAAACAAAGCGAGTGCACAAGCATTGCATATTGCTGTATCAAAATGCAGAAGCGCATTCTTAAAGCTGGACATCAGACAGGTCGCGGTAAAAGCAACAGAGCGCAGTGAATCTGTCGGGGAAGCAAGGGGCCACGCACGCAAACCGATCCCAGCCCTCGTCCTGGATGCGTTTCAAGCGGTCCTCCTCCCTGTCAAACATAAAGGCACTTATATGTCTGGAGCAAGTCACCACGATGAACAGCTGCGCAGGTGATGATCACAGCAGCTCTGGTGGAGTGTTAGACCGCACAGCACCACGCCATCCATTCCGCAACGCACGTGCAGAGCACAGGAGTAAGCATGCCCTGCCATCCAAACGTTCATGACAACATGAATGGCACAGCCTGCCAGGCTGGGGCCCCACCGCTTCTTGCGGGTCATCTCCAGGCGCTCCAGGTCCTTCCGGGCCTGCTCAGGATCGACCTCCTCCTCGTCCTTCTTTCTGTGACCCAGCATGCAGGGTTTACTGCACGCACCAGACCTAAATTTACAGGGACGTCGATCAGTGCGCTCCGAGCGTAGTACCGCTATAAGTCAGCACGTTCTATTTTATACCATTGGCAGGCCACACTCCCGCGACCGCACAGGTGCACTCAAAAGCAATGCTGGCATAGGTCATAACTGTGGATGCATTGCAAGGAGGCTTGCAGTGTTACTAGCTGGCTCTGGGCATGTACAACAAATAAAAAAAGTGTAAAACACACATAAGTGCCAGGGGGGTCGCAGAAAGCGTCCCAAAACCCAGGTGCAAGCGGAGGAAGTGAAAGTCGAGCAGGCTGACAGGCGCGCACGGCCGCGAGCTGACCACGGCCGGCTGCGGCGTGCGCAGCTTCGGCTTTGGCTCCTCCTCCTCCTCAGAACTGTCGTCCTCGTCGCTGCTGCTGGGTGGCAGCATCCCGGCCGTCGCCGGCTGCGCACACAACGTGACCACGGTGAAAAAAATTCACTCCTTGTAGGATGCGCACGAACGCTTACCTGCGCAGAGGGGCAAAAGCACACTTGATACAGAAATATACAGGGAAAAACGGAACAACCAAAGAGCAGACGCAGGTCCTGCGTTCTGACTCTCTTCACCACAGCCACGCCACTTCTGAAGTGCTAGACAGTTGCTACAAGAGCCACCAGACTTGCAGGCCGTCACCTGGCCAGGCTTCTTCGCGGCTGGGACTTCATCCTCCTCATCGCTATCGCTGGGTGGCAGCATCCCTGCTGTGGCGCTCTGCGTACCTGTACAGTCGCACAGCCAGCTTGGTGCAACAGAAGTTTGGAAGTCAGCAAAGAAGGAAAGAGGCAAGCGGAGGCTTACATCAACAAAGCACCGATGCTGCGCACAGAAGGAGTATGGTAAGGCGCTCTAGCTGTAACGAGAAGCGTGTTGATTGACAGGCTTGTTGCAGCAGGCATCAGTGCAGGCAGCTGCGCACACACGGCTTGTGCCGTTGCTGCAATGAGCTGCAGCTGCACAACAACACCGCGGTGCCACACAGACGTCCGCCCTGCAGCCCGCCGGCAGCACACCGAGCTCTGCAGCACGCGACCTGGGTCGCCGCACCCAGGCCCTTGGGCTTCTTCTCCGTCTCCTCATCAGACCCGGCGTCATCGTCGTCGCCGGCCCCCTCGCCTGGCCTGCCTCGCCCGCGCCCGCGCCCGCGCCCGCGCCCGCCGCCGCGTCCCCTTCCCCGCGCCATAACCACAAATCTGGGGCGGCCTCGCTTGCAGGATCACAACCTGCAACAGCGTCTGGGGCCCGTTTCTCTCAGGGAGCAGGCTCCAGACGCCTGAACAGAGACCCTTCTACCCTTTTCTCCTAAGCTGGAGTGGCAGCCTCGTATGGCTGATCAGGATGTAGGCTGCAACTCAACTGGGACGAGACAAGGACACCCCCAGTGACTGTCAAGTGACATGGTGAACGCAGAGCGGAGAGAGTGCGCTTTGCTGACGTGACGAGGGGTGCAGAACGCGCCTTGAGGCTGGAGGGCCCGCTCTGGTGCCTGCAGGCGCCGGCCTGCAGGGCATGCTGGGCGGCAGGGTGCTGAGGAAGCGGAAGCAGGTAGAGTCGAGGTGCGCACTGGGCTGGCCCTGCTGCATCTGGCTGGTGTGGGGGCCCGCAAGATACTGCAACGGCCTGCGTCTGTCTGAAGGACTGCACATATGCATCAAGCGTCTGTGTTCAGAGGTATGACCGTGAGCCTGTGTGTTTTGCACTCTTCAGCAGCAACACAGACCGAGCCCCTGGAGTTTTAAGGCCCTGTGCGTGTGTGGCGCAGCAACCATGGTGCGGACGGCGAGTGCAAGGGTCTGGCCAAGCTGCTGGACGCGGCAGCCAAGTGCTGCAACCTGGTGGTGTTCTCGGGCAGCGGCTTGTCCGCAACCTCGGGTGCGTGGCCCTTGGCATAGCTCGTGATGGGACGTAGGGGCTGGTGCGGACGGAACGCGCAGCTTGTACTTCAAACGCTTGCCTGCGCCAGTGACAGAGGGTTGCCTGTGCACCGGTGCTGCAATATGTAAACTCCCGCAGCGGACCGTTGAGTGTGTGAACACTGTTATTGAGACAGCCAGCTCTGCTGTGAAGCGCTGCACGCGCTGCGGCAGAAGCGCTGTGGCACCACCGCGTGCTAGACGGGCGTCGCGGGCAAGCGTGCTGCCGCAACTTGTTTGCTTGCTCAAATATATTTAGAGCGTAGCGCCATGCACGCCTGCGCAGGCATGTCGACCTTCAGCACGCGCGGCGGGCTGTACGAGCGCGCGCAGAAGCGCTTTGGCGTGTCGGACGGCAAGCGCCTGTTCACGTACGCATTCTTTGAGAAGCAGCGCCTGGAGGCCCTGGTGCGGCTCAGCCGTGGCCCCCCTCTGTGTGCTGGCTCCGTCCTCACCTCAATGTGTGCAGGGCTGAGCGTGTAGCGCTGAGTGTCCAGCGCGCTGGCTGTCAGATGTGACACCGTGTTTCCGCTGCTCAAGCTTTCCTGAGGCAGCCAAACGTTACGCTCAGTCACGCAGGCTGGGAGCCCTGTCACGTCACGTGAGTGCTCGCTTGTCACACACCTTGTGTACGCAAGGGATGGTGACACGGCTTGCTCATACTGTGCGCCACCAGGCATTCTTTGTGGACGGTGTGCCCTTGCGGTCGATTAGGTGGACCAGTGCGTGTGCAAAGCAAGGCAAGCCAGGCACACGTGCAGCACACTTCCAAATATGGGGTAGGATTACCCTACCTTAACCCTACCTTGTCCTGACACGCGCGCTCCGCGCCGCCAGGCGTTCTTCGCGGACATCTACGCCGAGGCGCAGAAGGCGGCGCCGGGGCGCGGCCACGAGGCGCTCGCGGCGGTCGCGGCCCTGGGGCGCCTGCGGCGGCACTACACGCTCAACATCGACGGCCTGGCGGAAGCCGTTGGCCTGGCCACCTGGCACCCGACCGACAACCCCGCCGGTGCGCCGCGCGGCGCCGCGCGCGCGCCAGCGGCGGGCGCAAACGGTGGCCCTGGATCTGTCCGCTGGCATCGGCCTGTGCATCATTATTAGGGCTAAGAAGCACAGTAGCCAGCTGCTCGTCATGCGCCGCTCTCAATTGGCGAGAGGTCGCCTGTCCAGTACGCTCTTCAGGTCCCTGCCCCAGGCCAGCGAGCTCCCTGAGCATCTCAATACGTAGGGCTTCGTGTACCGCACTGCGTGCTCCAGACAGCACCAGGCAGCGCTTGCGCTCTCGGTGCGCAGCGGTCGGGGCGCCGTGCGATTGACCGGCGGCCGCTGAGCGCGCCGGGCGCGCCGCGACAGGCGCGACCGTGGAGATGCACGGCAGCATCAACCAGCTCGTGTGCTCCGAGTGCGCGGCAGTCGCGGCCATGACGCCGGCGGCGCTGCGCGCGCTGCGCGGCAAGCGCGGCATCCCCTGCCATGCCTGCGACGCGGCCTCCCTGCGCGTGCGCATCATGCTGTACGACGATGCCGAAGGCGCGCCCGCGCTCCACGGGCGTTTGTCAAGAGCTCCTGGGCAGAAGGAAAATGTTCAGAGCTTGTCGCGCGTGCGTCCTGGTGCGTACGGCATCGGCACTGTTCGACCTGTGTGTGTAGGCTGCGCGTTGTTCTGCCTGATAGGGACGTTTGTGTTGGCCGTCGCTCCGCGAATCAAGCTGCCTGCGTCATTCACTTGCCCATATTAATCTTGTGCATCACCGCTCAGCCTTCCAGCACACGCGGCCGAAACACTGCGGCCCTCCTCGTGCCTGAAGGTCGGCAGCGTCAAAGCACACGTGCGCCCCGCAGCAGTTAGCCCAGGATGGACCGGCCACAAAGCCCGGGGCGTAAAGAGCGCAGCCGGGAAGGGAGGGCGGGCCCTAATGGGCTGACGCAGCGGCGCGCGCCCCGCAGCCGTTAGCTCGTGGACCGGCCAGTCACCTTTGGAAGCAAAGAGTTGCGGCTGGAAGCGAGGGCGGGCCCTGGAGGGCTGACGCGGCGGGGGCGCGCCCCGCAGGCGACGTGATCACGCCCGACGACGTGTTCGAGGTGCTGGAGGCGGACGTGAAGGCGGCCGACCTGATCCTGTGGGTCGGCATCTCGTTCGAGCAGAGCGCGTCCACGGCCTACTTCCGGCGCGTGCGCAGCTACCTGCAGGCGCGGCCCGCGCGCGCGCGCCGCCGGCGCGGGCTCTGCTGCGTGTCCTGCAGGCATGGTCTTGCCTTTCGTGCTGCAGGTTTGGCCTTGATGCATGTCCGGTAGGCACAATCTTTCAGCCATCCAGCGGGCACGGTCTTGCGGCCTTTCGGCCGTCGGGCACGCCTGGAGATCAAAGGACGTTTTCCTTTCTCAGCACCTTTGCCCGCTAGGCATGCTCTGTGCACTCGCCCGCTGCTGCTTCGGGTGCACAGCACTAGCGCGGCACAGCATCGAAGATCAAGTACCTGCAAGCGCCAACTGGAAACATGCGTACCAAGCAAGCCTAGACCCGCTGGAGCACGCGCGAGAGTGGGCTGCGGGCGCGCGCGCAGGAGGCGGGCCGGCAGGCCGCGTGCACGCAGGCGGTGGTCAACGTCAGCGACGAGGCGCTCTGGAACCTGCTCTCCGCCTGCTCCAACACAGGCGCGGTGACCCAGACCCTACCCTTAGCCTCCCCTACCGGCCGGCCGCCTGCAAGGCGGACGCAATCTTCCTGCAATGGTCGGGCCGCGCTGGTATCACTTCACAGGGCCACCACCCCCTCCAGCGGGTCCTGTCAAGCAAGCGACTGCGTTCGCTTCAGCTGACTGCTGAAGCGACTGAGTCCTCGGCCACATCCAGCTGACTGCTGAGCTAAGCGTGCTGGCCACGCACGCTCGGTTGAATGCTTTGCCACAAGTCCTGCTGCGAGGCCGGCCGTGTGGCGGGGGGCTTGGACATTTCTGAGCGCGCGCTGGGCTCCATCGACTATAAGGCTGCAGTGACGTCTCGTCATCAGTGGGGGCTCCAATGTCTGTGGTGCAGTTCCGACTTGGTCACAGTCGGGTGCAGGGGACCCGGACATCCTCAACACGCTGGTGCCTCGAGCAAGTGTGGGGCTGCTGCGCCTCACACCTGGTCATGAAGGGATCAGCACTCCTGATGTGGCCATGTAGGGGCGCAGGGACCCTGGACATCATCGAGGTGCCAGGCTCCAGCGAATGCTGGGCTGCTGCAACATGCTTGTCAGTTGCAGCACCACACGCCTCAGATAGTGACGTGCGGGCGCAGGTAACCTGGACATCCTGGAGGTGCTGGGCTCCAGCGACGAGGTGCTGCCGCGCGTCGCCGCGCGCATGGCGGCCGCGGCCGGCGCGCCCGCGCCCGCGCCCGCGCGCGTCCGCCCGCCGCTGGCCGCGGCGCCTGCGCGGCGCCCGGGCCAGGTGCCAAGTCGTACCCTCCGCTGCTTTGACGCATGGCGCTCCTGCTTGGGAGACTGGCAGAGGCGCTGCCGTCCAGCGTGTCAAGGTTCAGACACATGGTTGGCGGACTTCCTGTAGTGGGAGGCCACTACTGTCCCCAACTGAAGTGCCGTGTGCCAGTGGGCTGGAGGCTTCGGGTATTGCTAGGTGCAGCGCAGGCAGGTCGACTCACGGCGCTGGTGTGGCATGCAGGTCGCCGAGGGTGGAGACACCTTGAGCGAGGCGCGCGGCAGCGACGGCGATGTCGTGATGCAGGAACCGGCGCCAGGGTGTGCTCCCCTGACCCGGGCGGCGTCTGCGCCGGCCGCAGCTGCCAGCGCTGGCAGGGACAGCGGCGGCGCGCGCTCGGGCACCGGCGCTGGTGTGCGAGGCGCGGGCGCCGAGGCGTCAGCTGCGGGGTCCGACGTGGCGGCTGTCGCCGAGAGGAGCGCTGCTGTGCTCCCGCACGACGGGGAGCCTGCGGCGGCGCCTGCGGCGCTGGCGGCAGTGGCCGGGAGCATGGCCGCGGCCGCCGCGGGCGTAGCAGGGCCGCGACAGGGCGGCGGACAGGGCTGTGCGGCCAAGCTCTTCACGCCCGCACCGGGCGATGGCGCCTCCGCCGACTCCCTGGCCCAGGCCCGCGCGCCGCCCGGCACTGCCAGGATGCCAGTCTTGGAGGTGGACATTGCGGGCTCGGCCCCCTTGCGCGCTGGAGCGGCGGCGGCGGCGCTAGGGACATGCGCTCAGGCCAGCGCGGCTGCAGGGCTCACACCTGCATCATTGGCGCTGTGGCCGCCCGTGCCAGGTGCGCGCGGCGGCCGCGGGCGCGCGGCGGCGCCCGCGCTGCCCGCGCCCGCAGGCGAGCAGAGCTCGTGGGCCGGCACCGCTGTTGCCGCTGCGGAGGCTCCTGCCCAGCGTCCCGGCCCTGTACTGGCGGGCAGCGGGCCAGCGGAGCCTGCCACGGCGCGGGCGGCCGGCGACCTGGCGGCTGCGTGCGTGTGCAGTGCGCCTGCTTCCGCTGACGCGGTGAGCAGCGGCGCCCGTGACCCAGAGGCGGCCCTGGCTCTGGAGGGCAGCAGCGGCCCGCAGCCGCTAGAAACCCCACTGCGGCTGAGCGTCAGCGGAATTGAGCTGGACGCACTGCCGGGGAGCTGCGCGAGCTGATGCGCGCGCGGCCCTGCTTGGCCCGGGTGCCGCACGGCTCCGTAGGCTTGCAGGATAGGCCGGTGTCAAGCACCTGAACCCGGTCGGTGCATCTTTCTTACCTTGACACGAGCCATGAGCTCTGAAGGGCCTATGTAGGGTGTGAGAAGAGATGTGGGTACACTGGGGTTGGCATGCGCCTTGTTTTCTTGTGATGGGCAGGCCCGCCATTGCGGGCATCATCCCTTTATGTGAGGCAACTGCTCCTCCTGGACTGCGAAGTGAGTGAAGACGGGTTTTCAGCGCAGCGTGTTTTTGTGTGCGACAGTGGGTCAGCGACGGATTGTTACAGGGTGTGTCAGCTGTGCCTTAGCCGGAGTGTCCTACCCGCGACAATGTGCCGTGTAGAATGCAACCATGTCCCCTTGTAGGCCAGCTGCTCGGCTATGAGCAAGGCGTACACGAGCAGCACATAGGTTGTGAAGCCCAAAACCCCCAAGCAAGTCAGAGCCAGTAAAGCCACCGACAAGCCACACTGCAGCTTGCGCGCTCCTGCGAGTGCGTTCAGCACATCAATACCCCGCACATAACTTGGGCTCATTCCTTGACCCCGCCGCTGGCGCTGCGCGTCTGCGATGACGCGCGGCTGCTCCCGCCGCCCCCCGCCCCATCCGAGCCGCACCCCGCACCGCACGCGTCTTCCCTGCGGCGCGCCTCCTGCCCGTGCGGCGCCCCCTCGGCGCCTGGCGGTAGGTCCAGGGCCTGCAATTCTGCCGACTCAGGGCCGCACCCTGCCGGCTGCCCTCCCCCACCCCCGGCAGCTGTGCAGCAGCCGCCCGTGGCCCCTACAGGCACGCCCAATGAACCGGGCACTGGGAGTCCAGCTGCATGACCAGCCGGGCCACCGTGCGGCACTGCCTGGCCGGCTCCGAAGCCGTCCGCGGCGGCGCCCGCCGTTGACAGGCCCGGAGCGCGCGCGGCGGCCCCCGCAGCTACAGCGTCCGACACGCCGGCTCGCGCCCGCGGCTGGCCGAGAGCGACCGGCGCGGGGTCACACCCTGCGCCCATGGGCGGGCAGGCGCTGGTCCGCGGCTGCTTGCGCGCCGGCCGCTCCGCTTCGCTGTCGCTGCTGGACGAGCTGCGCCGCGCATGCATGCGTTCAGTCACATTGATCATCAAAGCCACCGTCGCACCAGTGCTGTGTCCAGACACCGCGCCTGACGCCGGCAAGGCTGATACGCAGAGCTGTGCCCACCTAGATCCACATGCGCCAGTCCCACGGCACAGCGTCCAAAGGACACTGGGGGGCGACCTCGCACACGCGCCCAGCGCACCCAGCGCACAGGTGATGCTGACATCGCCGCTTGCCACCCGCTGCTACCGCTGCTATAGGAGGATGGGCCAGGAGAGGAGGGGGGGAGGAGGTCCGCCGTAATCTGTCATAAAGGAAAGAAGTGAATGAAAGGAACGTGGAATACTAGTGACAGACGTATAATAGGATACAAGAGAAGTTGGGACGGTAAGAGGCGCGCCTGCTGCTGCAGCTCCCGCTGCTGGAGGAGGAGGAGGAAGAAGAAGATGACGAAGAGGTGCCCTCGCGGTCGCCGCCGCGCGCTGCCATCTCGTCCGCCGCCGCCGCCAGCTCAGGCCGCTCGCGGCGCAGCGCCGCCAGCCACCGCGCGCTCATCTTGGGGCGCCTGGCGCGACCGCGTGAGCGGTGAGCCCTAATGAAACGCACGCAGCGCGCTGCAGCGCCTGAACTGCGCTGGCGACGTAGCTGGTCACCGCGCGCATGCGCGCTCGCTCTCAAGCACCCGGCGGACGGCATCGCTCGTGCCCATCCTGGCAGGCGGTTGCCGAGCGGTGCGGAGCGCACAGCGTCGCGCTGCAGGCTCTCCGCCCGGTCAAGTGCACCTCATGCTCCGCGGGGAAAGTGCTGGTCGACGCACTCGTCCGCACTGTCTTCGTCCAGCCGCTGCGATACCAAGCAATGCCTTGGGGAAACAACAGCCCGGCATGGCGCCTGACACATGTGCTGTCTGCGCACGGCGCGGCCAGCGGCGGGCGGGCGGCGCGCGCCCGCGATGCGTGTGCGCCCAGATGCGCGGAAACGTCGCGGCCGAGCAGTAGTTCTGCGTGACGGCGACCGCGAGCTCAAGGTTGAGCACCGCGTGCCACCAGCCGCCCGGGACCACCACCGTCTCGCCCGGCGCCTGCAGCGCGCGGCCGCGCGCTCAGGCTCCCGGGCGCTGAGCGCCTGCTTGTCCGCCCGCCACCTTGCCGCATCACCCTGTGCGGCCAGCTCCCCGGGTAACACTAAAACGTCCCAGCCGGCCGAGCCAGTCCATTGTCCGAGCCACCCCATCAGCCGCCGTGCGGGCACGGACAGGCACACGGCGACCAGGCGCCCCGGAAGCGACGCGAAAACGCCCCAAAAGCGCCCGCAGCACACTCCCCGCGCGCCGGCGCCCAGCGTGCCTGGATGATGTCAACGGGCGCGGCGCTGGGCCAGCCGGGCGCGCGCGTGCGCGGGTACACGCGTGCGAACCAGCTCGCCGCCTCGCGCTCCAGCCCTGGCTCGCGCGGGGCCACCAGCGCGCGCGGGGCGCCTGCCCCACGAGTGGAACAGCGATGTTAGATGAGGTAACATTAGGTTACAAACCTTGGCACAAACCCCTCCACAAAGTGTGCTGCGCAGGGCCCCGCTTGTCAGACGAGCCGCCTCTCACACGACACTGAACATGCCAGGAAGCGCAGACAGCTCAAGTAGGCATGGCTTGCTTGCGAGACTGTCCAAGGCGCCGCGCGGGGCGCGCGCGCCTGGCGGGAACAGCGCCCAGCGCTTGCGGCCCGCCAGCAGCGCGTTCCAGGCGCCGGTCGCGAGCGGGTCGATGTGCAGGCCGGACCCGCTGCGCGCTGGGCCCAGCACCAGCCACCTGGCGGCGTGGTGCTGTGTGGTTAGGGTAAGGGTCACTAAACCCTTCAGAATTGCTGCGCTGTGCGGAGCGCTGTCCGAATCGGGAGGCGTCCGGGGGAGCCCAGGCTGCCGGCAGGGCGATGCGCGACCCGGCGCTGCGCGGCGCGCTAGGCTCAGGGCAGGCTGCATGGGGATGAACTGGTGGGGCCTGCTGACCAGACAGGCGCGCATCGGCTGCACATGGGTAGTGTGAATTTTGCTGGTATGCGATGTATGCTGAGCGTATAAAGTGAGGTCTGGAGACTTCAAAGCATGTCCTCGCCCCATTAGACCAATCAAAGCCTCGGCATCCAGGGGCCCGACCTGTGCGGCGGTCGCCTCCGCTCGCCCGCCAGGCGCATGAGGTCCTCGCGGAAGTACGTGGGGATCTGCATTGCCAGCATGCCGTTCAGCAAGCTGCGCGGCGCGTCCTCGTCCGGCTGGACAGAGAGTTGCGCATCAGCAGTTTTTGTGAAGCAGCCGGTATGCTGACAGGGACGCCGCGCTCGCAAACATCGCCCTCGGAGTGTGCCGCCTCTGACGCCTCCTGCGTGGCCCCCTTGGACGCTTTGCATATCTGTGCAGTTTGCAGGTCCGCGACAATGCAGGCACCGTCAACACCGCTAGGAGGCAGCGGTCTTAGCATGCACTGCACGCGGGTGACCGGCCACATGTGATGCGCACGTGTGTGGCCACCGATCCTGTTCAGACACCATGCACAGCTCAAGCGCCCCTCCAGTGCCAGGCCCAAAACACTGCACACATTACTGAGCTGTCGCAACCGCTGTTCCCACTCTTTCAGCTGCCCCGCACTCGAACTCCGTCCTGTCCCGCACCTCATAGTCGCACCGCAGGCCGCGGCTGCCGCTGCGCTCCGCAAATGTGCCGTCAAAGATGTACAGCGGGCTGTCGTCGCCCGCGCCGTGCGCGGGATCAGCCGCGTAGCGCAGGTAGTGCCGCAGGTGCATGCGCACCGCATAGCCGTCGTCGTCACTGCCCACCTGCCGCGCACGGGCCATGTCTTGCAAAGGCAATGTGCGCCGATGAGCTCCGGCGCCTCCGCAATAGGTGCCGTTGGCGCTGCCGCACAACTTTGCTCCGCAGGGCTGTTCTGACAGCAGGGCTGCCTGCAGAGGAGGTAGGGAAGGGCTGGATGCCCTTCAGACCTACGCTGTGGTCCCGTGATGCGACATGCAATCTAGCAGCGCTTGTTTGGTGATGCGTTACGTCAGGCATCGCGCGCCGCACTGACACCAAACCCCAAGCACCAGTGACAAACGCCAACGCAACGCCTCAAGCAGAGGCGAGCAGGCCGGCGCCGTCCCCTAGACGGGCCACAGGAGCTGACCTGCAGGCAAGAGCTTGTCGACACAAAGAGGCACACGCAGCACCGCCGGGCGCGGCTTGCTGCTTGGCGGGCCCCTGCCTTGAACTTGTGGTCGCCATACTGCTGCAGCAGCTCAGGCTGCCGCCACGCGTGCGCCGCGCGCCAGCCATCACACAGGCCTGTGAGGACCACCGGTATGCGCGGCCGCTCAAAGCGCTCCACAAACTGCTCCACAGTCATCTCCTGGCACCGCGAATTTGCCTCAGGACCGGGAAGCCTTCGCAGGCGCCGCAGAGCAGACACGCTGCGTGGAGGAGCAGCGCACGCGCCAGAAGCACGCAACAAAGCCAGCGCATGGTTCGCGGCAGGCTGCAGCGTAACAATACAGTTACTGGCTGGCAGGAGGCTCAGAGCGGCACGTGCGGCGCCGAAAAGGGCTGCTGTTGCGTCTCGAGGCTGCAGCTGAGAGCGCACCGAGCAGTGCACGCGCTCCACCTGGTCGACAATGCCAGCCGTGGACAGCAGGTCCGACTCGGCATAGCCATGCTTCCGCCACTCGCCCTTGGAGACAGAGAGCTCGCTGCGGGCGGCGCGCTTTGCCGCCCTTACCTTGCGCTCATACTCCTCGTCCTCGTCCCTGCACGCCGCGCTTCGTGTTTGAAGCATCGTGTTTAAAGCATCACGGCTCGGACCCAGCACCAAGGTGGAATGGGGCAGAGAGCCAATGCTGAGTGCGCATAGCCGCATGCTCGGCGGCCGCTCACCGAGGGTCACAGCTTGCAGGCTGCTTGTGCTCCCCGGCTTCCTCTCTGCAACCGGCCACAAAAGCACAGGTTCAGGCGTGAAGCTAAGCATTCACGTATGCGTTGAAACAACGCGCCGCTGCGCACTTGGCCGGTCCGGCTTCCGCATGGCCTGCTACTGGGGTGCTGCCTTGGTCCCTTCGTATGACTAGCTCTGTGTGGGTCAGAGGAGTCTCGGCGAGGGAGCTGCTGCAGAACTTGTGGAGCATGTGCTGCTGCCGTGCCGCTAACCGCGTGGTGCCTGGGCAAACTTGCAGCTCTTCAAACTAGACAATCCTTTCTTCTGCCTGCCTTTAAGTGCGCTCAGGAACTGTCTTGGCTTTTCAGCTGACCAGCTGAAGGACCAGCCTAAAGAGGACTAGCCTAAAAAGCTTCCTTCCAAAATAATACCGCTCTCACTCTCCCACTCTCGTCTCCCAAAACGCTGCTTAGTGCACAGAAGGAATAGTTCAAATTCACAACAGAGAGCGCCATGACAATGAAGAGCGGCTGTGGTCAGCATCAGTGCCTGGACGCGCCTTTGTGCTCGGGCGCTCTGGCCCTGCACAGCCACCCTCTGCAGAGGTGAGGGTGGCTGACAGAAGTGACAAGTTACTGCAGCAGTTTCTACTGTAGTGTGCTTGAACAGACCTCAGTATGTGCCGCTTGCAGGCCACTGGTGCCCTTGACGACACTCAGGAGCTTCATGAGCCGGTCTGCGGCAGTATATTGTGCTAGGAGCTGCTCCGCGCGGCAACGCGGCATGCTGCTGGTCAGTGCTGCAAGCTCTGCCTCGCCGCAGAGCGCTGCACGCCAGCCTCCGCCAGATTGAGCTCACAGGTGACTCCCTTGCGGCTTTGCTGTGCTTAATACGGCAGGTGTCTATGTGAGCACGGCAATTTTGCGTCTTCGCAGAGCTGGCTGACGGGCTGTGCACACCAACCAGGCACCTGGGTGAAGGACACGAGCGCTTCAGACATAGAGTCCTATGAGAGAGCCTTGGACGTTATGAAGCTGGGTGCGGGTCCCTCTCTTGCCACTGTCTGGCCGCGGTCTGCAGTGGTGTGCGCCAGCGCGTTGATACTGTCTGGCTCGCCTGCTAAAGCACTGCCAGGTGCTCTGTTCGCTGGGCTCCTACGCTGGTGTGCCCGTGCCAGGCAGGCTGCAGAGGATAACTGCCGCGAGGCTGATCGAGGGCCTGGAGATCCGCCAGTCGCCCTACAGCCTCACAGTGCAGTTCCTCACCGTTGTCCCCTTTTTCAAGGTGTGCTGTCCTGAGAAGCGGGCATAAATCATTCTGTCTCTGCCTTGGCACTGCGACCGCGGCGCCCTCCGCCGCCTTTGCCCTGATTATTCAAATCCCAGCTAAACAGCGACGTCTACTGGCCACGGACAGCCGATGCAGGCCAAGCTTTGCGGGCACAAGAGCTCCGCACTTGGCTTGCATGACCAGCGTCATGCTGAGCAGACCAGAGAAGCTCAAGTGTGGAGCTCATGTGCCCGCAAAGCTTGGCCTGCATCGGCTGTCCGTGGCCAGTAGACGTTGCTGTTCAGCTGGGGTTCTCTGGTCTGCTCTGCATGACGCTGGTCGTGCAAGCCGTGCCGTGACACAGCGCTTTGCGGCCAGAGGTGTTTGCGTTGCGCGTCGCGGGTCTGACGCGTGCAGCTCTGCCGCGCAGGTGACAGAGCGCTTTGCGTTCAACCGGGACACCAGCATGCAGCGCCGCGACCTGCGCGGCGGCGAGCAGCGCGCGCGCCTGCGCGCCACCGAGGCCGGCCTGCTGGCCAGCATATCGTGGGGCGAGCCGCATGCAGGTGGGTAGCCACTCTGTTCGGAGCCGCCACGTGTTGGTTGTGTGAGACAAGTGGTGCATCGTCTTTTTATTGAAGTGCAACTTTATGCAAGCATGGGTCATGTGTCAGACTTCAGGCTTTGTTTCACTGTCTAGCGCGCTGAATGAGCAGCGCAGGAATATTTTGCAGGAATCGTAGCATGCTGGCCGCTGCGCTTTCTTTCAAACTAACTCATGTACTGCAAGGACGGCAGTGTGAACCAAGCTCAGGGCTGATGTATGTGTGCTTTACTGTGGAGTGCTGGTGGGCAGGAGGTGTGGAGGAGACCTTCTCTTGCCCGGAGCCTGGCGTGCTGCATGTGACCTCCGTGGTCACCGTCGGGGCGAGGTCTGAGACGACGCTGCAGGTGCGTGGCTATGCAGCCGCCTGCTGAAGAAGGTCCTTGCGTTCCGGACCCACTCTGCTTGCAGCAGGAGGACGGGCTGATGGCTCTTGCGTCGCTTGCAGCAGGCGGACTGGTTGATGGCTCTGTGTTTGGACCCACTCTGCTTGCAGTAAGAGGCCTGGTTGGTGTGGGCAGCAGCGTATGTGGCAAGTGGGACCTAGTGCTGCATTCTGCATTGGCGGCAGGTGTACCGGAGGCAAGAGCGCTGGACGCCCAAGAACAAGTTCACGCTGGGGACGTTTGGCCTGAAGGCGCCGCCGCTGAACATCTGGGAGGGCCACTGAGCTGCAGCGCCGCCACCGGCGTTTTTATTTACATGCGCATGCAGTTGCATGTACTGACTGAGGCAGCAGAGCCAGCCCCTGGCATGCTGGGCCACTCTGCCTCCTCCTGTGTCCCGATGTTCATTAGGCAGGGCAGCTTCATAGCGCATGCAAGTGAACGGATGTTCAGTAGTGGGCCAGGAGGAGTGCCTCGCACCTGCTGCAACGGTAGCCTAATGCATTGTAGTTGCACAAACGCTTGGCATGCATGCATAGGTAGTGCAGTGTCCCGCATGGACTTGCTTGCTTTATTAGGGGATGTGCTGGTCCTTTAGGCGGCAGCCTGAAACGCATGCTAGCATATACACCGATGAGATGTGGGCAATGCCATCGGCTAAATCAGTGTTTTGTGTTTTGTTTTGAAACAAAGAACTTTGTTTGGGCCTCTTTTTTGTAATGTAGACCTCCCTCTCGCTGGATCTGCGCTGGAGGAGGGTTTCTGAGGCCGAGGTGGAGACATGGGCACCAGGCCAGAGTCCTGGTCCAGCGTAAGCTGTATCTTGGTCCTTCAAAAAGCAATAGTGACAAAGTGCGTGCTGTGCACTGCTTGGGCGCCTCAATGAGCGCCACCACGCTGCTCAGCCGGACGCCCGTGCTGTGGCATGCACGTCTGCCCGCTACAGGCACGTGCTGTGCTATGTTCCTGCTACTTCAAGGAGTTCTCGCTCACTGCCGCGACTGACAGTGAAGCGGCCGCGCAGCCTGCCGGCACTTGGCGGGAGGACTGTGCTTTCAGTCCCTCCCAGCCCGGCCACGCTGCGCTGCGTTCTCAGGCGACTCACCACCGCCTCAGCACTGCATGCACCTGCAGAGCCGCACCCATCGGTGCGACAGACTCTGAGCAGATGCTGTGGGTGCAGGCGCAGCAGCGGCCCGCTGCAGGCCAGGGCGCGGGCGGCGGTGGCACACCTGTACCGCTGTCAGCTTGGAGGCGCAGACTGTTGCACGGGAAGGTGCGTATGTGTTGCAGTTCCAGGGGGTATATGCGCTCCAGCGCAGGTCGTTTTGCTTGCTCAAGCCGTCAGCTTGAGCTGACGGGTTCCTGCTATCGTGCAGAGGTGCTAACCGGCCACCCCTTCAACAACGTGACGGAAAACATCTTTGGCAAAATTGGAGCGAACCTGCACCGGCGCACCGACCACCCCATCTGCACCATCAAGGAGGCCATATACGCCTTCTTTGATGCGCAGCGACCCGGAGCATACGCGAAGTTCGACGACCTGCACCCGGTGGTGTCTGCGGTTGCGGTGCGGCCACGCGCACTCCTCGTGCCGAGTCTGCCGGGCTGTTGCTCAAGGCGCTCCGCAACAGCTGCGTGCAGTTATGGCATTCATGAGGGGCTGCAGCGTCTGCCGCGAGCATGACAGACAATGCGCGCTGAGCCGTGCAAAGGCCCGGCCTTCCGTGGACGTGCTCTGCTGGCGAAAACTCGCCTGCGCAGCCTCCAGGGCACCCCAGCGCAGACGCGCTGTGCCCATGCTGACGCCGCGCTGCGCGGCAGAACTTTGACGAGGTGCTGGTGCCCGCGGACCACGTGTCGCGCAGCCCCAACGACACCTACTACATCGACGCCGAGACGGTGCTGCGCTGCCACACGTCCGCGCACCAGGCCGCGACGCTGCGCGCGGGGCACTCGGCCTTCCTCATCACTGGTGCGTGGCCCGGGCGTTGCACCAGCGCCGTGGCCCCCGTGCGCGGTGTTGCTGGACAGGCACTTTATGTGGGCAGGCGCTCTCCAAAGCTCCGGTTATCTACCCTCACAAAGTGCATCGCGTTGGAGGCAGGCCTGCCAGGTCTGCATCTATGTGTTGTCAGACTTTGCGCCGCATCGTGAAGCTGCTGCTGCTGCTGCTGCTACTGCTGCGAGCAGGCAATAAAGAGGGCTTGGCGGCAGCAGCCGACCCATAAGTTGCCGGGCGTTGCAGGCGACGTGTACAGGCGGGACTCCATCGACCAGTCGCACTACCCAGTCTTTCATCAGATGGAAGGTACTCCCTGCATGTCAAGCAGTATACCTGGCACACAGCCTGAGACAAGTGTGCACGTACGAGTACAGCTCCTGCTGTAGAGCTCATGCCAGCAGTTTGGCATGAGCCTGCATGCAGAGCCCGCCCAGCGCTCTGACAGGCGCCCTGCTACTTCTCTTAGCAGTTGTGTCATCCATGTGCCTGTCATGTTTTTTAGACACCTGTCAACACAAGAGCATTGGGCGCCTCCATCTCGCGCCACATTAGCGCAGCTTCGGGTGGTCAGGCCTGCGGGTGCTGGAGCCGGAGGAGTACGGCGGCGACCCGGCGGCCGGCGCGGCAGCCGCGGAGCGCGAGCTGAAGCAGATGCTGGAGGGGCTGGCGCAGCACCTGTTCGGCAGCGGCACTGAGGTGCGGCGCGCCCGCGCCGCGCGCCGCGCATAGACGGGCGAACCTACTCTATGCTATTCTGATCGTTAGCGGTGGAGGGGCTGGCGCAGCACCTGTTCAGCAGCGGGACGAAGGTGCGGCGCGCCCGCGCCGCGCGCCACGCACAGACAGGCGACCGACGCCTGCGACGGAGCCGCGGCGCTCCTGCAAGCAGTACTTGGGCCCCTCTGCAGAAAAGCTGAGCGAAAGGCCTGGGGTTGGTGCAAGGGCCGCGCTGCGGGAGTCATGGGGTTGGTTGGCATCTGCCTATGAGGGAACCCAGCATCGCCACACGCAAATCTTTGGCGGTCAAAGTGTCGAGCAGCACCTTCTCTGGATGTTGTCACACCGCGCCCGCGACCGCAAGGCCCATGTTTGCAGCACACTCTGCTGGCCTGCCTGCCTGCGCCTGGCCGTGAAGGTGCTGCGATGCTGGCGGGCTGCGCGCAGTGCCGGTGGGTGGACGCGTACTTCCCCTTCACGAGCCCGTCCTTCGAGCTCGAGATCTTCTTCAACGGCCAGTGGCTGGAGGTGCTGGGCTGCGGGTGCGCATCCCTAACCCTAACCCAACCCCTCTTGGCCGGCCTGGGAACGCCGCCAATGGGTGGGGCTCAGGTGCCGCGCTCTGGGCTGTTGGATGCGTGGCGAACGTGTTTTTGGTGCTGCTGCGCCGATTGCACCATTCATGCTCCCATACTGAGTACCACATGCAGGGCGCCTGTGACCTGCGTTGAGCATGCGCGCGCGCGCCGCAGCGTGGTCGAGCAGCAGATCCTGGACCGGAACGGCTTCGAGGGCCGGCGCGCGTGGGCGTTCGGCCTCGGCCTGGAGCGGCTGGCGATGGTGCTGTTCCAGATCCCGGACATCCGGCTGTTCTGGGCGGAGGACCCGCGCTTTTTGAAGCAGTTCCGGTCTGGCGACCTGCGCACCGCGTTCAAGCCGTTCAGCAAGTTCCCCGCGTGCTTCAAGGCGCGGGCCCGGCTGCGCCGAGCGGCTGCGGGATACGACCTGTGCTGGTATGGAGCAGCGTAGTGGAACAGCATAGTGGAGGGGATGCGTGAGGAGCTACATTGGCAGGCATTGTGTTCATCCCGCTCAAAGGAACCTCGGAGGAATAAGTGGCACTGCTTGAAACTTGTTTGGCTCAGCCGCTGGGGGCATCTTGCCTCGTTGAAGATCACTACTTTTCTAAGGGTCTGGGCAGCGCCAGGGATATGGGTGTGGTACTCTGCTGTACATCTGCATCTGACAGGCGATGCATCAGCAAGTTGACATGCATGGCGGCCTGCAATGCAACCACGCGCACGGCACCGACGCCGCCGTCGCGCGCAGGACGTCAGCTTCTGGCTGCCCGAGACGGGCTTCACTGAGAACAACCTGTGCGAGGTCGTGCGCGGCGCGGCCGGCGACCTGGTCGAGTCGGTCGAGCTGCTGGACGCGTTCACGCACCCGAAGACCGGGCGCACGTCCAAGTGCTTCCGCATCGCCTACCGGTCCATGGAGCGCAGCCTGGGCGACGGCGAGATCAATGCGATGCAGGAGCAGGTGCGCGCCGAGATCGCCGGCCGCCTGGGCGCCGAGCTGCGCTGACGGCCGCGCGCGGGCTGTGTGCAATTCATCCTGCTGGTGAAGGTCCAGCGGCGGGGTTGCAACACAAATGTCAGCTTTAGCTTGCAGATGGATGCGGTATCCGACGCTCTGAGAGTGATGCGGGCTGGCAGCTTGCGCCCCGCAGCTCTGTCTTGGGCCGAGGTGCGGTAGCACAATCTGCTGCTGCGTGTCAGGACTCGCTTATGCGCTAGTATCCTGAGGGCCGGACACTCTGGTTGATACCAGCACTGTAGCTAGTTGGTGCGTGCTTAAGCTCGAGCTCCCGTTGGGGCTGCATGGGTTGCAAAGTGGTCAGAGCCTGTAACTCACAAGTGTACAGAAGCGCTTCCTCCTTCACTGTCTTGAGCCGGGATAACGTCACCGTGCCGCCTGCTTCTGCTCACCAGGTCTGCAAACCAGGCTATTCACCGAAGGAAGGCGCACTTTGGGTTGGTGCACAACCCGTGCGTGTCGTCCCAGTTGCAGCAGTGCCCGGATCTGCTGGCGCCGCGCGGACTGGCGGGCGGCTGGCGGGGAGCGGAGGCCCGCGTCAGGTGTGCCGCCATGGCCTGCTGCTGTTCCGCCGCAGCAGGGGATGCTTTTCCGCGGCCTAGTGCTCGGCGCGCTGCTGCTGCGCAGCATCAGCCGCCCGCACAGCAGCCAGCACGTTTGCACGGTGCGCAGCAGCAGCGCGCCGAGCACTTCTCCGCGGAGAAGCGGCCCTCTGCTGCGGCAGAACACGGGCAGGCCGTGGCGGCCCACCTGATGCGGGCCTCTGCTCCCCGCCAGCCGCCCGCCAGAGCGCGTGGCGCCAACAGACCCGGGCACTGCTGGAAGTGGGACGACACGCCCAGGTCAAGCAGCAACCCAAAGTGCGCCTTCCTGGCGGACCACAAGCGGGGCATCAAGTCGCCGGTTGGCGGCCCCCGCGCATGCTGCCTTACAACACTAGACATGGGCGCCGCGGGCCAGGGGCTACAGCAGCGACCCTGCAGCATGGAGGCGGTTAAGGGACTGTGCTCTAATCAAGTGTGCAGTTTGCAACGTAACGCATAACCAAGGTTCCGTATATTCACGGAAGAGTGGTCGGTCTACGACTTTACGGTGTAGAGCATCCTGCCTGGAACAAACTCAACTTGCGAGGAATAGACTTCCTGGCCAGGTGCACTTGGCAGCAAACAAATTGTGGCAGCTGACGAGTGTAATTGCGTCTTTGCTGCTCACTTTGCTGCTCATAGCACGGCGACCGCCACTTCGCATGCTTCTAAAGCCGGGGCTGCAAGACAATCATCTGCAAGCAGCGCTCTCATCTGGTCGTCTTGGAGCGCAGCATTGGTGGACAGACAGCTTAAATTGTAAAGCACTGGTGGGACCCGGGCAGAAGCTTGCTGCTGCGCGGACACGCTCATTGACCGTGCCCACCTGACGTGTATGACGCGACTGCTGAGAGGCTGACAGCAGCGCTCCTGCAGGGGCGTTGCTGCAAGCGAGCCTACTGGCTGCTGCTGTTTGGTGAGGAGGCTGCACACGTGCAGCTCCTTCGGCGCCGCGTCGCCTGAGGCTGCAGAGCCTCAGGCCAGATGGCGCCGGCCGCACCTGGCGTAGAAGCGGAGGGCGCTCGGCCCGGCATGCTGCACAACGGCGCTGCAGCCAGTCCAGCGGATGTTGGCGCCACGCAGGCCACGCAGCCGGCTCCCGACAGCGGCAGGGACCTGCCCGTGTCCAAGGGCGCGGCTGTGGATGGGGTGTGCGCGTCTGCCGCGCCCGTGCCTTCGAACAGCAGCGATGACTCGGCGGGGCTGGCACCAGTCCGCGGCGGCCCGCTCGGCAGGTGCGCAGCACCGGCGTGCCGAGTGTGTGGCAAGCAGGCGGTTGGGTGCCTGTATGCCTGCGGCTCTGGTGCGCAAGCGCGTGCGCCACATCCCACGCACGCCTGTTGTTGCTTGTTGCGCATTCGTCTGGGAGCTCCTGTCCGCCCCTGCACCTGCATTTTTTGCTAAAGCGTGCAACGTTGGGCACGATGAGAGTTCACTACGCCAGGCGCTGCGCGCAGGGCGGCGCGGTGGGTGGCGAGCTGGGCGGTGCCGGGGCTGGGCATGTTCAACGAGTCGTACTACATCTTCTCTGTGGGCAACATCAAGCCCATCTGGACGGAGGAGTACCCCTCTTGCTGGAAGGCGCGCGCCGCTGCCACCCGAGCGGTGGAGGGCAAGACTGCGTGTTAGGGTAGGGTTAGGGTTAGCCAAAGACATTGCACGCGTCCAAAACTGCATCCTGTTTCAAGTGCTGTGCAGTATGCTGCGCTGCACGTTTGCATGCTGGGACGTGTGCTCGGCGCGACAGAATGCTGGGCATCGAGCAGTCAGTGCCCTCGCGCATGAAGTCACTGACACAGGTTTGCATGCACTCGCGCCCCTTGCCTGCGCTGCGCGCCGCGCGCAGCAGCAGGAGGCTCTCCGCTCGGCGCTCCTGCGTGAAAAGAGTGACGCAAGCATCGTCGGCGGCAGGCTTGCACGCGCCCGCTGCTGAGGCCGGCGCTGGCGTGTGCAGGGCGGCGGCGAGTGCTCCGAGCCCTTCCTGCATGCGCTCAACTACTCGCAGGTCGCCGGCCTGATCGCCGGCATGGTCACCGTCGGCATGTTCATCGACAAAATTGGGCGCAAGTGGGGCTCCGTCACGACCGCAGGCATCATGTTTGTGGGTGCGTGCTGCGCTGCCTGCAGCGTGCTCTGGGTGCCGGCGTGACTCCTAGCCACGCGTCTGTCAATGGCATCGGCTTTCCGGGCAAAAAAGCGTGGTGCGCAACGGCTGCAGGTGCATGGCTCATTGCAGCACCTCAACATCAAAAGCTCCTTTGCACAGCCATGGTGATGCACGCCTACGTGGCTGCTAGGACACAGCTTCAAGAAATGAGCACTTTCAATGGCTGCTATGCCTGAGCCGGGCGAGCATGCATTGTAGAGTGCCTGGCAGGCGCCTCGTCACAGACAGGCCCTGCCATCCCTCACCCTAAGATGCGCCGCGCGCAGCGGGCGTGCTGCTGACGGCGGCGGCCGGTCCGTCGCCGCGCGCGACGTTCGCGTTCCTCATCGCCGCGCAGGCGCTGTTCGGCTTCGGCTGCGGCGGCGAGTTCCCGGTCGCGGCCGCGTCCGCGTCGGAGCACGCGGAGTCGTCGGCGCACCTCAAGGGCCTGCGCGGGCGCACCACCGTGCTCGTGTTCTCCATGCAGGCGCGCGCGCGGCCCGAGCCGCCCCTGCAGCGCCGCCGCGCCTGCCAGCGCAGTCCATAAAAATCTTCCGGCGCGCAGCGCGGCCAGTGCCCAGCCAGCCGCCTGTTCCACGATGCACATGTCTTGGCTAGCCCTAACCCTACCCTATCATGCAGCAATACAGGAAGCGGCATGGCCGCGCGCGCAGGCCTGGGGCAACATCCTCAACCTGTCCGTGCTGCTGTTCTTCCTGGCGGTGCTGGGCCAGACGGCCGCGCCGTACGACCCGCGCATGCTCAGCCTGACGTGGCGCCTGCAGTACGGCCTCGGCCTGCTGCCCATCGCGTTCATGCTGTACTACCGCGTGTTCCGCCTCAAGGAGTCCGCCATGTGGAAGGTGCGCCGGCGCGCCCGCATCTAGGTTAGGTCCCTCATGCTCTCCTGGCTAGGGTAGGTCCCTGAGGGCTAGGTAGGTTCCTGACCCTATCCTGGCTGCCGGCCTTGCCTAGGTGCCTGCGCGGGGTTCTGTGCTGAGCAGAGCGGGCGGCGCCTGCGCTTTTGACCAGGTGCGGCCCGCGCCGCGCAGGAGCAGCGCAAGCTGCAGCAGCAGGCGAGCGTGGACCGGGCCGCGGGCGCGGCGGCGACCGGCGGCCGCGCGCAGTCCAAGCGCGGGCGCAGCTGGGCCAAGTTTGCGCTGCTGCTGCGGCACTACTGGCACCGCCTGGCCGGCGCCGCGCTCGGCTGGTTTGCTTGGGACTTCTACTACTGTGCGCCCCCTACCCCCCTACCCTTACCCTAGCCCGAGATTACCACTACTGTGCGCCCTACCCTAGAACCCCCGTGCTATCGGGCAGACCTCCCTTGCCCCGTCAGGGTATGGCTCATACCCGAACCTGGTGTCCTAGCCCCCTCTATTTGCCGAGGGGTTTAACGGGGCGCTGACCGGTGGTACTTATCAACACCCCAGAGAAGCCCCAGAGTAGGGACATCATTGCACCGGGGTTGTCAGCAGCAGGGCGCGCGCGCAGACGGCAACAAGCTGTTCCAGTCAGAGTTCATCAGCGTGATCCGGCCGGGCGCGACGCTGGTGCAGCAGCTGGAGTTCAACCTGCTCAACTCCTCGGTCGCGCTCTGGGGCTACTACGCGGCCGCGTTCACGATCGACCTGCCCTGGATGGGCCGCCGGCGCATGCAGGCGCGCGCCCCCGCCCGACCCGGTGGGAAGTGCTGGCGTAAGACTCTGAGCTGCCCTGTCCACCGCATGAATCGCGCCCGGCGCGGCCGGAGCGACGGAGGGGCGACGGGGACCCCGTGCAGCGCCCTGTGGGTCAGCAGATCAGGTTTGGGTCATGGTGCGCGCAGGTCATGGGCTTTGGGTGGCTGCTGGTGCTGTTCCTGGCGTGCGGCCTGGCGTTCGGGCCGCTGACGGCCAGCGCGGCCGGCCTGCGCGGCTTCCAGACGCTCTACTTCATCTCCTCGTTCTGGGCGCAGTTCGGCCCCAACGCCACGACCTTCCTGGTGGTGCGCGCTCGCACACTGCTGCTTGGTCCCTGCAGTACTCTGCACATTGTATCTCTACACCTGATAGCCCCGCTATGTCTGCAGGCTTGCTTGTTCGTAGCTTACCCCAAAGTGATGCTGGTAAACTTAGTCGCTGCTTGTGTGCAACGATTCGGGAAAATGCGCAACCTGGCAGAGCGGCAAAGCTCTGGCGCTCTCCAGAATCCGCAGCAGGGCTGTCCCAGCCCTAACCTGACCCCCTCGCCGCCCCGCCCCGCCGGCAGGCCTCGGAGCTGTTCCCGACGGAGATGCGCGGCGTGGCGCACGGCTTCAGCGCCGCGGTCGGCAAGCTCGGCGCGCTGACCGCGGACATCGTGCTGGGCCAGGCGCGGATGCCCGCTTATCCTGTGCTTGTGTCCCCTTGTGCTCTTCAGCGGTTCCCAAAAAGAAAGTGAGTGGCTGCTGCAAGCGTTTCATTGCACTTGAGGTTGTTATTGCATCGTAATCTGTGTATTGTTTGGGCATCTGTTGGAGTGGGCATGAAGACATGCACGGGCAGGCCATATATGCTGTTGCATGAACAACAAGGTGATTTAGGTGTATCAAACCACTCCTCCTGCCTAACGCCAGAGTCACACTCTTATCTGCGGTTTGCAGGTTGACGACCGCATGAAGTTCTACCTGAGCGCGGCGGCGGGCGGCATGGGCGTGCTTGTCACGATGCTCTGGGTTCCTGAGCTGTCCACACTGGACCTGGCCGAGGGCGACGCGCGCTGGGCCGCGCTGCGCAAGGGTGCTCGCCCCGACCCGGCCGCCCAGTCGCACGCACGTCGGCGCAGCCAGACTATGCTTTTGCTGCGGAAGGTCGAAGCTGGAGGGTTAGGGTTTCCGTCATCTGGCTATGCTGGGGACCTGCGCGCTGATCTTAGTGCTGCCTCGGCCGAGAGTGTTGTTCTGAGGCTGGTGGTGCGCCCATGTGTGTCAGCAAAAGTGCAGCAGCGCAAACGCAGGTGCTTTGGCCACATGAGACCAGCCTGGTCTGGAGCCAGAAAGGGCACGCTTCATCCAGCAAGGCCTGCATCCTGGTGCTGGCTCTTACTCTGCGCTGCACGGGCGCTGTGCAGGCGATGTCGACGGCTACAGCGGCGAGGCCGTCAACCCTCAAAACCTGTCATTCTGGGAGCGCATGATCGGCGTCGGCGCGCACTACAAAGCGGCACCTAGCCGCCAGTCCACAGCCAAGAACGGCACTGCCTTAGGCCAATCCACAGCCTGAGGTGTAGCTCGGCCAGGCCTCATTTTTTTGGCCCAAGAAGCTCGCTGTTGCCACTCGCGAGCTGTTTACAGGTGGTGAGGAAATTGTGAAGGAGACTTGGCAGTGCATGAGCGTGCACCTCCCACTATGGGTTTGACAGCACGGCGCACTTTAGCGTGACACATTACATGCAGCTGCAAGTGATTCCCTTGCCCGACATGCTTTCAGCCAGAATTTGTTGCTTGTAACTTGTGACGCACGCTCCATATGAAAGGAAGTATACACGCGCCATGCTCTGCTGCCTTGCATGCATGGACCATGCTGGCATGGGTTAGTTGCTGCCCGTGCCGCGCCACATAGAGCGCTATTCTTTGGGCTGCCATCAGCATCATGCTGTAGCCTGTTTCGCAGCCGCCGTGCGAGGCTGGGCTTCTTGGGTTACTCCCGAGCTTGGGCAGTAGCAATGCCTGCCTTCTTTGCTGGTGCTTTGACTCGAGCACTGTCGTCAAGGGAAGTACCAGGGTTGAAGCGAGGTATGAAGAGTGTGTGTGTTGCCATTCGTCAAGCTTGACTTTGATTTTGGCACTGTGGTTTGAGTATTGCATGTGTACGTACTAGCGACTGACTCAATGAAGCGAGGTTATGTTAGAAGTGACGCTGGCCAAGTGGCATGTACTGGTGAGAAAAGTGAGAAGACATGCGTCGAGTGTCAGAATTGAGACTGCCTGAACAAGACTTACATTTGTTTATGCATGCACACCATCACATTCATTGCCCCTTACTCATCAAGCCGCCTGAGCCCAGCCACCTGCAAGCCACCCTGCTCGCCGCAGAGCGACACCAGCAGCCGCCGGCCGAGTGCATGCGCGCGCAGGTGCACCGCCTGCTCATGCGCCGTCCATGCCGCCCACTGCGCTGGAAACACGCCTACCAGCGTCGCGGCCGCCTCGCCCGCCGCCTTTGCGGTCGTGCGGCCTGCGGCACGGCCGACCGCAGGGCGTGAAATACTGTGCCGGGCGGAGCCAGTCGCATGTATGCCATTCAGAGCCAGTTGTGCATATGCGAAGTGGAGACAGTCCCTATTGGAGCACAGCATGTCGTGTCAACTGGATGCTTTGCTCAGGCCAGTATCTCAGCGTATTGCCGCCTGCTGGCACAACCCTGCACGCGCACGCACTGGAGCGCGCCTGTGGCATCGGCGAGCTCCATGCTGACGTCGAACACGAGCGGCGCGGCCGCCGCGCCGCAGTCCACGCCGCAGAGCGCGCAGGTCCACAGGCCGCCCGCGCCCGGCGCGCCGTCGCCGGCGGGCCCGGACGCCGGCCCCGAGCAGGCCCCGCTGCTGCTCCCTGCGCCCGGCGCGCTGCCGGCCGCGGCCGCGGCGCCGGGCGAGTCGAACATGCCGCCCCAATCCAGCGAGGCCGCGCGCAGCCAGCGGCCGCAGGGCGCATGCGCACGCCTGCGGACAGAGCGATGTCAGCACCCTCTCCGTAATGATGTCACAAACTTTGCGGAGTTTGAGACTGTGTAGATCCACATATATTGAAGGGGTATGTCAACATGCGAGCAACTTGTTTGCTACAGTCAGAACGCTGAGCGAGGCTGCGTGCTGGCAGCGCGGGCAGCGCAGGTCACTCGGCATGTCTGGAGCAAGCGGCACTCGCCCTTGTGATCTCCCTTGGCATGTAACCAGGGAGTCTTTCCATGCGCGCCTGAGGGCGATGGACGGCAGCCCGGCCAGCTCCACCTCGCACAGGTGCAGCGCCGGCAGGCCCGCGCCCGGGCCCGGCCCGCCGCTATGGTTTGCGTCACACCCCGTGTCTGCAGCTGCCAGGGTGTCGCAGGCCGCGGCGCCGCGGCCCGTGCTGTGCAGCACCGCGGCGAGGCTGGACAGGCCCGTGGCGTGAAAGGCGGGCGAGGCGAGCAGCGCCGGTAGCGCTGACAGGCTGGCCACTGCGGCGTCCTGTGCGTCCTGCCGTCAGAGCATGGCAGATTATACTTTATTAGCACAACTTCGTGTGGAGCTCGCTCTATGAGCAGAGCATACCTGCTTATGAGAGCCATGGCAGCGCAGAACACACAGCAACTGCAACATCACCCATGCCAAATGCACGGACGCATTGTCAGCTTGAGTCAGCACCCATGACACGGCAGTGTGCAGGCGAGAGGTCAGCGCACAGTTAGGGTCGCGTCTTGACAGGGTGCACACCTCCCGCCACTCGTACTGGCGCGCGGGGTCGTCCACATCCATGGGCTCGCCGTCCGGCAGCGCCGCCGCGGGCAGGGACGCCGCCGCCGCCGGCCCCGACCCCAAGTCCGAGCCGTCCGCCGCCGCCGGCACCGCCTGCAGCCCCGTCAGCGCCGCGACATGGCCCGGCCGCAGCGCGAGCGCGTGCCGGCGGCTGGGCCCGTCGACCGCAACGCGCACGTCGGCGCATTCGCCGCCAGCCTGCTCGCGCAGACGAGGACCCTCAGGGTTTGACCCCATCATGGTGCGAGGCTGCTCACAGGCTGCACTCCTGCCAGGGCAGCGCAGAGGTAGCCGGCAGCTTTGCACTGACGTACCAAGCGCACATACACGCACAGCTGCAGCGCCAGGAGCATCTGTTGCCCAGCATGCTTGCACTTAATGCTTTGGCCAGAGGCACGAAGCGCCAACCTGCATGCGCAGCAGCAGCGCTTGTCCACCGCCGGTCCGCCGGGACAGCTCCACCGCGGTCACGTGCCCGATGAGCGCGCCCTGGCCGGCCAGCCCAAACCCCGAACCTACATCCGACCCAGAAGGGTCAGCCTCCCCGGTCATGGGCTCAGCCATGGCTGCGCCGCCGGCCGCGCCCACGCTCGGCGCTGCCCAGGCCTCCTCTCCGGGGTCACGCGGCGCTGCTCGTGCGCCCGGGTCAGCAGCCAGGCCGAGGCCGCCGGGCTCATTGGCGCCAGGCCGGGCAGGCTGGCCCTGGGCGGCGCTCTTGCTGAGGGCTTCGTCGAGGGACGGCGCATCCCCGGCCGCGCTCGGCGGCCAGTTCTCCTTGTCTGCGGCGGCGGCCGCGGCAGCGTCGAGCGCGGCGGCATCACTGGCCGCGTCCGCCGCGGCCTGGTTTGCGCGGGGCACAACGCACACGAGCGTCTCGTGGGTCATCTGCCGCGGCCCGGCGCGCTGGCGCCTGGGCGGCAGATTGCTGCTTGCAGCATGCAACCGAACCAGGTCTGTCTCCGCGCAAGATGCCTGCACTGCTCCATGCGCTGCTTTGGCACGGATGCTGCATCACACTATATCCGTACTCATTTGAGCGTGAAGTGTCTTTTTGCAGATACGCAAGGCTGAGAAGCAAAGCTGCGGAGCATTGCTTGGCTAGCTTATGTCGCTTGTGCGCAGTGGCGGCGGCCGCAAGCGCTGCCGCCTTACGGATCACAGGGCGAGCAAGCAACACTAGGGCTCTGACACCACAGACCTCTGGCGCTGGCCTCTATGCAATCATGTCTCGTTCCTGCCTTCTCTGCTGTCCTACCGGCGGCTGCCGCCCCGGGCAGCAGAGGCGGAGGGCGCGCCTCCAGGCAGGCGCTGCGCGCGCCCGGGCCGGGCTGGTCGGCTGTCAGCAGAGCGTGCGCGAGCACCACCGTCTCGCCCTCGGCCAGGACGTCCCCAAAGGTCACCTGTTCGTCCAGCAGGCGTAGGGCGACCAGCGCGTGGCCATCCTCACCTGCGCCCGCCGGCGCTGCCAGCCACACCAGCCGCCATGCGCCCGTCCTGCGGAGACGCTGGGCATGGATCAGCCTGAGCGCGGCCGAGCTGGGCATGGACCAACACAACTGCGCTTTTCGTTGCGGCACGCATGCGGCACTGAGCAAGCCCAGGTCAGCTGGTGGCCAGCAGGCGCTGCGCGCATGCGAGCCCAGTGGTGAGATCGCCTGCGCATGCTCGAAACCCTCGTATGGGGCGTTTGCTGGCAAGGCCATCACTCTGCACCCACACAGAGCAGGCCTGCTCGCGTGGGACCGCAGGCACAGCCGCAAGCAGAGCCTGCAGCGCGCGGGCGAGCGCGCACCGCAAGGCCAGGCCGTGCGCGCTGTCAAAGCGGGCCTGCGGCGCGTCCACGCGGGCGACCAGCGCGTGCAGCGCCGCCCCCACTGCGCAGCGCTGGCCGGCCGCCGGCAGCGGCTCTAGGGCCTGCGCGGGCCCCGCTATCAGCCGCGCGTGCCCTGTCGCGCTCGTGCTGCTTGGCGCGCATCTCGGGGTGTGTCCTGACGCTTAGACTCTGACCAGCGGCACGCTTCTAAGGCCCGACCGCTTGAGCGGCCCTTCCATGGCTGCCCGTCTTAGCAGGTGAGGTGGCCGTCGTCAGCACCAGGGTCAAGCTCTTCTGTGGCAGCAAGCACCCCGCGTCATACTTTCACACATGCGTGACAAGGCCTGCCTGGCGCAGCGGGCAGCAGCAGCCGCAGCTGCCGCAAAGCCGTTTGCCATCAGTGCATGTGCCTTATCAGGCTACACATGCATCCCAGCAGCGATGTCAGTGAGCGACAACCCTGTGGAAGGGCCTCAGCGGCGACGGTGCATGCGTTGGGCCAGGGCGCGCCTGGCGCAGCGGGCAGAGCGGCAGCGGCTGCAGCAGCGCCAGCGCGGCGCCGACGCTGCCGCACACGAGCGCCATCTCGGCCGCCGGCAGCAGCCGCGGCGGCAGGCCGCCGGCCGTGCGCGGCGCGCGCCGCACGCGGCAGCCCCCGATGCGCAGCAGCGTGCCGGCTGCCGCACAAGCAATTTATGTATATTAGTTGCGCCACTTCCGGGACCAGCATGCCCGCAAGACGCGCTGCTCGAGGCATGCGCATGTGCGCATCAACGTCAGGGGGTATCGAACGTGCAACAGCCCAAGCCCTCACACCTCGGGCAACTTGAACAGAGCAAGCTAAGCTAGCAGGACCCTGGCTTCCGCGCTGAGTCACGCAGGAGGCCGTCCAGCAGCAGTGCCGCACCGGCCACCAGCGGACGCGGCCCGGCGCAGAGCGGCAGCCAGCGCGAGTGGACGTACAGCCCGAGCGGGGTATCAACGCTGCCGTCGCGCTGCAGCAGCAGGAGCGGCCAGCCCTCGCGCGCCTCCACCGCGGCGACCCGCGCCTCGGTGGCCGGCGGCGCGTCGTGCTCGCTGGCAGCCAGGACTGCCGCCAGGGAGCTGCACCGGCTGTTCGCCTGGCTGCTCGGGGCCCCGCGCGGGCCTGCCTGCGGGACAACACATGCGCGCTTGCGGTGCTCTGTCACTTCCACATCTGCTCTCTTCTGCTGGGTTATAGTCACTGATGGACCAGGTAGCTGACACTGCCAATACGCAAGTGCCTATTGCTGCAGCTTCCCATGCGTGGCCTTGACAGAGGGCGCTGGCAAGCACAGACAGTTGCCATACCTGTGCGCTCCAGCGCTCGACGATGTGCGTGTAAATCACAGCCTCGGACACGCCGCTGGGAAACTGCTGTAGCAGCCTGACCAGCTCGCATGCGACAAAGCTCCAGCTTGGCAACGCAGCCGTGCGGCACAGCACTTTGCCCTGCGACTGCGCCCTCTGCTCCTTCCGCGCACTGTGGCGCAGTGCGACGCGTGCGAGGTGCTCGTGCAGCGCACCCACCACCGCCGCAAAGGCCGCCATCTCACACCCGCAGAAAGCTGATACAGCACGAAGCACCTGTAAGCAGATGCTTCCAGCACAGCACGATGCTCGGCGATTGGTTCTGGGCACTGGTTCCAGGAGCGAGCTGTGGATCACAGTTTTGCATTTCTGGGTTGGCCGCCAACCCTTGCGCGGCGGCAGCGTCGCGAAGCTGAGCTCGACTTCCGAGCTCACATCGAGAAAGGCGCACGAAACACGACGACCACCCACCCACCTCTAGGCTGGCTATTTGTTACCGACTTGCCCAACGGAGGAGACTCCATAGGAGCGCATAAGATGGGCAAGCCCATCCGCTCAGTGGTGGTGCTTGCAGGTCTGCCAGACGCTGCTGGTGCCGATGGCACTCCTTGCACACATTGCACGCAAGCATTGTGCCTTCATAGTGGTGAGCATGCTTGGCTGCCCACCATTATTAAGTGAGGCTGAGTGTGTCGGCCCACATGCAGCCATGGAGGCTGAAGCACAGCCCCTTGTGGAGCGCTTGGCGCTGAACCGCGACGAGCCCAGCCGCATACCCCCGCCGGCGCCGTGCGTGACATTCTCCGGCACCTGCTTCGGAATCAGCGTGCACTTGGTGTGCAACGGTGCGCGAGCTGCAGCCTGTCCTCCTCCTGCAGCCTGCTGTAGCCTGTCCAGCACGCAGAACAAGGACGCTGTGTTTGGCCAAAAGCTGCCACCCGTGCTTCAGCCGACCCACCGTGGCGCGACATTTTACCGCTGCAAGGACCTGGCGCTGGTTGGCACAGGCTCTCGGGGTGCGCGCGCGCGGCAGGCAAGTGCGCGGTGCACGGCGTAGACAACGTGGGCACAGTGCCCGCGGCCCTGACGGCCTACCTCGCGCTGCAGGCGCGCCCTCCTCATCCGTGTGGCCTCGCGCAAGCTGCCTGTGCCCAGAGCTACAGCGCCGCTCTGCTGTGCTGGCTGCATGTCGTACCCCACATGTACCCTAAACCTAGCCTCAGCGCTCGCTGCAGGCGTTCCGGCCAGACCTGGTAGTCAGCGTCGGCACCGCCGGCGGCTTTGCCTCGCGCGGCGCCGCGATCGGCGACGTCTTTGTCGCGACTGGCTTTGCCAACCACGACAGGCGGATACCTTTGCCGGTGCCCGCCCGGGCTTGAGTGGAGTGCTTCAGGGCTGGCTGCTTATTTCCAAGCTCAATTCCATTTTGCCATAGCGGCGTATGAGCACGGCTGCAGACGCGGGCCGCGCCTGCTGCAGGGCTTTGACAAGTACGGTGTGTGGGCGTGCGACGCCCACCCCGCGCCCAACCTGAGGCGAGCGCTGGGTGCAAAGGTGCGCAGACGCGGGCGCGAGCGCCTGCAGTGAAGTCAATTATGCATGCAGCTGGCATGCAGCCGGCGCTGCAAAAGGCGGCTGCTGCGTCACTGCAGCACCACCAAGCGCCTCAGGCTGGCGTGATGCGCCGCATGGAGCCCTCTGACCCCAACCCTAACACCTTCCCGTGGGGGGGCCAGGCGGGCGTGGTTTCGACAGGCAACTCGCTCGACTACTGCCAGCAGGACTGGGACCAGATGCATGCGAGCGAGGCGGCCGTAAAGGAGATGGAGGCGGCCGGGATTGCGTGGGCGGCTGCGCTGCATGGCATGCCGCTGCTCGCGCTCAAGGCCATAACAGACATCGTCGACGGCGACCGCCCGGCGCAGGAGGAGTTTTTGGAGAACCTGGCGGCCGCGGCAAAGGCGCTGCAGGCGCGGGCCCGGGCGTTGGGTGTATATTCTTGGCGGCGGTGCGGGGTTAGCGGCCTGGTGGTGTAGGCCGGCACTGCAGGCGGGGCCTGACTGGGCCCGAGTTGCTGAAGGGCCTGGCGGGTTGACGGAGGCGTGGCAGGCCAGGAGGTGTGCCTGTGTTGAGAGTGCCTCCAGTGTGTTGTTTGCGTGTGGGACATGCAGTGTGCCTGTATTTGACCGTGCTGCTGCCCTGCCGCAGGAGACGGTGCCGCCAGCATTGGAGTTTTTTGCAGGCAAGAGCCTCGAGGACTTGTAGTCATGTACACGCGAATTAATACTAGATGCAGTGCTAGTTTTAGCTACAGGCCCTTCTGGTTGCGGCACATGGTGTCCAGTGCTCGCTGGTGGTGTGAATGGGACCGGGTCCTGTTGGTTGCTGACCGGATGCCTACTTAGGCTAGCAAATAGGCAAGTGCGCGCAAAGCGAGGCCGACCTGCAATGCCACAGGCCAGTTGCCATGTCCTGGAAAAACGGGGCAAAACTAGGGTGAGAGGTCCTGCAAGCGTTGTTTGTACGCAACCTATGCATCACTTAGCATCTGCTCACAAGCTGTCGAGGACGCACCAAAGTGTTCGATAAGGATGTCGGCACCGCCCAACACCATGCGCTTAGACCGCAGCAGCGCGCCTGGGGACGCATTCGCGCTGGCAGAGACAGGCGAAGCGCCGTTTCTCGCCTTCAGTTCAGCTCCCCACTTGCGTAGACGCAGAGCCCGGCCAGCAGGGCGCTGCACCTGTCCCTGAAGCTATTATAGGTGACCGTCGGAACACGGCAGACGCAGCTCTGGCTGCACCCGTGCCAGCGGCGGCAGCCCCCATCGCAGCGAGCGCTGCGCCTGAGCGCCTGGGAGAGGAACAGGCGGGCTCGTCGGCAGCAGAGGAGGCCGCCGGGAGCCTGGGTTGGACATGGGCCGGCGCTGACCTGCAGGACCCAGGCGCCTCAGCAGCCAGGGGCAGCTCAGGCACGGGCTGCGGGGAGGCCGACGCGGCCTGCCCAGACGCACAAGCAGCGCAGCCTTCTGTGGACCTGCCGGATGATGAAGGTGAGGCAGTGACAGGTGCCGCGGCTGCCAGCGAGCGGGCTCTGGGGCCTAGTCAAGCGCCTAGTATGTATGCTGCAGCGGTGTTCCTGCCAGTGGGAGGTGAGCAGGGCTCCGCCGTAGGCAGCGCACCGGCAGATTGTGACGGAGTCTCCGTCAGCACGGCCGCCTCAGTCTACGATGACGGAGCCAGCGCAGCCGTGCGCTTGAGCGCCAGCGCAGACCCTAGCCCTGCAGCACCAGGCGGCGCCCTGCCACTTAGCAGCACTGCATGGTCCAGCAGCGGCGCCGTGGAGCCGGTCGCCGCGCCAGACCAGCACCCAGCGGGGGCTGCGGAGGCGCCAGCGGAGTCCGTGATTGCTCAGCACGAAGGTGCTGAGGCGGCCGCGCAGCCGCCTGCGCCCAGGGCGGCCTCGGCCGGGCAGCACCGCGTGACGTTTGCGGACCTGCCGGGGGAGGCGCGCTGGGGCGGCGCCGCCGGCGAGCCCGCGGCCGGCGTGCACGAGCTGCTGGAGCGCGCGGACGAGGAGCGCGCGGCGCTGGTCGCCGAGAACGGCGCACTGCAGCAGCGCATCCGCCAGGTGCACCCTGGTGCACCCCATCGGCCTGACGAACTGGTCTGCTCTGGCGGCCTTGGCGTGCTGCGGGTGCAGCTCTGTGGAGGTGCCCGAGCAAGTGCAGAGTGCCTCGGGCGCGCCTGGCGCGCCGCGCGGCGCCGAATGTCAAGAAGCGCATGCTGTAGCGCTGCGTCCAACAAGCACCATGAATTCCAGCATATCAGAGCCAGGGCATAAATACAGCAGCGACATCTGCATGCAGGGTCGTGGCAGGACCCTTGTGCTGTCACCCTGCACATGCGGCAGGTTTCGACAGCACCCCTCATGCCCCCGCCCTGTGAATTGCAGATCCTGGACGCGCGCAAGCGCGGGCCGCCGACGCCGCCCGTGGAGCGTGCGCGCGCGGCCAACACGGAGGCGCGCTTCGCGAGCGCGCTCGCGGCCTGGCAGCGCACGCGCCAGGCGCGCGACGGCGCGGATGCAGACGCCGAGACGCGCCGCGTGGAGCTCGAGGCGCGCATACCGCGCTTGCACCTGCGACCCGCCTCGTGCCTGTGTCCCCTCATGCTGCTTAGGAGGGCCAGGAGTACGCCAGGTTTCGGCGATTTGGTGGCAGCGCTACAGACAGGAGACTTGCAGAGGCTTCGTGGCCGCAAGATGACATCCGTGCTTGTGCTCGTAGTGATGCAGCATCCTGTGCAGGGGTGATACTGCATGGCAATTGATGCATGTGCTGCATGAAAGCAGTATTCACAAGCACCAGCGGGCTCAAGAGCCTGCAATATAATACCCTGTCGCAGGCCAGCACCCTGAGCTGCCGCGCGCGGCGCGCGCAGGCCAAGGCGGCCGAGGTCACGCAGCAGGCCGCGGAGGCGTGGGCCCAGCTGCGGCGGCACATCGGCGAGGCCGCCCGGCGCGCCGTCGACAGCAAAACCGGCCGCCCCATCCCCGCCGCGGTGCGTCTCCTGACCGATCGCGGCGAGGCTCCTTGCATGCCATCTGGGTAGGGCTGCCACTGGGCGATGCGGGCGTCCCCAACAGTGCACCCCTTTCGCGCCACTGGTCTGTCCAGTTTGTGTTGTGATGTGGAGAGCGCAGGAGCTGTGAGAGCAAACAAGTGCGGCAGCCCAGCGCGCAAGCAGGCTCCCGTGGTGAGCTGGGCGGAGGCCTCATCAAGCGAGGGCTGTGCAGCCAAGCAAAGCCGCGCCGGCGCGCTGCAGGTGCTCGCGGAGCTGACGGCCGCAGAGGCCGCCAAGGCGGGCGCGGTCGCGGGCGCGCAGCTGCTCTACGCGCAGGCCGCGGCGCGCCTGCGCACCATGCAGGCGTCCGCCGACCAGCGGGTGCGCCGCGCAGCTCGCGCCCCCAGCCCGTTCTGGCCGCGCGGCTGCCCCCCCTGTCCGCGCGCGCGCCCCGCCCCCGCCCGCCGTCGCGCGCGTGCGCTGTGGCGCGCCCTTGCGGCATGCAGACGTCTGCAGACCGGGCTGTTGCGCAGGCGTGGTGCATCCAGGAGCACACCCCACCCTACCCCTAACCAGCTTAAAGCAAGCCCCAACGCTCTCCGCGCCGCGCGCGGCGCGCAGGACAGCCTGGCGGAGGGCATGCACCTGATCGACTTTGAGCAGCTCAAGATGGAGAATGCGGCGCTGCGCGAGAAGATCGAGGAGCGCGGCGATGAGGTCGCGCGCCTGCGTCGCAAGACGCACGCGACGGTGCAGGCGAGCGAGACTGCTCGCCGGCCCGCTCGCCGGCCTGGCTCGGTGTCACATGTACCCCAGAGCTGGCTGTGGCGGCTGCACCAGGCTTGGCTGCTGGTCCGCGCTGTGGCTCGCATGCGCTGCAAGCTCTTCGTCTGCCTGTGCGTGGCCTGGTGCCTCAGCAAGGGCTGGCCGCATCGCATCGTTTGCGCGCTCAAAGGGACGATGCCTGCGGTCACCACCGCGCGCAGCCCGGGCATCCTGTCCTCCTGTCCTCATGCAGACGCGCTCACTGGGGGATGCCATAATGGCGCTGCGCTGTGCTCGCCTCCCGGAGATGCGTCGTGCAAAGAGCCGCAGCATCTGGTTACCGCGCTGACTGGCCAGGTTGGCGCACCAGACACCGCGCCATTGACAAGCTCCTGGGAGGCAGAAGCTGCTGCCTCCGAGGTGTGCTGAGGGCGAGCAATCAATGTGTGCCGCCGCGCCACCAACGTGTGCCGCCGCACGCGGCGCGCGCGCAGGTGCTGACGCACGTGCGCGAGAAGCTGCAGTGCGTGCAGCGCCAGAGCGCGGCGGCGGTCGGCGAGCTGGGCGCGCTGGACGGCGCGCTGCTGGCGCGGCGCGGCGCGCTGGCGGGCGCCAAGGCGGCGCGCCTGGCGCGCCTGGCGCGCGCGGAGCGCCTGTGCGGCAGCAGCACCGCGGTGCTGGACCCTGCGCTGCGCGCGGACTACCTGGCGCGCCCTGGGCACCTTTGCTTCTGCACAGCATGTCACACGTGAAATAGAAATGGGATGCGTGGGCACGACAGTGCTGGAACAGCTTAGAAATAGGGTCGACATTAGTGGTAGGGTAAGCATCGCGGTGCAGGACCCCGCGCTGCGCGCGGACTGCCTGGCGCGCCCTGGGCGCCTTTGGCTTCGCGCAGCACCTGACAGGCTCCCGCCTGGACTCCCTGCGAGACGTGGGGAGCGCGCGCTGAGGTCGTAGTAATCACGCTGCAGTGCGCGCCATGCGCATGCTCGGGTTTGTGCGGCTCATTGCACAGGAGGACACGAAAGCTTTTGTACGTTCAGACATGCACAGACTAGGGTCACGTACATCGTTGGCTGCAGCAGGCTGTAAACCGGCAAGTTAACAGGTCGCATTGTGCTCTGCAGGTGCAGCAGCAGCGGCACGGCGAGCTCGCGGCGGCGCTGGCAGCGCTGCAGGGCCGCCACGCGGCGCTCGCAGCGGAGCAGAGGAGCGCGGCTGCTGCCGAAGCGGTCCCATTGCCGGGCTCCGCGACCGACATCATGCATGCCGGGGGCCTTGGCGCTGGCGCGCTGGTGCTCAGGGCGGCGGTCATGAGCCCGCGCGATGGGGCGCGCCGGAAGGCGGACGCGCCTCTGACTGGCCTGGTCGGGGTGTCCGCATGAAAGCATCTTATGAGCCATGCTGTATGTAAATCTTGTGACATGGCACTTCCCTGCTCCTGGGTTTGCAGGCGTGCACATTAATGGACATCATGATCTGTGCGGCACAGCGCTGCCAATATTCAAGTCTTTACATATGTCAGGTCTCTGGCTCCTTCTGTGAAGAATGTCCACGCTGTGTGACTCGTGTACTACTTTCACTAGCGACTTGGGACCACTCCATGCAGAACTGAGGCCATAAGGTTTGCTTGACACTGCGATTCGCCGCAAGTCAGCGCAGTGCCAACAACCATGCAGGCGCTTCATGCGTGCGATGTCCTGCATGTTCTGCCTTGGATAACGGCAGATGGTCATCACACAGATACATGTACCGCAAAGCAGACCCTTGCCCTAGCTGGGCTGCTAACGCGAGATAACAGCTACACACACTTGAGGCGCTGTGTTTCCAGAGAGCATTGCAGTTCTGATTTGACAGCACCGCTGATCGCGAGTGCATGGAGCAAAACCCATCACTGTGAAGGCTATTTAAAAAGCAAATTTTTTGCGCTCAATGTTTGGCTCAAGACCCATAAGCTTGCCACTGCATAAAATGCTGTAGCCCGCAAACAGAGGGCATAGCCTAGCGGCCAGGCCCTAGCCAGAGCCTTCGTTAACGCGCAGGATGCCGACGGCCGCCGTGAAGCCATGCAGGTACGTTGTCTGGCCGACCTGGCCGATCTCGCCTGCGCGCAGCACCAACCAAACTGCAGCGTACTGCTGTTGATGAGCAGAGGTCCCGCACGCACACTTCATGCTGCACGCAGCAGCATGCCGGTCTCAACAGCCACCAACTGACCATATATGCCAGAACATAGCATACACCATGCATTGTATAATTTTGGAAAAGGAATTTGCGAATCGCAACAGGCAAGAAGAGGTGATTAATAGCTCGCTGGCGCCGCTGCTTCAGCAGAAGCAGCCTCGGACACACTGTCGGCCGGCGCACCGTTGCAGAAGAAGCCCGAGCTGGGCACGGGCAGGAAGGAGGCGAGCGTGCGCGAGTCAAAGTCCGGCTCGCCGAACAGGCCCACGCCGCGGCCGTTGCAGCTGAAGATGAGCGCGCCGACCGGGGGCGCCTGCGCCTGGCCCTCCATCGCCAGCTGCGCCCGCACCCAGCGGCTCTCAGGCTGCGCACTGCTATAGGTAGCGCCTGATATGCCTTCTACATTTGCCATGGCGCTGCATTCAGATCAACGCAACCCTAGTCTTCAGGGCAGTGTGGAGGCTGGCGCATGCGTCAAACAGTTGATGGGCCTGAAATAACCTGATGACACTTGGGCTTTCCATTCCAGACTCGCACTCATTTGCAGCAAGACGTGTCTGCCGTCGCCAGAAGGGTCATGGGGGCCGCAGCGCTGCGCCACTGCAAACTGACACACTGCTGTCAGTGCTAAGTGCATGTGCAGGCCACCAGCGCGTCCGGACCAGCTGGTGCGGCAGCGCGCCTGCAGCGAGCGGCGCTTGAGCTCGACGGCGTGCTCGCGCATGTCCTGCATCGCGCCCTCCCGGTCGCGCACCATGAAGCGCAGCCGCTCCCCCTGCGCCCACCGCCCGCGCTGATCTCGCTGCGTATCTTCTGGACACCAGATCATACCTTTAAGCTGAGCGGGGCATGCGCGCCGGCGCGGGTGCGGCGGGTGCCAGAAGCGCCTCCCACAGAACTCTACCGGTGTGCCTATACCTGACCAACTGCCCCCAAGCAACAGCTCTGCGCGGTAGGGTAAGGTTAGGGTTAGATGAGGTGGGGGCCGCGGATGCGGGGCGCACCAGGCGCGCGCCGCCGCCCACCAGCAGCACGCCGGCCTGGGGGTCGAAGCCGGCCAGGCCGCGCACCAGGAAGTCGCTCGGCCCCAGCGCGTCCGCGGGCTTGAAGTCGTCCGGCGCGAGCGCCACCGTCAGGTTCTGGCTCGCGCGCTGCCTGCGGCGCGGCGGCCCGTCGTGCTGGAGGTGGTTAGGTTTAGAGCTAGGGCATAGCAAGCCGGCGCCCAGCGCGTCCGCGGGCTTGAAGTCGTCCGGCGCGAGCGCCACCGTCGGGTTCTGGCTCGCGCGCTGCCTGCGGCGGGCGGCCCGTCGTGCTGGACGTGGTTAGGGTTAGAGCTAGGGCATAGCAAGCCTGGGTCCAGCGCGTCCGCGGGCTTGAAGTCGTCCGACGCGAGCGCCACCGTCAGGTTCTGGCTCGCGCGCTGCCTGCGGCGGGCGGCCCGTTGTGCTGGAGGTGGTTAGGGTTAGGGATAGGGTAAATTCGACTAGGGCTAGAGTATAACACACACACACACTCACAGCCACGCACATGCGCTGCGCGAGCAGCCAGGTGCATGCCGAAGTGGTGCACTCCCCGCCTGTCGTGCAGCAGGGCCCGCGGTAGTGGGTCTACTGCTGGGCGCTGACTTGCTTCAGGTTGCTGTACGGTGCACTCAAGAAACGACTGGCAGCTCCGAAGAAGCTACCAGCATGCATGGAGTCAATCACACGCAGCTGATTTCCGTACCTGCACCACATGGCACCAGTCCCAAATCTCATTGTGACGCAAAAAAGTATGTGCACGCCTATGTGCACTGTGCGAAGCAGTGCCCGCACCGCTCCCCCGGCGGCAGCTCCGAGAGCGCGCGCGCGAGCGCCTCGAGCGGGCCCAGCGACCGGCCGGGCTTGTCCGCCGGCGCCAGCAACATGATCGCGCCGTTCTTGGCCCGGTCCACCACATAGGTCGCGCTGATGGCGCGGCAGCCCTGCGCGACAGGCAGAGCCTCGCACCGGCTGTGCAGTCGCACAAGCAATGAGTTGCCCAAATAAGTGGTCAGCTGCCGTCATTTCTCCTACCGAGACGCGCGCCCTCCCTGTTACAGCACACTTTAAACAAACGCAAAGGGGATTACATGAGCTGTTGAGCTTGCCCTGTCAAGGCGCTGTGGGATGCATGGTGGTGCAGACACCCTGGCATTGCATGTGCAGCTGCAAGCAAGGCCATGACGGCTGGTCCTGCGCCCTACCTGCGCGATGAGCGGTTCCATGAACACGGCGTCGCTATGCAGCACGAGCACTGCGCAGCCGTCCATGGCCACGCCGCCGCCGCCCGCACCCCAGCCGCCGCCGTCCGATGGTTCCCCTGCGTGGCCCGTATGTGAGTTGCCACACATGCGCATGTCCGTCTTGCCAGATGCATGACCTGTTCACCTGTGGTGTCATGCAACACGCGCTTCAAAGTCTTGTTCTTGCATGGCAGCAAACCCATGTCCGAATCATACGGCTAGCAGTCTTGCAAGGCACCTACCAATGCAAATTGCTGGGTATTACATGTTGACGCTAAGCACCATCATACACGCTTTGCACAGCAGCCCTTTGGAGTGTATTCACAGCATCAGCAAGCCCGCAGAACCATCAGGTGCAGTATCTCCTGTCAAGCCTGTCTGATGCCTGTAACTCTGTCCGGGATACTTGCGGTGTTGCCTTTTCTACACTGTGTTTCACGAAGCGCAGGCCTCACCTGCGCTCCAGCACACAAGGGGCCAGCCGCGGTCGCCGGCGGCGGGGCGGCCGATGCCCGCGATGGTGATGTCGGGGCCCGCCTTAGCGCCCTGCGCCTGGTCGGCCAGCGCGGGCGCGCGCTGCGCGGGGCCGCTGGCCAGGCCGCCTATCTTGGCCGCCTCCGGGTATGCAAAGTCCAGCCCTGTGCGCGCCAGAGAGCGCACGTCTGCCCATCTTTCGTGCAGCATGCCTGTGCGTTGTTGCTGTCAAGCCAGGGTGGTGCAGCACAGCACATTCCAAACATCAACCAGCAGATTGTGGTATGCAAGGTGTGCAAATGCTTGTAAGCTGCAGTGCTGTCCGGCGCAGCCCCTGTGAGGTTAGGGTTAGGGTTGAGCACCCGCCATCAGGTCCATGATGCCCGAGAAGGCCGGGCTGGAGACGAGCAGGAAGCTGACGCGCTTGGGCGTGTCCACCGGCACGCCCAGCACCTCCTGCCAGCGCTCCGGCGACGCGTCTGCACGCCCGCGCAGCGATGCGGCTGTTAAGCGAGGCGCCCGCTGCTTGCCTTGCTGATTTTTGCAGGTGAGCCCTGACCCTCGGGACACGTAGCGCAATCGTCGCTGACAGGCAATACGAACGAGGCATTCATCATGCCACGATTCGTGAACAGCTGTGGCAAGGACCAAACTCTTGTGCATTGCAGATCGACGCATGCCGCAACAAGTCCGTTTCTGACTTGGCTGAAAAAGCATAAGCGCGCGGTTGCCGCACCGCCGTCTGGCATGTTGGCGTCGTTGATCCGCACCGCCCGCACCTCCGTGCCGGGCAGGCAGCCGAGCGTGACGGAGAGCGCAGGCGCGGCCTCCACCTCGCGCGGGCCGCCCTCGGCGCCGCCGATCACGCCCTGCGCCTGCGCGCAGCGTGCAGAAGAACTTACGTATAGGGCGAAGGCGGGGTTGCAAGCGATCTGAACAAAGACCGCACGCTCCTTGCTAAAGGTCGCCGCGCCAGACATGCTTATTGAGGGCGCCACGCGGTTTGTGCGCCACAGACGTCAAATTTTGCCAGCCCACGCCATGAGAATTCAACGGCCGGCTGGGCGTGCACGGCGCGCGGCCCAGCCGGCGAGCGTGCGGGGGGCCGCACCGCCCCGCCGACGACCGCCAGCAGCGAGGGGTAGCGCGTGCGCAGCCGCGCCGACGCCTCGGCCAGCTGGTCGAAGCTGGCGTGCGCGCCTGACGCGAAGATGATGGCCACCTGCGCCGCGCGCGGCCGCCGCCGGCGTCGGCCGCGCGGCACGGGCGGCGCAGGCCGCTGCAGGGCTTCTGCTGTCGGGGCAGGTGCGCAGGCGGGGTATCTGCAGTGGCATGGTCGCGCGCCCTGCGGCAGGCGCAGACGCGAAGGTGGCCGCCGCGCACAGCGCCGGGCCTGCATGAGCAGCGGGCGCGCCTGGGGGGGAAGCGCGGCGCCCGCAAGCTGGCTGTCGAACGCCTGCGCCGCGGCGCCGTAGTCAGAGGCGTTCCTTGGGGCGCAGGCTGCGTATGTGGTATGATGCTGGTGTGCTACGGTGCTGATGTGCGCACTTCAGCCCCACACCAGCACAAGCAGCCAGGTGCTCAATATGCACCCGCTGCGTCTCCCCGGCAGCACAGTCCGCGCATGCGGTGCAGGACGCTGCGCTAACACGAGCCGCTTCCATCGGCCAAGTCTGCGCTCTGTAGGGTATATGTATTCTAACCCCACGGCTTTTGCCACGCCGCCGCTGGTCCCCCATCGGCACATGCGCCGCGCTGTGCGCTGCCAGGGACCTGCGCAGCGCCCCCAAGGCAAGCTCCGGGCCCTTGCCGCCTGCCGTGCGCACCGTGAAGACCTCGTCTAAGGCGGAGTCCAGGACCAGGCGCTCGGACAGGCTGGAGCACCACCTGCGCGCGCAGCAGGCTCTGCATCGGCGACACCGCTCGGACGTCATCACACGCGACCTGCACTGAGCCTGCCATGTGATAGAGCGTGTCCAGGCAGCCTGCGGATACATGCTGATGCCACGACTGCGAGTCGTTGTTGTCATTGGTAACAGGAGTCGAGCCATTAGGGGTGGGCTGGTCACGCAACATCCACCAGCTGGCAGAGGTGACGGAAACCAGGCAATGGCCGGGTCTGTGCCGGTTGACTTTGCCGCGCTGGTCAGCAGGTCTGCGTGTCGGCAGCCTGGCTGCATGTTTGCGCATTCACACATGCAGACAACACGCGAGCCTGGTGACACGTTGACTGCGCCAGGAGGGATGCATGCTGCCAGCACCCGGGCTGCGGTGGGCGCGACCTCAGGCTGGTCTTGGTGTCGGTCCCCGCCAGGCTGGGCAGGGCTGCGCAGCACGCAGCCCGCCGGCACCTACGCGTGTGTCCCGGCCTCCGGAACGCATGCGCCTGCCTGCTGCACACGATTCGTGCGGTGAAGCTCGGCGAAAGCCAGCATGTTGCCTGGGAGCGAGCAGGCGGCACGCTCGGGTAGACCGCATGGTACCGTGCCAGGCATGCTGCTCCTCTATCGTACTCACACGCATGACAGGCCAAAGCAGTACTGTCAATACCAAGCAACACGTTGGCGCATCCATCACTAAGACTGTCGAGTCCGTGAGGGAACACCAAGGCATCCAAGAAAGCAGTCACACGGGTACTCCACGGAGTCTGAGCCTGTGCAGGCGGGTTGGCGGAGCGTGGCGCGCACTGCACTGCCTGAGCTTGAGCTGGCCAACTGGAGTGCACACAGTGCGTGCCGCTACGTCGCCCGAGGAGCACTCCGCACGGGCGCCGCCGGCTTGACGCAGCTCGATGGCTGCAAGGTCTCGCTGCGCCAGCCTCTGCGCTCAATTGCCACCTGCAAGGGAACGAGTGCTTGAGCAGGTGCGCGTTGCACCTGTGCGCACCTCGGTCCTTGCCTCCTTGCATATCACTGTGAGGTTGGGCCCGCACATACAGATGTGGCCATGCTGCATGGCGCCTTCAAGGTAGTAAGCTTGAAAGACACTTCCAGGACAGCACCTGCACGCCCATGCTGATTTAGTTTGCACCAAAACCGGCTGAGCTATTGGCAGTGAGCTATAAGAGCATGGCCTGTGCACAGAAAGCAGTGACTTGCAGAGGTTAGTAGGATAGTGAACGCACTGTATCAGAATGTCGTATCCTCGACAGAGCCTATATGCCGTTGCAGGTGATGCGCAAATTACATAAGTGTAACCAACACAAAGGGAGTTTTCAGAAAGTTCCTCCTCCGACTACTGTGGCCAGTCTGATGAGGACTGGCAGGTATGGCGCTATCACATTCAGCAGCAGCAAGCTCAGCCTCGCTCGGCCAATTCAGCTTTTGCAGGGTCTAGGTAGGGCTTGTGCCTCTGCCCTCTTCAGTCCAAGGACTTGGCCTGCTACCTCAGATAGTCTATGCAGCGTGTTGTGTGGTCCAGCCGCTCGCGGCCGCACTTAGTCACGCGGATACGGTGCTCAGGCGCTGCGGGGGTGCTGGAAAACATGCCGCGGAGGCAGCTGCAGGGCGCCCTCGCCGGCGTGGCGAACGGCGTGCGTGTGGTTGCCCCCGTGCTGGGCGGCGTGGCAGTGGGGGTGCTGCTGGTGCTGCAGGTGCAGGAGCTTCGGCAGCGGCAGAAGCGGAGGCGAACACCGCGGTCTTCGCTCGCGGTGCGCGCCAGGAGCCACCCTGCCTCGTATACTAGTTGAGGCAGTGTGCGCTGTGAGTGGCCAAGGACACACTTGGTGTGTAGATTCTGGACTGCTGCGTGCTTCAGAGCTGTGGTGGGTGCTTGTATGCTGCATTGTCGTGCATGGTGCGCATCGACCAACGTAGAACGCTATGGGTCGCTGACTGCTGCAACACTACAACGCGATGTACTGCACACTTCGTCCTTATCACTCGCAGACATGTTTTCACCTGGCTTTGGCCCTTTGTGCTTTTATACAGCGAGTCCAGCCCGCCAGGAGGTGTCCTGCGTGTGCTCAGCATACTGCACTTGTACTTCTGAAAGTGAAAGTGACGAGCGCACCTACTGCCTACTTGGCACAAGATGCCAACCGTGCCCAGGGCAGCAGCAGCATTGGAGTTGCCTGGCTGTTGGCTCTGCACACGAAGGCAGCACGGCGCTTGCATTAGTATTATCTAGACGTGCACGCCTGGTGAGGCTGCACAGCGCGAGACAGAGTGCGAGCAGGGCGGGGCGCGGCCGGGCGCGCAGGACGCAGACAGCGCGAAGGGCGGCGCCGCCGCCGGCGCGGACGAGCTGCTGGTCACAGCAGTGGCGACCGGCGCGGCGCCGCTGCCGCCGCCGCTGGAGCACGTGCTGCTCGATGAGACGCTGCCGCTGGACGTCAAGGCGCTGTGGCGCCTGATGATGGCGGACGCGGACTTCTGGCGCGAGTTCCTGGCGCGGCGGCAGGCGCGCGGGACGGTGCTGACCGGCTGGGTGATGGTCGACGCGGAGACCAAACGTGCGCTGCCGCGCCGAGCCCCGTGTGTGTGTCCCCCCACAGTGTGTCCCCCAACAGTGAGTGCCAGAGAGCGCGCGCGCACGTCCGCAACTGAAGTGTGTTTCCCACACCGGGTGCCAGAGAGCGCGTACGCACGTCCCCGCGCTCATGCACGTGTGCGCGTCCAACCCCTGCTTCCCGTCCTCTGCCTCCCGACCTGGGGTGTCAGTCGTTGAAGCAGCATGCTTGCCCTCCTGTTCGAGCGCTCCTGAGACCTGTCAGGAAGGGCAGACAGTGCGTGGACGTGTGTGCCAGCGCACGCTTTGTGGCCCAAGCGCGCAAGCTAGTGGCCACCGCATGGCGGAGTGTCGTGGGAGCCGGTGCAGGCGCCGCAAAACTAGGGTTCAAACCTACCCTGCTCTGGCAGGCGGCGGCTTTGAGCGGCGGCTGGAGTACACGGTGCCAGTGAAGCGCAACCGGCTGGGCCCCTCGGAGGCGCGCTGCGAGGAGGTGCAGCACTGCCGGCGGCGCGGCGCGGACGGCTTCTGGGTCTCGGTCGTCGCGCGCACGCCCGAGGTGCCCCTTTGCGCCGCGCCTGTTGGTCAGCGTATTCCAACCCTCACATTACCCAGTCAGGGTTGATGCCAAGAGCGAAGGGTGCGCGCGAGGGTGCCTGCTGTCAATGCACACTCACGGAGCACTACGTTGCTGTGTGCATACTGGCGGAGTGGGAGCCGAGGTTGCGGCCGATGCGTCGCTTGCCCACGGATAGGTGAGCGCCCAGGCCCTGCAGCGAGAGGCGGAGAGCAAGGCGGCGCTGCGCAGGCAGGCGGCCGGGCTGGAGAGGCTTTCCAGCCCGATGCAGGGAAGTGGCGCGGGCAGGTGCCGATCGGCTACGCAGCCCGCACGCTGGAGAGCTTGGTGCCGGGCGTGCCATGGGGCAGGTTTTGTGCGTGCAGTCAGGTAGCCAGGCTGGAGAGCCTGATTCGCCGGGCGTGGCGCGGCCGCAGGTGCCGTGCGGGGGCGCGTTTCACCAGGAGCTGCAGTGGGTGGCGGCGCCGGTGAGCGCGGGCCGCGCGCGGCTGATCGTGTCCGCGCGCGTGGTGTTCACGCGGCCGCTGTTTGGCATGCGCGGGCTCATCGAGAGCTCGTCGCTGGAGGCGCGCAGTCGCATGCGGCGCTCTTTGAAACAGCTCATGAGAACGGATGTGTCGTGCGGAGTGTCCCAAGCTCTGCCTGCATGCGCGGATACCACATGCTTCAAGCGTGCTGCATGTATTTCGTCGCGTTGCTTACGATAGCAGCGAAGTGTACGCCAGGGTTGCTAGGGTGACAGCGAGTTTGACCTCAGGAGTGTGATTATGCATGAGAGGGGTTTACTACTAGAAGTATCGAGAGTGGGAGGCTATGTCACGCATGCCAGCGTGCACGCTTATCCGGAGGTAGTGGCGTGGAGGTGAAGGCGTGACTGGAGGAACTCTGCCTGCGGTTTGATATCTCGCATGGGTGCGTGCGCAGCAAGTGCGGCTGCACACCAGCTCAGCATAAATCCAGCAGCAGCGGGGGCCGCTCAAGGAGGCGTCTCATGCACCTTATGAGGAAATGCGCTGATGCGGGGGGCGCGCGCAGGGCATGCGCGACGCGTACCGCCTGCTCTCGCAGGTGCTGCGGCAGCGCCTGGCCGCGCTGCCCGCCCTGCCGGCCGGCGCCGCCGCGGCGCCCGCGCCCGCGCTGGGCGGGGCGGCTGCAGGCGTGTTGCCAGGTGCGGTCTGCTTCGCTAGGCGGCCGGTTGACCTGAGGGTGACGTCAAGGGTCTGCCTCGAGGCGGCAGGTAGGATAGGGTCTGTGTCGTGGGATCTGCGGGTGGACACGCGGAAGTACGCGTCTTGGTGTGGCTGCCTTGTGCCTTGCTCGCACCACCACCTCTGTTGGCGCGGCGGCTCCGGGGAGGCGGGAATCAGGTGCAACCCCGAGCCAGGGCCCCGCCCCAAGTGCTGGCGCTGAGGCTGGGGGGCTGGCGCCGCGCGCAGGCGCGCCGGGCAGGCGGGACGCGCTGCTGACGCAGCTCAGCCGGCGCGCGCCCGCATGGCGCGCGCTGTTCCTGTCGGCGCTGTTCGCGGCGGTGGGCGCATGGGCGCTGCTGGCCGCGGCCGCGTGGGCGCCTGCGGGCATCAGCCTGGCCGGCGTCCCACTCGCGTGGGGGTCCTGGGCGCCCCCGCAGTCCGTGGGGATGGCCGCGCCGGCCTGGCTCGCGCAGCTGCGCGCCGCGCTGCTGCGCGCGTCGCTGTGAGGCACTTCAGCGGCGCCTGATGCCCGCTGTCTGAGCTGCTGGTATGATGCAAGGTGCTGCTAATTGCCGCCGTGTGGGCGCCAAGTGTCTGCCAGATCCAGCAAGCTTGCAGTGCACCTTTGACATTCGGCTGGGTGGAGAGTATTCACAGAGCATGCGACAGTTTTGCAGGTGGCTGCAGGCTAGGCGGTGTCAGAACGTGACAGTCAGATGGAACAAGTGCCTAATACCTCTCTGTCTGATGTCCAGCTATGCTGTATCAGTTTGCTCATGCTGTGTTCATGCTGGAAGCTGTGCGTGCCATGTTTGCGCTTGGTCTCTGATTCAGCAATAGGGAGTCTGCTAAGCAAGCTATTGTCAGTGGACATGGCTAAACCAAATGGGTGTGCAGCAATGTGCACGACACTCACCTGTTTGAGAGAGATGATGGCATGTTGTAGATGCGCGAATGCGCGCATGAGTGATCTTGTGCTGCGTGGATTTTTACCGCCACTTGCAAGAAGGTTAGTCACAATCGCGTATGCATCATGAGCAGTCGTGTGCCGCATGTTTGTCATGCAAGGAAACGCAGACGAGGACGCGCTTGCGTTTGCCCAAGCTGCAGCGGCGGCAAGCCCTGCGGCACTCCCCGGACCCTACACCCTAGAAGAAGTTGCAGAAGAGGACGCGCTCGCGCGCGACGCCCTCGCCGGTGAGCCGCCGCGTGAGCGCCGCGGTCGCGTCGCCGGGCAGCCCGGACAGCAGCACGGCCGCGTCGCGCGGGTCGCCGCCCACCGCGCCCGCCAGGCCGCCCGGCCCGCCGAAGATGGCGCCCTCCAGCGCCGCCTGACGGCCGCCAGCCGCCCCAGACGCTTGAGCCTTGCACCACGCCTCGGTCACTCTGAGTCTTGCAAGCATGCCTCGGACATGCACCACGTGCTTGGACGTATGAGTCTTGCATCATGCACAATGACATCAGGATGCACAGGCTTTGCGCAAGGAGCGCATGCGCAAATGGCAGGTTGCCGGGGCTCTGTGCAGCCACACGCCCACAACCACATGGCATGTTCCCTGGCGCGCGCGCCGTGCCACGCAAGCCCTGAACGCAGTAGCCCCGCAGCGCATAGACGGCTCGCCCGCCGCATGCCCATGTATGCAACCCCAAGGGGTCAAGGTCTGCAGGGTTGCATGGTCGCTGCTCGCGCTCCGACGCCCAGAGATGGGCCACGTGCAGCAGGGGTGTAAAGCAGGCGCACGCCGCGCCTCATTTGCAGAGCGTGTGGCTTTCTCTTCCCGGCAGGGCGCGCGCGCACCAGCACGGCTCCTGCATCGGGGTCTGCGGCGCCGTTCGCCGCCAGCGCGTCGGCGCCCGCGGCGTCCGGGCGGCTGTAACATGCCTCGAAGCGCACGCCCGCGCCGCGCCAGGCGTCCCAGTCCTTCAGGTAGGCCGCGCGCGTTGCGTCTGGCGCCGCGTAGAACAGCGCCACGCTGTGCGCGGTCGCGTGCGCCTGCGCGCTCGCGCCTAGCGCGGCTTGCCGCGCCCTGCCTGGCTGCACGCTGCGCTGGTGCAGAGTGACTCACTGGTGTGCAAGTAACTCTGCGCTTGCGCGGACTGGTCACTCGACTGGTCACTCGACAGCCAAGTGGCATGCGTGCGGCATCCTGGCGCCTGAGGGTCCCGGCAAGGCAGCCCTATGCGCTCTGGGCACAACCGCGGCCGGGGCGCGACCAGGGCGCGCGCGCCTGCACAGGCGTCCACTCGACCGCCGCGCGCAGGGGCGCAATGCCGGCCGCGCCCGCGCCGACCATCAGCAGGGCGCGGCTGTCCTCCAGCGCGCTCAGCAGCCCGACGTAGCTGTTGAACAGCGAGGCGTACCTGCGCGCGCGGCGCCGGTCCTAATAAGGCGCACACACGATGTCAAGGTCTTAACCCCTAATCCTACCTTAACACGGAACCAAGGCGGAGCAGTTCGTATCACGCATGCCGTGCTCAGGTCAGCAAGGGCAAGTCCCAGCGCAGGCGGCACCCCCCTTGCGGCTGCCGGCCAGCGGCGGCGTAGCTGTGCACATGCGCGTGCTCACTGGGGCTGCAGGCCACATGCTGCTGCACAGATCACGGACGCGCTGCTGAGCCGGCCGCGGAGCTGTCCAAGAGCCAGCAGCCCTGCGCTGATGCGTCTGAGCCGCGCTTCGCGCTGCGCACTCCGCGCGCCGCGTGTGGAGCCGGCAGGCTGCCTTGGCAGGCTGCGCTTCCTTTGCGAGGGCACACACTGGCTGCGAGGAGGCTCCGCGCTCAAAGGCCTCGTCCTTAGCGCTGTGTGAGCACCCGGGCGAGTCGATTACCCGGGCGAGTCGGGGGAGCTCACCCCCGGCCCACCACGCCGGACACCTGCAGCAGCGCGCCCGGCCCCAGCTCGGCCATCTGCCGGTCGTCCGCGCACCCGCGCCGGTCCACCAGCACCTGAGGCGCGCGTGCGAGATGTGGGCGCGGGTCTGTGTGCCTGTATATGCGGGCAAGCCTGTATAGGCCGCACCTGCGCCCATCCACCAGCACCTGAGCGGCGCATGCGAGGTGTGGGCGCGGGTCTGGTTGCCTGTATAGGCGGGCAAGCCTGTGTAGGCCGCACCTGCGCCCGTCCACCAGCACCTGGGCGGCGCATGCGAGGTGCGGGCGCGGGCCTGGGCGCCTGTACAGGCGGCAAGCATGCCGGGCCGGCAGCAAGCCCAGCTGCTCGCCGGCCAGCTGGTCGCCATGCGCATACGCATGAGCATGACATTCATGTCATGCTTGCTGGTAGTTTCCACCAAGGCGCACCGTCCACACACGTGCAGCCCATGCACACTGCACGCGCTGACACTAAGACGCCACCGCGCGCCACCCGAGCCTGCCGGGCGGAGCCGCGCCTGCCGGCGTCGGCGCGCCTGCTGTCCAAGCACCGTCGCACGGAGACTTGCCGGCCAGCGTGCAGCTCAGCGGCTCCGCGGCGCCGCTTCACAATAGCAGCACGACCCACGACTGCCTGCTCTACCCTACCTACCCTACCCTATTCTATATCTGGGGCGCGCGCCTCGACGATAGAGGCGTCCAGGTTGGCGGACTCGCGCTTGGCGGCGTACGGCGAGTTGGCCAGCGCGTACAGCCGCGGCGCGGCGGCCCCGGCCTCGCGCTGCACGCGTATGAATTGGCCGGGCACCGTGTATGCGTCCACCCAGCGCGGCGCCTCCTGACGGCCGCGCAGCTTGCGCCCGTCCAGGTACGTCACCTGGTGCCATAGCGACCTTTTCTTTTTCCCCCATTTTTTCTTTTTTTGGGGGTTCAAGGCGAAGGTGGCAGAACTGGGGGAGGGGCGCGCACTGCTGCGACAGTACAAGCCAGCCACAGTGACTCTGGTCAGACCTGGGCGCTCTGCTGCGCCCAAGATGCGGGAAGGGGGGGCTGTGAGGCGGCAGCCGCGCCTGGTCCTCGACGCTCAGCACCAGCGTGCGCAGCGAGCCGTCGGCCGACTCCGCCCTGCGTCAGGCGCTGCTTTCTCAGCCGCACGGACCAAACTGAAGGCGGGGCAAGCAGGTGCAGCTGGACTGCGCTGCCGGGCCAGGCATGCCTGTTCTCAATCACAGTCGCTGCTGACAGCTCAATCGCGTCCTGAGCATCGCTGATGCCCTGCTGCACGTCCGGCGGCAGCTCCATGCCTCGGGGAGCGCTGCCATCGCCGCCCGTAGCTTTGATGGCGATGCGTGACCGTGTCTGGTTTGCACTCGCGGCGCAGAAAGCAGCTCGGCAGTGCCTGCGCTGCCGCCACGCTGGCAGGACGTGGGCAGTGGTGCTGCGGCAGTCTGCCAAGAGCGGCTTCTGCAGGGCGTGAGTCGACGTGCCAGGCATGCTTGGCTTACAGGAAATCACGCATCAGCACAAAGCCACACACGGCACATAGCAGCAGAGACAAATGCAAGGAGTCACTCCTTGAGCATTCTCTTCTTGTTTTATACAAGCCCACTTCAAGACCTGGTCATGAAACACGATTTAGAAAGTTGCAGCCCTGCAGCTAACCTGCATCAGCAACCTTATCGTCCCAGCACTCTCTGTTAACCGACCACGCAAGCCCTCCTATCCACGCATGCGGCGCACGCCGCGCCTAAGCTGGTTGCAGTGGCTTTGTCACCTGGCGCCCACACAGCTCAGCCTTCAGCAGAGTCATGCCTGCGCCAGCGAGTCCAGACTGCCTTACCTTGTAATTGACCAACAAGCTAAGCATCAATCCGTGCAAGCTCGCTTGTCTGTCTGAGATGACGTAGGTAAGTGAGATGCGGCCGTCTTGGGTGCTGCAGAGCATGCAGGGGGCATGAGCAAACGAGTGGAGCTGGGGACTGCATGCCATGCAAGCTCAGCTTGAGCAAGCGCTGGCCTGCGCGTGAGTGTCAATTACGTCTTCAATTCACACCCAGAGCAGCTGTGCCTTATGGCATGCCGGGCTTGCCTGGGGCTGTGCAGGTGCAGCGCTGGCGGCCTTGCCCTGCTGCATCTTACCCGCCACCGCGACCGAGAAGGGCGTGATGTCGTCCTGGCGCGCAAGCCTTTGATCGTGAGCATCATGGGGTGTCACTACATGCGTGGCAGACTGTGCAGCAAGCCAGTATCCAGCTTGTGCTTCACACTTAGATCAGGGTGGGAAGTGGTAGCAAATGGTCAGCGACCTGAACCTCATCACCATATAAAAGTTTGTGCATGAAGGCAGCGCACTGGTAGTTAAAGCTTATCCTTTGGCTAAAAGCATTTGAGCACAGAAGACTAGCAACATGTAATTGGCAGCGAGACTTTCCTGCAGGGCAGGAAGTTAGGGTTGCAACCAAGACATGCTGAGCTCGTGGCGCACCATCTTTGCGATGCCCGGCGTCTCTGGCGCTTGGCAGTTGCTCCAGTGGTGCAGCCTGCCCCCGCACGGCTCCATTACATACCAGTAACAAGAAAAAGGCCAGGCGTATCACTCTGTGCCTTTGCCGCACACTAGAACTTTGCCAGATTTAGTATGCGAGTGGCATGCCGCCTATAGGCTGCCAATGGTTTTCTGACTGCAATTATGACACAACACCACAACACCATCACTGGATGCTCGCCCACGAGCAGCACGATAACACCGTCCATGCCCTGAACAGGACCAGGGAGAGAGTTGCGCAGCAACACATGGACCGCGGCGTCGCAGACCTGCTGGTGCGCCGGCGCCAGACGGCCGCAAAGGCCAGCAGCAGGCCCACGGACGCGAGGACGCCCACCGCGATGCCGGCGCCCGCGCCCATCGACAGCCCACCCTGGCCGTAGTACTGCACGCAGGCTCAACGTCTCAGCCTCGCCACATGCAAGCTTTCGCAGACCCGGAGCTTTCAACACATGGCGTGTATGACAGGTCCAGCAAGTACTGCCAGACCTGCTGCCTAACACAGCGTCTTTTCTCTAACCACCACCATGACAGCCGTGTCAGTCATTAGTAGCTCAGGGAGCCCACATGCTGCTGACCCAAAGGTTGCATGTAGGCTTGCATGGTCCCTTGCAATCCTTTCACAGTAAACCATTTGACGCCGAGGCATACCCACCTGGATTCATGGGCTATTGAGAGTTAGTCGCGCGCTTTTGGGCAATGAAGTCGCACCTCACAGCTCAAGACAAACATCAAGGGGTTCTGAGAGCCACCCAAACAACCCCACATGATGATCACAGGGGGTGCTTACCCCTTCAGGCGTCTGCACAGTCAGTGGCTTGGCAGGGCGCAGGCCCGAGTTGGCAATCGCCGCAAAGCTGAGCGTGCCCGTCGTCTGCAGCGGGTTGGGCGCGGGCGCCCCGGTCGGCCTGCGGTGCAGGGCGCGCGCAGCTCAACACCTGCCGTGCTCGCGGTTGCCGCGCAGCGGCGCGCAGGGCTGCAAAGGCAGGCGCTGCCAGGCACTGGGTGCAGCGGCACAGGCAGTGCTGCGGCATGCGCAAAGTCTACTTTCATGCAAGCAGTCCAGGTGTGCAAAATGCGAAAGCTATAATTCAATGCAATGCGGGGCGCCGCACCGGGCCAGCTTCGCGTCGACAGGCACGGTGAACTCCTTGACGCTGCCGATGGCCGCGTTGCCAAAGCCCGGCACAAAGATGTTGGCGCCGCCGGTGTCGCGCATCGACTTGGCCAGCGCGGCGGCCGCGGTCGCGTCAGAGTTCTCGAACGTGACCTGCGCGCTTGGGCCGGCGTGAGGGCTAGCGCTGTGCGCACGCGGTAGAAGCCGCACATTCGGATCCATGCATGCATGCATGATTGCAGAGCGCTCAGGCACAAGGGAAGCGGCATGATAAGGACAGTCCGGCTCCAACCCCAGGCTGCCGCAAGAGCGCGCCGCGAGCACACGCACAGCGCCTGTCGCGCTACGGAAGCAAGCGCACTGCGCCAAGCGCTTGAGCAAGCCTTGCCACGGTGCCCCAGGAGGAATAAGCATGCAAGCCAGCCCGTCAAAAATGCCTATGGTTCTTTCCGTGGACCAACAGCACTCGAGCCGGGCCAAGCTCCCACAAGGTGCCCCACAGGGGGCCGCGCCTGCGTGCTGACGACCAGCGGCGCGCTGGCGCTGACGCCAGTGACCTTGACCCACTTGGCGTCCACGTTGGCCGCCGACGCCACGCCGCTGATGTACGAGTCCTTGGTTGAGGCCCAGGCGTCCGGCGCGATATCCTGCAGCGTGGCCTGCGCGCCCGTGCCACTCCACATGTAGGGCACAGGGGACGGCCCCTTAAGATATTATTATTATCATTTACGGTGTGTAATTTTTGAACCCACGTCTATTATCAAATCTGCACCTGTCGCAATGTATCAGGTCTTGCGAGCGTGCACAGTGAGGGGTGGCGTGGGCCAGTTTCTGGGGTCGTCCCACACAGCGCTGCATGGGGGAGCCTGGGACCCTCCGCTTGGCCCTCATGGGGTGCTCTCACACGACCGCCCACTGCCTGCAAGTCGCTACATCAACCATACCGGCTCTGACCTGTGCTTTCCCTGGTGTACATGGAGTCGACTGGCACAGTCTTTTTTTCGTAGTTGCTTTGCCCACAAACGCTTAGGGGGGCAGTGAAGCAGCGGCGCTGCTGTCCTTGCATGCATGCTGCGCAAGTGTGCACCTGGAAGGACACCGCCGGGTAGCCCGCCACAGCCGTCAGGCGCCGGCTGGCCGGCTGCGTCTTGGCGCCCGCCTCGCCCTGCACGGGCGCCATGAGGCCGCTCGGCATTGCCGCCGCGCTTGCGCTCCCTGACTGCGGCGTAGTGCTCACGATGAAGGATTGCTGCGCGGGGCACGCGCGTGTCAGCAAACAATCACTGTATTAAACACCGGGCTAGTGCGCAGCCAGTGCAGACCTTTTTGTGCCCACACACTTCTGAATAGGGCCTGTCTGTTTAGTGCAATGACACATAGGGCTGACATGTCTGTATGTGCACAAGGTGTAGCAAAGCTCCTCAGCATTGCATGCATGCATGGCAAACCTGGCTTCCTTTCATTACGACTGAAGGTGTATGAAATTGACCGACATGCAGCTTGTCATGCGAAGGGACGGCACTGTCGTGCACCTCTTATAGTGGACCCCAAGTACTAGCCCAGATCAGGCTGAGTGCAAGTTAGGGGCAATGCCAGGCAGGGACGTGCGCGAGGCACTGTGTGGGTTTGCAGGCATGTTACATACAAGGCAGGTCTTGACGGGTCCTTGTGGGGCAGCCCGTGCAGCCTCGTCCGCTTCACACACAGCTCTACCTCGGTCAAAGCAAAGCATCAGCACGCAAATCAGGTCCAGCGTTCTTGGCGGTTTAAGCGCTCGGGTCGCAGATGACCCGTGGCACGCTTGGTAGCTAACACACGGCAAGCCCACTCTGTGCAAAAAACCATGCTGTCTAGGTTTCGGGACCTTCATAAACATGCTTGGCATGGTCACGCCCAAGGCCCCGGAAAGCTGCAAAAGCCCTTGCCAGGCCCCACTGTAGGGATGGCTCGCATCAGGAGCGGCGCTCCATGTCTGTCAGCGCCCAGCCCTCCAGGAGTCGCCGCGCTTCTTGCTTGGTTGGTGGACCGGGTCCTAGTTGCCGGGGTAGGAGTTGGGCAGGGCGCCGGGGTAGGGGTAGGGCAGGGCGCGCGCCCGCGTCGGCTTCACGCTCTCCAGCGCCGGCTCCGGCGCGGCCGCCGGCGCGGCCGCCGCCGCCCGCAGCG
>JAABUV010000261.1_pt1 | contig 81398 bp, 115 predicted proteins | sample 5559971 | NCBI WGS metagenome assembly JAABUV01 (sample SAMN10711881, study PRJNA513362) | rock metagenome | isolation source: Antarctica rocks | place: Antarctica: Victoria Land, Knobhead nord | collected 2015-12-19 | reverse complement strand
CCGGGCGTCTGGGCCGCCTGGCCGCGCGCGCGCCGCCGCGCGCCGAAGGTCGCTGCGTCTGCAGGGACCAGGGTGAAGGCGGGTGCCAGGATGCAGGGTGGCATGTGCTACTGACGTGACCGCTGACATGCGCGCGCGCCTCGAGACTTTTTCCTAGAGTGCATACTGCGCTGAGCCACAGCTACCATGTGCTCTTTTCTGTACCCGCCGCTGCAAGTCATTGCCAGCCTGGAGCCTGCGCAGCGACCGGCTTTTCAGCGTAGTTTGCTCTAGTGCTGGCGGCAAACCACCTTGTGGAGGGGCGTACGCCATGCGCCACCGGGGGAGCTGACGCCCGGCGTTGCCTCGCAGGCGGATGCCCTGGACGGGTCCGACCCGGACGCCGCGCCCGCCGCGGACGCCGCGCAGCTTGGCACGGAGGTAGCCACGTCCACGTCTGGGCGGCCCGCCGAGGAGGAGCCGCGCGAGAAGGGCAAGAAGAGCGCGCTGCGCCGGTGAGGGTTCTGTGAAACCTAGGCCCCGAGCCATGTCCCAGCGTTGTTGCTGCCGGCCCTTGCTGGCACTGGGCGCTGCCAATGCAAACAAGCGCTTAATACGAAAGGCGCTGTTGCTCAATCTGGTCTTCAGCGTGAAGCTAAGCATGCAGCGCCGAGCCTGGAGCGGCTGGGCGCTCAGCGCAAGGTGGCGCGCGCGCAGGTACGTGGAGCAGTTTGACCAGGCGGCGATGCTGGAGATGACGCGCGTGGTGAGCGCGGAGGGCGCGCAGCTGGTGGAGGCGCAGACGGCCGCGCTGTTCGGCGACCTCAAGGCGCTGCAGCGGCAGATGCAGGCGCGCCGCGCTGCCGGCCGGGCAGCTGCGAGCTGCCGGCTTGCGCACGCTGTGGTGCCGCTGACCCGCGGCCCCAGACGCCGCGTTGAACTAGCGCTCCAGCACTGGGCGTCTGCTGGAGTCAAAGTGTGCTGTGCGTGCCAGGCAGAGTCCGCCTTGTGACCGCAGGTCCGGGGCACGCTGGCGCGTGTCAGCATTGCAGTGGCAAGTGTCAATCGCATATTAAGGAGCTTTTGCTGTCCAAAGTATAACGCGGTGATGGGGGAGAACTGCGAGCCAGGCGAGAGCAAGTCTGCTGCGCAAATGCCGCGCCTGGCAGCGGCGCGCGGCGCGGCGCGCACCTGGCCGACTCGCTCTGCGCGTCTACTGGCCGCGCAGGAGGCGGTGGGGCAGGACGCGAGCAGTATGGAGGAGCTGATGGAGCGCGTGCAGCGCAGCGTCGCCGACGGCGCCGTGGACTCGGTCACCATCACCGTCGGCACACAGGCGCGCCCCAACAAAGAGGGGGTTCAGGGAGCGCAACCCTGTAGGGGCCTTTGCTCAAGAGTAAGAAGCCGCAACAAAACGATGCCTGGGAGCCCAACCAAGGAGTGAGCAGCTGCGCGCCCATGCGGTGCGCGTCCTGCTTGGGCTGCCGGCAGCGCTCACCCGCTTGGGTCAGGCTGTACACCCACAGCCCTGCTGGCCAGCGCTGCGACCTTCACCTCTCCAGCTGCTGCTTTGTGTCTCGCCAGTGCTCCGTGGGTGGCTGCAGTTGACCGCGCTCACCTGTTACAGGAGCCTGATATCACCGGCACAGCCTTGTTGCTGCCCCTGCGTGTAACTCTGCCAGTCGACAAGAGCAGTGCAGGCAGCCATCACTTATTGAAAGACGCTGACACGTATGCGGCTGGGCAGCGCCGCTTTGTGCTGGAGGCCGTGGCGTTCGGCACGTTCCTGCGCGACGTGGAGTCGCACGTGGACACCGAGTACGCGCTGCTGACGCCGTTCAGCGGCGGCGCGGGCGGCTTTGGCGGCGGCGGTGGCGGCGGCGGCGGCGACGGTGGCGGGGGCGGGGGCGGGGGCGGCGGCGGCGGCCGGGGCCGGGGCGGGGGCGGGCGCGGCCCCGTCCGCACCGGCGGCGGCGGCGGCCGCGTGGCGGAGCTGTGAGGGCACTAATGACCGTCGCACTGATGGCGAGAGCTGGGGTGGTGCGAGACCGCGCCAGTGTGTCTTGGCGCCCCCGTCCGCACCGCCGGCGGCTGCCCGCTGGGTGCGGCACTGCGAGGGCTGCGGCGGCGACAGCGGCGGCGGAGCGGCAGACGTGTCGGGTATTGAGTTGCGGGAGCGTTGACACTGCAGGCGACGGTGGCGGCGTGCCTGTGTGCGTGGCCCGAGTAGGCTCTGGTGGCCGCCAGGCGGTGGAGCTCGCTCCGCATAACGCCCAGAGGCACCTGCTGGCTGGGACCCGTTGGCGGCCTGTTGCTGCGTGTACTGTGCAAATTGGGAGAAACGCATGCGCGCGTCTTGATTGGGTGGAGGTCAGGGTCATGAAGTTCAGGGGTCACTGGTTGCTGCGCCCCATCAGGGTGGCATGCAGACCTGGGCAACGCATGCTCAGAGGGTCTGGATGTGTAACAAATCAGTGCTCGTCATAGTGACATGCTGACCATGGCTCAAACATGCAAGCGTGAAGCGCACCCATAGTAGCTCTATGTGGGCCCTCTCGCACGCCTGCGTGCCACCAGGCGCTTGCCACCACAGTCAGAGCCAAGCGCCAGACTGGAAGCTCTCAGCCTCCGCCCCGTGGTGGACTGAGACGCACCGACCTGTACAGAGCTTCTCGACCATCAGGTGGTCAATGTACGTTTAGACGGTGCTTGGATGTAAAGTAGAGCACAGCGCTGACGCTGACCACATCATGTTGCTGCAGACCGCCCAGGCGCTCATATACCTGCGCGAGTGCTGCCAGGGCAGCGGCGACCGAGCTTGCTGCAACAGACACAGGAGCAGCGATGGATGGCATGGCACGCCGCTCCTCTCCTGCATTGGCGGCATGTTGCCTTGTATGAGGAAGTCAGTGACTTGGCTTTGCATCAGTGTGCGCTGTGCTCATATACGGCGACTCTGCGCAGTATATCCTCAGACTGGGTCACGCCTGCGCATGCGCAGGGCGTCGCCAAGACCGACGAGACGCTGCTCGCGCACGAGGAGCACCTCAAGTACCGCTTCGCACAGTACGTGCGGACCAAGGCGGCGATCGAGCGGCAGGCGGGCAGCCTGGCGCAGTTTGCCAAGGTGCGGCGGTCGGGCACTGCAGGCTACCAACACGGAGCGCTGCTCGCCTCCCAGCCTTTGGGCCTGCTCTGGGTGTGTTTGGTGAGGAGCCCTGAGGAGTGGGTAGTGTCTACACGGCGTGCCTGGCCGCTCCTGTAGGAGTCGGTGCTCGAACTCGGGCCGGGAGCTTCCAGCGCGCCGAGCTTGGCGCCGGCCTTTGCCTGCATGAGGTCAGACGGGGTCCATGCCTGGCCGGCACAAGCAAAGGCATGCCTGGCACCTCTGCAGCCACATAACCTGCAGCCCGTGCATGGCGGCGCGCAAACCCTGCAGGGTTACGAGCGCTTTGGCTTCACGCGCGTGGGCGCGGCCACGGTGTACCGCGAGTGGGCGCCCGCGGCGACGGGCGCGCAGCTGATCGGCGACTTCAACGGCTGGGCCGGCACGGCGCTGCAGCGCGACGCGGAGGGCGTCTGGAGCGTGACGCTGCCCGACGGTGCGGCCGCGCCGCCGGCTGGTGGGTGGGTGGGCTAGATGGGGCGCCAGGCGGGCTGCAGGTGCTGGCCTTGGCAAGCCTGGCTGAATTTTGCTGAACGGACGCCGATGCAACCGGAGCCACCGCTCACAGCCTGTTTGGAAAACCCTCTTTGCGCGACACCGAGCACAGACTCCTGGAAGGGCGCGCCTGCCGCCCTGCCGGGCGGCGCGGGCGGCGCAGCACGGGCATGCCGTGCCTGAGACACAAACAGAGGCCCCGCTCCGTTTGCCGCGTGAGGCGGGGGGCGGCGGAGCAGGCGCGGATGGCCGGCCCGCCGTCGCGCACGGCTCGCGCGTCAAGGTGCGGCTGGCGCTGCCGGGCGGCGGCTCCGTCGACCGCATCCCGGCCTGGATCCGCTGGGCGACCGTGGAGCCGCGCATGGACGCAAAGTACGACGGCGTGCTCTGGGACCCGCCCGCCGGCGAGCGCCACCAGTGGTGCGCCCTACCCTACCCTGCCCTACCCTTACCAGTGGTGCGCGTGCGCCCGCAGCGCAGCGCGGGGGAGGGCAGGGCCGGGCTCGCGCCGCGCGCCCTGCTCGCGCGCGCGGCGCGCCCGCGCGCTCGCGCTCCTGTGCATTCCCTCATGCTGGCTTCAGAGCGGGCCCGCGGGGGAGGGGCAAGCCGGGGGGGCAGGTGCTGACCCGCGTCCAGCAGCGCGGCTGCCCTGCTTGCGCGGCCGGCGCGCGGGTGCGCGCCGCGAGCGGCCGCGCGTGCAGCGCCCAGCGCGCGTGAGAGACCGCTGACCGGGGCGCGCGCGGCGCCGCGCCGGCCAGGAAGCACGAGCGGCCGCGCGGGCGGCTGGGCGCGCTGCGCATCTACGAGGCGCACGTTGGCATGAGCTCGGAAGAGCCCGTGGTCGCCTCGTACGCATACTTCACAGGCGCGCTTCCCTCAGGCAGCACACCCTGTGCGCCAGCATGGGCTTAGGGTAGGAGAGGGTTGAGGCTAACTCTAGCCCATGTTCGTCTCGTATGCGTCCTGCACAGGCGCGCTGCCCTCCGGCAGTACCACCCTGCGCGCCAGGGCGCGCTTGCTATTACCACGTCGCCGCGCCTGCGACGGCATGGAGTGGTGGGGTGTTCGCCTAGGGTTGCGCCATGCTCCACCTCTGCAGGCTGGGCGGATGGCATATGCTGGTACTCGGCGGCATGCCGGCCGGGCCCGCTGACGCGCCGGCATGCGCGCACGCGACCACACGACACAGAGTCGGGGCGGCACAGCGGACCGTATTTACGGTTTCCGGACCCTATTCCCGCATTGCTCAGCCCACTCCGGCTCGCTGGCCCAAGCGCGCGCCGCGGCGCCGTCGCATGCACACTGCATCCCGCCGCGCGCAGAGAGCGTCCTGCCGCGCATCGCCGCGCTGGGCTACAATGCGGTGCAGCTCATGGCGGTGCAGGAGCACGCCTACTACGCGTCCTTCGGCTACCACGTGACCTCGCCCTTCGCCGTGGCCTCGCGCTCCGGCAACCCAGAGGCGCTCAAGGCACGGAGGGGCCCTTGCCGGCAGGGCGCCCGGCCGGGGCGTGTGCAGCGTGCGGGGGGTCGCCGTTGCGTGCGGGGTTGGACCACGACGTGCGCGCGTGCGAGCGTGAGGACGCGGGCATGTTCACCGCGCTGGCGGTGGCGGTCCCGCCAGCGTCTTGAGCAGGCGCTGGGTCAGTGTGCTAGCGCCGGTGGCGCCTGCTCGGGGCTCTGGCAGAAGGGCTGCGGCGTGCTTGCCCGCGTGCCTGCAGAGCGCGCCGCCGCCCAGAGCGGCGGCCTGCGCATCCGCACCCCACATGTCGAAAGGAAGACAGTTTTCACAACGGGCGCCTGAGCCGCGCGGCACGCGCAGGCGCTGATCGACGAGGCGCACCGGCTCGGGCTGCGCGTGCTGCTCGACGTCGTGCACAGCCACATCTCGTCCAACGCGGAGGATGGCCTGGCAGGTGCGGCGCCGCCGGGGCGCCGCCGCGGCCTTGACAGCCGCCTATGTGTGCCCAGGGTGTGCCTGCTGCCGCTGGCTGACGCGGAACGCGCCGCCGCTGCGACGCTGATGCTTCTGGCGCCATGCCACAGGCGCGCAGCCCTCCATGGTCCGGGCGGCTGACGCTGCGGGGGCGCGCCGCGCGCCACAGGCTTCGACTTTGGCCAGGAGCAGTCGGCGGGCTATTTCTGCTCCGGCGAGCGCGGCTACCACAGCCTGTGGGACAGCCGCCTGTTCAACTACGCCAACCCCGAGGTCCTGCGCTACTTGCTGTCCAACCTGCGCTTCTGGATGGACGAGTACCGGCGCGCGCCCGCCCTCCCGGCCTCGCGCGGAACCCTTGCACGGACCTCGCATGGAACCTCGCACGAAACCTCGCACGGAGCCTCGCACGGAATACCGTACGGAACCCTCGCACGAACCCCTTCGCAACCGCATGCCCGGATTTGGAGCGCAGCGCACCACCTCCTACCGGCCCACCATCAGCCTGGCCCAGCTGCTCCCTCCCGCCGGATAGCGGGCAGCATGCGCACGGCCCTGCGCGGCCCCACCGAGCCGCCGGCACCCCCCGCACCCGCCGCCGGCTCGTTCAAGGCCGCCCGCTCCTGTCCCGGCAGCTGGCGCGGCCTGCGCTTGCGCGCGGAGCCCGGCCCGCGCGCCAGGCTCCAGCGGCGTCGGTGGGCAGCCTGCGTGATAAGGAAGAAAGATAAGAAGAGAAAACATGCACAATGGATTGCAGGTTTGACGGCTTCCGCTTCGACGGCGTGACGTCCATGCTGTACCACCACCACGGCATCCACATGGCCTTCAGCGGCGACTACGCGGAGTACTTCAGCCCCGCGACCAACGTGGACGCGGTCGTCTACCTCATGCTCGCCAACGAGCTCGTACACTCGCTGCTGCCCGAGGCGCGCTCCTCAGCATGTCAGCACCGAGGCCTCGGCTGTGCATGCAAAAGCGCGCGGGCTGTGGTCAAGCTCTTAGGCACGTCTGAGCGCATGCGGACGACAGGCGATGAGGCTGTGATGGCAGCTCAGTCAACATCCCGACCAGGCACGCTTCCTGTCTGTCTGCCGCCTCAGCCCTGCTGCCGCTCACGCGGGCGGGCGCGGCAGCAGGCGAGCGTGGCGGAGGATGTATCAGGTGTAGGATAGGTTAAGGGTGAGGGCCGCTGCTCACGCACGCGCGTGCGGCAGGCGGTGACGGTGGCCGAGGACGTGTCGGGCATGCCCGCGCTGTGCAGGCCGGTCGCCGAGGGTGGCACCGGCTTCGACTATCGCCTGGCCATGGGCTTGCCGGACGCGTGGGTGCGCCTGGTCAGCGGGCAGCGCGACGAGCACTGGAGCATGGCCGGCATCGCGCGCGCGCTGACCGACCGGCGCAACGCTGAGCGCACAGTCGCGTATGTGGAGAGCCACGACCAGTCGCTCGTCGGCGACACCACCCTGGGTGCGGCCTTGTACACCCCTTTTACATATACCTTAACCCTATTTCCTGACCCTGGGTGCGCGCTAGGCCAGCGCGCAGGCAGCATTGAGCGCTCATGAGTGCGGGGCATGGGCTGCGGCAGGAAGCAGCACCTGTGCGTGCTGAGGCGGCTCGCGCGCGCGGGCAGCCGGCCCGTCCCGGGACGCTGCCTGCCGGCCCGCCTGCACGCCCCGCTTCTTGCCCGCATGCGCACCGCCGGCTGCGCGGGCACGCTCACGCCCTGCCGCTGCTGCATGCTGTTGATTGGGATGCGTGCGGCGGGGCGGGGGGCCCGGAGCGGCCCGGGCGCGCCGCTCAAAATGGCGCGCCCCTGCGCGGCAGCCTGGCGGCTGATGGGCCCGGAGATGTACACGGGCATGTCGGCGCTGCAGCCGCCGTCGCCGACGATCGCGCGCGGCATGGCGCTGCACAAGATGATCCGCGCGGCCACGATCGCGCTTGGCGGCGACGGCTGGCTCGGCTTCATGGGCAACGAGTTCGGGCACCCCGAGTGGATCGACTTCCCCAGGCGCGCGGTCGCTTGTCCATGCGCCGCGGGCGCGGCGCCGGCGGCGCCTGCGCGCTGCAGCGCGCGCGCGCCGCACCAGAGGCGCTCGCACCCAGCACCGGGTCATTGCCCGCCGCTGCGGCGCGCATGCGTTGCACGTAGCCAAGCGGCGGAAGCGGGGCCGGAGGGCGGCGCGGCGATGCATGCTAACCCTGACCCTAACGTAGGGAGGGCAACCAGTGGAGCCACCAGTACTGCCGGCGCCAGTGGAGCCTGGCGGACGCGGACCACCTGCGCTACCGCCAGCTCAGCGCCTGGGACGCCGCGCTGCAGCGCCTGGACGCCGCACACGGCTTCCTGGGCGCGGCGCACCAGATCGTGTCGCACGCCGGCGAGGACGAGCAGGCGCGCCCGGGCGCCGCCCGCGGCCCGCCCGCGGCCCCGCCCGCGGCCCCGCCCGCGGCCCCGCCCGGCGGCGCCTGCCGGCCGCGCACACTTTCTTGTCGCGCCTCCCGGGCGACTGCGCGCGGGCTCGGCCGCGCGGTCGGTCGCCCGCCGCCGCCTGTCGAGCGGGCCTGCCCGCAGACACCTGCAAGGGCATGAACGCAGCGCTTGCAACAACAGCGTGTGTCTGTGCATGCAACGGCCAGGATGAACCCCAGCTAGGGTAAACCCTACCCTACCCCTTCGCTGCCGCGCGCAGCTGCTTGTTGCAGAGCGCGGGCCGCTGGTGTTTGTGTTCAACTTCTCGCCCTTCCACGACTACGCCGACTACAAGGCGCGCCGCCGGCCCCGCCGCGCGCCGCCCTGCCGACGCTGCGGGGTCGCCGCCGCAGCGCCGCGTCCGCCTCCCGCCCAAGCCGTCCCGCCTGGGTGCAGCGGCCTTGATGTGGCATGCGTTCTGACACCATGAACCTGAGAGCGACCCTGAGCGCCACTCAAGCAAAAAGGCGGGCAGAGGCCGGGGCGTGCGCGCGTGACGCGCTCTGGCGAGCGTCCCAGGTGGGCACGCCAGAGCCTGGCAAGTACCGCATCGCGCTCGACTCCGACGACCCGCAGTTCGGCGGGCCGGCGCGCGTCGGGCACGGCGCCGAGCACTTCACGCACCCGGAGGGCCAGCCGGGCGCGCGCGGCCCGCGCACCGCCCTGCCTGTCCCTGCTCGGCAAAAACAGACTGTCGCGTTCGGCAGGTCAGGCAGCGGCCAGGTGGCGGCCGCGAGCGTGTGCGCGCTGGAGGCGGGCGGGCGCTGGGGCGGCGCCAGCACGAGCAGCGCATGCAGAGCTTGCAGCAGGCGCGGCAGGCGCGCGCGCACCAAGCTCTCATGCGGAACTTACGCACCGCTCGCGCGTGCAGGCGTGCCGGAGGGCAACTTCAACAACCGCGCGTTCTCGATGCTGGTTTCGGCGCCCAGCCGCAGCGTCGTCGTCTACGAGCGCGTGCCGGAGGGCTAGGCGGAGGCAGGGTGGTTTCAGGTTGTGAGCCGGCTGCGTCGTCCGAACACCTTGGCGAGGCGACCCTGTCTGAACCGTGACGGCCATTTTGCAGCCTGTGTTTGCGCATGCGGTCTGGGAGCAGAGTGCTCAGCGTCCTTCTGATCTGTGTGCCAGACACTTAGCATTTCTTTGCATTTCAGCGCCACTGTCAGCACTGACGTGCTGTCGTCATGGATGTGTGAAGGAGCTCGTGTGAGCCGGCGACTTGATCACCAGCTGTTTGCACAATGTCCTTTGACATAAAGGCAGTGCGGCCATTTCCAGTCCTCAGTCTCTTCACATGGCTGCACGCCATCCTGCCAGGCAGCCGCAGCAGCACACACTGGCTTGCCAAGCCCGACTGACAACAAACGCCTGCCTCTGCTGCCTGCAGAGGCAGGCACTTCGCCTGCACGGACTGGCCCCGCGTCCGATCATGCGCAGGGCCGTGGCTCACTCAGCGCCCTTGCCAACAGGTACGGGTAGGGTAGGCATTCTAACACTTGGCGCCCTCCTCGCCGACGTACACCGACACCTCCAGGCCGTCCGGCACGTCGTCGCGCCACTCCAGCGTGGACGGCACGAAGCGGCTGCGGTAGCGCGGGCTGCCGCGCACGTAGTCCAGGTAGCCGGCCAGGCCGCCCGCCGCGAAGACGCCTGCGTTGTCGGCGACCACGACCGCCCCGGCCGCCAGGCTCGCCTCCGCCGCCTGCGCAGCCGCCGCACGCCTGGTGACTGCCCTCCGCCGCCATGCTGCGCCCGTCCCCATATATGGGACATACCCTACCCCATAGCATGCACCACGCCGCCTCATCATCGCCGTCCGGCGCCTGGACAGGCCGAAATCCAGGAGCAGGGCACGGCTGAATGTGGGCCCAGTCACATGGCAGCCCAGCTTCAGGCGCGCGCTCAGGGCGGCTCAGGCGCAGGCGCCCGGGCGCACGCCTGCAGATACTCCAGGTACTCCCGCGGCAGGCCGTCCAGGAACAAGAAATCAATGCGCTGGCCGCGCAGACGGCTCGGCAGCAGCCGCCGCGCGTCCCCCCACCAAATGTCCACGCGCCCCATGCGCGCCGCCTCCTGCCGCGCCCCCGCAAAGCGCGCCAGATGACGCGCGCCGGCATGCACAGGCAGCTCGCGAGGGCGGGGGCGGGCCAAGGTGTCCTGCAGCAGGGCGGAAAACCTCCGGCCAACACCGCGCAGGCCGCGGAGCAGCCCCCAGCGGCCGCAGCTGCAGCGCACCGCCCCACCGGGCGCCCGCGCGCGTTCGGCTCAACCCGCATCGCTTCAATGTGAGGGCTCAAATTGTGCCATGAAGTGGGCTTGATTGTGCCAAGACGCACAAGACCATGCACATGACCACTATCAGCGCGCTCCCTGCGCCAGGTCGCACATGCTTGCCGCTGAATGCGCTGCGCTCTGGGCGGCCTGGCTCGCTTGCCCAGCAGCCGGTGCGCCCAGCAAGCGCAGGCCGGCTCCTCACTCACCCTGGCTGGGGCCCGCCGCAGCAGCCCATGGCCTGGAGCGCCAGGGGAGGGGCGCGCCGCCTGGGAAATAGGGTAGGGTAGGGTAGGGCCGCACCGGCTTGCTGCGCCGCTCACCCTGGCCGGCCTGCCACACAAAGCGCTTGGCGACCAGCGCCCACTTCCAGTCGGCCTCGATGCTGACCAGGCGGCCGCCCGGCGGCAGCGCGCGCGCGATTGTCAGCGCGGAGTAGCCTGCCAGCGCGCCCACCTCGACCGCCAGCGCCGGCGCGCGCTCCGCCACGAGGCCCGCCAGCAGCGCGCCCTTGGCCGGGCCCACGAATGGCATGCCGTCCTGCCGCGCGGCGCCAGCGCCGCATCGGCTGCGCATCGCCTGCGCAACGTCGGGGCGCGGACGCCGGGGGGATTCCATGCAGGGCGGGCTCGTCCAGACCCTAGAACTATCGCATGGGCGGGTGGTGGGTCGTGCGCGGTGCGCTGCGCCTGCGCGGAACGCGCGAGTTGCCGTAGACGGCTTCCTGGCCGCATTCCGCCGCAATCGGGCACGGCGGCCCACCGCAGCCCGCCCGCGGCCTGCCCCCGCACGCGCGGCGCGCTCCAGGGCGGCGGCGGGGCGAGGCGGCGCGCACCCGGCGGCCCCAGCGCTCCAGGCGGCGCAGGATCCAGTCCGCATCGACCTCGCGCAGCCGGCTGACGCGCTCGCCCGCCGCGTTCACGGTCACCTCGCGGTCGCCCAGCCGGATCTGCGCCGCGCGCACCTGCACGCCGCGCGCCGTGCCAGTGGCGCCAGGCCGGGTGCCTCGCTGCCGCCATGAGCATGCGTGCGGTGCTGCGCTGCTTGGCCGGTTACAGCGGTAACTGTCGCCGTCGCTGCTCCCGCGGCCACTCCCGCTGCCCTCCCATGCTCACCCGGATCAGCGCAAAGCACAGCCCGCCGCTTGGTGCAGGCCATGTATCGTCGCGTACCCTGCCGCTCGCCCCAGGGGTCATGCTCCCAAGGCACAACGCGCACTAGCTAGCAGCTCGGCTGCATCGCGTCCGCCCAATACCTGCAGCCACTCTCACAGCTTGCTGCTGCGATGGCAGAGAGGCGCGGCCTGCCTGGCTGGACAGGCCTGCAACCCCACCGCAAGCTCTCTTCCCTGACGCAGGCAGGGCTGCTTACGACGCCATGCCCCGCTTCCACAGCGTCCAGGCACCCACAGCGCGTCTATTGGCTACAAGGCACCAGAGAGCGCGGCCCTGCCTGCGTGCGTCGCTCCACGCGTGCGCCGGCAGCGCGCTGGTCCGCGACGAAGAGCGCCGCAAACAGGACGGTCCCCGCCAGGTTGATCAGCACCGTGCTCATGTCCGGCGCCTCGTCACCCAGCTGGAGAGCCTGCAGGTTGCACATGGCTGTTGCTCTCGAGCTGACGCGGTGCAGCACGACGCAGCATGACGTGGGACATTCTGCCCAGGGCACACGCGCGCCTGCAGCAGCTGCGAGGAGCTTATGAGCGTCGCGACGAGGCAGGACGCCGCTGCAAAGCCTGAGAGCGCCAGCCGCAGGGGACGCGGGATAAAGTACCTGCGCGGTTCACCAGCGCACGCTCGTCAGCCGCGCCGCAGCCTCGGTACCGCACGCCAGACACGACCAATGGCGCTGGCAGGCGCACTCAAGGAAGTTCTTGGGGTCTCGCAGCTCATCCTCGACCTGCCGCAGGCGTGCAGCCTCCTGTGGGTCACGCTCCCGCTCTGCAGCTCAAGGACAGATGCGAAGTCAGGCGCTGCACGTGGTGTGCAGAGGCCAGCTCCTTTACGGTGAGAGCAGGAGAGCCGGAAGCTCGCCTTTCAGTTTTGCCCGCACAAGGCAGGCGCGCTGATGCTCACACTTGCGCCGAGCTTTCATCCCCCTCGAACACGGTTGTTGTGCGAGGCTGCAGTGCAACATCGTCCACACGCGCCAAGAGCGCTCCTCAGTGTGGCATTGCCTGTTTCGGAGCGGCGTGCAGCCAGCACTGCTGGTCCACAGGAGCTGGCCAGCCATCCCAAGCTGCGCCGCAGGGGCCTACCCCTGTGCACAACAGCACCTGTGAGAGGCTCTGCAAAGGTCAGACTGCGCTTAATGCATGCTTATGGTTTGAAAGAATATGGTTTCTGTTTCTATGCTGCATTGATTGGGCTCCCTGGTGTACCTTCTTCATGACCTTCTGGCAGACCTCAGACTTGGGTACACCAGAGCATCAGGTGCGACGACCAGCTTGGATAGCTTGCCATGCATAAATGGCTTGCAGCTTGGTGTGATTCAATGCATTACCAACGACATACTTTTCAAGCGTTCCATTGGCCTGCAAGCACACGCATGTACTAAACAAGCCCACAAGCGCACATCATGCATTCAGCTGGGCCCGCCAGGCATGGCCCATGCAACGGCTGCCTCTCAGTCACGTTTCTACATGTTCACAATGCAGAGAAGCCCCTACGACTGTCAGGCGCCCAGCACCATGCGGCCCCCAGTGACAAACAGAAAGCCCAGCACGCCGATCTGGATGAGCGACGAAGGGATGTAGCCGGGGAGGCGCCCGTCGGGTCCCTTTGACGAGTATCCGATGAAGTACACGATCTTGCCTGCAACGCAGGCAGCTCCACATCAGCCCCCTTCGAGCTGATGGGCGCACAACTCAGTATAATGCGAGCTCATGAAAGCAAGCTCTGCATCATTTTCAGTGTTGCGAGCGTCCGTTGTTTTTGAACAGGTTGCGGCGAGGCGGAGGCGCGCGACACTGTGTATCAGCTACTCATCTGTACGCCTGGAGGCAACCTATTATTAAATGTTACATTGTCAGTTTTAAAATAGCACTGTCACACCGCGCCAGGGTCGTCAGCCCAAAGCCCGTAAAGCAGGCAACTTGCAGAAGCGCGGGAAAGGAGCCGCACCAGTCATCCACAGGAAGCCCAGCACGCCGGCAGAGTACGGGTGCATGAGTGCCAGCGCAGCCTGGGCGGCCAGCCAGATCGGCATCTGCTCCAGCACGTTCTGGTGCGCGCGCTGGGCGCAGTTAAACGCGAAGGCCTTCTCGCTGTCGCCGTCCGCGTACAGCTTCGGATAGGCCACGCCGCTGTGCGCCCGGCAGGCCCAGTATCCACACAGAGCACCACTGAAACGGTAGCAGCAATGGGCAATAGGCGGAGCTCTAGAGCGTATTACACGACACAAGCGCTCGTATCAACGAAAGCGTGTAGATAGGCTTGACAGCATGAGGGTCTCAGTCAGCCCGACGAGCCGCGTCAAACTCCGCACTGCTCGGGGCGCACAAGTCACTCCTGGCCTTGGCCACACGGATAGCCATCGCCTGCGAAACGCTCTCGATATCAGCGGCAGCCAGCACACCAAGAGCACGCCCTGCTACTGCAACATGGTTGACGCTATTGTATCACCACGACACCCACTTGTACTCCTTACATACAGCAGCACAGCCCTCTGTCATTCAAGGTAGCACGACCCAGTCCTGGTGCTTAAGACTATACGGACGCGCGACGCTGCGCAAGCTCTGCGTGCTTGCGCTGCTGACGGGCCTGGGCACCAACCTGGTTGCTTAGGCCAACGAACCCAATTGATGCCAGCACGAGCCTGCACGTCGGACCAGAGCTAGCTCAGCCTGCGGCCCAGGAACATCAAGCCAAAGCGCGCATCGCCTTACAACAAACGTACCCCTGGTCAGGCGTGATTGCGAGCGCGCGCGTCACAGCAGCGCCGCGCCGCGGCCTACACGGCTTTGTGCTGGCCGTGAAAGCACACGGCAGGCATGATGCCTTCTGTGTGAGGCCCGCCATTGCACAACCCTTGGCTGACACTGCGTCTCTACGTTCCTTGGGACACTTTGTATTGGCAATGTCCTACCGCGACACATCTACTCCTGCCAGTTTATATTGGCCTAACTAAGAACCCTGCAGGGCTGGGCTTCCAGGCCTGCTGCGAAGCAGGCGTCCACGGCTGCCCAGTAAGAACGCAGGTGCTTGTCGACGCCATGGCGCTGGTGTTGTTGTCTGGCGCGCTGCGGCGCTCTGCGCGCTTTGTAGCACAGGGCGCAGGCCTGTGCAGGGGTGCGGGAGGCGCTGAGGCCCAGCAGGCAGCGCTTCCGCAGGCTCTTGCTGGCCGCGCCCTGTCTACCTGCAGCGCGGCGCGCAGCGACAGCACCGGCGGTGCAGACGAGCCTGCCCCAAGCAGAGCCACGGTGCGCGCTCCACTTGGTGCCTTATGCGTGCTTCACTTGGGCGAGCTTTGTTGTGACGTGCTAGCCCCTTATATATGTTGGAGCTGTGCCAAGTGCTACGTGTACTTCCGGGGAATGATTTTGCTTTATAGGAGCTGCACCCCTTGCATTACCAGCTACGCAGCGCCATGCTACGACCAGGCACACGAGCTTCTTTTCTCTTTTTCATTGCCGTCTATGTAGGTCGGGCCGTGTTGACTGTACGACGTTGATGGTGGCAGCTTTGGCAGCATTTCTTGCCTGTGTAGAGGGCTGTACTGCTGGCACGCGAGCAGGTGAACCGGCTCCTGTACCGCAGCCGCCAGCGCGGGTTCCTGGAGATGGACCTGCTGGTGGGCCTGTTCGCGGAGCGGCGCCTGCCGCAGATGGCCGAGCGCGAGCTGGCGGCCTTCAGCGCCGTGCTGGACCAGGAGAACCCCGACCTGTTCAAGTGGCTGACGGGCCAGGAGCCTGCGCCGGACGCCATGCTTGCCAACGCCACCTTTGTGGTGCGGCCTGCGCGGCGCCTGGCTGGCGGCACACGCTTCGAGGTCTGCAAGATCAAGGCTGCATGCACCTTGAATAGACCGCTGTGCCAGGCACTGCCGGACAATATTGCACCACCTTTAAATTGAGTCCCAATCTTTCCGTCTGTGCCTGTCATGCACTCCTGATTCTGAGCCGGATGCATGATGCCGCATGGTACTGTGCATGGCACTAAGTCATCAAAGTTGCCGCACGGGCGGAATTTTTCTTTCTTGACATGTGTGCGTGCCCTGGCAGGAGCTGCGGGAGCATGTGCACGGGCAGCTGGCAGCGCACTGCGCGCCGGGCGCCGCGTCCGTGCCGGGCAAGGCGTGGGTGCGCGGCTGGGACGACTCGCAGAAGGCCCCCGCCAGGCCCCAGCAGGCTGAGTGATGCGCGCGTGCAGCCAGGCGGGGCATGTCCAGGCTCGTAAGGCAGACAAGAGGGCGTGGGTGCCCTGGTGAACTGATTCAAAGTGCATTTCTGTCTGATGAGCGCTGCTGGGTTCTGGGCGTGGAAGCGAGCCTGCATGTGCCATCAGGTCGTGCTGCTGTGTCAGTCTGCAGGCATTCAGGGTGGTCCGCAATTATTTCGCACAATGCACATACATGCGTGATGTGGTCTACGCATTATGAAGGGTGACCTGTGCCTCCGGCGCGCCTGTCTGCAGGCATTATCTGTGCAGTTGCGACGCCCTGACCCTGCGTGGTTGTACTGCAATGCGGTAGGCAACGCAGTCACGCTTTTCCGGTTTCCGCAGGCCGCCTGCCGGCAATGTTAGTGGTTCTGGTGGTAGTGTTGCTCTGCTCAAGAGCGTAGTGGTCAGGCTTGTCACTTGTTGGGCAGAGTCCGCCCCGCGCTTGCAGAGCAGAACATCAAAAAGAAGCCCGCCCAGCAAGTCGTGGGTGCTTCACTGCCAGTGACTCACTGGTGACAGCCTTGTATGCTGCAGTGTGAGCCGCGCTCAGATGCCCGAGTCACCTTGGACTGTCTAGTGCTGCTTGGCAAGCTGGATCCAACACCTGATCACTGCAATAATATTCATAGACAGCACAGGAACTCTGCGCTATGACACACACAGGTCGGGGAAGTGCAACGCGCTTAAATGCTTTGCTTTTCCCACTGCGTTTGGATTTTCCTGAGCAAGCAAGACGGCGAGACTTCGTGCACCAGAAGCTCATGTGTCTAGGTTTATTTGCAAGGTCTCCACATCTAATGCAGAACTGTACGTTGGGTGTCACACTGTTGCTTGGTAACGCGCGTCATTTAGGTTCAGGGTAGCTTGTGCCTAGGAGGCACCTCACCAGCCAAGTGGTGCCCTGCCCTTTCCTCAACAAAGTAGTCAGACTTGTCGTGCAGGTTGCAAGAGCACCTCGTTTGCCTTCCAGGCTGTGACGAGTTTCTTGGACTCCTGTGGCGCGCGTGCACAAGCACTGAATTTCTAGTTGCAAGGCACCGGGCCGGATGGCCGGCAACGGCGCTGCGCCCGCCAATGCAGCTGCAGCATGGAGCGCGGAGACAGTGGAGGGCCCCGGCGGCGAGAAATATGTCATCAGCGCGCGCCCGCGCCGGTGCAGCGCGCTGGAGGACGCAGTGGTGGAGCTGACGATGCTGGTCTGGTTCGGGTGCGCCGGCGCTTCGCCACATCGGCAAGTTTGTAGCGCAAAAACTTGCGGTGTCGCTTTTGTGCTGCATTAACCTGGAGTGGCGCGGCACAGGGCGGTGTGCACGCTGCCAGGCGCGCTCCTGTTTGCACTGTATGCCGCGGTGGCGTGGGCGAGCAAGGTCGCCCTGACCTTCCTGCTGGTGCTCGTCGGCTGCTGCTTCCTGCCGCCCGGCAACGTGCGGCCGCCGCAGCCCGCCCTTTGCCTGCCCTTTCCTGCACAATCTGCCTGGACACCGCTCCTCGTGCTGCCCTAGCCCGCCACATCGCAACTGACCTGTGCTGGGCGGCGCAGCTGTGGCCGGCCTACCGCACCTTCGGCCTGTGGTGGCTGTGGCGGCGGTACTTTGGCTGCCGCCTCGTGCGCGCCTGCGCTTTTGTCGCTGGCAGGGTCGTGCACGAGCGGCACGCCTGTTCACTCACTGCGTCGCTGCACGCAGGTCACACCGGCCAAGCCATTCCTTGACCCGACGAAGCACTACGTGTTTGCGGAGTTCCCGCATGCGGTGCGCTCCACCCCCACTCCTGCCCACCCCTTGTCGCGGCGCGTCGGCCGAGCAGGGGAGCCTGACGCGCAGGTCTACCCGCTGGGGAGCTGGTTGGGGAACCCCTTGGTCGGGCTGCCGGGCACAGGTACGGGGCCAGACCTGGCACAACCCAGGATGCACCAGGCCGCACCACTGCCTGCTGCCTGCTGTGGCCTGGCATGCCTGGCGGTCGTGCTGTCCACGCTGCTCTGCTTTGCTGCCCCAGCGCCGGCTTATCACACCGGCTAGGCTGGGGCCGCCGCCGCCGCTGGCCTGCAGCCGCGCCTGCGGCAGCACGCTGGGGCCGGGCACTGCCACCAAGGCGCTGACGGGCGCGCCGCTCGGCCCTGCAGGGTTGCCCGAGAACCTGGTGGGCGGCATCGCGAGCGTCATGTTCCAGCTGCCGATCGCGCGGCACAACTATGCGTGGGCGGGCTGCATGCCGGCCGGTGCGCGGAGCCGCACACGCGCGCGCCGCCTGGTGTGTGGCGGTGTCCGTGTCCTGGAGGGCGCCTGGCAGATCGCACAGAGTTGCAGGCGGGTGTGCGGCGGGTGCTAGGGCGCGTGGGTCGCTGACCGAGCAGAGCCTGCGGGGACGGCCGTGTGCTCACGCCGCGTGGCCGCCCGCGGCGCAGACCTGAAGCTGATGCTACGGCAGCTGCGCACGCCCGGCGGCAGCGTGAGCGTCATGCCCGAGGGCATCGCTGGTGCGCCCTGTTGGCAGCGCTTCCAATGCCAAAGAGCGCAGCCGGAAGTCAGCGTGCTTGCTGTGCGAGCGGGCGTCAATGCCCGGCCCTAGATGACGCTGCCTGGTCTAGCGCTGGGCCGCGTGGCAGGCAGCGATTGTGCGCGAGTGATGTGCGCTCAGAATGCGGGCGCGTGTGCACGCAGCGGCCTGTCTCATGCGCGAGCCCGGGCGGCAGGCATCTTCCTGACCGGCGACCCCAGCAAGGAGAGCATCTTCCTAAACAAGCGCAAGGGCTTTGTCCGCATGGCCATCCAGGCGGGAGCTGGTGCGCGCCACCCACCTCGTCACGCCTGCCTGCATGCCGCGTGGTGTTCTTTCTGCTCTGCGGATGGGTGCGGTGCATGTGGTGGGCTCGTGGCTGACACGCGGGAGGCGTCCGCCCAGACCTGGTGCCGGTGTACCATGCGGGCGTCAGCCAGCTGCTGACGTTCTGGGGCGCTGAGCGCCTGTCGCGGCGCCTGCGGATGACCGTCGGCGTCTTCTGGTGCGCCCGCCCGCCCCGCCGGGCGCCGCTCCCTCGCCTGCCGCCCGTGCGCATGCGGAGCGTGCACGCGCCTGGCGCCGCACCTTGCCTGGCGCTCAATGCGGCCTGCTCGGGCAGCGCTGGAAGTGCACGAGGTGCTGACTTGCGACCTGGGCTGCCGCGCAGGGGCAAGTGGGGCCTGCCGCTGCCGCGGAAGCACACCATCCTGACCTTCGTCGGCAAGCCGGTCCCAGGTGTGCATGGTGGCCCCAACCCTATTCCATGTGCATGGCTGCCCTAGCCTTATCCCAGGTGTGCATGGCGGCCCTGCCTGGCCGCCGCCGCAGGACCCGACCTGCATGGGGCGCTCTGAGTGCGCGCGCCTTTCGGCACACCCAGGCGTGTTAGGTTAGGAAAGCGCTGACTGCTTAATTAAAGAGGCAGGCCTGCGCGTGTCGGTTGGTGTCTGCATGCGTTCGCGCTGTGAATGCGCTGTGGACCGCGAGCGCGCGCGCTACACCTGGAGTGAGGGCGCCGGCGGGGGCGGCGCGCAGTGGTGCAGTGCGACTGCCCCAGCCAGGAGGAGGTGGACCGCGTGCACGCGGCCTTCACGCGCGCCATCGTGGAGCTCTTCGACGCGCACAAGCACCTGTTGCCCGGTTGGGAAGCCAAGCCGCTGCGCATCGTGTAGCCGCCTGCCCAGCCGCAGTGTGCCAACAGCATTCTTTCGCTGCCGTGTATCGTCTAGCTAGCTAGTCTTGGTGGTCGTTGCATGGTCGTCGGTGTACCGGTGATGCCACGGCAGTCCTGAAAGGCAGCATGCCGCGCCGGCTGCTGAGAAAGCGCGCTGCATCCTGAGCCGCCGCTGCAATCATGTGCGCGGCCGTGTGGTGTACTGGGGCAAGCGCGGCTCCCGCAAGGGAGACGCGCTCCGACTTTGTAGCTGTGTTGTGTCATACGGAGCGCTCAGTGTGTGTCTGTTAACGGGCAGGCCTGGTGCTGTAGGGCATGTGCTCCGCGCAACTTGATGTTTGCCTACCACTTCTTGTCCTGCAAGATTTGCAGAGCATGGAATAATGAGTACCTGCATAGGTTCCACATTGACACATTGACAGGCCTGTCGCATCCCGTTTGCAATTCTTAGCATGATAGCAGGTCCACCCCGTTGGCTGTGCCCTCATGCATGAAACACACCAGAACCATGCATCGACACTTGAGCTTGCGCGTTGCGTGACCACATTGCTAAGGGAGATTTGACCCCAGATCTCCTTTCATGTCCGCCGTCAATGGCCGGCGGCACCCTACTCCCTGCTGACCTGGCAGCAGGGCTGTGAGCAAGGACAACACTTTGTTGCGAAAGCCTTTTTGTGTATACTTCCCTGTGCGCTGCTGCAGCTGTACTACGCTGGTCACTTGATCAAAGCTCCTGCTCAACAACGCGTACAAGCATGACAGGCCACAAGTGCGGCGGCACCTTGCTGCGCGCACTGCGCCTTGCATTTGCAGTTGGTGTCAGGGGATGGCTGCGGGTTGATGATGCTCCCTGCATCGGCTTCCAGCATCACGTGACATACTTCACTAGGCAAGTTGCAATCCTGCTCAAACCTGCCAGGCGGCTGAAGCTTGCTGGCGTTGCAGTGGCGAGGAAGCCGACGACGAGGTGCACGACCTGCGGACAACCACCTTCAGGCTGAACGAGGGAGTTTCGCACTCGTCTCGGGCTGAGGACATCGCCGACCTGCACCGGTTGTAGAAGAGCTCGACAAAGCCTCAGACAGGTGCGGAGCAGGCCTGGCTGTAGCAACGGAGCGCCCCCCAGCGCCAAACCTGCGTCAGGCTCTCTGTAGAAATTGGTGCGCGGACGGCGCCCTTGCGCCTCGAGTGGCACAACACCTGTTTGGGGCGCCCCATTTAACTTGGTAAGTGAGAGTGATTACTGCGCTCTACCTGCACTCACCGAGTGCTGTTCAGGGCAGTTTACCGCTTTTATGACGCAGATGCTCGTGCATAGCACTTGGCCCCCTGCCAACGTCTTGCACCTGGCTGTGCGCAGATGCCGTGCACCAGAAGCACATTGACTCTTTGTCGGAGACGCTCAAGTCGTCCGCGCGGATGTGCGCCCCCCCCACTTGCAAGACGGTGGTTTCCTGTGCAGCACACTTTGGCTGTAAGCGTCTAAGTGCTATGAGCGTGTATGTGTCACGGTGCTAAAGCTTCTGGCAAACTTTGTGTCGCAGGGCCGGGCCCAAGGTGGTCAAGGGCGAGAAGAAGGTGAGTCGGGCGTGCTCAGGCTGAGCTTCTGTGCTGCTTTCTACAGAGGGCCCTTGCAAGTTTGCGCCTGGCAGTCTGCCAACCTCAGTCTGCTCTTCACGGGTGCACTGCACGCTCAGGTTGTCAGCTGTCGAATTCTGCAGTAGAATCGCGTTGGGAGCAACGTGGGTTTGCGATGCGCAGGCGCCGGAGGGGGCGCCGACCTTCAAATACACGCGGAGCGGTTTCTTGCGCGCCATGTCTGACGCGGGGCTCAAGCCCACGGTCGTGTACCACAACCTGACGCCTGCAGAGCTGTACGAGAAGGCGCGCTCGCCGAACGGCTAGGCGTGTTCAGTGCAGGGGGAGTGATCGCGCTGCAGCTGATGTCAGTGCATGTAGAGCAGTGCAGTTGGCTGGCAGGCGGCTTTGGTTGCCAACCTTACCAGCTTGCCATGCGCGGCAGGGGTGTCACAGGCCTTGCGCCGCATGCATGCATGTGTTCGCATCTGTCCAAGTTTGAGGATGCGATTAGCATGTTTGCTGCACAGGTCTGCATTGCACGTCATCGCACTTTCGCAGTCATGATCCTGCCTCCTAACGCTCCTGCGGACCCGCAGGCCATGCAGCACGAGCCTGGCACCAACATTGTGGCGAATGGCGCCCTGGCAACCCTGTCGGGTGCGCCCAGCACCGGTGGGGATTGTGGCACTGGGTTGTGCCATATTCGCCGAAAGAGCATGCACGGCATTTACAATTTTTTAAATGTGACAGCAGTATTTGCACAGCTTTCAAGGAGCGTTTGTGCTCTACGTGCAGTGCTTACGCGCTGCTTAATGTTGCATGCAGTGGACATCAAGGCATAAGCAGGAGCACAATAGATGAGGAGCTTGCGTTTCTTGCCTTCAACGTGCGTTAAAGCCTGACGTGCAGTTGTAGTCTGAGCCTGCAAGGAAGTGACAGGGCCGTGGTCGGGAGTCACCGATCACCAGGGAGAGCTCGTATTAGGTTGCTGACCTGCTGCGCGCTCTGCATGAGGATGTGGTGTTTTGTGAATTGTAAGGCTGGGGTGACAGGCGCCAAGACCGGGCGGAGCCCGCGGGACAAGCGCGTGGTGCGCGAGCCCAGCTCGGAGAAGGACATCTGGTGGGCCGCGTCCGACAACGCGCCGGCCAACGGCTCGCCCAACTATGAGATGGACGAGAAGTGAGTCCTTGTCCATTAAGAGTGCACAAGGCGGGATGCGAGGACCATCCCAAGTGTGCTGTGTGCAATGTTGATTAACAGGCAGTGATGTTTGTGAACATGCTCTCCTGCTGCAGTGCATTGAAGGCACCTGTGAAGGCAGATGTAGGAGACATGGTCAGTGACTTTGGCGTGTGCACAGGCTGCGTCGAGCTGACTCGTATGTCAAGACAAGACGGCAATGACGTGCTGCTGCTGCACAGACCTGTGCTGTCCGCTGAAAGGCCAGTGTCGATGATCCCAAACCTGCACTGCAGGACGTTCCTGCTGAACCGCGAGCGCGCGGTGGACTACCTGAACATGCTGGACCGCATCTACGTCTTTGACGGGTTTGCCGGCTGGGACCCGGAGGTGAGGGAGATGCCCTAAGTTATTTACACTATTTATTGTACTTGTGATGTTGCAATGGCGTGGCCCCTGGGTTTGCGGTCCTGATCAGCAGGGCGTAAGGCGTGAGCCTCACTGCTGACGGGGACATACCATGGGGGACACCTTGGATGGGGAAAGGAAATGCGGCAGCCGCTGAGCGCGCCGCGCGCGCGGCCGCGCAGTCGCGGATCAAGGTGCGCGTCGTGTGCGCGCGCGCGTACCACGCGCTGTTCATGTACAACATGCTCATCCGGCCCACGGCCGAGGAGCTGGCCAGCTTCGGCAAGCCCGACTTCACCATCTTCAATGCGGGCGCGTTCCCGGTCAACCGCTACACGTCCTACATGTCGTCCTCCACGTCCATTGACCTCAACCTCAAGTGCGGCCCCACGCGCGTCCCGCGGTTGGGGTAGGCGATCCCAGGCGGTAGGGTAAGTTAGGGTAGGGTATCATGCGCGCTCGTACTGGCGACCAAGCCCGTGCCCGCCTGCAATAGCGCAGCGCCTGTGAAGTTGACACGCGGCGGCTGCCGGTGTGGGCGTGCTCACCTGCGGCGCCGCATGCTTGCACTGCTGGCTGGTGCTGTGCCCAGGCGTGCAGCCTCTGCACATGGCGCAGGGACCTGGGTGCCCGGATGCAGTGGCAGCAGCGCGCGTGCTTACCTTGCGCGCGCGGGCGCGGGCAGGGCGCGCGAGATGGTCATCCTGGGCACGCAGTACGCGGGCGAAATGAAGAAGGGCATCTTCACGGTGATGCACTACTTCATGCCCAAGCGCGGCATCCTGTCGCTGCACTCCGGCTGCAACGTCGGCGCCGCCAACGACGTGTCGCTCTTCTTCGGCCTGTCCGGCGCGCGCCCGCCGCACGTGACGCCCCCAACAGCTGACGCACGACCCTGCCAAACAGAGGGCAGTATGTGACATGAACCTGTGTCGCGTGAGCACTGGAGCGAGTGAATGGTTGTGTGCAGATGTGATTTAAATAGAATACAGCCATGATTGGACTAGCAATGCTCTGCATCACGCATCAATCGTTGATGCACGCTTCATAGCATGGGTTTGACTCTCATGTGACAGTGACAAGGTATAGCGTACTTCCACAGCATGCATAGTTTGTGTATAGATATTCTGTACATGGGAAGAAAATGAGAGGCGTGCTGGTGTGTGTATGCTGCGAAATGGCTTCAGACATGCGTGCGTATGTATTTGCATCCGTCCCGCGAGCCCACACAGAAGCTGACGTGCCTGCGTGCCGCCTGGGCGCAGGCACGGGCAAGACGACGCTGTCCACGGACCCTGCGCGGCCGCTGATCGGCGACGACGAACACTGCTGGTCGGACCGCGGCGTGTTCAACATCGAGGGCGGCTGCTACGCAAAGTGCATCGGACTGAAGCGCGCGAGCGAGCCCGAGATCTGGAAGGCTATCCGCTTTGGAACGGTGCTGGAGAACGTCGTGTTCGACGAGAACACGCGCCAGGTGGACTTTAACAACAAGTGCGCACTTGATTCAAAGCCCTGGCTGCCCACTGGTTGCTCTGCTTCTCCTGCCTGGAGTCAGAGGCAAGTGGTGGCCAGCATTGTCGGTGTACTTGGCAGGGCTGTGTGTTGAATGTTGGATGTACCCGTGTAGGGCGCTGACCACGAGTTTACCGCTCCATCACATCGCCCTGCCACCATCCGCAGCATGGCGCCTCAGTCGCCAGCTCCCCACGCTGACGCGCTGAGGCCAGAGGCACACCGCGCGCGCAGCGCGGTGACGGAGAACACGCGCGCGTCGTACCCAATCGATTTCATCGACAACGCGCGCATCCCCTGCCTGGGCCCGCACCCCAAGAACCTCATCCTGCTCTGCTGCGATGCGTTCGGCGTGCTGCCGCCGGTCTCGCGCCTGTCGCGCGAGCAGGCGATGTACCACTTCATCTCCGGCTACACCGCCAAGGCGCGGCCCCCGCCTTGGATTGGCGCCATGTCATGTGCCCTGATGTATGCGCCCGTTTATCCTTGACTACGTTTGGCAGGGGAACAGCGCAAACAGGGCAGGCTGCTCATTGCGTCACGCTTTGCTTGCTCTGAAGTGCAGGGGTTCAAGGCATGCACTGAGCACAGAAGGGACAAGCTGCTCTTGCGATGGGCTCTGCTCGTCGCGTCATGTGCTGCTCGTCCTGGGAGGCCAGGACGCGCCGTGTGTGCAGGGCGCCGATGGGGCTGTCTTAGCGCACCTCCCCTGAGCGCGCAGGTGGCAGGCACGGAGGTCGGCGTGACGGAGCCAGAGGCCACCTTCAGCGCGTGCTTCGGCGGCGCATTCCTGATGTGGCACCCCATGAAGTACGCGTCCATGCTGGCCGAGAAGATGGGCCAACACGGCACCACCGCCTGGCTCGTCAACACCGGGTGCGCCCAGGGTAGGGTTTAGGGTTTCATCCTAGTCAGGCGCACAGCTCGCGCAGCGTGGCTCATGCGAATAAGATGAGGAGGCTGTGAGGGGCCGGAGGCCACGCGACTCAGTGCGCAATGATGGCGATTGGAGGCGCGCAGACCGGGGCGCCGGGCAGGCACGCGACGCTAGGGCGCGTATGTGCTGACTGTGGCTGGGCGGGCGGGCAGGTGGACGGGCGGGCGCTACGGCGTGGGCAACCGCATCAAGCTGCGCTACACGCGCGCGATCATCGACGCCATCCACAGCGGCGAGCTGAAGACCGCGCAGACGTCGGCCACGCCCATGTTCGGCCTGGCGGTGCGCAGCCCCCGGGCCTGCTGGTGTTCAAAGCGCTGCGCGTGGGCTTTGCGCCGCCTGACTGCAAGCGGTGTTGGACGTAGTATGCTCCCGCGGCGGCACATGTTATATTAGGACACTTGCAAACCCTACAGGCTTCCTATGCAACAGCCACCACCTTGTTGGCACTCCTGTTCCGCAACCTGTGTTCCATGTGGGAGCTGCTGGGAAGTGTCATGTTGAGGTCGACTTCAGCAGGGAGAGCAGCAGCAGCAAACTTGAATAATGACAAGCTTCGCATGTGTTGGCGAAATGACCGAGCTCATGCGGTCGCGCTGCGCAGGTGCCGACCAAGTGCAGCGGCGTGCCGGAGAACATCCTGAACCCGGCCGCCCAGTGGGCGGACAAGGCGGAGTTTGACGACACGCTCTCGCACCTGGCCGACCTGTACGAGGTGCGCCACAAGTGCCTCAATTCAGGCACAGTTGCCGCTGGTTGCGCCTGGCTGCTTAGAGTTTTGTGATTTTGTCGGGAGCATTTTGAGCGAGCCTGCCATTTTCTCTAACTTTCTGTGCCAGGTGGCCAGGCCTGCGCCTGTGTGCATGCAGTGCGGCAGACTGGAATCGTTGCGTCCCTGTATATTGGCACCTGCCGCACATGCCGGGGGTGTGGGTGAAAATGCCAGTGCTCTTGTAGCACAGCGCTGACGCGCACGCGCCCGCCCCTGCGCGCAGAGCAACTTCCGCAAGTACGCCAACGGCGGCGGCTTTGTGGAGAAGGAGCTGGCGGCCAGCATCGTCGCGGCCGGTCCCAAGGTCAAGAGCGCCGCAACCAACGGCACCGCCTAGGCGCGCAGAGCAGCGGATTGGGCAGGCCGCATGGGGCGGCCGGCGGTGCCCGAGCGGGACTTAAGGGTGTAAGGAAGGCAGCGCGGGTGTGCGTGCCGTGCGGGGCTGCGCGCGCTGCTCTAGGAGCCAGCTGCGGCAGGCGCGTCTGCCAGGGGCCGGGGCTGCTGGTGCGATGGCGGCAAGGCTGGGTCGGGGCGCTGCCGACTGCGTAGCTTACAGTGTGGGCAGCAGCCGTGGCGGAGGAGTGGCGCCTGGGCTCTGTGATAGGGCAAGGTGTGCAGCGCATGGGCCCTGGCTGCGATGTAGCTGGGTGCTCTGCATGGCGATAGCGCCTTTTTTGGTTAAGCAGAACCACCAGCAGAGCTGGTGTGGGTTAGAATGTTAGGTTTTACTTACCTGGCTGGCCGCAGTGCGACGTTGTATCGGTGCAGCATGCTGCATGCTGCAACGAATGCCTCGATGCTGTGTCTAGGCGCTCACTGGCCAGCCTTTTCAAGGTGATCAGCTACCTCTGCGCCGCTTGTTCTGAAGACAATGTTTGAAGAGTGGTGGGGTGTTCTAGCTAGGGAGCAGGCTGTGCATGCTGTGTGTATGTCTACACAGCAACTGGGTCACATGTTGACTGGGTTTACGCTGTCTTGAGCCCACTGATGAGCCTGATACCAGGTCTCTGACGCGGTGCTGGGTGTCTAATGCGGTGCTGGGCGCCTGTGGGCAGCTGCGGACAGAAGTAGGGTCTGTGCCTGTGTTCCTGTCTCAGAATCAGAAGTTTTGCGCGTGCAGTGCCCGCGCCTGCAATAAGGACATATACTGAGTAAGCATCATGCAAGTGTAAGCTTTGCAGCAGACTCCATACTTATCAACGAACACAAGTGCTTCATTTAAGCACTTGTGTTCCTTGAAAAACATTCTATCTGTTGTTGACCTATTTCGCCATCATCCAATGGCAAACTTTTAATGCAAGCCTAGCACTCAGAGGCCAACTTGATATCTGCTTGCACAAGCGGACAGGGAGTGGCAGCAAAATGCTGTTTACATAAGTAGTGGCTAGGGAAGGGAGGCTGGTGGCGGGAACGAGGGGTTTCCTACTGGCCAACATGGACAATGCGCCACCTGCTATGGTGGCTACAGCGGCGCGCCCTCCGCCCCTGCTTGTGCCTTGACCACCTACCTGTGCATCGACCACTCACCTGCGGTTCTGCGCTGTGCATCGGCTTGCACCCGCCATAGGTATATGTCCCTCTAGTTTGGTGTTCAGCAGCCGCTCAGCACAAGGCTGCTTTTGCAGGAAGAGCTGGCGAGGGCGAAGATTGACATTGGGTACCGAGACTTCTGCGCGCACCTGCTCATCCCGCTGAACGAGTGCCGGCGCGCGAACTTCTACCTGCCGTGGCGCTGCGAGCACGAGCGGCATGCATACGAGAAGTGCCAGTACTTTGACTACAAGCGGCGTGTGGCGAAGAAGACGCAGCAGACCGCGCAGCACCGCGGGGGACAAGCGAAGACACAAGCAGCAGAAACGGAAGCAGCGTAACACGTACGGCAGGCGTGCTGGTGAGGGTCTGGCTCAACCAGCTGCTGACGCTGTTACGCAGCATACGGCGTGCTGCGCAGCGAGTGTGAGCAGGTTGTGCGCTGTTCTGCAGAGCCTCACCGCGTGCCCGTCACAGCGCCTGAGACAGCTGCTCAACAGGGGTGTGACTTGCAAGTCTGGCCTGCAAAGTCGTAAGTGGGGACTGGCCAAGTACAACTGGCAAGCGCGGTGAACGGCGCAAAGTCGGCGGCGGCACACGTTGTCCAGTTCTTACAGAGTTAGCGGACCACGCTGCGTGTTGCTAGACAGACGCCCTATGCGGGCAAGAAATCCAGCTTCGTGCAGCTGCACGCCAAGCATAAGCGAGCAGGCGGCGGCACCTGAAAACATGAACAAGAGGGCGGCTTTGACCACCCGTGACTCTTCAGCACTGGTCCGTATGTGGTATGAGCATCGCACGAACATGCTGGGAAGACACGGCCGAGAAAGTACGCTAGCATTGCAGGCAACCAGTCGCATACTGTACAGCACCGCCATTGACCGGGTCCCCCAACAGACAGGAACCCTAATGTTGTGTGAAACCCCCATGCAAGGCACACTCGCAGGCGAGGCGCATGCCAGGCAGCAGCCTGCTGTGCCGGCCAGGCCTACCAAGGAGCACTAGGTCGGCACCCGCGCGGGGCCCGCGCGGGCAGCTCCCGCCCCCTCCGTGCCGCCGCTGAGCCTGTCCACCCCGCTGAGCACGGGCGCCGCCGAGCGCGCGGTGCCCAGCATCGCCCGCAACTCGCCGGGGGCCCCCATGCCCGCCAGGGTAGGGTCCGCTGCCCCCCCGAGCGGCGCCAGCTCAGCCACCAGCGACGCCGCCGCAGCAGCCGCCACGGACGCGCCCGGCCCGTCGCCCGCAGGGCTCGTGCCGGGGCGCGCGCCTGGGGCGGGCGCGGCGCCCGCAGGGCTCGTGCCGGGGCGTGGGCTGGCAGCAGCCGCGGCCGTGGCCGCAGCCGCGGCGGCCGCCAGCGGCGTCTGCAGCGGCTTGAGCATGTCCAGGATGTCGCTGAAGCTGGGCCGCTCGGCCGGGTCGTCGAAGCAGCGCGCGATCAGCGCGCGCAGCACCGGGTGCACGCCGTCCGGCAGCGGCAGCCGCGCGTGGCCCCAGCCGACGGCGCCCACCACCTGCGCCGCGCGCCGCCAGGACGCTTCAGGCTCGGCGCAATTGCTGGGCGGGGGGTGCGCCCGAGGCCAAAACACAGCACTCTGCACCCATGCGCCACTGTGACGGAAGCACGAAGCAGCCCAGCGCTGTGTCCTGGTCTCCGTCATGACCACCACTTTCATTAGTAATATGCACATCGGCCCGCCATCCTCGCCCACACTAGTGAAAATCCCACACTAGTGAATTTCACAATTTGGCTGCCCCCAATGAGATTGCAAGGCAAGCAGCCGCTGCGCGCCACCAATGCCTGGACAAAACGCCACGGCCCCATCGCTCAAGCCACACACGATGCAGGGCATGCATGGTTTGCGGGTGCATGCAGGCAACACTGCCGCATGCGCTGCAGGGCGGCGCCGCGCCTGCATAGGCGTCTTCTCCTGCCAGGGCTCCTGCCCGGTGAACAGCTCCCACAGGATCACGCCGTACGAGTACACTGCGCGGCCAGCGGGCCTTGGTGCGGCTGCACAGCGGGCACCAGGAACAGGGCGGCAGCCGGGATGCGCGCATGCAGGCCGCCTCCCGCATGTCGACCCAGCAACGGCGCCCCTCTTCGCGTGCCAAGCATGCTGCTGCAGCGAGCGTGCTGTTCACGCATCTCGGACTGCTTGCACACACTTTGACGCCCACTGTCAGGGCCATGCAGGGAAGGCCCCGGGAATCACGACTACCACAGCGCGCGCGATGCCCATGAGAGCAGACGCAGGGCGCAGCGACAGGCGCCAGGCGCCGGGCGGGCAGCTCACCGTCGCTCTTCTCATTGAAGCTCTGCGGGGCCCCAGCACACTCCCCAGTCAGACCAATCAAGGGGAAGGCAGCAGGTCCATAGCATGAGCACCGACACACTCCCCAGCGAGCAACAGAAGGAAGGCAGCAGGGCCATGCATGAGCACCGCCACATGACATGCAGAGCTAGGAAAAGCGTGACGTCAAATGCAAACACACAGTGCCTTCCCCACGCACTCGCAGGCATGAGCTGCGCGGGCCCGCCAGCAAGGGCACTGGGTCCAATAACTCCCTCCCGCATATGAGACCTCCGCCCGCGCACCTGGCTGCGCAGGACCTCGGGCGCAGTCCACTCGGGCGTGCCCGCCTGGCTCTTTGTGGACAGCCACGTGCTCAGGCGCTGCTTGGATAGCCCAAAGTCGCACACCTGCGTGCCCCGGGGAGAGCGTGGCGGCCAGCGCAGCGCGGCACTGCCTGCCTGTCACACGTGCTGCGCGCTCCCGGCCTGTTTCTCGGACCAGGAGCCACGCCCGCAGTCGCGAAGCGCTGGTCAGGGCCTGTCGAGCTGGCGACATGCCTCTCTGGTTGGACACGACAAACCAGACAGGCGGCGCATAGGACCGGACACTCCTAATACTAATCCTATGGAGCGTTGCTCTGCACCACGCAGCGCAAGCGGCTCGAGCGCAGCGCTTGAGCGCGCCGCGGGCGGCGCCGGGCGCTGCGCGCCGTGATGGTGAAGTCCTTGTCGACAAGCAGATTGGGCGACTTCAGCTCGCGGCGGTAAACCCCTAGCCCAAACCCTATAAAGCGCGCCTTGATGGTGAAGTCCTTGTCGACGAGCAGGTTGGGCGACTTGAGGTCGCGGTGGATGATGGGCGGGCGGCAGGAGTGCAGGTAGTTCATGCCGCGCGCGGTGTCGGTCGCCATCTTCAGGCGCCGCTTGTCGTCCAGCGTGGCATGCGGCGTCCTGCCGCGAGGGCGCCCCGCCTCGGCCGCTGATCTTGCGAACTCACCGGCAGTCTTACATCCACGAACCGATGCCGAGTGCGTGGGTATACCCTGGGCATCTGTAAAGAAAGTGATTGCCAAGGGCTGCCACACAGCTGGGAGCCCGGGCGCGCGTTGCGCGACCTCGTCAATGAAGCGAGTACACGCACTAATGTTCACTGTGCTCTGCAGCACAGTCAAGGCTCATTTAGAGACTTTCGGTCTGAGACGTGTTCGTTTCTCTCGTCCAGGTCACAGAGCGCGCTCTCCCCACCAGGTCTGGGGCTCTGCGGGGGCGGCGCCGCGCCTGTGCAGCAGCCGGAAGAGCGATCCGCGCGGCACAAACTGCGTGATGATGGACAGGTTGGGCGGGTGCGCGCACGCGCCCATGAACATCACCTGCCGCCCCGCGCGCCCGCGCGCACTCAGGGCGTGCGGCTTGTCGCGGGTGGCATCAAGCGTGCCTGCCCTGCGCTGCGCAACACGCGCGCAGCGGCTGGGCCAGAGCCGGCTTGTGTCGCGGGCGGCGGCAGGCGTCAGCGCGTCGCGCCCCGGGGGCCGCTGCCGGCGCGCACCACGTTGGGGTGCTTGAGCCGCTTCATGATGGCCACTTCCGCGCGGAAGTCCTGCGCCGCGCGGCAGCCGCTCGCTCAGCGTCCAAGCCTTGCGGCCAGGCGCAGCCACCGAAAAGAAACACTGCATGATGGGTATTTCCTGATTGCAGAGTATATGGCGGCACGGCAAAGCGTCAATGCCCAGCCATCAGCAACGAGCCGCCGAAGCACGCCCTGCTGGAACAGCTGCATCCCCCGGCGGTCACGGCTGCACTGACCTGCTGCCATACTCATCCTCACCCTAAGCCTATCCTGCATCAGCCTGCTGCCACATCACACAACTCTGCCTGGAGCTGAGCAGGGCGGCCTGCGGCGGGGGGCGCCGGGGCGCGCGCCTCCATGAGCTGCGGGCAGATGTCCTGCTCCAGGAAGCGCTTGACGGCCACGTCGGTGTGCCGCCACGCGCCGCGGTACACCTCGCCGAAGCTGCCGATGCCGATACGCGGGCCGAGCTCGATCTCCGTCGCGTCGATCTCCCACTCGTCCGCCTGGCGCGCGAGCGGCGCGCGCTCAGCGCGCGCGGCCGGCCTCCGCCGCGCCGGCCTCCCGCGCGTCGGCCCTCTTGGGCCAGCGGGGCGACTCGAGTGCTTTGATGGCGCTGGTGCCCCCCCCAAAAAAAAAAAAAAAAAAAAAAAAAAAAAAAAAAAAAAAAAACCATGGCACCCTGTGCATCCGCGCTTCCACTTTTCTACAGCCCAAAATGCACCACTCTGCTCCAGGTACCTCAGAGTGCTCGCCACCTGCGCGGCGGCATGCAGGTCCGGCCGCGGTCACAGGTCATCCGCAGGCAGCCAGGGCCTCCGCAACCATGCAGCGCCAGACAGCGCGGCGCCAGCCGAGCGCACGCGTGTTGCGCCGTGGTCCCGCTGCGGCAGCCTCGGGCGCCACAGCTGGTCGGTGCATGCAGGCTCGCGCCGTGAGCGGGTCGGGTCCGGGCGGCAGGAGGGTAACCGGGAGGGTTTTCGGGGGCGGCGCCACCTCTTCCGCGCAGCTGCGCTGGCCGCTCGTAGACGTCAGGCCGCTGAAGCGGTACTGCAGCTCGTCGCGCTCCTGGCTGCCGCTGGCCGGGTCGGCGCCGGCGCTGCCGCTGCTGCCGCCGCGCGAGGACCATTGCTGCGCGCGGCGCGCCGCATGTCGGCATTCTGTGCTGCGAGCGAGCCACGGCCGCCGCAGTCTGGCAGGCATAAATGCACCGCGACTGCCGTGGCAGACACAGCGAGGCAGTGCTTCACTCACGCATTGGACATTGCATCTGGGGCTGCTGTGCAGGGCGCGCGTGCAGCAAGCTGGCGCTGGCCGTCATGTGCATGCGCAAATCCAGGGCAGGTACATGGTATGACGGGTTTTGTCGCCAGTGCGGATTCCGTCACCAGAGAAACCAAGGCTCTGCTGCTGCCGCAGGACGAGGCACCCTCATCGGGGCTCTTGCAAGCCCTGCAGGGATTTTGCCAGCCCCGCTACCCCACCGCTCCCATGTGTCGCGCAACCAGGCCCCGGTGCCCAGTCACTCGCTGCGCACCCTTTCCAGCGTGCCCACAGCAGAGTCCGGCCGCGCGGCGCCGCCGGCGCCGCCGCCGCCGCCGCCGCGATGCCTGGCCGGCCCGCCTGCCGCAACCGGCGGTGATCGCGCCCAGCCGCCGCCGCTGCCCGCCTCGCGCGCCTCGCGCGCCTCCTCCGCCGCCGCGCGCCGCTCGGCCGCGATCTCGGCCGCAAGGCCGTCGACCTCGGCGACGGCGGCCGCGGCGGCCGCGCCGACGTCGTGCGGGTGCGCGTGCGCATACGCGACCGCCGCCTCCACCGAGCTGAACGGCCAGACCGGCGCGGGCGCCGGCTCCGGCGGCGCGTTGCGCAGCGGCGCCAGCGGCAGCACCGACGGCGGCGGCCTGCGCGCGCGGCCGGGATTAGGGTTAGGGCGCGCAGTGAGCGCGCGTTGCACAGCACGGGAGCGCCCAGGCCCCAGCATCAGCATGCCCAAGTCACGTGTGACGTGTCACTTGGCCGAAAGGATGCAGGGGTCTTGCATGGGCACACGTTGCATGGAGAGCGGACTGCCGGGGCACTGCAGTGTGGCGCACCAATCTATAAGTAGCAAAAGGTTCAGTGGCAGAGATGCGCGCCACACTGTTTGCCTCCTGCGGTGCCGCTGGACAGGCCGCGCACCAGAGCGCAGGCGGCTCCGCGCTGATGTCAGAGTCGCTGTGCCGCCGCACGCCGATGTCGCCATGCTCGCTCAGCGTGGGCATGTGGTGGTAGGGCGCGGCGCCGATGTGGCCGTTGGGCCGCCGCCGCGCGCGGCCGCCGCCGCGCAGCGGCGCCGGCGCCGGTGCCGGCGCATCGATGGGCGAGTCCGGGAACTCGTGGAAGGCCGACGCGGCACCGCGCCCGGGTGCCTGCCAGGCGCTCAGGGGGTTGGGCGGTACCAGAGGAAGCGCCTCACCCAGCTGCCTGCCTGGCAAGGTGGGCACTGTGACACCCTTGGCTTGTTGCCTCCAGGGCAGCCTGCAGGGTAGTGGTCATGCAGCGTGGGACCGCTGCGGCTGCCGTCGCCCCACGGCTGCCCCTCTCACCTGGCGCCCGCCCGAGGGACGAGCACTGTGAAGGCATGGCAGGCCTCTGTGAGGGCTGAGCCGTTCCTCACGCGCTCGTTGCCGGCCTTCAGGCCCCAGGTCAGAACCACATTGCGCAAACCCCGCTAACCCCTGAGGCCACGCAACGCGCCTGGATGGGAATCGCTGTGATCTGGTCGACGGCCGTCGGCGGCGGCGGGTCAAAGCCTAGCTGCATCTCGTCGCTCTGGAACGGCGACGCGGGCGGCGGCATGCGCGTGAACGCCGACCCCGCGCCCACCGGCGGCGGCAGCTGGCCGTCCTGTGCACGCCCAGGCGGCTCAAAGGCCTGCCACAATGGCTGACCACGCGCACCATGGGCTCTGGCCAGCATCGGAGATGCCAAGCAGTGCCAGGCCAGCCGAGGCCGACAGGTCGCAGGGCTCCATTTCCGGCACGCGGCCGGGGCGCACCGGGCTCGCGCCCTGCTCGGGGCCGCCCAGCAGCGCGGGGCCCTCGATGTCGTCCTCGGCCCAGTGCAGGCCGTGCACGCGGTCGCTGGGCGGCCGCGCGATGGACCGCGACAGCAGCATCGGCAGCTCGTGCTCGTCCGCCTGGCGCCGGCGAGCGACGCTCGGCGGCAGGCTTCGAGCACCAGCCTTCCGGCACGGACACTGCAGCATGCATGTCTGCGGTGTGCACCCGACAGGCGCGCGCCTCTCCACATGCAGGTCGGCACCTCACAGCCAGGTCACGCTCACCTGGCATGGGCCCTGCCAGACTGAACAAGATGCGCCATCGCGACAATAAGCGCGCGCTGTGCAAACACCAGCAAACGGCGTGATCCAACGGCCGTCCGCAGACAACATCGACCCTGACAGCGGCCGCGTGCGAGCGCACCACGCGCGTCGCGCCGGGCGCGTTGACCAGCTCCACCACCATCTTGCCCTGGCTCGCGTCTCCGCGCACGAGCACCACCGCGATCGCGCCCGAGTCCCCGTGCGGCCCTGCGCTCCCGCGTCTCGTGAGCCCGCGCATCCTCGGGCGCTGCCGCCAGCGCTCACCACACTCCTGCACTGCTGAGGGACACAGCGCATTGCTGGCCATCGCGCGCGGAGATGTGAGTGTATGGGGTGCGCGCGGCCGCGGGCGCAGCTCGACGGCGCCAGCAGGGGCGCTGGTCCCGGCAGGGTCCCTGCTGGCGCCGTACAGCTGCGCTCGCAGCCGCACGCGCCCCAACGACACCGGCACTGCAGCCCAGCCCTGTGACGCACACGGGTAGGCGCCAGCATGACACACTGCGCCTAGAAGGCCGTGTGGGAGCCGGCGGGGGCGCGCCCAGGTGCATGGGCCCGCGCAGCAGCCGGCAGGGCAGCTCGCACGCGTCCGCGAGCGCCTTGAACAGCAGCGCGCGGTGCCGCGCCAGGCCGACCTGCAGGTCGCCGATGCGCGTGACCAGGCCGCCCGCGGCCGCCTTGCGCTGCGCGGCCGCGGCCGCGTAGCGCGCCTCCAGCTCGTCGTACGCGAAGCGGCCGCCCATGCGCTCAGCAACCACCTGCGCCAGCGCCTGCGCGGCCCCGCGCCGCATCGGGTCAGTTTAGGGCCTGATACGTTTCACGATTCAACAGCGCGCCTCCAGCTCGTCGTACGCGAAACGGCCGCCCATGCGCTCGGCGACCACCTGCGCCAGCGCCTGCGCCGGCGCACGGCGTGCGGGTTGTGTTCGGGGCCGGATAGTTTTGCAGCAGCGTTAACAGCCACCCGCGCCAGCTCCCGCGCGGCTCGCCATGCTGGGGCCCGCCGTCAGCGCCGCTCAGGAGGACAGTGCGCAGCGCGAAGCGGCGCCGTCTGGAGGGTGCCTGGTTCGGCCAGGGCGGCCGGCTGGCCACCTCCCATATCAGCGCCGCCGCAGAGCGGGCCGCCGCGCGCGCGCCGCGCTGGGCAGGGGGCGCGGCGCGGGCGGTGCTGTACCCCCCAAACAGACACACTTCACACATGCTCCTGGCCACGTCCACACAGATGTGACGGCCCTTGGCCACACAGCGCGCCACGGCTGCAGGCGGTTTCGGCGGGCGCGGCGCGCGCCCGGATGCACGCCACCAGGCCCTCGTCGCAGCAGCGCGTGAGCGCCTCCGACGCCAGCTCCGCCGCCTCGCGCAGGCCGGGGTCGCAGCCCTGGTCAACCACGACCACCTGCGCCCCAGCGGCAGACGCCCTCAGCGCCCGCGCTGCGCCCGGGCGCGCCCCTCCTGGGGCGCGCGCCGGGCCGGCTGGCAGCCCGTATTTAACACTGGAATGCGTTTGCCGCATAGCCTGGGACGGCCTGTCGGCCCGGGGCGCTCCCGGTGCTCATGCGCACGCGGCCGTTAGCCCTTCCTGGGGCAGCGCGCTGCGCGAGCCGCCCTTGGGCGCCGGCAGGCCGCCCAGTCTGACTGGGGCCACCGCTCCCAGCGCCTGAAGCGCGGCCGCCCTGCTCGCCGCCGCCTGCAGCCAACCGCTCACGGACAGGCCTGCCTGCCTCACGTGCCTCACTGCGGGTCGCCCGGCCGAGCCGGCGGGCTGCGATCTTCGCACAGGCTCAGCATGTCGGCCAACGGGGACCCCACTCGGCAGTCTTCACAGCGCAGCGCCGCCGCACCGCCGCCGCCCGCACTTCAGGCCTGCTCAACTCGCGTGAGGGAGCGCAGCGCCGTCGCACCTCGCGCGGGTCGCCCGGCCATGCCGGCAGGCCGCGCAGCTCCTCCAGGCTCGGCAGGCCGTAGCCCGTCTCGCCGTGCGGCACGTGCACCAGCTCGGGGAACACGCCCCAGGCGTCATACAGGCCGTCCGCGACTCTGTCGCCGTAGTCCAGGCTGCGAGCGCGCGCACACCCGGCAAATTTGCAACGTGTGCGCCGCTGAGCGCAAAAGCAGTGATGTGCGCTGCTCAGCACACGCATGGAGGCGCAGGGGGCGGCGTGGCGCGTCCCGCCGGCGCAGCGCACCCATTCATTAAATAGGCACAGCCGACACATGGCACACACAGAGCTGCGCTACGCCCTCCTCTTACCCTCTGGACTTGGCGCAGCGACATACGCACCACGGCCGAGCACATATCAGTTGTGTATCATGACTGCGCAAGGTTTTGGCGCGGGCGGAGCGCGGGCCACACCTGTCCGTCTCCCACAGCTTGCAGCTGACCATCTGCGCCCGGCTCGGCGTCCCTGACAGCGAGAGCCGCTTGGCAAACAGCAACTCCATATCGCCATCCATCTGCGCGGCGCGGCGCTGCGCCTCGGCGGCGGCGGACTGCGACAGCGCGGTGGCGATCTCCAGCTGGTCCAGCTCCTTCTCGTAGGCAACAGGGTCCCACGTCTGCTCCTGCGCGTGCGCCACCGCCGGCTGCACCGGGCCCCGGCGGAACCAGTCGCGCAGGGCGGACATGGCACAGGGAGCAGCGCGGCTGCCGCCTAGCTCCTGCCGCTGGGCGTCACAGGCAGCCCCATGGCCTCATGCACAGCCGATGTGCCGCTGGTGCAGTGCTTTATATTTTTCACGCTAAGCGCTTAGATTGCACACAGAATATAGGGCACTTCAGCAGCCTCTCACCTCCAGTTCCACCTCTAGGCGAGGGTGATAAAGGCTGCCAGAGTAGCCACCGCCGTGCACGCCAGCGACACCGTGTTGTCACTGCACTGCTCACGTCCCAGCTCCAGGCAGACCTGCACTCGCACGGCATTCGGCGCGCCACTGGCACGAGTCGGATGCAGTCCGCGCAGCAGCAGCTCCTGCCGCTGCTGCGGCAGCTGCCGTGCACGGGGGCTGCTAGTTGCGCAGGCCCTGGCCTGTCAGCGCAGGTCCGCGCGCTGAGCACGGCCATTGCACAGCCTTTCTGGAGCCGCTGGCCGGCGGCGGAGTGCTCGCCGTCAGACGCGGCGGCCCCAGGCAGCCGAGAGCCGACAGGCGACGCTATCGGGTGGCCGAACGCAGCCGCGAGCCTGGAGCAGCGGCGGTGGATGGCGGTGCCAAAGAAGAAGGCGAGCGCATGCCTGGTGACAGAGGCTCGGCGGCGCTGCTTGTGTACGGTTGGGTCTGACTTTTCGGTCCACTGCTAGGTATCCGCGCACCGGAGGGGGATGCGCAATCAGCACCGGTACATCCGCCGCGTGCCGGTGATCGCAAGGTGCAGGTGGGGCCTCGCCACCGCTTTGCACCTGCGCTGCGCTGCTTCTGTGGCCGGAGAGTGCACTCTGGCGACCGCGGTCACTGAGACTGGCCGTGTGCGGGAGCAGCAAGTGCCAAATGCTGTTGCAGATCCACCAGGTGCCTCACTACTTCTGCAAGGAGAGCGAGTGCCCGTCCAAGGTATATCTCGACTAGCTGGGCTTGCTAGGAGGCCTGTTGCAGAGTGGACTTGAAGACTTTGGTGCTCTGTGTGCGCTGCGGTGGCGCCCTGGTCCTTGAGGAGCGCGCCCGCTCTGCATACACGCAGCTGTTTACTGTACCTGCTAAAGTAATGCGACGTACACATGTGACGCAGTACCGCATGCAGGGGCCCTGCAGCATGGCAGTGGCTGCGGCACCTGTGCTTGCATCAAAGCCTTGGATTCAGACCTGGTGCTAGAGAATGTATCAGCGAGCTGCGGCTATGCACAGGCGCAGCCCCCATGCAGGGCTGCGCAGCATGCTAATCAGGGCATAGCAGCACAACGCTCGGCATGCAAGGACACAGCCTGCTTGGCAACAGCATGCAGGCGCTGGCGACCAGAAAGGCCCGTATCAAAAGTGTGCATCATTATATCCCTTGCATAGCCCCCCATCATGGCGCGTCAGACCGAGGCGATGCGCAGTGGAGTCCTGCAGGTCTGGGGGTGGTGAGGTTGACAGGCACACAAGCAGCGCAAGCCGCACCAGGGGTCCCCGTGTCTATGGGCGCACCGTGCGCCCACAGCAGCCCTGCCCTACACGTGCCGCCGTTGCGACTGCAGCTTGCTGCGCGCCTGCGCGCGGAGGGGGCCAATGCGGCGTGCTCAGGTGCTCGCCAGCTCCCTCTGGGCGTATCTGAACCACCGCCTGGCCGCGCGCGGGGGCGCTGCACGGCAGCCAAGAGCCTGCTCGAGCACTTAAAGGCGGAGCAGTGTTTGACTGGGCCCAATGCGCCCAGCACTTGCCAGGCCTGCATCAACCTCCGGAGGGCATGCGTGTGGCTGGCACTGGCTGTGCACGTGTCCCCGCAGCCTGTGCTGACAGGTCGGCCGTGCAGTGCACAGCGTACTGCAACCTTGGCCCCCGAATGCCAGCCGTGCTGCAGGGGCAACCGCGCCAGGCGGCTGCGTGCGTGATGCGCTGCGGCAGCGGCGGCGAGGAGCGCAGCAGCGCGGCAGCCGCGGAGCGCAGCGGTGGCAGTGCCGCGCGGGCGCGGACGCCGGCGGCGAGCCGCCAGCAGCGGGCGAGGGCGGGGCGGGGCGCGGCGGCGCGAGCAGCGAGTGGGCGCGGCTGCTGCTCACGCTGCCGCTGGAGCTGTCCGCGATCGGCGCCAAGACCGAGGCGCACTGGCTGCAGCGGCGCAACCGGTCGCGCTGGTGGCGCGGCAACAGCAAGCTGCGGGTGCGCGCGCCGCGCGCGGCTCTGCGCACCCGCCCAGTGCAGGCCTGCGGGGGGCCTGTCGCGCAGCCCCTGTTTCTGCGCCGGGGCCTCCCCATGCGCGCCCCCTGCTCCCCCTTTCGCCCCACGCCGCTCGCTACACAGGCCGTGGAGAGCCCCGTCTCCGTCTGTGCCGGCCTGGACAAAGAGCTGACCAGCCCCTGTCGTTTCGCCGCGGCCCGCACGCCAGGGCCGCATCTCCCACAGCTGCCGAGAGCGCCAGCCAAAGGTCTCCGACTCCAGCGAAACGACCAGCGTGCCTTGCAGCCGGGCGGCTGCGCGTGCAGAGAAGCGCCCTGCAGCCGCCTGGCGCGGGGGGCACCCGCGTAGCCCGGCGGCCGCGGGCCAGCGGCACGCGGGCCGCGCCACGCCGCCTGCGAGCGCCTGCGCAAGCCCTGAAGCCCTCCGCACACGGCGTGCGAGCGCTTGCTTAAGCCCTAAACCCTGAGGCCCCCGCGCGCGGCGCGGCGCCAGGTGCCCGGCGACAGCCTGGCGGCGATCGAGGCGGCGCTGCCGGAGCCGACGAGCGTGTGGCAGAAGCTGGTCCCGCTCGCGGTCATCTTCTTCTGCGCCGGCTTCAACCTGACGCTCATCCAGAACGCGTCGCACAGCCTCATGGCGCGTCGCCCGCGCCTGCCCCGCGCCCCCTGCATGCGCCCGGCGCCCCCAGAGCGGACGTCGACACATGCGGTCGCTGCATACGCCCCCCGGGAGCGCCATGCGCCGGCCTGCCAGCGCGCTCGCTGCGCGTGCGGGGTGCCCGAGGCAGGCGCGAGCGCGCGCGGTGGCTGGACAGCGTCCCCTGCAGGCGCCCGGCGCCCCTGGTCGGGACGTCGGTACGTGTGGTAGCCACATGCGCCCTCGAGGAGCGTCGAGCGCCGGCCTGCCAGTGCGCATGCGGCGCGTGCGGGGTGCGAGCTAGCTGCGGGCGTGGGCGGTGGCCGGACGTGCGCGCGCGCGCGGGCGCCAGGTGACGAGCGCGGGCGCGGAGGTGCTGCCATTCCTGGCGTCCTGTGGCGTGCTGCCGGCCAGCCTGGGCTTCTTCTTCTACTACGGCCGCCTGGTGGAGGCGCTGCCGCCGGCGCAGGTATTCTACGCGGCCGTCGCGCCGCTGGTCGCGTTCTACGTCGCGTTCGCGGCGCTGCTCTACCCGGCCGCGCCCGTGCTGCACCCCACCGGCCTGGCCGCGGCGCTCGGGCCGCGCCTGCCGGCGGGCTTTGCGGGCCTGCTGAAGGCGCGCCCCCGCACGCTGCAGAGTCGCACCGGGCGCCGAGTTCCGCCTCTGATACCTCCCGAAAGAGCCAGCGAGGTCCGGCGCGGGCCGCGCCACCCCTGCGACGCCGTGCCTGTTGACTGGCGAGGCCTGCCCCCTCGCGCCTGCGCGGCAGCTGGGGCTGGGCGGTGCTCACATGCAGCATCGCATGCATCGCGGGCGTCTCCTGAGTATGGGTGCAGGGGTGCGGCTCAGCGCGCGCGCGCGGCGCGGCAGATGGTGGAGTACTGGACGTACGCGCTGTTCTTCTGCGTGGCCGAGCTGTGGGGCCCCATCGTCATCAGCCTGCTGTTCTGGACGCTGGCGAACGAGGTGTGCACGGTGCAAGACGCGCGCACCATCTACCCGCTCATGGGCATCGCGGCCAACATCGCGCTGGTCGTCGCCGGCGGCTTCATCAAGCACGTGACCGCGGCCGTGCCGCAGGCGCGCGCCGCCCCGGCGCTGCCCGCCGCTCTTGCCGCCGTGAGGCAACGGCCTCCGGCTACGAGTCTGTGTCCTGGCAGCACTGCAACTGTATCCGTGAGCTTGATCGCGTGCCTCACCCCTGCAAAGCCCCGCACCCTGGCAGGTCGTGTTCGCCAGGGTGCGCAGCGCGTGCCACGCTTGCAGGCAGGAACGTCGCTGCCCGAGCTGCAGGGAAACCAGGTCGGCCAGCGCCGCCCCCCGGCCGTGCGCCTCTGCGGCGGCCGGGCGCGCGCTCACTGGGCGGCGCGCGCAGGCGGGCGCGGCGCTGCGCGTGCTGATGGGCGCGGTGCTGCTGCTCACGGGCGTCATGGTGGGCACCAAGATGTACATGGACCGGCGCGTGGCGGTCGCCGCGCGCATCGCGCCGCCCAAGCGGCCGCCCGGCAGCAAGCGGCGCGGCAGGTGCCGGGGCCCTGCGCTGACCTGTTCGACCCCGCTCAGGCAGGGTGGCATCGGGGAAGGTCCGGGCGTGGCCATGTGCCTGCCCTGTTGGTGGCCCCATGCCAGGTGGGCCCGCATCTGCTTTCACCTACAGTGAGCACCCTGTTGTGGGCTCGCCGCTGTTGCCTCCTCCCATGCCTGTGCAGCCGGCAGAGGCGCACGGCACTGCGCCAGCCATCGCCCGCAGATGCCTTACTGGCAGGGCCGGGCAAGGCAGGCAGCACCAGTTGCGGGCTCCGCAGCGCCAGCGCCAGCAGGGGCGGCGCGGGGCCTGGAGCCCGCCACTGAGGGGATGACGAGCCATGCCGCGGTGAGCGGTGGGCAAATTTTGCAGCACTCGGTGCCCGGGCGGCGCCAAGCCTGACTGCCCACGCCCTGCTTCTAACCCTACCCCGTATCTGCGGCGCGCAGCCTGGCGGAGAGCTGGGCGACGCTGCGCGCGTCGCCCATGATTGCGAGCCTGGTCATGCTGGTCGTCGCGTACAGCGTGTCGCACCGTCTGTTCGAGTTCGCGTGGAAGGGTCAGCTGCGCACGCTCTTCCCGTCCGCGCTCGCGTACCAGGCGCGCGCGCGCTCGGGCGCTCTGCTGCCTGCGCGCGCGCCTGGCGCGGGGCGCCTCGGCGCCCGGAGGGGCCGGCTGCGCACTCGCGTCCCCCGGCCCTCGTGCACCGGGCGCACCTGAAACCCAAGCCTACCCTGAGCAAGCTCACCCGGCGCCTGTGAGCGCGAGTTTGACTTGGTCGGTAAGGGTCTGGCTCCGCACGCTTGTGCCCGTCGGCGCTGGCCAGCCGGGCATGCCCCTCTGCGCGGGACCGGCTGCTTTAATAGCAGCAGCCGCATGCCAAAACACGCTGAAGGCGAGCGCCGCGAGCCCAGCCGCGCGACACGTCCTGGGCGCCGCGCCCGGCCTGCTGACGCGCGGGCCGGCCGCGCGCGCAGAGCGTGCTGGCGGACGTGTCCATCGCAACTGGCTACGCGACCATTGCGCTGATGCTGGCCGGGCGTCTGGTGTTCCAGTACCTGGGCTGGGGCGTGGCCGCGGCCACCACGCCGCTGGTCATGGCGGTGACCGGCGGCGCGTTTTTCGCGTTCTCGCTCTCCGGCGCGCCCGAGACGGCGACGCTGGGCGTGTACGCGGGCGCGGTCACGCAGGCGCGCCCGGCCGCCGCGCGTTGCCTGTTGGCCGTGGAACAGGGTTAGGGTAAGGATGGGGTGCGCGCTCGACGAGGCGTTGTGCGGTCTGCTCTGGCGCGTGGGGGTGCGCACATCGGCGCGTGCCGCCGGCCGCGTGGCTACAGTCAGTGCCGGAGCGCTGCAGGCGTGTCGGGGTTGTCGCGCTACTGGCCTTCGCGCCCACGCCGTCAAGCGCGCCAGCGCCGCTTCAGTCTCGGGCTGAGAGGCAGGCTCGACTGCACACCGCGCGTGCCTGCCTGCGCCCGAGGCTGACATGCGCGCGCGTCGCCTGCAGGTGTTTGCGCGGTCGAGCAAGTTCTCGCTGTTTGACCCCGCGAAGGAGATGGTGTACATCGGTGCGCCCCTGATGCGCGCCCGTCGCCGGCTATCACCAGGCGCCTCCGAGGCTAATAGTTGTGTTTCTTGCCTGCAAGTCATTTAACAAGTAGTGGCAGCCAAGGGCCTGCTGACCTGAGCCTGATAATGAGCACCTCAGGGGTACAGCGGCTGATGAGCTTGTGCGAGCAGGGCAGCACAGCAGCGTGTCCACATGGGCCTGACCGCCGCGCAGAGATGCCGGCCGAGGAGAAGCGGAAGGGAAAGGCCGCGGTCGACCTGGTTGGGAGCCAGGTGCGGGGCCTTTGCGCTCGCCAGCTCTGTCCAGCTTCCAGGTGTGCCGCATGCCCTTGCGCTTGCCTGCGAGAGTGGTAGACGAGGTGAGGCGATCTGCTTGGGGTGAGTCACCTGCGCACGCCGCCAGCTGCGCATGCGCATTGTGCTGCATGACAGGTTCACACTCGCCCCGCCTGCGTGCTGCGATATGTGCACGCTGGTGCCGCATGCTGGCATGCGGCTGTTGGGCGGGCTTCAGCGTCGGCGCTTACAAACACGGCACCAGTTTGCTGCCCACCACCGCGCGCTGAGCGGGGGCCGCGGCGCCGGCAGGTGGGCAAGTCCGGCGCGTCCTGGATCGCCCAGGCGCTGCTGCTGGCGCTGGGCAGCATCGCGGCCGCGCTGCCGATCATCGCCGCCATCTTCGCGGCCGTCATTGCGGCCTGGCTGGGCGCCGTGCGGCACCTGAACGCGCAGATGGAGGCGCGCTATACCTGACCTTGATCCTAACCCAATACCCCGCCCTAGTGGAGGGCGCACTTTGCGTATGGCGCCAACAGCACATGCCGGGCAGCAATAGTCAGCGACCAGGCGACCAGGCAAGGAAAAACTGTAGGGCCAATGCCCGGCGCGGGCTCCGGCTGCTCGGATCAAGCGCGCAACAGCTCCGCGCCGCACGTGCTTGAGCCTGGACTGGAGGGGGCTGGGTGGTACCGCAAGGACTGACACGCTTTCCTGACCGCGAATGAACAGGCTGCCGGCGCCCCCGGCGCCGAACTTGCCCTAGGTGTGGGGCGTCGCGGTGCAGCCGCTCCCAGTGACTGCGGTGTGGCTGTGCCGGCAGGAGCGGGAGCGCAAGCGGCCGCCCGTGGGCGGGCAGGGCGCGCAGGGGGCGCCCACAGTAGCGCCGCCCGACGCTGCTGCCAGCGACAATGGCGCCGGCGCGCCGGTGCCTGCGCACTTTCAGGCGGCAGCGGACGTGGCGCTGCTGCGCGCACCCACTGCCCCCTCCGGCGGAGCCCCTGCACCCACAAACGGAAACGGGGTTGCGGGGAGCAGTCTGTCCGGCAGAACCGTGACTGGGGAGCCGCCGGCTGAGGGAGCAAGCGCGCCCGCCGGCAGCAACGGCACGAGCGCGGGCGGCCATGGCGGCCATGCCGGTTACGAGACCGGCAGGGGAGGCCGCGAGGGGAGGACGGGAGCTGTTTAGAACTGCAGCGACATGTGAGAGTCACGCTCAGACCGAGGCAGAGCCGTGAGAGCAGCCAAGCCTTACTGGGGCTCATGTGCCTTCTTTGGCTAGCATCCGTACAGCCTACCCTTGTTTGTGACAGCCAATGCAGAGCAGAGCGCCCGTGCGTCTTGTATGGCGTGCGAGCTCATTGTAGGCGTGTCATGCATGATCTGGGACTGCAGCCAACGGGCAGGTCGAGGGCTGCAAGGGCTGCCATAACTACCATTGGGGCGCCATGTGCCCGGTCGATGGGAGGCATGCTGTAGACTGCCAAGGGTGGCCGCTCCTGGGGCAGCTGTGGGCTGCTAGCTGCAGCCTGCTGAGTGGCTGCTGCCCCGTTTCATGGCATGTGTACGTCTGTGGTGTATCGTGTATATTTGGATGGAGTGTGGCTTGAAGGACTGCGCTCGTGTTTCTTTTTGGCGTGACGAGAAGACTATGTTTGTGGGGCCTTGCTGGAGTGTACAACAGACCGGGCGAGAGGTGGGTGGTGCATCAGGTTTGCGTGGGAGCAGCAAGCACCTTTTTGCGTTGCATGCACCGCTCGGCCGCATGATTTGGTGCCTGCATGGCCGCGAGCTGTGCACCAGCGCATGTGCACGACAAACTTATGCCACCCTGGCAATAGGAAGTATGCCCGCGCCTATCCCTGCGATCTGGATGGCTGCTCGGCATGCGTGCATCAGCCTCCCGGCATGTGCAGACATTTATTATCAAGTACACATTTTGCAGTACACATTCTACAGTGTGAGCATGTTATGCAGAACTGCTTGCGACCGTCAGGTCTATTACTTACAGAGATGCGCGCATACGTGAGCACCACCACAGACTCACAACTTTGCACGGTGGCCATTTCTCTCTCCCATCAAACTCCTCTCACAGCCGCAACACAGCTGGCACTCCTAGCAAATACAATTGAGCTCGCCGGCTATCTCCACACACTCACTCTCTGTCCTTGTCGCCACTGCAAGCTCAACAAATGCAACAGACCCGCCTTTCAGACCAGCACAGACGCTCTCAAAATTCTTGTGCACGAAGTGCATCGCCAATGCCGGGCTCTGCTTCCACTGCGCTGCAGTTGCGCTGACTCACTTGGCGCGGCGCCTGGCGTGTCAGTACTGCCATCCACTCTTCTGCCATGCCGTTACATACAGCGTTACTGCCATGTAGACCCAGCTGCCATGTAGCTTTAGGTCTGCACGGCAGACCCTACGCCTCCACCACGCGGAAGGAGCGCTGGATGTGCCGCAGCGCCTCGCTGGCCTTGCGCCACTGGCCGCCCTTGGCGTCCAGCGCGATGAGGAACATGCGATTCCTGAACGCGGTGGCCGCCACCAGGCGGTGCGGCCGCAGCTCCCTGCCCGCGCACGCCCGCCCCGGGTCAGCGAACCTGCCGCTGCGGGACGCCCGGCGCGCCTGCATGGGTGCTGAGCGGCCGGCGCACGCAGCCAGCGCAGAGCTGCCGGGCGCCCTGCACGCGCTCCCGCCATGGAGGAACGCCCGGAGCGCAGCCATGGTAGGGCAGCCAGCTGCCGCCGCACCTTAAGGTGGCGGGACGGGCCTGGCTGCGGTGCCATGCAAGAGGCATTCCCCCCGGACCTGCACCCAAACCGCGGCGCTGCGGGCACCGCGCCCGCGCGCATCTGCAGGCCGCAGGGCGCCCGGTGGCCCTGCAGTCGGGGAGCGCGGGCAAGGCACGGGCGCACCACTGGTAGTATGTCAGGGTGCCCTTGCGCGCAGTGTCCGTGTCCACCACATCGCCGTCCTGCAGCGCACGCAGCAGGCGCTTGGGACCCCGGTCGCCCGAACCGCGGCAGTGCGAGACTGCATGCACTGGGCACAGCACGCTGCTGTACGCGTCAGGCAACCCGGCCCTGAGGGGCCGCACCCATGCCAGGCAGAGTGGCGCAGACCCTCCGGCTGGGGCAGCTGCCTGAGGAGCGCACCGACAGCGGCGAGCCGTACAGCTCCGGCGCAAACCCCTGGATGATCTTGTCAGGCGAGCCCAGCTCCTCGATCGTCACGTTAGCGTTGAACCCAATATCTGCGCACCACAACCCGAGTTGAGACAACGTTTCAGAGCACAGCATTGGGACCTGGAACAGGCCTGCTCGCCCTGGGCGGACGAGAGCGCCACAGGAGGCACAGGGTACCTTGGAGATGCGGACACCGTCAAGACAATGCAACAGCAGTGCCCACTTCACACTACACCAACCGCCGCACAAGCATGGCTGAGCGGCAGCCCGGAAGGCCGACCAGCAAAGCGCAGCACGGGCGCCACAACGACCGCGAGGCTGCCCTGGTCGCGGTTGGCAAAGCGCACGTCAATCTGCGCGCCATGCGGCACACTCATACGGCATACCTGGAAGGCTGCCTGCAAGGCCGCAGCACCAGGCTGCCAGGCGGGTCAGAGGAGCGCGGCGTGCAGACATCACAGCTGTCTGTCCAGGGGCGCGCGCCTCTGTGCCGCCCAGGTCGGCGATTGACACGGGCGCCTCGACCCAACCTTCAGGGATGTCGAAGGCATATCGCGGGATCTCGCTCCAGCCCACGCCGTGCCCGCCTGCGACGCACACTAAGGGCGTGGACAGACCAGCCCTGTGGCCACACCAACATGTGTCGCGCATGTGTAGCCCGATGCAGTCACTGACCAACACCAACTTGTGAACGGGTCCCGCACTTGAGGACAGTTGGGCACGGTGACTGCCACACCCACACGACTGCAGGCCTCGCACGGCCCAGCTCGCATGGCCCAGCCAGGCCGCTCATTTAGGCACAGGCGCTCACCGCTCTTCCCTTCAGGGCGCATATACGTCAGATAGCCGTCCTCGTTCTTGGTCGCCGACGTCCCTGCCAGCCCCACGCACTTGAACGACTGCGCACGGGTCCCAGCGCCATGCGCGTTGCCATGTCGGTCAGGCTTCTTTCACAACAGGTGCTTGTCCCTGCTCTCCGAGCCAGACGCCGGCCTCTGCAGGCGAGGAAGACTTGCCTGGAACCCTGCCGGCTGTCAGGCCTTGCACAGCAAGCGCTGGCCCCGCTGGCAGCAACGCGGCTGCAGAGAGCACCGCCGCGCTCAGAGCAGCGCGCCGCGAGCAGCTCGCAACCTCCTGGGCCTTGTGGTCCTGCAAAGCAGTCGCTCAACATATAGAAAGCAGCGCTGACGACCCACTCCGACGCCAACAGCATATTGGTAGAAAAGCGAGAAGCAGGGCTAGCAGTAGCAGGCGACCAGTTTGCTATATGGCAAAGCGTGCGTTGCCATGAGCACACGCTTCCAGGCTCACCTGCGTGCTGGATGCCTGTACGGGGTGTGCTCGCACGCAGCATTGCTTCTTTCCCGGCACGTGCGCCCTGAATAGGTCTCTGCATAACACTGGCCGGAAGGCTGCCATCCTGCGCATCAGATGTGCTGAGTAAGCAGCCGTCCAGAGCCGCCAGGCCTTGTACCGGGCATAGCTCTGCTTAGAGACATACAATGCTTGCCTGGTTTCTCAGTATCGGTGAAGCACTGCCCAACCGCGTGCTTGGAATGCACTTAAAGCGAGCGTGTTCGAAGATTGGTACCTGAGAACGCTCGTCAAAGTAGACGATAGCTGTTCCGACACCAGTAAGCAGCTGCTAGACAACAGTGGACTTGTGAAAATCGGCCCAGACCCTCTCCTCCACCCTATCCTCCGCAGCAGGCCACGCATACTCAGTTTTGGAAAGGACAGCGGAGGGAGACATTGTGATTAGAGGCAGACTTTTCTCCAACGCCATGGGTCTATCATGACAAGCGGGGCAGTAGCCGAGCTGTGGTGCAGGGCGAGCAGGCCAGCATGCATGGCCATGGCCAGCGCCGCGCTGCGGGCCTCCCGCCGCTGCGCAGTGAGACCGTGTGCGCGTGGAGGGCACCCCACAGGCCTGCCAAAGGCCAGCGCTCGCACCACGCACGGCAGGCGTGGCTGGGATGCGCGTCAGGCTGCGCAGGCAGGTAGCGGTGAGCGCCCGGGGCGCGTGCTTGACCCCGAGCCGCTCGCAAGGGGAGATGAAGAGCCGCAGGATGACCTGTGGATACACACCGGCCTGGTGCTGCTGCTGGGAGGCCTGGTGCCGTCTCTGGTCGGAACGCGGTTTGTGGATGAGGTGCGCCGCGCAGTGCTCCTTTGCCAGCTGCGCTCTGTTGTCACGCAGGGCGTATGAGCAAGGCTGAGGCGCCTGCTGCTGGCGCCCTGGCAGCGTTGTGCCGGTAGAGGCTTGGTTGTCACTGAGCGCCAGGCGCGACCGCAATGCGCCGAGCTGCAAGCGCACCTGCGCGCGCAGGTGCTGTCCTTGAACCACGAGACGCGTCTGCTTTTGTTCATGTCCGTGGACTGTATTTTTGCCGCCACCACCTTTGCCTTCCTGTTCCTGGGCGAGAGGTACGGCGACCAAAGGAATGCGCGCTACCCGCGCTACCCGGGTGCGCCCCTTGCAGCAGCCCGCGGAGCCTGCGTGCCCTGGGATGGCAGGTGCAGCGCGCTGACTCCGCGCTGTGCTGGCAGGGCCGTGGGTGGAGCTGTCCGGGGACCGGAGGCTGCCGAAGCACTTCAACCTGTACCTCCAGGCGCGCCCGGACGCAGCAGCTGCTGCCGCTGCTGTGGCAGGGCTCCTCCGCGCACTGTACTGCATTCCAATGATTTGCAACTTATTTTACAAGCTGAGCCACTGGCTGAGGCGCCCGTGCCTCGCGCAGCTGCTGCCCGCCCTGACCGGCCTCCTGCTGCCGGTGCTGGCGCTGCCGGCCGCGGCGTACAACGAGCACGGCTGGCTGGGGGCCACCGTGCTGGTGCCCTACCTGTTCACGCTGGGCGTCCAGATCTGGAGCGAGACGTGGTACAACAAGCGAGGTGCTGCACTGCTTGCCGAGCCAAATGGTGGACCGTTTGGCACGGTGGACCGGCAGAGTGGCTCTCCCTGCAGCATGGTGTGCTCATAAGTGCATGCCTTGCAGGTGGGTCTTGGGCATGGCGGATTGAGTGGCAACTTCTGGTCTTGTGATTGCTGACAAGGCTATCTTTGCAGCACGACAGGGCTGTGCCTTGCGCGCCTGCGTAAGCGTCTTGCTGCCCAGCCAACGCTCGCGCTCGCGTGCGCGGCGGCAGGGTCGCCGATGTGGCCGATGACGCCTGTTGTGCACATGATCTACCGGCTGTGGCAGCTCGGGCGCGGCAGCCTGCTCGTCAGCGTGCTGGACGGCCCCACCTGGCTGATCTACCTGCAGGCGCGCCCAGCTTGCTCGCGTTGGGGCGCTGGGGCGCGCGCCGCCCTAGGGCGCAGGTTGTCAGTTGTGCAGGGGGCAGTATGTCGTTCAGGCTGGGTGCACGGCGTGCTGCTGCTGGCGCGGACGGGCGGACCTCGAGCAATTGATGCATGCATGCCAGCTCCGGCGGCTTTGTGCCGAGAGGCACCCGCCATTGAGAGGCACCTGCCATGGCTGCTCAAGCGCACACACGTGCGTCCGCTTGACGCACTGCGCTCAAGTAGCGACGCCGTGCGGGCAGGCGTACCTGGCGGCGCTGTGGGTGTTTAACTTTGGAGCCGTCATGGCGTGGATGCCGTGGATGTACCGCTGGCACCTGCAGCCCGACGCGCCCATCGACAACGAGGGCCCAAAGTAGCGCGGCAGCGCGCATGCCGCAGCAGCGGCTGCAAGCAAGCGCGCAGGTGTGGCAGCACTGGCAGCAGGCGCCAGCGGCGCCAGCGCGTCCCTGGGGGACGCGCGTGGCGCGAGCACGCCCCGCAGAGCCACGCCGCACCATGCCCAGTGGGCGTGGCTGCTGGGTTGCCCCTGCGCCGTCGTGCAGCGTTCGCTGGGTTGGCTGCCGTGTTGGGGGACCTGGGGCGCTTGGTGCCAGACCGTGGGAAGGTGGTTGGAGTTGTAGAGCTGCGCGAGGTGCTGCCCGCATCAGCCGCCATGTCACTCTGTGGCTGGCGGCCTGCACAGCTCGCGCAGAGCGGTGCGCGGTGCCAGTCGGCCGAGGCTGGGCTTGCTGAGTTGAATTCTTTGTGACGGAGTCAATATGAATGTATAGTGACGGAATTCTTTGGCGGGCGCCCGCCCGCTCAATCTTGTGCGCGCCCGAGGCGCTGCATGGGCTCCGGCGGGCCTTTGCTGCGGCATGCGCGACGCGTCACGCGGCAACGCCTGCTCGGCGGGGCACTGCCCGACTGCAAGCGCAGACCCAGTGGGCCCGCTCGGCCGCGCCTGGCACCGGAGACGTGACTGCTCAATTGTTGCCGACGGGGAGCGCACCCTGTCAGATTGAGTGTAGGAGTGGGCGGGCTGGCTTGCACCGTCTGTAAGGAAGAGTGGGAGTGTGAGCCTGGTTTTGCTAGCGTGTTGATTTGCAGCTTTGATGCTGAGTCTGGGTGTGCCGGCGCGGTGCGGCCCCTTGCGCGACGGGCGGAGCCCGCCGGTGGGGCATGCCGGGCGCCTGGCTATAGGAAGGCTTCAGGTGCGTCTGACCTGTGAGTGCTTACCATTGAGTCGAGGGCTGGCCGTCATTCGCTTGCTTGCTGTGCAAACTGGCGGGGTGAGAGCGTGACAGGCCAGTGCTGGATATGCAGTGAAGGCCAGTGGCCTTCATCAAGACCGGTGTTAGCCTGGTTTTGATTGAAGTATGTAATGTCATAGCACGCTGGCATGCTGGCGGGCCCGGTTGAGAACATGGTTTCCGTCCACCTGTTCTGTGCCAAAAAAAAAGTAATGCGCACGCAAGATAGCACTTTGCAACCCTGCCTTTGGAGGATACTGAGCGCAAAATGCTCCCCCGCGCCTGGGCTCAGCATTCAAACGTTCTTTGTGGCGATCATACAGCAGTTGGCGCTCCTGGCCACGGCAGCTTGGCGGATGGGCGTGGGGGACCTAGCTGACAGCACACAGCTGGCTGCTGTGCATGTGAAGGCCGCGGACGCATACGCGATCAGCATGATAGCCACCTCCATGAACGCAGAGAGCGACCTGGGTGAGCCCGCGGTCGAGGCCGCGGTTGTGGATCAGCCGGAGGAGCTGGACGATGGCGGCGAGGACGCAGTGTTGGAGCAGGACGAGCCAGAGGCCGTAGAGGAGGCAGCCCCCCCGCCCGAGGCGCCGCAGCCTGCGGCGCCGACCGCCGAGGAGCGCCAGGAGGCCGAGCGTGACCGGGATCGCAAGCGCTTCGAGGCCCGGCGGGCGGGCCGGATGTACTTCGTGCGCCACCCGCGGGCGCCGGAGGACCCAGGCGCGCCCGGCCGCAGCGCGCGTGCCAGGCGGCCGCTCGTGCGAGCGCAGGCAGGCGCTGAGCACGCTGGGGCGCAGGGGAGCTGCACACCAAGGGCCTGGAGCACGAGCTGGAGACATACCAGGTGCAGACGCGCGTGCTGAATGAGAGCATCAACCTGAAGAAGGCGCGCACCCTGCGGCACTGCTGCTGTCCGGCCAGCCGCACTGGCCTCGGCTGCGCTGCCGGGGTCGGATCACTGCCATCGTGGGTGCGGGGCTGGCGGGCAGCTGCCAGGCTGCCCCGCTTCCTCCCCCATACGGGCTGCTGCGTCAGCCTGGGAAGGGGCAGCCGGCTTCCGTAAAGCCGAGCGGAACTGCGCTGCCCTGACACGCCCCCGGGCTGCAGATGGAGCGCGACGGCGCGCGCGACGCGCAGAGGGTCGCGCAGGACGCGCTGAACGCCTGCCGCGCGTCCTGCAACAGCAAGGTGCGGCGCCGCTGCCGGCTTCCGTGCGTGCACACGGCGCCGCCCGGTGTCCTTGGCAGCCCCGCTCCGGAGCCAGCGCGCGCGCAGCTCCGCTCCCCGCCCTGCCGGCTGCCACATTGCGCGCTCCGGGCTCACCAGCAGACAACGCGCCGCGGCTTGACGAGCGTCCTGCGAGTCCCTCAAAGCTGCACCTCGTGGCCGCGCGCTCGAGGGCTTGCAACAGGGCCATCCTAGACATGCGCGGCGGCGCAGGACGCGGAGATCGCGCCGCTGCGCGAGCTGCGCAAGCAGCAGCGCGAGGGCCGCAACGCGGTGCGCAGCCTGTTCGACGACCTGGACGTCGGCAGCGAGGCTGAGCTGGACGCGCGCCTCGGCGAGCTCAACCACCGCATGGCGCACGAGAGCAACACGGTGGCCGAGGAGAAGAAGATCATCGCCGCGCTGAAGAAGCTGGAGGCGCGCGCCGCCCTGAGTAATAGGGACAGGGTAGAGTAAAGATAGGGTGTATGGTAGCGTACAGGGCATTGGTTAGGTTAGGGAAGCCCAGCCAAGGGCGCGGTGTTTGCGTGGGAACTCTGCGTGTCCGCGCGCTGCAGCGCGCGGTCGGGGCCGAGTGCAAGCAGCCTGCAGAGCCGGGACATCTTTAGAGCGCCTTAGGGCGCGCAGGCGCAGCGCGAGCGCGTGGTCGCGGCCGACGCCAAGCGGCAGCACCTCAGCGTGGCCGCCAGCGATGCCGCCAACTGGCAGGTGCGGCCCGCGGCGGGCCACGCGCCTCCTGTCTGCGGCGCCTGGGTGCGGCGCCTGGGTGCGCGCTGGAGTGGCACCCAGCCGGACAGCGCCAGGCACCGCATACACGCGGCGCACTGCAAGAATGCATGGCAGCATGCTTACATAGATGACAAGCTGACTCAATCGTCGTTGACCACATCATGAGCAGGCACGCGGATGCTGCGGGCTCCCAAGGCCGTGCGCGTGCAGCCGCGGCCGGGCTTTGCCCAGCCCTGCCCTAGCCGCTGACGGAGCACGCGGCGCCGCGCCAGGCGCGCCTGGCGGAGCTGGAGGCCGAGCGGACGGCGCTGCGGCAGGAGCTGGAGACCGCGCTGGCCATCCGCAACCGCTGCAAGGACTCCGAGGGCGCGCTGAACCAGGCGGTGGAGGACATCATCGCCGAGCGCAAGCGTGTCAAGGAGCTGTCAGCACGTCCCCGGCCGGCCCTCCCCCTTTATTCCTTAAGCCCGCCGGCGTGCTGGGTGTGAGCTCGGCGCCCGCTACGTCAGGTGCGAGGTGAAAGGCGCTGCGCCGTCGTGGCAGTCCGGGCACCAAAGCGCCCGCCGCGAGCCTCCGTCAAGCGCCGCTGCGCTTCAGCCGCGGTCGCGCACTGTGCCCAGAAGTGCCGCGTGCCCTGATCATACCCCAATCCTGAGCTCTCCCGCCCCGCGCGCGCGCAGGACACGGCGTACGGGCGGCTGCAGGCGATGCGGCGCGACAAGCGCTCGCGCAACGGCCCCTTCCTGGAAAACCGGCGCTTCAGCGCGCACGTGCGCGACCTGATCCGCGACGGCCGCGCCGAGGAGGCGCGCGCCAAGTGCGAGAAGCAGGCGCGCCGCGGCCCCGCGCTGCGCTGCCCGCCGCCGCGCCGCCGCGTTCACCTGCAGAGGAGGCTGCACAGCTCCTGTATTTAGTTGGTGACAAAGATTTTTGATAAGAGTCAAAGCGGCCAGAGTCAAGCGGCCAGAGACACGCGCTGTTCGCGACATGTGTGCCCAAGGACCCGCCGTACAGGTGGTGCGGAGTGTGGTAGCCGCGCTAGGCGGGCACGCCGCACGAGCGCGCCGCGCCAGAACTGCAAGCGACCGGCGGCTCAAGGCGCGCCGGCCGGCAGGTGGACGCCGAGCTGGCGGCGCTGACCCCCGGTAACCATAATTCCGAACCCTACACCCGCGCGGCAGGTGGACGCCGAGCTGGCGGCGCTGGCCGAGGACGGCGACGCGCGCAAGGAGTACTATGCGCAGTGGGACGTGCAGCGCAAGTACGCATTCTGGCAGGCCGACGACGAGCCGCCGGCCGCGCCCGCCGGCGCCAAGGCGCGCCGCCCTCGGGCCGGCGGCCCACCCCGGCGTCCACCCGGCGCCCGCAGCGCCGGGGCGCCTGCCTGCTCTGTCTGCTTTCGGGCGGTGCTGCGCGCAGCGCCTGACGCCTTGAAGGGTAGCAGGGCCTGCGCCGGTCACCCAGCGGCATGCCCGGCGCGCGCGCGCATGCAGCACTCTGTCTCCACCATGTCAGCATGGCCGTCTGCGGCGCTCGAGGTCACCAGCTTTCGGTTGGTTCCGAGAGAGAGTGCGCGCGCTTAATGTGTGCGCTATGCCCGAGCGCCGCTGGAACAGACGAGCGCCGGGCGCGCAGGGCAAGCAGGCGCCCGGGCCGGCGCCCGGCCCGCCGCAGCGCACGCCGCAGGACATCATCGCGGAGGCGCTGCGCGAGGCGCAGGAGGAGGCCGCTGCCAAGGCGCGCATCTAACCCTACCCCAAACCTAACCTATACCCTCACTGAGGAGAACGTGCAGGGCCTCCCGCTGGGCGCGCTGCGCCCGCCACTGCTGCGCCCGCCTGCGCCTGCACACCCTGCGCAGGCGATGTCGCGGAGGCAGTATGGCTGATGGCCGTCTGTAGGACTGGCTGTCAATGCACTGAGAACCAAACTTGACAGCCTCATCGCGCCGTGCAGCGTGCCGCAGCGGGCGGCGGCGGCAAGGCGGCCGGCGCGGCCGCGCCAGCGGCGGCGCCCGCGGAGAACGGCGCGCCGGCAATGGCGGGGGCGGCGGCCGCCGCGGCCGCGCCCGCGCCCGTGCCGGCCGGCCCGCGCGCGCCCATTGTGGTCCCGGGCGCAGAGGCGATGGCAGCGACAGACGTGGCGGGCGAGCGTGCGCGCGCGGCGAGGCGTCGCGCGCGGGAGGCCACCGAGGCTGCGTCCGCGCGCGCGGCCGCCGCACTGCCCGACCTGGGCCGCGACGAGCCGTTCGTGCCGCCGAGCGCCGCGCTCAAGACGTGCGGGCCCGTCTTATGAATGAGCGAGAGTGATGTGCGCCCGTGCATGTCTGGGCAGCTGTGGCGGCTGCAGCGCTGCTCCAAAACAGGCGGCGGTGCGGCCGTCATGATGGTCTAAGCCTACGCGTCCACAATGTACGCTTGTCCACGCTTGTGCCACCTGCCGTCAGCTGTGCGGACAGGGTCGTGCCCCAAGCGGGGGGGAGCTGAGAGTGTTTGGCAGCCGGAGCGCTGGCGCGCACCGGAAGCGCGCTGGGGAGAGCAGCGCCCACGCTATTCACGCCTGCATGCCTGTACCGGCAGACGACGTGCTTGCGCGCCGAGCAGGCCGAGGCGCACGCACGCGCAGGCACGCGCATAGCCGGCGACCGAGCATGCGGTGGATAGTATTTAGGGTTAGGGTTGGAGCCGTGCTGCAGGGGCACGCTCCGGCCACAAGCGCGACCGCGGGCCTCTCACTGCCCGGCGCGCGGCAGGGAGGTCGTGCTGAGCGCGGAGGAGGCGAAGGCGCGCACGCGCGAGCACAACGAGGCGGCCGCGCGGGAGGCGGAGGCGCGCCGCAAGCGCGCCGCCGACAAGAAGGCGCGGCTCGCGGAGGCCAAGGCGCGCGCCGCCGCCGAGGCCAAGGCGCGCGCGGCCGAGCCGGCCAAGGTGGGCCGCCCGCCAACTGGAGTGAGGGCTAGGCCAGGGGTTTGGGCTGGCCGGTACACGAAGTTGTTGTGGCGCTGTGTCCGCTGTGAGCGCCTGGCTTGCCGGCAGGTGTGGGCGACAGCATGGGAAGCCCTTGTATGGCAGAGCCTGGGGGTGCCCAAGCCTGATACAAACAGTGCACACGCACTTCAAGTGCATGACTTGAAGCAGGATGGCGGTGGGTCCTCCTGCACCCGGGAGTGCCGGCTGCGTGCAGAGCATCATGCACTCCACCCCCGGCGATTCCGCTGCTCTTTGCAAAGATGCCAGCGTGCCTCGTCAGTCTGTGTATGCGGCCTGGCCCAAAGATCCGCGTCGTGCGGCCGCGCAGGAGTCCGCGCAGGCCAACGGCGACGGCGACGCAGCGGCGGGCGGCGGCCCTGCGGCGGCCGAGGGCGAGGAGGCGCCGGCGGCCGCGAGCGTGGCGGCCGAGCCCACGCCGGCCGCCAAGCCGGCGCCTTTGGCGGCCGCCGGCCAGCAGGCGCGCTGCAACAGCCTGCGTGCACGCCGGATGCGCTGCAAGTGGCTGCGCCTGGTGTGTGGGCTAGGGTTGCCTGCTCGCCACCGTGCTCCATGCCAAGCCGGCACAGCGTTCGGCGTCTCCAGCACCGCAACTCAATCTGCTGCGCACGCCTGACGCGACGCCGCGCTTGCGGGCAGACGGGCGCCGCGAACAGCGCGCATGGAGACAACAATGAAACAAAACGCGGGCGCCCCGCAAGCGGGCACCGCCGGGCGCGGTATCGCTGCGCGCTGGGGCAGGCGGGGGCTGCGCACTGCCTTCCCTAGCCTTGAGTGCGTGAGCGGCGCTGCGCGCGGCGCAGGCCAAGAAGGCCAAGAGCGCGGCCGTGCCCAAGGCGCGCATGGTGCCCAAGGCGCGCAAGGGCTGGCAGCGCCACCTGCCGCGCGACCCGTACGTCCAGGCGCGCGCCTCCTGCCGCCCCGCGGCTCCCTCGCCCGTGCTTGCGCACTCTGAGCACCCCAAGCATACCCTGAGCAATAATCGCACCACCCCGTTTATGAGAGGCACCCTTGAGCCAGCCGGCGCGCGTAGCTTACCCGCATGGCTTGTGTGACTCTGTGACCCGCGCCTGAGCTTTGCACGTTTCGCAGCCCTGTTTGCGTAATGCATAGCCATCCTGGTTCAGCGCCATCAAGTGCGCACGGCGCGCAGATGGCGCTGGCGGCCGTGGCCGTGGCGCTGCTCGCCGCGCTGACGTACCAGGCGTTCCGGGTGCTGTCGTAGGCGCGGCGCGGCGGTCTTGCCTTGCGCGCCGTGCGTGCTGTGCAGACCCGGCCGCGCCCGGGGGTTGGCCGGCGGGGTCGGCTGGCGCTGCGCAGGCATGTGTGGGGGGCGCGCTGTTGACAAGCGGGGCCTTGCGGGGCAAAGCGGCAGCAGGGTCAGAGGTGGGGGGGCGGGGGAGCGGGGTGTCCGACCGCCGTGACTCCACCTCTGCATACTGCGCGATGAGCTAAATCATGGGATAGCTAATATAGGATGTGCGCAGCGTGCACAGTAGGCGCGGGAACGTTCACTAATGTTGTCGCTGCCAGCACTGGACAGGCACTGGGACTGCGATGACGTAGCACATTAGCCACATCGAGCGTTGCCAGGAGCCCAGGAGTTGGCGTCTCAGAGTTGCCGTGCGGTGGCCAAAGCTGACTAGCAGGCAGGGGGTGCAAAGCTGACTTGCAGGCAGGACTGCCCGGCCTTGTGATGTGTGGGGCAGGGGCAGCTGGCGGCTATTCGGCTGAAACAAGGGATTGAGCCCCTGCGCAGCAAGTATGGGTCGATGACAGGCGCTCGCGCTAGCGCTGGAAGGCCCTCTGCATGGCAAGGTGAGACCAGCGGCACGAATGGCGGGCCTGGCAGCTAATTTTGCTCAAGCCTATCACACTTGTCAGTTACGTCTTGCATGCGCTGCATGCGTGCGGCATGCGTTGCCTCGAGGCCATACTTGCAGGTGTACGGGCCACTGGTTATTGCTTCTAATAGCAGATGTTGAGCTGCGTGAAGTGAAGACCTGTAACAGCGGTCGATGCAAGTCGATGTGTTGCAGTGCACGGCTAAGTCAGCGTCCGTGGCAACCTGCCTTGATGCCCATGCTGCACACACGCTCTCGCAGTTACACTTCAACACTTCTCAGCACTTTTGTCTTGCCCAAGATGCTTGCAATCGAGACTCTTTACGAGCAGGGTCCCTGTGCAGCAGAATCAACAACGTCACGCGCAAAGCGCTTGGCCAGGCAAGGCTATCAGAGCACGCACTCAGCCGCCAGTCGCTGCCGCTGCGGACGCCGTCAGCTGCGCCTTGAGCCCGTACACAACAGAGATGGACGCCGTCACCGCCTGCTCGCCGATGCTCGCCACCCGGGCGAGGCCGGCGTCCACCGGGCCATCTGCGCAGCGTCACACATGTGAACCCCCCGGGGGTTGGGCTCCCAAACTAGGTGTGGCTGCGGGGCTTGCGCACATGTCTGCTGCATGCAGAGCTGTGAGCGCCAGGCTGAGATTGTGCATGGGGAAGCCACCGACAGGCTCACATGCATGCCTCTGATGACAGGGAAGGTGCACCCGATGGCCCCTGGTGTGAGGCACTGCTGCGCACATGAACGCGTGTGGTACACAGGCGTGCCTCCCGGCAAGCACGTGCAAACTTGTCTGCGCCCCTGAGCACCGCTCCGCCTCGCAAGCGTGGGGCGCACCGTCGCTGCTGCTGTAGCTGCCCACCGGGGCCACCAGCACGGACGACTCGCGCAGGCTCACGACGCTCCCCAGCTCAGTGCCCGCTGCCTGCGCGCGCTGCAGCAGTGGGATACCCCAAAAATGAGCGCTTGCATGCAGCCGGCCCACCTTGCCTGGCCCTCCGTTGCTCGTCAGGCATGTCACGGTTCCCAGCGCGAGCAGCTCACGCAATTGCCAGATGTCCGCCGCCGCGTCTGAGGTGAAGGTGCAAAGTCACAGGCATGCCTGCTTGCAGTCAAGCAGCAGGGCCGGCCGCCCACCTGTGCGTAGAGCCGGGCGGTGCCAGCGGCGTCCTGCGCAGCCTTGTTGCGGGCGGTCTTGGTCAAGTTCTTCGTCGTTGCCGGCGCCAGGCCGAACTGCGCGCGCCGGCAGGCCCCGGGTCAGCCGGCAGAACTGCCGCCACCCGGCGCGTCTTCACGCAGATCAGGCAGCCCAGCATGCATGGCCAGCCCCTGGCTTGCAGCCTCAGCTCTGTATAAACATGCAGTGGGGCAGTCTGATGTCATCCGGCACGTCAAGACAGCCCCGCCGTACGGGCAGCGTCAAAGCGGGCCTGACGCTCCCGCGCGAGCATATGCGACGCCGTCAGGGGCTTCATGCTAGCGCAGCCGCCCAGCGGCCGTGCGCGGCGGAGGGGCCGCTGTGGCCGGCCAGCGGGCGGGCGGGGCGGGCGCGCACGCTGATGGTGGAGATGGTGGCGTCGCCCGTCTTCACGATCGCGTCCACCACGCCGGCCAGCGACTGGGCCGTCACGTTGCTGCGCGCGCGCCGCCCGGTCACGGGGGCCCAGGCGGCCTGCCAGGCCATGGGGGCAGGCACGCGCTTGCACGTGCAAAGCACGCCCACTAGCGAGTCAGCGTCGCAGCCTTCAATAAGCAGCATGGCCTGCCACATAACAAGGGCAAACACGGGCGCTGGCACATGCGGGGCACGCAAAGTGGCACGCAATGTGGCGAGTCAGGGTTGCAGCCGCAAAGAGCTTTTTGCAAGATAAGAAGTCAGCGTTGCAGACTCGCTAAGCTACCTCAAGCTGCTCATGTCGCAGGCCCCGCACAGGGCTGACCATGCAGTCATAGGCGGTGCCAGCGACCTTGAGGCTTGTAATGACTCAGCGGGCAACCCCTGGACTGTGCCGATGCGCCATGCACACCCATGCAGTGCAGTTGGGCGGGATCCGTTATTGGCCCGTGTCGCTGAGCGGGGCCAACAGGCGGCCCGCACCCAATGTACACACGCAGCGACTGCGTGACCTTCTGTCCATTGTTGTCATTCTTCTTTGTCACGCTGCGCGCGGGAGCACAGCCCATCACGGCAAGTGGGCTCCACCTCACCACAGCTCGCCAGGAGTCATGCAGCGCACACCGCACGCATGCATGCCAGCCACGCTGCACCAGGGACACGGGGCCGCCGCGGAGCGCGCGGTCAGGCCCGCGCCTGTTGTACTGGGTGTCGGGCGCAACGGACAGGCTGGTGGTCTGCACGCTGAACGCGCTGGTGCCCAGGTTGGCCTGGCGCGCCCGCACAGCCGACCTCAGCGGCGAGGAGCGGCTTCAGCAGCGAGGCGCGGCCTGAGCGGCAGGGCGTCGGCGCGGTGCGCACAGCCAGAGCGCCGCAGGCGCGGGGCACCGCAATGCACCGCACCTGGGCGAGCGCGGACACGATGCTGTTGACCGCGTCCGACACATTCCGCCGCGCGCTGCTGGCGAGCGCGCCCGTCTTGCTCACCGAGCACAGGATCTGCGCGCGGCGCGGTGGCAGCTTCACGTCCGCTGCTCGTTCTGAGCGCCTGCTTCGGACAGTGCAGCCACACAGTGCTGGCAACAGCCTGGCGTGAACGCACCCCGGTGTGGGCCCTCCTGCATGCAGGCTGCAGGCAGGTGGCAATGTGCCCTTTAATGATCAAGCAGGCTGCCGGGTTGCAGCCGACTGGGGAGGCCGCGCACGCTGACGGTGTCAGAAGGGGCCTGGATCCGGCCGTAGCCGGTGACGTTGACGTTGGCCGGGGCCGCGCTGCAGCATGCGGTACCTACAACCAAGAGAGCCACCAGGAGAGAGCCTGCGTGCTGGATCGCCATTGCAGTGATCGCTGTATCGTCGGGCTTCAGCACGTATGTGTGCGCAACCCGGCTAATTTTGCCCCCGACCTGACGAACCTGCCCTCGACCTGCCCTTGCGCTCTATCTGAGCACGTGCAGATGACCAGCTGGAGCGAGAGCGTCAGTCCTGCACACTTCGCTGCTGCCCACAGCCATAAGTATGGCTCGCAACGTTCTGGCCCTGATCTTGGCGATCGCCTGCATGCACGCTGCCCACGCCCAGAACGCCACCGAGCGCACGATCACAGTCACAGGCAATGGCGCGTTGCAGCGGCAGTCGGACACAGCCACGGTACGACCGCCCGTGGGCTGAGCCAGGCCCCCAGGGGCCTGCAGCCCCAGGCTCTGTCTCAGTGCTACACTGCCGCCTCCGGCACGTCATGCTTCGTGCCTGTCCCTGTAGTGATCAGGCGCCACACCTGTGCTCTCAGGCTGAGCGACCGGCTTGCTGCCGCGCGCACGTCCCTGGCTTGCACTGGGTCTGAACCCGGGCGCTGGCGCCGCGCAGGTGTCTGTGCAGGTGTCCAACACACAGAAGCTGGCCTCAGACGCGCGGCAGAATGTGTCCGCCACGGTCTCGTCCATCCTCTCAGCGCTGAGCAAGGTGATCCGCAGCTGCCACGCATGCCTGCCTGCCAGCCCCGCGCCAGGCCAGCCTGCTGGCTCGAGGACCAGCGCGGCCAGCTCCCAACGCTGCAGCGCGCGGCACTCGCTGCGTTCGTGCGGTGCTGGCCCCAGACGGCTGCCGCGCGCTGCAGCAGCGCCTCACCGCCTGCGCGCGCGCCCCAGGAGTATGGCAGCACGGGCTCCGTCGCCGTCACCACGGCCTCCCTCAACGTGTACCCGGACTCCGAGTACAACTCAACGACCGGCGCGTACAAGCGCATCGGGTACCAGTTCAGCCAAGGGCTGACGATCTCCATCAGGTGCCCCCCCTGTGCTGCGGCGGCGGTGCGGCATGCTGGGTGCCCAGTCCAGCCCAAGCCGCGGGCCTCTAGCAGCCACCCACCCAGGATGCGGCGTCTTGGGCACAGGCTCCAGCACCAGCTGCGGACCAGTGTCAGGTGGAATCCCGCCTTGCCGTGGTGCATGCCCGCTCGCCGAGCACCCCGTCAAGAACCTACGCTGGGTCATGCTGGCCCACCCTTGCATGGAGAGGGGAGCCTAGGGACGCTCCGCGCCTGATGCGCTCACATTTTGCCCGACAGACCCAGCGCCACGAAGCAACAAGCTGGGCGCCCGCTGTGCTCGCTGCATTTGCGCGACCAGCAGCCCGCACGCCTCCGACGCATGTGGGTTTCCAGAGCCACAGGCCGGCGCTCGTTTGCCTCGCCCTGCACCTGCGCCGCCCGCAGCGCCCGTCGTGAGCGGCCGGCCGCGGGTGCGGCGCGCAGGAACGTGACCACTGCGCTGCTGTCGGGCGTCATCGACGTGGCCGTCAACCAGGGCGAGGACGTTACCATCACCAGCATCTCCGTGCGCGCCCCGCCTGCACCCCATGACTATAGGTTTAGGCTAGGGCTTGGGTATGTGATAGGGCGCAGCGGCACTAGCAACATGCATGAGCCTTCCTTCCTTCCTTGCATGTATGCCTCCGTCGGCGTTGACGCTCCTGCACGCGGTCACGGCCTTCCTGCATCCTCCTGACAAGCAGCAAAAAAAGTGAAGGAGGCAGCTGCACGGCGTCGGCGGCCGCTCTCTGCCGTCTCTGAAGTGAGTGGTTCTCAGCAGGTGCCCCATTTGGCCAGTGCAACAGCATCAGCTGGTTGTGAATACTGGCTGTGGCACCTTGACGAGATGGCAGCGTGCGGCGGGGCGCGCAGTTCGGCCTGTCCTCCACCGTGAAGGGCAAGATGTGGCTGGAGGGGCGCAACGCAGCCGTCGCTGACGCCAAGGACACCGCGCAGCTGTATGCGCAGGTGCGGCCCAGGCATGCCGGCAGGCAAGCAAGCAGGCGCTGCTCTGCTGCATGCGCTCCGCGCCGAATGCCAAGCGCTTGCCTGCGTGTGCCTTGCTAGTCCAAATGGGAAAGAAAAGAGTGATCATAAACTGCCTGCCCTGGGTGCAGGCGCTGGGCGGGGGCCTGGGGCCCCTGTACAACATGCAGGAGGTCAGCGGCTCCAGCGGCGACTCCAGCGACTCCCGCTCCGGCTCAGACGCAGGCGCGCGCCCCGGCATGCGCGCGGGCTGCATGGGCAGGGCACGCAGTTAGGGCTGCCTTGCAACCTTCCCAGCATGCAATTTGAAGATGTCCGCCATGCCCCTGCACCCTCATCGAGGGCTCCCCGCATGCAAAGACGCTGCATGGCAGGGCAGGAGGCAGGCACGCCCGCTGCGCCGCACACGCCGCGCACCCTGCGGGGCCACAGGGCGGTCGCTGAGCGACGCGCCCTGTATCCGCTCCCCTGCCTGGCCCTTCCAGGGTCGGCCGCTGCTGCGGGGCGCGCGCGAGGCGGGTGCCGCGCGCAGGGGCGCCCCCGCCCGCCGGCAACAACTCCGCGCTGACGCCCGCGGTCAGCATCGGGCAGCAGACGGTGACGATCCAGGTCGCCGCGGTGTACCTGCTCCTGCCGGCGGCCGCGCCCGCGCCCGCGCCCGGTGCCAGCAGCGTGCTCCGCGCGGCCGGCCCCGCGGCCGGCACGGCGGGGCGCTGATGGCCGACCTGCGCTGCGGCCGCGCGGCGGCGGGGCGGGCGGGTGTGGCGCCGCGGCTGGGCGGAGCTGACCCCGCGCGCGGGTGATCGCAAGAGCTGGGTGCTTGTGACGACTTTGCCAGAGCAGAGGGCTGCCACTTGCATGCCCGGGGGAGGGATGGCATGTCGAGAACGGTCAGCCGAGGGCGCAGAGGGCGGCGCTGAGATGGAGCGGGTTGGCGCTGCAGCCATGCGTGCAGGGGGCTCCTGTCATGCTCCGTGCTACAATTTTCGCTTCCTACGCAGAAGTCTGCGGGCCTAATGAGGGTGTGAGGCAGAGTCCGACCTGTGCGTCGGCGGAGATGGCCGAGCGTGCATGTTTCTGACAATTTGGGAAGTACAGAAGTGGAGGACATGGAACAGGACATTTGTAATCAAATGGCAAGGCGAGCGAAGCTGGCTGTCAGTGTCAAAATCTTACAGGCCAAGTAGGCATCCACCAGCGCATGTCAGCTGCGCAGCACAAGCCCTGTCAGGGCGCGCCCCTGCTCGCAGGGGCCGCACAGGGGCACATGCGGTCCAGGGGCGGCCGCAGGCGGCCGCGCACGCGCGCGCAGGCCCAGCCCAGCAATCCCAGCCGCGCACAGTTCACGGCCAGCACCCTGGTCGGCCGGGGGGCAGTCTGAATAGGGGATCCCGGTTCGCCGAGGGCGCAGCCCAGGGTGTTGCTGACATGCGGCCATCAAAGTACCCGGCACGAGCACCAGAGACTGCAGTTTGATGCGTGTAAGGCACACTCGAGTGCCCGCACAAAATGGCGCTAAAACGCAGCGGCCTCGAGGCGTGCGCTGCCTGGCTTGGCGCCCCCCCCAGCACGCAGCGCGCCACTGGTTGCTGAAGAATGTCAGTCCAGTGTGGGTTCGCCCTCGTCCACGACCGCTAAAGGCGCCAGAATACTGGGGCTCGTCACGACAGAGACATCACCATACACAGCTGCAGTTATGACCTGACATGACAGCCCGCCCTCGGAATACGCTGCAACTGCACGGCCAGGACCGGGGACTTGAGTACACAGCGGATAGACTGGCTGTAAAGCGGCCACAAAGTTAGCCCTCCCAAAAGACGGACTGCATCGGCAGTGCCAGCACCAAGGACGGACAGGGCGGCACCTGTGCCCAAAAAGGGCGGCACCCGTGCCCGAAATAAATCCCTCGACCGACAGGTGAACCCTGGAAGGCAACAGCTAAGGAGAGGGTGAGTGACCCATGAAATGTGACGTCGCACAGGCATGGTGACCCGAGGAGCAATCGCTAGCTTCATGCCTTGCCAGTGGGACTGCCATGGAACGCCAGCGGCACGCCCGTAGGGCTCCCCACCCAGAAAACCCTGGTGAGCTGCTACCAAGCCTGATATGCTGTCTGCAGCATGCTCGCCGCCCTGTCATGCGGGTCTCACCTCCAGGGCAGGCTGCCCTGGGCAGACCGCGTCGTGCGGATATGCAACCAGGGTAGGGGTAGGGTAGGGCTAGCCCTATGCTCCGGCCGGCGCAAGACGGTCGCCTCAGCATCCCGGCCCAGGCCAGGCAGGGGCTCAGGAAGAGGGGCCCCGGGCGCGCGCTCGGGTCCACAGACTGCCCCGGAGCCATGGAGCGGCGCCCGACGAGCGCCCCTAGTACGGCCACTAGTACACCAGGTTGGTCCCCAGCTCGCACGCTGCGGCGCACTGGCCGCCGAAGCAGTTGCAGTGCTGCGGCGCGACGCACGCGCCCGACGGCGCGCGCGGGTAGGGGCAGCCCTGCAGGTGCGCCGGGAAGGCGGCCGGGTCGCGGATGCCGACCTCCACCACGATGCCCGCGCTGGGGTGCAGGTAGGCCAGGCCCGGGTGGCCCGAGGCCAGCAGCGGCGGCACCTCGCCCTCCGCCAGGCCCAGGAACTCGCGCAGCAGGCGCGGGTGCGTCGCGTGGCTCAGCTGCGCGGCGGGGCGGGAGGTTCAGGGGGTAGTGTTAGGGTAGGTTTTAGGGTTGACCTATGGCTGTGAGCGATGCCGCAAGCGCCAGCATGCGCTGCAACGCGCACGTTAGGCGGCGCTGCTCGGCCTGCCATCCATGTCGTGTGGATGCCGATGGGCGGTGTGAGCTGCACAACCCCGGCTGAAAGAGGCCTCAAGCATGCTGAGCGCTTTTGCTCTGCGCGGCTTGCCCGAGGTCTTGTGGCAGGGCATGCACACATACTGTGCCAGCCGCATGGCGCTGTCCATATGGCAGGCGAGCTTCTGCAAGGCGCACGGTGCGACTGGACAGCAGCACGGGAGTTGTCAATGCTGGAATCCAGGAGACAGTATACCCAAAGCATTAAGAGCTGAAAGCGCACCCCGTGGTTGACCAGCGGCGCCGCAAGCTCCGGCGGAGGCGGCGGCGGGCGCCGCGCAACGAATGCCCATGCGCCTGCTGCCCAGCGCTGCATGCGCCCCAGGACACCGCTGCTGCCGCCGCCGCCGCCGCCGCCGCCGCCGCCGCCGGCCGCAGCCTGCAGTAGCAGCTGCCGCCGGCGCTGCGGTGGCTGCGGCAGCGGCGTGACCAGCAGCGCGGATTGTAGGCGCCGCCGCGCTGAGGCGCCGCCGCCTCCCCCCGCCGATGCGTTGCCGAGCGCCCACGCTATATCCCCCGCGGGCGGGCCTCCTGACGGCCCGGCCGCGGCGATGCCGGTGCTGGCAGACGTGTTGGCCGGCTTGGGCGCAGAGTTCGGCGCGGCGGCCGCACCCAACGGCGCTACAGCGCACAACGGCTGATGTCAGCAAGGAGTAAACACGAAACATACTTGTGCCAATAGCAGTTTTATCTGCGCTCGTCCTTGCTTGCCATGGCGGTCGAGCGTGGCGCTTCAGGCGCGCATGCCGACAATGTTGGATTTATGCCATTTTGCGTAATGCCCATTACGCAAAACAGGCACTGCACCAGCCATCCTTCATGAAGGCAACGGATGGAAAGTGGCCAGGATTTCTCCATGAGCTAGCATTGGTCGCACAGAAGTGGACGCTGTGGGCGCAGCGCGCGCCTGCAGCGTTCGCGGCATCTGCACTCGTGCCTGGCGCCGTGCCGGCTGCGGCCGTCGGCGCCGGCGTCGCCGTCGCCCCGCTCGCGGCGGGCGGCGTCGGCGCCGGCGTGCCCGACGCCGAGGCGGTCCCCGCGTCCCATGCGACCGCCGGTTGCGTGGGCGCGGGTGTGCCCGACCCGGTGCTCGCATCCGCGGGCGGGTTGGAGGCCCACGTGACCGTCGCAGGGGTCGGGGCTGGCGTGCCAGTGCCGGCCGCCGACGGCGTTGGCGTCGCCGGCAGCGGCGTGGCCGTTTGCGCAGCCTGCGCCGACGTTGGCGTCGGCGTCTGCTCCCAGGACACCGATGGCGCTGTGGGCGCCGGCGTTGTGCTCGCAGTCGGCGTCGGCGCCTGACCCCGACACGCTTCAGGAACTCACCATGCGACCCTCCCACTCGCTGCAGTCTCACGGGGTCTCCTCCTCCAGACCATGTCAGACAGCTGGCTTCACCCGCACCTGCACTGAGCGGTGCACCAAACAGCGTTCATGAGCAGAAGCGACCGCAGTAATGCTGTGCGGACTAACATCGCAGGCGTGCGCACCGTCGTTGTGCCCCAGTCGACAGGCTGCGTGGTGGGCGCGGGCGTTGCCGACTTGGTGGGCGGATTAGTGGCCCAGTCGACAGGCTGCGTGGTCGGCGCGGGCGTGGCCGTCCCCGTCGGCGGCGGCGTCGCAAACGCGGCGGGCGATGCCGTGGGCGTCGTCGTCGGCGGGGGCGTCGAGAATGAGGTTGGCGACGTCGTGGGCGCCGTCGTCGGCGGCGGCGTGCCAAAGGACGAGGCCGGCGACGTGGTAGGCGCTGGCGTGGCCGGTGTGTTTGTCGGCGGCGGCGTTCCGAAGGACGAGGCCGGCAACGTGGTGGGCGCTGGCGTGGCTGGCGTGCTGGTCGGCGGAGGCGTGGCGGGCGCCTGCGCACCATACACCGCGGCCTGAGCGGCTTGCCCGCCACGTTGCCTGTGGCAGCCTCATGCTCCCCCCCGCATGCCTCCCCAGCTACAAGGGGCTATGGATTGCACTGCTGCGCGTGAGTGCAGGCATAAGAGCAGCACCCTACCCTGCATGACATGCATGCAGCTGGCTGCAGTGAGGCCGCAAAGGCATGCGCCTCAATCCGTGGGAGGTGCATGCAAGTCATGTTCTAGCACGCAATCTGCTGCTCAATGCTCGGTAAGAATGCCTCCATGTTGCTTGCTGAAGCAAAGGGCGGATGGTGGGGTGCACATGCGACGGCGTCGGCGTCGGCGTCGCCGACTGCTGTGTACCCCAGGCGCCCGGGGTCGGCGTGGCCGCTGTGGTGGGCGCAGGCGTCGAAGGCGATTCCCAGGCCACAGCTTGCGTCGTGGGCGCGGGCGTGGCTGATGAGGTGGGCGGGTCCGTCTTCCACGCCACCGCCTGCGTGGTCGGCGCCGGCGTAGCCGTCGTTGTTGGCGGCGGCGTCGCCATGGAGACCGGCTGCGTGGTGGGCGGCGGCATGGTAAAGACTGCCTGGGTCGTCGGCGCGGGCGTCGGCGCGGCCGTCGTCGTCGGCGGAGGCGTCTTTGCGGCCGTTGTTGTCGGCGCAGGAGTGGGCGCCTCTGTCGTCGTCGGCGGGGGCGTGGCCGGCGCCTTTGTCGTGGGCGCAGGTGTGGGCGCGGCCGTCATCGTTGGCGGAGGTGTGGGCGCTGCCGTCGCCGCGCTATGCGGCGGAGTGGGTGCCGCAGTGGTGGTGGGCGGGGCTGTGGAAGCCGCCATGGTGGTGGGCGCCGGCGTGGCCGCCGCCGTGGTGGTGGGCGCCGGCGTGGGCGCCGCCGTGGTGGTGGGCGGAGGCGAGGCCGCCGCCGTAGTGGTGGGCGCTGGCGTGGCCGCCGCCGTGGTGGTGGGCGCCGGCGTGGGCGCCGCCGTGACGGGCGCAGGCGTGGCCGACGGCGGCGGGTCCAGCGGCGCGGGCGGCGTGCCGGTCGGCGTCGGCGGCGGCGGCGGCGCGGTGGGCGCGGTGGTGGGCGCCGGCGGGGCCGGCGCCGGCGTGGCGCTCTCCTGGGTGGGCGCCGGGGTGGGCGCCCCGCCGCTGTACAGGCAGCACGAGGAGCCGGAGCCCGCTGCGCGGCCCCGCACACCGGGGTCAGCACCCGCCGCCTGCCCGCATGCGGTACGCGCCCGCACCGCATGCGCGGCACGCTACGTCCTCGGGCTGCATCGCAGGCACCCCGCAGCGCTGCTCCTCGCCCATCACGCGGCACTCTCATGCGCTTGACGGCCACGTCGTGATAAAGACTGCAGAAGCTCATATGACACCAAAGCTCTGATGGTGGGCGGCGAGCTGGCACGGTGCCGGCCAACGAAAGGGACGAGCGGGGGTGCACAAGAGGTGCGCTGCCAGCCCGAGCACTCGAGCAGCTGCCGGTGCAGGCGGTGCAGGCGGTGCGCCAGCAGCCACAGGCACTGGCGGGAGGGCCGAGCGAGGGCGCACAGGTGGTGCGCTGCCAGCCCGAGCAGCTGCCGGTGCAGGCGGAGCAGCAGCTGCTCGCGGACGACGCGCCGACCACGGCGCTGCACTCGCCGGTCAGCATGGCGCTGCTGCCGCCGCTGCCGCCGCTGACCATGTAGCAGGGCGTCGTTTCCGGCGTCGGCGCGGCCGCCGGCGCGTACGCCAGCAGCTGCCGCCCGCGCTCGGCGGTCGCCGTGCGCGCCTTCATGTACCAGCGCGTCCACCTGCGGCCGCGGCGGTCGGGTATGGGCCATGGAAGGGCGCGCCGGCGGCTGCCGCCCGCGCTCGGCCGGCGCCGTGCAGCCTTCTTTTTCCGGCAGCCCAGCTGCGCCCGGGTCGGCCAGGGCACCGCGTGACACCCCCGTGCTAGCCATTGCGGCGGAGATCCCGCCAGGCGTCAGTGCTCGTCGCACCCTGCCAAACAGCTCGCGTTGCAGTACGCAGTCAGCAGCCGCCGCGCGCAGTCTCCATGACGCGCCTGCACCCCCGGGCTGTAGCGGCACTGGGGGCTCGCATGAGCTGCACGGCAGCCCGGGACTTGCTCCCTTGCGCTGCACTGTGCTCCTCTTCTCTTCTTAGCCTCAATGGCCGCCACTTCATCGGCCTATTCTGACTCTGTGTTATTGGTGCTTGTCCCTGGGGCTCGATGGACTGCCAGGCGCCGGCGGCGGGCGCACTGTTTGAAGACGGTGTCCTCCTGCGCGCTGCGCTCGGCCTCCTGGGGCTGGTGCGTCGCCGCGGCCTCCGCCTCATACTGCGCCGTCAGCTCATCCTCGTGCGTGCGGCACAGCTCCTCGCGTTGTTGTGCTGGCACCTGCGCGCGGCGGCCGCGGCTGCTCGACGGCCGCTGCGTGGCTATGCTGGCCGTGCTACAGCACGCAGCTGGAAGCGCTACAGTGCGCTCCTCACTGCCCCGCGCTGCCCAGGCAGAGTCAGGGACCTCCAACAGAGGGCTCCGACGTGCTCCTCCTGCAGCAGGAGCCCTGGGCGCTTGGCACGTCCCAAGTAGCGGCTGTAGCTCTACCGACACCCGCCCCTCGCCAGGGGTGTGCACCTGCGCAGGGCCCGCACCTCCGCAGGCACGCACAACCCGAAGCCCGCGCCGGGCGCCGACGCATGGCAGACGAGCGCCGCTCGCCGCAGGAACACATAGCCCAGCGGCAGCTGCGTGAACCCGTGCGGCGCCTCCCAGTCGCGGGCTAGCGGCGCGCAGGCAGCCGCGCCCTCGCTTAGGGCGCAGCCCTGGCACAGCTCTGCAGAGCGCTCCTGCCCCCCTGCGCACCATCAACCACTTCAGACGGTGCTTCATAGAGTGCTGGCCAAGGGGGAGCCGGGATGGCAGCCAGCACAAAGCAGGCGCGTCAGCTCACCGAGCTCTGCCGACGCCCAGCCCGAAACCAACGCCAGGAGCGTTGCGGTCAGTACGGCAGATCTCATATGAACAGTGCCGCGCCGGTCACCGCCACTTCTTCTTCGAGCATGCTAGCTCCGTTGCACCTCGCCACTCTCCGCTCGCTCGTCCCCGCGCAAGCTTGAGCAGTGCTTCGCAGCACCTTTGGCGCGGTCGTGCACAAGTATCGGGCGTACACCAGTTGGGACGAGTTGATGGCCCGGACAGGTCGGTTGCGGCGTATGAAACTCAGCTGTCGAAATCAGGTGTACGAGTCATCACCCTAAACCGCAGGGCTTACTATGTGCGCCTGTGGCGAGAAGCAGCAGCAAGGTTGGAGGAAGCGGGACAGGGGGCGACGGGGTGTTTGCTGCAGGCGGCGCCGCAGCATGCTCGTGTCCTGGGGCAATGCCGATGCGAGCTTCTGGATGACTCTGTTTGGGCGCATACTGGCCACGGTGCGCCGCTATGTCCGTGTACAAGCCATAGCCTTTGGTTGACAGCGCCACCGCAGAATCCTCAGGTTTTGAGCTGCGAACGCGCCCGCGGCCTGAAGCTTGTTTTTTAAATGCAGGGAGGCGCGCTCACCGGCTTGGTCATCACCCTCATCTACGTATTCCAAGAGAAGCTGGTGCACCCCCTGCCGCTGGCAGCTCCGATCGAGGCCGGTCGTCGAGCGCGCGTTGCGTGCAGCCTGCCCCTGCGCCACTCACGGTCGGGATGCTGGGCGGCGCGCCGCGGCAGATATACATCCCGCGCATTCCGGGCGTCCCCAACACCTTCCCCTACCTGCCCGACAAGTTCGGCCTGGACTTTGAGGTGCGCGCGTGCCGCACCGTCGCCGCTCACCCGCCGCCGCCTGGCGCCCCACTCGCGTGCGCCTGCCAGGGCAGCGCCCCTGCTGCGCGCGTGCTCCGCCCGCACTGTCCTGACCTCCACCTCCTGCCCGAGTGCGCCCGAGCGCCTCGCGCGCGCCCCGCCTGGAGGCAGCCCAGGCCCCAACGCCCCGGGTCCGCGCCAGCCCGAGCGGCCCCCCCAGCCGGGCCGCGCGCCGACAGGATGTCTGGCTCACTGCGGAGGACGGCACGAAGCTGCACGCCTGGTACCTGCACCCGCGCACGCTGCCCAGCGCGGCGCAGCGGCGCGGCCGCCCGGCGGTGCTGTTCCTGCAGGAGAACGCGGGCAACATGGCGCTGCGGCTGCCCTTCCTGCGGCTGCTCGCGCGCTACCTGGACGCCTCCGTGCTTGCGCTCAGGCCCGCGCGCCGGGCGCCCGGGTCTAGGGCCCTGCCTCTAGGCCCCTGCCTCTTGGGCCCGGCATCCTGAAAGGCGGGCGTTGGGTGCCGCATGCAAGGCTTGCATGCGCTGCAGCCGCCCGCTTGCGCCGGCGCTTGCGGCCAGGCGCTGTTGCGTGCCTGCACGCGCCCAAATCCCTTGGCACAGGGCAAGCATGGCGAGCCAGGGCGGGGCAACAAGGCAGGGGCTGTGCAGTCACAACAGGGGTGCCTGCTCTTTCAGGCATTTGCCTGCACAGCATTTGCTTGCACAAGGGCGGCGCTGCCCGCGGCAGCGCTGTGCCAGTGCGGGTTCTGCCACGCCAGCCGCACAGGCAGACGCTGTGCAGCGGGCAGCGTGCGACTCCAGGCAGTGTCACAGACCGGGTTTTGGTAAACATGCGGGGCCCGCGCCCCGCCGCGCTGGCGGAGGAGCGCCCTCCTCGCAGTGCGCGCGCCAGCCGCACGGGTCACGGCGCCGCGCGCCGCACCTGACGGGCTGCCTTGCGCGCGCACAGCTACCGCGGGTACGGCCTGAGCGAGGGCTCGCCCAGCGAGCGCGGGCTGCAGCAAGACGCGCAGGCCGCGCTGGAGCACCTGCTCACGCGCCCAGACGTGCACCCCCGCCGGGTGCGCGCTCGCCTCACCCTAGGACGAGCGCGGCCAAGCACCGCAGTCGTGCACTGTTGCACCTCGGCTGGCACCCGGCGAACGCGTGGCGTCCGTGTGCGCGTGTGGCCGCGCTGGGCGGGGTGCCGGGCGGCGCCGCGGCGCCACATGCAGCGGCGGCCAGCCGACAGGGACCCTGCGGCAGCGCGCCGTGGCGAGCGCGCGGTGCGCGCGCGCGCAGGTGATCGTGCTGGGCAAGTCGCTGGGCGGCGCGGTGGCGCTGCATGTGGCGGCGGCCAACCCGGGCCGCGTGGCGGCAGTCGTGGTGGAGAACACGTTCCTGTCCATTGAGGACGTGGCGCCCAAGGTGGGCCACGGCCGCTTGAGCCAAACATGCATAGCCTGTTGCTGCCTTCCCTGGATACAACGCGGACACCGGTGCCACTGAAAGTGCGCTTGATCCACCCAGATACGTGGCTGCCCACGGGGGGGGGAACAGCCTGTCATGCAGTGCACGTGTTTGGCCAGCACGAAACCGCGACACGGGGCAGACACTCAGTGCCCTGGCGCTGTGTCAAGTGTCGGGCGGCGCTGGGGAGCCATGCTGCCCTAGCGCGGTGTCATGTGCCGGGCGGCGCTGGGGAGCAATGCTGCCCTGGCGCGGTGTCAAGTGCCGGGCGCCGCTGGGGAGCAGCTGATGCCGAAGCGGTGGCTCGGTGTGGGACATAGCTGGAGGCCGCACCTTCGGATGGCAGGCCTCGCGCCCTGCGCGGCGGCGGCCCTGATGTGCGGAGGGAAGCCGCGCCCAGGTGCTGCCGATGCTGCGGCCCGTGCTGGGCCGCGGGCGCGTCGGCAACTTCCTCGTGCGCAACAAGTGGCGCAACTACGAGGCCATCCAGCGCTGCCGCGACCTGCCCATGCTCCTGCTGTCGTCGCTGCGGGCGCGCGCCAGCCTGCGGCCCGGCGCCGCGTGCGCATGCTTATCGCATGCGCACCCTGCAGCCGGCGAGCTGGCAGTGCCGAGGGCGGGGAGTGGTGGGAGTTTGGACGCCTGCTTGTCAGCGTGTCACAAGGGCCTGGCTAGTAATCTGCGCTGCCGGCACGCGCTCTTCCTCAATGGCTGACGGAAAGGGAATGCTGTAGCGCCCTGTGAACTTGCCCACAGCTGCTAGGTGCGATGGAGAGTGGAGATCGCGCCGCGCGCGCAGGACGAGGTGCTGCCGCCGGTGCAGATGCGGCAGCTGTATGAGGCGGTGGGCGGCGAGGCGTGCGCCACGTGCCGATGGGTGGAGTTCCCAGAGGTGATGGTAGAGCGCCTGGGCGCCGTTGTTTGCTGAAGAGCGCGTGAATGCCTTTGATCAGAGTGCTCCTCACTGCCGTGGCGACTGGAGGTTGCTTGCATGCCTGGTTGCAGGTGCCGGACAGACCAGAGCAGCTCTGCAGTGTGCTTCAGAGGAGCTTTCGTGGGATGTCTTGCGAGTCTTCATCCACAGCTGCCGTGACGCTGATTTGTAAATTCGTGTGCAGGCGCACCACATGGATACGTACGAGGTGGCGGCGCAGCAGTACTGGCCGGCCATCATCGCGTTCGTGAACTCGCTGGGCAAACCCGCCGGTGAGCATCCCGCTGCAGTGACCCCTATCCCCACTGGTTATGCTGTGGGTAGGTATTGCTGTTTGCATGCATGCAAAGCGTCCGCAGCACCCAGGGTGTCTGCTGGCTTGCTGCAGCAAGACGTGGTGCTGCGCGGTCCACACTTGAAGGCCTGCTGTGTGGTGAGCTGTGCATGCACCGGGGATGCAGAGCTGCTCTTGGGGGTGCCAGCTTGACCAGCAATTCAGGCTCTGCCGCACACAAGCGGCGACCCCCACTAGCAGCCTGCAACAGGGCCCGAGCAGGGTTGCATTATGCTGCCCTGCCAGACAGTGATGTGCTTCCTCAGGTCGACCGACCCCATCCATGCTGGCTCACACCCTGTGCGCTCTCTGCCATATGCTGCACACGCTCAGCACGGCCGCGCACCGCGGCGGCAGAGGAGGAGGCCCAGCCAGACGTCGCGCGCGCGGCCGGCGCCGCCGCGCAGCGGCGAGCGCGGGAAGCCGCTGCAGCAACCCCCGCCCCGCCTGGCGGCGACGGCCCTGCGCCGGACGGCGTGCAGGCCGACGCCCGCTAGCTGCTGCGTAGGCGACTCTGAATCGGGCCTTGGTGCTGCAGGGCGGCGTGCGCCGCTGGGGTGCTGTGCTTCTGGGAACTAGCAGGGCTTGCATGTTTCGTGTGGCCGCCAGTGCAGGGTCGACTGAGCCTGATGTGCAGGACAGACATGCCTTTGTGCTAGCTCAACCAGCCAGCTGCTGGTCAACCGCTGCAAGTGCACTCCCGGGGTGCTTGTACGTATATGGACATTGAGCTACGTGCAAGGGAAAATAGAGCCTAGGGCCGCAGGGTCTGCTGGTGCTGTTCAAGTCGTGTGTGCAGGAGGAGGCGCAGCTCCCTCCTCTGCGCAGCAAGTTTGTGATTACACAGGCACGTCCAGTGATGGCTAGTAATGCCCCTGCACCTTGCGCGCGTGCGGGTGCCCAGTGCGTTCAGGGCATAGAGGGCTGGTTGTGGCCCCGCAGCACGCAACATTCGGCGGTCAACCAGGCAGTGCGCGTGTCGGGCGCGGAGCCGCCGCAGGCGCAGCGGAGCGGCGCGTGCGCGAGCTCCCGCTGCAGCATGCTGCTCGCACTGTTCAGGCGGTTGGCCGCCGCGAGCGCGCAGCACTCCGCCAGGTAGGCTGGCCGCAGGGCGGCCGCAAGCTGCTGGTGGCCCTCCACGCGAACAGGGGTGCCGCCCACAGCCCGCGGGGCGCTGGGCAGAGCGAGCAGAAGCTCCAGCAGGTCATGGTCGGTTCTGCCCCAGCGCTCACTGTAGGCAGGTGAAGACGCACGGCAAAGTCGCACGCAGGAGAGGCACTCACGAATCGACGCGGGTAGCGCGTGACCTGAAGCAACGCGTGTTTGCCGCGTCACCGTCCCCCTCTGCTTGCCTAGTGCAGAGCCGCATATCTGTACCCGACAGAGCTGCAGGACCGCGAGGCCGGGTGGCGTCATTGCTCAGTTGGTGGCACTCCTGGGCCACCCAACCATCTATCCCGGTACCCACACTGGCATTGACGTCCCTCGCGAGCAGCGCTGGGCCGTCCGCAGCGCTGGGCCGTCCGCAGCGCTAACCTGGCACCTGTCTGCGCCTGAGCGCTCTGCGCGCCGCACGACCCTCGCCGCGGCAGCGGCCGTGAGTGGCCCAGCGCTGCTTGCGGGCGATTTCAATGCCGGATAGGTACCGGGACAGATGGCGGACGACCCAGAAGCGCCACCCAATCGGCGGTGACGCCACACGGCGCCGCGCTCCTGCAGCTCTGCAAAGATACGGACATGCGGCTGTGCACTGGGCGGGTAGAGGGGGACCGGGAGGCGGCACACACGTATCACTTCAGGTCGCAACCCATGCACACCAGTCACATGATCACCTCTCTTGCAGGCCTGCCGTGACTTTCCACCTGTCATATAGGGATGAACGAATGAATTACAACCGTGTATCAGCCAACTTTGGCTGCTGACGGGCGTGGGGGTAGTGCGCGCGCGCACAGCGGCAGGACAAACCTAACCCTTGCATATTTTGAATATGCAAAGGGAAGCCTCTTTTCTGACCATTGATTTACTGCTTCCCGGCGTAGGCTGGCAGCCAACACTGGGCGCTACATTTGGTGCTGGGGTCACGCCAGGTCTGTGCCTTGTCCAGTGTCAAGCAACTCTGAAGTGAAGATCTGCGCTCTGTGGAGCCCCAGGGTGGTCAGCAGCGCACCAACAAGGCAGCAGGTCTGCCAGTGACGCGGCCTCGAGCGTCTTGCTGTACACGGCGCCTGCACCAGTTTCCCAAGCCGGGGCGGCTCCCACGGCACCCCAGTGCTGGACGTTCCCTGTACAGGGCGCGCCGTAGCGTCCTCCTGTTGCGCTATGGCAAGAGGGACGCAGACTGCGCCTGCAGGCGAAGTCCGCTGCGCCCCCTGCAGCTGCTCGCCAGGAGCGGGGCAATGGGAGGGGCGGGCTTGCGGCGGGCGCAGCAGCCCACCTTGTGAACCAAAGCTGGCGTTGCCACGCTCCCTGGACAGCGCCTGTCAGCCTGGGCGGCGGCGCTGGCGCCGAGCAGCGCCATGGCCGTTGAGCGCACCCCATGCCGCGTTGCTGCTGGCAGCACTGTTGGCTGCGGCGCTGCCGGCTGTGGAGCCCGCCACACGGATTGTCATCAGAGCAAAGGTGTGCGCCCTGCTGTCTTGGCCTGCCGGCGCTGACTGTCGCGCACGCGCCTGACGTCTGGCGCGCACGCTGCAGACCGGGCCGGGCGACGACGACGTGCTGCTGCCGCCCCTGATGCCTCCCGGTGCGGCGTCTGCTCTCTGGCAGTGTTGGTCAACGGCCTTGGGTGAAGTCAAGAGCCCGGGGCAGACGAGCAGGGCTGGCGGGGCCGCTGCAGCTGGGCTCTGCGCACGCACCCTAGCCTGGCATATGTTGATCAGCCACACGCGCGCCCTTTTGCGCGCACCGCGCTTGCTTGCGATTGCACCTTGACGTGAAGCATATAATTGCCGCTGCCTAATCCCGGGCTCAGCTGCTGTGCGCTCTTCCGCTGGCTGGCACCGACTGGTCAACAGCGCAGTAGCCTGGGTAAACGCTTGACCATGCTCCCGGGTTCAGCTGCTGTGCGGTGTGCTGCTGGTTGGCACTGACGTGTCAACAGCTCAGTCGCCTGGTCAACAGCTCAGTCGCCTGGTCAACAGCTTGTTCGCCTGGTCAACCGCTTGACCGGGCTCGCGGGCGCCATGCGCCAGGGCTGGGCATGTACGTGCGCTACGCGCTGGCCGGCGCGCTGTGCTGCGCGCTGACGCACGGCGCGGTCGTGCCGGTGGACGTGGTGAAGACGCGCATGCAGCTGGAGCGGGGCGTGTACACGCGCGGGCTGCTGGCCACCGCGGCGCACCTGGTGAAGGAGGAAGGCGCGCCCTGGGCGCGTGTGCGGGCTCGGACAGAACTGCCCCAGAACTGCCTTGCCAAAGTCATGAGCGCGAATCTTGCTGGCTGCCGCTGCGCACCTGGGAGAGAAAGTTTGTCTCCACACGAGCCGGGGGCGCGGTGGGGGTTTGCGTCTGGTGCCGGACAAGCTCATGGGGCCAGGCTCCACACTGCCACCACACCAGTGCCGCACTGTGCCTCCTGACTGGAAGGAGCGCCTCGGCAGGGCTGGGCGTGCTGGCGGCGGGCGCGGGGCCGACCCTGGTCGGCTACTTCCTGCAGGGCGGCCTGAAGTTTGGCGGGTACGAGTTCTGGAAGGACGTCATCGCGTCGCTCGCGGGCGCCGGCGCAGTCGCGCGCTGCGCCGCGCTCGTGCACATGGTGCGCGACACGAGCACTGGATTAAATAACGAGGAACCGACCGAATGCGGACGTCTGCACGCGTCCCAGGGAGGCATGCGCACAGCCTGGTCGCGGGCCCACCCGGCCGGGGCCGCCGCGTTCACGAGTGTGGCAGCGCCTGAAGAGGCGGCCGGCCTGTCCCGGCGCGCAGGCGGCGAGCGCGGTTGCCGAATTCTTCGCCGACATTGCGCTGTGCCCGCTGGAGGCGGCGCGCATCCGCCTGGTCGCGCAGCCCGGGTACGCGCCGGGCGTGGGCGGCGCGCTGACGCGGCTGGCGGCCGAGGAGGGTGTCGCGCGTGGGCTGTACGCCGGCTTCGGGCCGATGCTCTTCAAGCAGGTGGGCGGGGCCCAAGCGCTCAACCTGGCGCCCCTCGTCGTCTTCTTGCGTGCGTGCAGCGACGGGGCTGCCGCGCCCTGCCCCGCGCACCGCGCTCCTAGGAGCCTGACCAGCGAGCCTTGGCGGCACCACAAGCTGCCGCCTGCCTGCGGGCAGCTTGCGGCGCCTATAGCAGCGAGCGCCGCGGGGCCACGCTGACGCTGCGGAGGCGGCTGGGAGGCTAGGCAGAGCGAGGGCCGTCCCGAACCTTGCGCGTGCGCCCAGCGCGCGTCGTGCGCTGCCGCGCAGATCCCGTACACGGTGGCCAAGTTTGTCGTCTTTGAGCACGTCGCGCATGCGCTGCATGCCGCGCACGCGCTGCACGCCGAGGCCTTGGCCGCGCTGCCGCTGCGGCCCGGCGGCCCCCCGGGACCGCCCGCTGGCCACCCCGGCGCGCTGCCCGGCGCGGCGCTGTCGCCGGCCGCCGCCGCGGGCATCAACCTGGCGGCCGGGCTGGCGGCGGGCTGCGTGGCGGCGCTGGTCTCGCAGCCGGCGGACACGCTGCTGTCGCGCATCAACTCCGCCAAGGCCGCGCCGGGCGCGCTCCGCCCCCGGCCGGGCGCCCCTTCAGCAGGCAGCCCCGGCTCCAATGCTGCTGCAGCCCCTGCCGTCCGAGCGCCGCGCTCTGCTCGCGTGCGGCCGCTGCTGCAGCCTCTGTCGGCCCAGCGGGCTCAGGCCGGGAGCCGCATCAGCGGGCGCAAGCAGGGAGGGGGCAGCCGCGCCGCTGCCGGCGGCGACGCACAGCAGACCACAAAGCACGCACGAGCCGCCTGCGCTGGCATGCATGCACTTTGCATGCCCTTGCCGCTGAGGCGCGCGCAGCGGTGTCGCCTCCGGGCGACAACCTCTAGAAAACAAAATAAATGGGCGCCCGCATGCGTGCCGAGCAGGGGTGGCGCTGCGCGCAGGCGAGGAGAGCACGGGCGCGCGGCTGCTGGCAATCGCGCGCGAGCTGGGCGCACGGGGCCTGTTCGCCGGCCTGGGCGCACGCATGGTCCTTGTTTCCGCCATCACCGCCAGCCAGTTCGCCGTATATGGCGACCTCAAGCGCCTGCTGGGCATCGAGACCGCGCACTGACCCGCGCTGGGCCTCAGGGCTCCAGCCTGGCGCATGGGCAGGCCCGCCGCGCTGACTTGTCTCTCCTCTATTGTGCGCAGCGCCGCCCTGTTGCGCATCGAGCTGAGTCGCGCCCTGGAGGCACGTCCGGAGCCAGGCGTTGCATGTTGCACATAGGCATAGTCAGCGCCTGGCACATGGTCCAGCTCACCGTGACGACTTTGCCAGTGTGCTGTGTACAGCAACAATGTCTGTGAGGCGCTGCCTGGTCGAGGCGCTGCATAATCAGACTTACCCATTTACAGTTACATTTGGTCCTGGTGCTTTCGGTGCGTGGTAGCGTTTGTCCAGTCGCCCACTAGGCAGGTTGTCTGTGTGCTCTAGGAGCGTGTTTGAGGGGCACGCAGGAGTGAATAGGAGGTCGTGTGGCAGCGCGCTGGCCCCCAGCTAGCTAGACCCCAGCGGGCGCGCAGGCGCTTCGTATATAACCCCCTATCTAGCATGACCCCAGCGTGCGCACAGGCGCCCCGTATACAACCCCAGGCTGCGTTGTGGCGGGCAGGGGGAGAGGTGGTTGTCATGCCTGGACTGCCCGACACCGCAGCCTCAGGTGCGGTGTCAGGAAGCGCGCAATGTGCCGAGGCTCGCTGGGCTGCCGCTGTGCCATGCAGGCCTGCAGGCAGCGAGCGGGCGGGCGCCGTTGCCCTGCCTGCCTTTCACTCATGAGCCGTGTAGTGGCATGTGGTCTGGCCCAGGCTCTGCAGCTCGCGGGGCTGTTTGCATGTATCCGCCAAGGTCTCAGGCCAGGGCCGTTTCGCCTGCGTGAGGAGCTTGAAGGATACATGCATGGAGCAGCAGGGTTCAGTCGGGTGGCTTAAAACGCATGCGTGCGCGCCCCCGCGCGCCAATACAGGAGAGTGCTGTCTGCAGGATGGTGTGTATAGTGGTGTTCCAGCCTTTTTCAGGAGTCATGGCACGGTGCTCGCATGCAGGGTGCACCCGAGCAGGCAGATACTCGCCAACTTGTAAATACAGGCTTAGCTGCCGCGGCATGCTTGCTCTTCTTTGCATGCTACCACTGACAGGCTTAGCTGCCACGGCATACTTGCTCTTCTTTGCATGTTACCACTGCTGCAATAGAGGCCACCAACAGCCATGCGCGTGCGGATGATGGCTACGCGAGCGGCTGCAGCCGTACATGCTAGCCAGCAACGTGCCAGGAGCCCTGACCCCCGGAGCCTGAGCCTGGAAGTGGAACGTGACCTAAGCCGCTCAGCGCAGACGCCTGGGCTACCTGTCCATAGCAGACTCCTAGGCTATGTAACCCAGCAGCAGCAGGCGAGCATGGAAGCAGTTTCTGCGCTCGTCCGGCGCCCGCGCTGGAGCTTGGCATGAGGCTACAAGAGGTTGTGCGGCAGAGAGGAGTGTGTGCTACAGGGACAGGACTGCCGCGGCGTTCGCGGGCGCCGCGGGAAGCGCTGAGCGTGCGTTGCTGGTGCACTTGCAGCTAGTGCATGAGCTTCTTTGGGAGTAGCGTCTCACACACTTAGTGGCGTATGCAGTGGCTTTGCATGGCCACATGACCGTGGTGGTGGGGCATGCAGTGGTTGTTCGCGGGGTGAGAGGGGAGGTTGCGGGCTGTAGAGGCAGCTGCTGAGCTGGGCAAGGCTGGCATTGCGCCCATGGAAGGCACAGGCCTACATCACGATTGGTCACGCAGCAGAGGCATGGACCCAGACAAGTGTCTGTGCTTATGCCCGGTGAGCAGGCCCATGGGAGGGACGAGCGACCCATGACAATCAGCTCTGGCAGACACACATATTTGACAGCAACCAACATTTGAAAGCGTGGCAAGCAGCTTTCAAGCGCAGAGGCGCCTGCATGCCTGCCTCTCGTGGGACTCCTCTCAGATGCCCCGCCAGCTGGCCGTGCAGACATGCACACAAGCATGATCGAATGCATATACGCTCATGAGCTGCTTCAGCAGCGCGCTGGCCGCGCTGACGTACACGTTGCCGCCATCCGCGCCCGCATTGCCGAACAGCCGCGGCTGCGTCAGAGGGTCCAGGCCCGCAGCATACGCCACCACGCCTGCAGCAAAGGCGGCCGCCACGACGCGCGGCCGCGCATGCTCCGCCACGGCGCCCAGGTCGGGGAAGCCCAGAGCGTTGCAGAGCGCGTGTGCGGCGACGGGCGCAGCCTGCATGCGCTGCCCGGGTC
>JAABUV010000260.1_pt1 | contig 81470 bp, 77 predicted proteins | sample 5559971 | NCBI WGS metagenome assembly JAABUV01 (sample SAMN10711881, study PRJNA513362) | rock metagenome | isolation source: Antarctica rocks | place: Antarctica: Victoria Land, Knobhead nord | collected 2015-12-19 | reverse complement strand
GGTCCGCTCGTCGTGGCCGAAGCGCGCCCCGCGGGCGTAGGAACCGGGGAAGGTGCCGGCGAAGAAGTCGTTCAGAAAACGGCGGTGGGCAGCGCCCTCCCAGCCCACCGCGGCGGCGTCGGAGTCGTTGATCGCCCACCCGATGTCGTCGTGGCAGCGGCTGTAGGTCACCCACGCCGTCTCGGCCGGGATCGGCCGCATCCGGCCCAGGGCCACGGTGGCCAACCGGGCATCCTGGGTGGCCAGCCCGCTCCACAACTGCACCATCAGCTGGTTGTGGTAGGCCAGCTCGCACTCGGGCCGGTACCGCTCGTGCGCACCGAGGTAGCCCACCAGGTCGTCCGGGGAGACGATGGCCTCGGGCTTGAAGATCACCGCGGGTGCGGCCATCCGTACGGCGGCGTGCAACACCTGCAGCAACGCGTGCGCCTGCGGCTCGTTCTGCCCCGAGCCACCCAACCGCTTCCACAGGAAGGGCACAGCATCCATCCGGAACACCTCGATGCCCTGGTTGGCGAGCCAGAGGATTTCGGTGAGCATCGCCATCGTCACCTGCGGGTTGGCATAGTTCAGGTCCCACTGGTAGCGCCAGAAGGTGGTCCATACCCAGCCGCCCTGCCCGCCTCGGGCCGCCGGCACCCAGGTGAAGTTGCCCGGTGCGCGGTCGGGAAACACCGAACCGATCGTGGCGTCGTAGGCGTCGGGCAGTTCCCGGTCCGGGTACGCGGTGTAGAAGTCGGCGAACTGCTCCTCGCCAGCCAGCCAGCCCTGCGCCCACGGGTGCTCGCGGGCGGTGTGGTTGAGCACCAGGTCGATGCACAGGCTGATCTCACGGCCGCGCAGCGACGCGGCGACAGCACTGAGCTCGGCCATGGTGCCTAACGCTGGGTTCACGCTACGGAAGTCGACGACGGCGTAGCCACCGTCGTTCTCCCCGGGCCGCGGCCGCAACAACGGCATCAGGTGCAGGTAGGTCACCCCCAGCTCGGCCAGATAGTCCACCCGGGACGGCAGCTGCGCCAGGGTTGCGCAGAAGCGCTCGGTGTAACAGACGTATCCCTGCATCCGCACCCGCTGAAACCACTCCGGGTCCACCTCGCGGCGGCGGTCAAGCAGGCGCAGCTCGGACGGTCTGGCGGCCGCTGCGTCCAGCGCGAGGCGCACCACTCGACCCACCAACGACTCCGCCTCCGCGCCGTACACCCGCTCCAGGGGCACCGACAGGTCCAGCAGGTGCCGCTGCACCCGGGTCAGGAACACCGCGGCTCCGTCGCGCCCAGCAGCGCCTCCGCCTCGCGCCGCAATGGCAGGCGCAATGACTCCCAGGTGTGCTGGCCGCGGGTGGGCGGACTCCCCGCGCTTGATCCGATCATGGGGATGATCTCAGCACCCCACGCCCGACCGGGGCAGGCGGTGCTACGACTTCGCGCTACCGTGCCTGCTTCCGACGAGGAAGGAGTGCTGGTGACGGCCCTGGCGCAGCTGAGCTGGCCGCAGGTGAGCCCGGGGTTGCTGGTCGTGCCGGTCGGCTCGGTGGAGCAGCACGGGCCGCACCTGCCGCTGGACACCGACACACAGGTCGCGACCGCTGCCGCCGCGGCGCTCGCCGCCGCCACGCCGGGCGCGGTGCTCGCACCCGCGGTGAGCTACGGCGCCAGCGGGGAGCACGAGGGGTTTCCCGGCACGGTGAGCCTGGGATCGCAAGCGCTGTACGTGCTGCTGGTGGAGCTGGGTCGCTCGGCGTGCCGGTGGGCGCCGCGACTGCTGTTCGTCAGCGGGCACGGCGGCAACGCTCCCACGGTGGTCCGTGCCGTGGCGCTGCTGCGCCAGGAGGGGCGAGACGTCGCGTGGTGGCCGTGCGCGGTGGGTGGGGCAGGCCACACCCCGGACGCACACGCCGGGCGGACCGAGACGTCGCTGATGCTGCACCTCAATCCGGCTGCAGTGCGTGTGGAGCACGCAGCAGCCGGTGACGTGCGCCCGGTCGCCGAACTGATGCCGGCCTTGCGGTCCGGCGGGATCATCGCGGTCAGCGCGAACGGGGTGCTCGGTGACCCGGCCGGGGCCAGTGCCGCGGAGGGGACGCAACTGTTCGACGACCTGCTCACCCGGCTGGTCGCCGCTGTGGCCGGATGGTCCCCGCAGGAGCACGGCGTGCTGCGGTGACTCCCCGGCTGCCCACCGGTTTCGCCGTCGAGCTCGACCCTGCGGTGCGCCGCCTGGACGCCGGTGCTGCCCTGCTGGGCGGCTCACCGCCCCGGTTGCTGAGGTTGGCACCCTTGGCGCGTCAGCTGTTGGGCGCCGGCATCCTGCAGGTCCAGGACACGCGCACCGCGGGACTGGCTCGCACCTTGCTGGACGCTGGGGTGGCCCATCCCCGGCCGGCACCCGGCCCGAGCGCCGCCGACGTCACCGTGGTGATCCCGGTGCGGGACAACCCCACCGGGTTGGCAACGGTGCTGGCTGCCGTGGCGGGGATGGCCGTGGTGGTGGTCGATGACGGCTCGGCGACACCGGTGCGGGCCCCGGCCGGGGTGCTGGTGCTGCGCCATGCCCGCAGCCGGGGGCCCGCCGCGGCTCGCAACACCGGTCTGGCTGCCGTCGCAACACCGTTCGTGGCTTTCCTCGACTCCGATGTGCTCCCCGGTCCGGGGTGGTTGGCGCCGCTGCTGGCGCACCTGAGCGATCCGGCGGTGGGGTTGGTCGCACCCCGGATCGTGGCCACCACCGGGACGGCGCAGGGCTGGGTCGGCCGCTACGAGTCGGTGCGCTCCTCGCTGGACCTGGGGACCAAGGAGGCGCCGGTTGTGCCGCGCAGCCGGGTCGCCTACGTGCCCAGCGCTGCACTCGTGGTCCGGGTGGCGGCGTTGGTGTCCCTGCAGTCCTGGCCGGGTTTCGACGAGAGCATGCCGGTGGCCGAGGACGTCGACCTGTGCTGGCGGCTGCACGCCCAGGGCTGGCGGCTGCGCTACGAACCGGCTGCCACCGTCGGGCACTCGCATCGGACCAGGGTGCGCCCGTGGCTGGCCCGTAAGGCGTTCTACGGCACCGGCGCCGCAGCGTTGGCCTGGCGTCACCCGCAGCTGGTGCCGCCGGTGCGGCTCGCTCCGTGGACCGCCGCGGCTTGCGTGCTGGCGGTGTCGGCCACCTGGCCGGGGTTGCTCGGTGCGGCCGGCGTCACCGCGGTGGCCACCAAGCGGCTGTCCGGGTCTCTGTCGCAGCTGCAGCATCCCGGCCGGATCGCTCTCAGCTTGGCGCCGCAGGCCCTCGCGGGCGCTGCGTGGCAGCTGACGTCGGCCGCGTGGCGGCACTGGTGGCCGATCAGTCTGCTGGTGGCGCTGGCGTCGGCCCGCGCGCGGCGAACCTTGCTGGTGCTGGGCGTGGCCGAGGGGGTGGGGGACTGGTGGGTGCATCGCGCGGCTGGGTGCGGGCTGGACCCGGTGCGCTACCTCGTGGCCAAACGCGCCGACGACTTGGCCTACGGGGCGGGGTTGTGGCGGGGCGTGGGGCGGCACCGCAGCATCGCCGCGCTGCGCCCCCAGCTGCGGTACCGGTGAACCGGGTTAGAGTGAGGGTGCTCACCAGGAGGAGCCCGATGACGTGGTCCACGCGCCGTGTGTTGCGCCCGGAGCCGATGGTGGCCGGGTGAGCAGCCCGTGGCTGGCCTGGCGCCACGGCGAGGACGTCGCGCTGTTGTCGCGGCGGGTGCATTCGGCTTACGAATCGTTTCTCGCTACCGCGTCCGATGCCCCTGCGTCCGATGCCATCGATACTGGTCGGCCGGGTCCGGGTACCACGGCCACCGCGGTGCGCCCGTTGATCCTGGATTCCTGGGTGCGCAGCCGTGACCGCGGCGTCGACCCCGACTCGGTCGGCGCCGCTGTCGTGCTCGACGACGCCGAGCTGAAGTCGTTGCGGGACAGTCACCCGTTGGCTGCGGTGGTCCCGGTGGTGCGCCGCCTGCTGGTGCAGGACGCCACCGAGACCGGTCTGTTGGTGGCCATCACCGACGCTCGCGGACGCATGCTGTGGGTGGAGGGCGACCCCACGTTGCGTCGGCGGGCCGCCTCTATGCGCTTCGTGGAGGGCGCCGACTGGAGCGAGGCCGCCGCGGGGACGAATGCCCCCGGCACCGCGCTGACCCTCGATCACAGCGTGCAGATCTTCGGGGCCGAACACTTCAGCCGCTCCGTGCAACCGTGGAGCTGCTCGGCGGCACCGGTGCACGACCCCAGGACCGGCGAACTGCTCGGCGTCATCGACGTGACCGGCGGCGACCGGGTCGCCGCGCCGGAGATGCTCACTCTGGTTCGGGTGACCGCGGCGGCGGCGGAGTCCGAACTGCTGCTGCGGGCGCTGGACGCCAGGGTGGTCGCCGGTAGCACTGCCCGGCTGACCTTGCTGGGCCGCGATCGACCCCGGTTGCACATCGGTGGGTCCAGCATCGCCCTGTCGTTGCGGCACGCCGAGATTCTGCTGCTGCTGGCCGAACGTCCCGAGGGGATGGGCGCCGACGAACTGGCCGTGGAACTGGCCGAGGGCGACCTCGACACGGTGACCGTGCGAGCCGAGGTCTCGCGGCTTCGCCGGGCGGTCGGGGCGGAACTGGTCGGGTCGCGGCCCTACCGGTTGACCCTGCCGCTGCGCACCGACGTGGCGGAGGTGCGCGCGGAGCTCGCCTGCGGGGATCGCGCGGCCGCGGTACGGGCCTGCCGTGGTCCGGTGCTGCCCGCCTCGGTGGCACCCGGTGTCGTGGCGGTGCGGGAGGAACTGCGGGCCGACGTGCGCGCGGCGCTGCTCGGAGCGCCACAGGACACCACGGTGTTGATCGACTGGCTAGCCACCCCGCAGGGCCGCGACGACACCGGCATGTGGCAGGCGTTGCTGACGGTTCTTCCGGCGGGGTCGCCCATGCGGGACCGGGCACGGGCGCGGGTGAACCTTCCGCTGGGGGGCCCAGGCCCACTGCCCCTGCACGGGCTGCGGACTCATCGTGCAACCCCGATGCAACGTCCCAGCTCGTAAGGTGGGGTGACGTCGGTCACGTGGGAGCCCCCGCGGGCTGAACTTCTCTCCGGGAGGCTCGATGACGCGCGTCACCATGACCGTCGACGGTGTGAACTACGCCGACGACGTCGAACCCAGAACCCTTCTCGTCCATCATCTCCGCGAGCGCCTCGGCAAGGTCGGCACTGTGGTCGGTTGCGACACCAGCAACTGCGGTGCTTGCACCGTGAGCGTGGACGGCCAGAGCGTGAAGTCGTGCTCGGTATTAGCCGTCCAGGCCGACGGTGCCGACATTACGACCGTGGAGGGCCTGGCCCGAGACGGCAAGCTACACCCCGTGCAGAAGGCGTTCCACGAGAACCACGGCCTGCAGTGCGGTTTCTGCACCCCAGGGATGATCATGGCCTCGATCGACCTGCTCGGGGAGAACCCCGACCCGTCCGAGGAGCAGGTGCGCCACGGGCTGGAGGGCAACCTGTGCCGGTGCACCGGCTACCAGAACATCGTCAAGTCAGTCCAGGCCGCCGCGAAGAGCATGGCGCCGGGCACCCATTCGGCAAGCACCCCGACCCCGGTAGCAGGTGAGTGAGACATGACCGCAACGATCGACTCCGCAGCCCCCACCCTGGAGATGGGTAAGGCGCGGCTGCGTAAAGAAGACGCCCGCCTCATCACCGGCCGCACCCGCTGGACCGACAACATCACCCTGCCCGGGATGCTGCACGTGGCCGTCCTGCGCAGCCCGTTCGCGCACGCCACCATCACCGGCATCGACGTCACCGACGCCACGTCGCGCCCGGGCGTCGTCGCCGTCTACACCGGTGCCGACCTCAAGGACGAGCAGGGCAGCCTGCCGTGCGCCTGGGCGATCACCCCGGACATGAAAGCCCCTGCGCACCCGGCGATCGCCGTGGACACCGTGCACTTCGCCGGCGAGGCGGTGGCGCTGGTCGTGGCGCGCTCGGCTGCCGAGGCGGTGGACGCACTGGACGGGATCGAGATCGACTACGACGAGCTGCCAGCGGTGCTGGACATGGAGGCAGCCCTGGCCGAGGGTGCCGACCTGGTGCACCCCGAGCTTGGGACGAACCGTAACGCCCTGTGGGTCTTCGACTCCGGCGAGGCGGGCTCCGGTGGCGCGATTCAGGAGGCGTTGGACAACGCCGAGGTCACCGTCACCCGGCGGTTCCGCCAGCAGCGCCTCATCCCAGCGTTCATGGAGCCGCGGTCGGTGGTCTGCGACCCGACCGGGGAGCAACTCACGTTGTGGTCGGCCACCCAGGTCCCGCACATCGTGCGCACCATGCTGGCACTCACCCTGGGCCTGCCCGAGCACAAGCTGCGGGTGATCGCCCCCGACGTCGGGGGCGGCTTCGGCGGCAAGCTGCAGTTCACCCCGGAGGAGTTGCTGTCGGTGCTGGTGGCCCGTCGGCTCAGTAAGCCGATCAAAATCACCGAGTCCCGCTCGGAGTCCCTGCTGGCCGCTCACCACGGCCGCGACCAGATCCAGGACATCACCATCACCGCCACCAAGGACGGCACCCTCACCGGCCTGAAGGTCGAGCTGATGGCCGACATGGGCGCCTACCTTGGCCTGGTCACCCCCGGCGTGCCGGTCCTCGGGGCGTTCATGTTCAACGCCATCTACAAGATCCCGGCCTACCACTTCGCCTGCACCAACGTCTTCACCACCAAGACGTGGACCGACGCCTACCGCGGTGCCGGCCGGCCCGAGGCAACCTTCGGCATCGAGCGGATCATGGACGAGCTCGCCGTCGAGCTCGGCATGGAGCCGATGGAGCTGCGCAAGAAAAACTGGATCCGCCACGAGGAGTTCCCGTTCACCACCGTCGCTGGTCTGACGTACGACTCGGGCAACTACGAGGCCGCCACCGAGAAGGCGATGGCCCTGTTCGACTACGACGGGCTCCGCGCCGAGCAGCAGCGGCGTCGCGCCAACGGTGACGTCAAGCAACTCGGCATCGGCATCTCCACGTTCACCGAGATGTGCGGCCTGGCTCCGTCGCGGGTACTCGGCTCGTTGAACTACGGCGCCGGTGGCTGGGAGCACGCCGCCATCCGGATGCTGCCCACCGGCAAGGTCGAGGTCGTCACCGGGGCCACCCCGCACGGCCAAGGTCACGAGACGGCGTTCAGCCAGATCGTCGCCGACCGCCTCGGTGTGGCATTCGAGGACGTCGAGGTGCTGCACGGGGACACCCAGACCTCACCGAAGGGGTTGGACACCTACGGTTCCCGCTCGCTGGTGGTGGGGGGCATCGCCATCGTGCAGGCGGCGGACAAGGTGATCGAGAAGGCCCGGCCGATCGCGGCGCACCTGCTGGAGGCGTCGGTGGACGACCTGGAGTTCGCCGGCGGCCGGTTCAGCGTCAAGGGCACCGAGGCGGGCGTGGCGATCGGCGACATCGCCCTTGCGGTGTTCGCCGCGCACAACCTGCCTGACGGCACCGAGCCGAGCCTGGATTCCGACGCCACGTTCGACCCGGAGAACTTCAACTACCCGCACGGGACTCACCTGTGCGCGGTGGAGGTCGATACCGAAACCGGGTTCGTCAAGATCATCAACTACACCTGTGTGGACGACATCGGCAAGGTCGTCAACCCGTTGATCGTGGACGGCCAGATCCACGGTGGCCTGGCCCAGGGCATCTCTCAGGCGCTGTACGAGGAGGGTGTGTACGACGAGTCCGGCACCCTGCTCACCGGCACCCTGGCCGATTACCTGGTGCCCTCCGCGGTGGACCTGCCGCACTTCAACACTGACCGCACCGAAACCCCGGCGACGTCGAACCCGTTGGGCGTCAAGGGTGTCGGGGAGGCGGGGACGATCGCTTCCACCCCGGCGGTGGTCAACTCGGTGCTCGACGCGGTGCGTCACCTCGGCGTGACCGATGTGGAGATGCCGTGCTCCCCGCAGCGGGTGTGGCGGGCCATCGCGCAGGCCAAGGGCACCCTGTCCGCCGGTGGTCCGGCCGGCCAAAGTACTCCCGAGGCGGGGGGAGGCCTCGGATCCACCGACGCTTCGGATTCCGTCGACCAAAGCACCGTCGACCAGCACACCCACGGAGGCCAGGCATGATTCCCGCATCGTTCGACTACGTGGCCCCGACGACGGTCGCCGAGGCGCTGTCCGCGCTGGCCGAGGCCGGTGAGGACGCCAAGGTGCTTGGCGGTGGGCAGAGCCTGCTGCCGGTGCTGCGGCTGCGACTGGCCGCGCCGACCGTGGTGGTGGACCTGAGCAAGGTCACTGAACTCAAGGGCATCACCGTTGAGGGTGGCGAGCTGGTCATCGGCGCGATGACCACTCACTACGAGGTGGTCAACAACCCGCAGGTGGCCGAGCACGCCGCGCTGCTGGCGCTCACCGCCGCCACCGTGGCCGACCCGTCGATCCGCCATCGTGGCACCCTGGGTGGCGCGCTGGTGCACGCCGACCCGGCCGGCGACTTGGGGGCACCGGTGCTTGCCTTGGATGCAACCCTGGTGGTCGCGTCCCCGGGCGGGGGCACCAGGCAGGTGCCGGTAGCGGACTTCTTCCAGGATTACTTCACCACCGCGGTGGAGCCCGGGGAGCTGCTCACCCAGATCCGGATCCCCAAGCACACCGGCTGGGGCGCGCAGTACGAGAAGTTCAACCGGGTCGCGCAAGCGTGGTCCATCGTTGCGGTGGCTGCGGCGCTGCGCATCGACGGCGGCACAATCGCCGAGGCCAAGGTGGCGCTCACGAACATGGCTGCCACCCCGGTTCGGGCCAGTGGGGTCGAGCAGGCCCTGGTCGGGCAACCCGCCACCGCGGAGTCTTTCCGGGCTGCGGCCGAGCACGCCGCGGAGGGGACGTCGCCGGGTAGCGACATCGGCGCCGACGCGGAGTACCGCACGCACCTGGCGAGTGTGCTGACCCGACGGGCGCTGGCCACGGCCGCCGGGGTGCACTGATGGATCTGGAGCACTCCTTCACTGTCGACGCGCCGATCGCCGAGGTGTGGAGTGCCTTTCTCGAACCCGACCGGGTGGCCCCGTGCTTTCCTGGTGCCACCTTGACCGGCTCGGACGCCACCTCGTTCACCGGCACGGTGAAGGTCAAGTTGGGTCCGATCGCCATGCTCTACAAGGGGACCGGTGAGTACGTCGACACCGACGAGTCCACCCGCAAGGCGGTGATCAAAGCCAACGGCAAGGACTCCCGCGGCAACGGTCAGGCCAACGCCACGGTCACCATGACGTTGACCGAGTCGACCTCTACATCGACCGGTGTGGTGGTGCTCACCGACCTGTCCATCACGGGTAAACCGGCTCAGCTGGGGCGGGGGATCATCGCCGAGGTCGGCGGGAAGATCATCGGGCAGTTCGCCGATTGTCTGGGCCAACGGCTGGGGGCCGAGGCGGAGTCCGTGGCGGGGCCGGTGGTGGATTCCGCAGCTGAGACGCCGGAGATGGCGGCCCCGGGCGCGACCAACGGTTCGGCCTCGACGGGGTTGGGCGAGCGGGTGCCGGGCACGCCACCACCACCCCCGCTCGCTGCGGCGCCCAAGCCGCGGCCGAAGGTGAACTACCCGCCGACGCCGGACGCGATCGACCTGCTCGACTCCGGCGGCAGCGCCGTAGCCAAGCGGGTCGCACCGGTGGCGGCAGGAGCCGTGCTGGGCGGACTAGTGGTCTGGCTGATCACCCGCTCATAGCCCCCCTCCCCACCGCAGATAGCGGGCTATTTGCGCTCCAGGAGCTCTCGGAGCCGCAGATAGCCCGCTATCTGCGGGTGAGCGGGATGGGCTCAGGCGGCCCAGCGGGACAGGGCGAGCGCGTTCTTGACGTCGGCGACGAGCGAGCCGGGTCCACGAGCCAACGAGGCGGCTGTGACGAACACCGTGGTCCACCCCGCGCCCTGCAGGCTGTTCTGGCGCGCCCGGTCCTTGGCCAACTGCTCGCGCAGGGCGTGCCAGCCGCCGTCATACTCCACAGCCACTCGCTCCCGCTCAAACCCCAGGTCGACCCGCGCCCATGAGCCATTCGGCAGCCGAACCTCCAGCTGCGGCACCGGCCACAACCCCGCCCGGTTCAGGTGGCACCGCACGACGGACTCACGGGGCGATTCTGACCGTGGGTCGGCGAGCTCTAGCACTTCCCGGGCTTGCGCGACGCCATGGTTGCGGCGGCCGCGTAGGTAGTGCTGCACCTGCGATGGGGAGATCCCGGTGGCTCGCAGGAAGGCGTCCACGTCGGCCACGGCATCGTGCACCTCGCGCGAGCGGGCCAGGTCGAACGCTGTCCGCACCGGGGTCGTAACCAGGGCGTTGGCCCATGGTCGTAGGTCAGCCGCCACGAGCTCGGTCCGGGTGACGTCCATGCCGACAACCGGTCCGAAGCGTTGCTGCTCCGGCACGCTGACCTCGACCGGGTCCAGCGCGCGGGGCAGGGGCACGCCATGCGCCACGGCGGCGGACCGTCCGCTGATAGCGGCGCAGCCGGGAAGCAGCAGCGTGGCAGCCTCAGCGCGCAGGCAGTGATCGACGATCATTCCCGCCGGAACGTAGACGCCACGGAACAGCCGCCGCACCAGCGGGCTGCGTAGCTGGGCGGGGGTGAGCAGTCCGGCAGCCACGGCAGCGGAGCCGCGGAACGGTCCGCCGACGTGCCGGAGCCGCATTCGAGTGGTCATGGTGCGCCACGTTGCCGAACCCGCCCCTCGGTTCGGGGGCACCGAACCTCGAACCCGGGGAGTTATCCACAGGCCCACCCCCGCAGATAGCGGGCTATCTGCGGCCAAATGACGTCCTGAACCGCAAATAGCCCGCTATCTGCGAAAGGGGGGGTCTGCGAAAGGAGGGGGTCCCGCGCTCAGCCCACCTCGGGGATCGGCGGCCCGAGCAGGTCGTCGGCGTCAGTGATCCGGTACGCGTACCCCTGCTCGGCCAGGAACCGCTGCCGGTGCGCGGCGTAGTCGGCGTCCAGGGTGTCGCGGGCCACCACGGAATAGAAGTGCGCCTGCCCCCCGTCGTGCTTGGGCCGCAGCAACCGCCCGAGACGCTGCGCCTCCTCCTGGCGCGAGCCGAATGTGCCGCTGACCTGCACCGCCACCGAGGCCTCAGGCAGGTCAATGGAGAAGTTCGCCACCTTGCTCACCACCAGGGTGCCGATCTCCCCGCGGCGGAACGCATCGAACAGCTTCTCCCGCTCCCGGTTGGTGGTGGAGCCCTGGATGACGGGTGCGTCCAAGTCCGCGCCGAGCTCATCGAGCTGGTCGAGGTAGGCGCCGATGACCAGGGTGGGGGCACCGGGGTGGCGGGCCAGGATGGAGCGCACCACAGGCATCTTGGTGCGGGCGGTGGAGCACAACTTGTAGCGCTCCTCGGGCTCGGCGGTGGCGTAGGCGAGGCGTTCGGCGTCGGTCAGCGTGACCCGGACCTCGACGCAGTCTGCCGGGGCGATCCAGCCCTGGGCCTCGATGTCCTTCCACGGCGCGTCGTAGCGCTTGGGGCCGATCAAGGAGAAGACGTCGCCCTCGCGGCCGTCCTCGCGCACCAGGGTGGCGGTCAGGCCCAGGCGACGACGACTCTGCAGGTCCGCGGTCATCCGGAACACCGGCGCGGGCAACAGGTGCACCTCGTCATAAATGACCAGTCCCCAGTCCCGGGAGTCGAACAGCTCCAGGTGGCGGTACTCGCCCTTCGTCTTGCGGGTGACGACCTGGTAGGTCGCGATGGTGACCGGCCGGATCTCCTTGCGCTCCCCGGAGTACTCACCGATCTCCGCCTCGGTCAGCGACGTGCGGGCGATCAGCTCGCGCTTCCACTGCCGGCCGGCCACAGTGTTGGTCACCAAGATCAACGTGGTGGCTTTGGCCTTGGCCATCGCTGCGGCGCCCACCATGGTCTTGCCGGCACCGCACGGCAGCACCACCACACCGGAGCCGCCCGCCCAGAACGAGTCCGCCGCCATCTGCTGGTAATCGCGCAGCTCCCACGACCCCGGACCGGTGTCCAGGGAGATCTCGTGCGCCTCCCCGTCGACGTACCCGGCCAGGTCCTCCGCGGGCCAGCCCACCTTGAGCAGAACCTGCTTGAGGTGGCCCCGCTCGGAGGGGTGCACCACGATCGTGTCGGTATCCACCCGGGCGCCCAGCATCGGGGCGATCTTCTTGTGCCGCAGGATCTCCTCCAGCACAGCCCGGTCCAGGCTGATCAGCACCAACCCGTGCACCGGGCTCTTCACCAACTGCAACCGGCCGTAGCGACCCATGGTGTCGACGATGTCCACCAGCAGGGGCTGCGGTACGGCGTAGCGGGAGAACCGGACCAACGCGTCCACCACCTGCTCGGCGTCGTGCCCGGCCGCGCGGGCGTTCCACAGGGCCAGCGGGGTGATCCGGTAGGTGTGGATGTGCTCGGGTGCGCGTTCCAGCTCGGCGAACGGGGCGATCGCCTGGCGGGCTTCCCCGGCAAGAGGGTGGTCCACCTCGAGCAATAGCGTCTTGTCGGACTGGACGATCAACGGTCCATCGGTCACGCATTCCTCCTGGTTGGGCGGCGACCCACCATTATCCACCCGATCCTCGCCGGGCAGCGCACATCGCTGTCAGGGTTCGGTCAACGCTACCGAGGTGATTCGGTGCAGGGCGAAACGCCGGAGTTCCGCGGCGCCCGGGTCGAAGCCTTCCAACACCCCACCGCCCACGCTGACCGGGTCCACCACCCGTTGGCTGGCCACCCCTTGGGCGTCGACGTAACCCACCCACACGCTGCGGTGCTCGCGGGCTGCCTGGGCCAGCACGGCCACGGTGGCCACACCGCTGGCCCTGCTGCCGTCGGCGACCACCCGATCGGTGGTGGCCATGCTGGCCGCACGATCACCTGCCCGGACCCCCCGGACCACCGCCTCCCATTGCTGCACCCCCGCAGCCGTCGGGGGCGCACGCCGCGGCCGCTGCGGTGCCACCCGCGCTCCGGTTGGCCGCAGGTCGAGCACGTCCCCGGCGGCGTCCTCTCCGACGGGGGCGAACCCCGCGCCGCGCAACCCCCCGAGCAGCTCGTGCAGCGGGGCCGGGCTGATCGCCACGGTGGGCGCCAACCGGCGCAGACCCAGCTCACCGGCCACCGCCGAGGCCAGCACCTCGGCGAGCAGGGCCTCGTCGTCGCAGCGCAGGAAGGCTGCGGCCGTACCTGCGCGTAATCGGCCGTGTCGGCGGGCGACGTCATCGATCAGGTAGGTCAACGACTGCGGCACCGGTGTCCGAGACCGCTGGGCGAACAGGTCATGCAGGTCGTCGGCGCTGCGCCCGCCGTCCAGTGCTCGGCGCACGCTGGACGGGCTCACCCGGTACACCGTGGCGGCCCCGGCCGACTCCACGTCAGCCACCAACCCGATCTCCCGCTCCAGCTCGGGGCGCAGCGGTCCGGGTGCCACCACGGTGAGATCGGCCTGCACCAGGACCTGGTCCAACGGTTCGGGCAGTGCCATCGCCATGGCCGCCGCCGCGGTCCCGGGTGCCAGCAGCAATGCGCGGCCCGGGGTGCTCAGCGCGCCCCGACCCAGCACCCCCACCGCGGTGGCCTCGGCCAGCACCTGCGCCACCACGTCGCGGCGCCCGCGGCCACCCCAGCGCGGCCACCGCCAGCTCAGCACCGCCTCCACCGTCTGGGTCGCCAGTGCGCCACCTGCGTCCAGGTCGGCAAGCACGCCCAACGCCCGGCGGCGATCGCGCGGCGCCGAGGATCGGCGCAGTTCGTCGGACAGTGCAGCGATGGGCTTGCCCCGCTCGTCCTCGCGCCCCACCCACGCGGGCCAGCGGGTCAGTTCCAGCCATCCCTGCGCCAGCGCCGACCAGCGCGCAGCTGGCTCGGCGGGCAGCCAGGCATCCACCGCCGTGGTCGGCGCCCAGGACTCCTCCCCCGACCCGTCCCCCGACCGCCCTGTCCCGGGCCGCCCTGTCCCCGCCCGTCCTGTCCCGGCCCGGCCGTCCGCCGCACTGCCGGCCCACACCAGACCGGCGCCGACCAGCAGCTCAAGCACGAAGGCCACCCGCGCCTCGTCCAGCTGCGTCTGCTTGGCCAGCCGGCGCACCGCCAGCACCCCGATTCCACCCGAGCGCAGTACCGGTGCTGGCGCGGCCGCCAAGGCGGCCAGCACGTCATGGGCGTGGCGCAACATCTCCAACGCCTGCCCGGCCGCCGCCTCGTCCACTGCGCGAATGTTGCAGCAGGTGGGCGGCGCAGCGGGTGCGCTGACCGCGACCTCACCCATCCGGTGATCGCCGCGCAGCACGGCGCTGACCTGGCTGGGTAGCTCCACCGTCTGCTCGTCCACGGCCAACAGCAAGCCGGCGGCCAACAACTGCGGCACCGGGCGGTCGGCCGGGGTGTCCAGGGCAGCGTCGCGGGTGCGTCCCAGCGGGGACCCCTGGGCCAGGGTGGTCAGCAATGCGGTCCTGGGCTCGTCCAGCTCGCGAAGCAAGGCCGCGACGTCCACCCCGACCAGCTGCGGTGACGCCCGACCCACCCGGCCTACGGTGCGGGGCAACACCTCTCTGGCTGCGGGCGTGACCCGAAGACCCGGGAGGTCCTCATCGCCACCCCACGCTAGAGCGCGACGGCGTAGCGCCGTGAGCGCGGCGGTCAGCTGGTCTGCGCTGACGCCGGGACCGAGTAGCGCGGCCACCTCGGGCTTGCTGACCCCCCGGCTGTCGGCCCCCGCGAGCACCAGCGCCTCCCACACGGTCAGCACGAACATGTCGAGGTCGTCGGCGCAGCGTGCCACCGAGGCGCGCAGTCCGGCCCGGGCCGCCAGCACACCGGAGTCCGCGGGCGGGGGCAGGGCGAGGTCGGGGCGCAGGGTCAGCAGCGCGACGAGGTCGGCGTCGGAGGCGCGCGCCAACCAGGCGGCCAGGCTGTCGGGGGCGGGCATCACCGGCCAACGGTAGTGACCTGGCGCCGCGGCTGCCTCGCGGCTGTACGGCCGGGCGGTCTACCGGCACAATGACGCCTATGGCCAAGGTGCAGGACGGCAAGAAGAAGAGCCACTGGGTGGACCCGACGTGGCCGCAGCTGGGCGAGGGGGAGCATCCGGTCAGCGAGCTGGCCTCGCCGGTCGCCGGGGGGTTGTCCCCGTTCGGTGATGTGGAGTTCCCGCTGGCGTCGGTGCCTTACGTGCACCCGGTGACGGTGATCAACCGCTGAGCGGGCGTCTTCGGCCACCGCACTAGGCTCAGTGGCACGTTCGCCCCGAGCTGGAGGTCTGCCCGCGATGCCCGTACCCGGCCCTGGCTACTCGATCACGATCCGGGTGGAGGCGCCGGCTACGGCGAGTGCCGCCGGGGACCTCGTCAGCGCCGTCGGTACCTGCGGTGGGGTGGTCACCGCCTTCGACGTGGTGGACAGTCACGCCGCGTCCATCGTGGTGGACATCTCCGCCAACGCCCGCTCCGAGCAGCACGCCGCTGAGATCACCGACCACCTGGGCGGCCTCGGTGGGGTGACGGTGCGCAAGGTCTCCGACCGCACCTTCCTCATCCACCTCGGCGGGAAGATCGAGATCTCCTCGAAGGTGGCGTTACGTACCCGCGACGACCTGTCCCGTGCCTACACCCCGGGGGTGGCCCGGGTCTGCCAGGCGATCGCAGCCAACCCGGCCGACGCCCGCCGCCTCACCATCAAACGCAACACCGTCGCAGTGGTCACCGACGGGTCGGCGGTGCTGGGGCTGGGCAACATCGGCCCCGCAGCAGCGCTACCGGTGATGGAGGGCAAGGCGGCGCTGTTCAAGAAGTTCGCCGGGGTGGATGCCTGGCCGGTGTGCCTGGACACCCAGGACACCGAGGAAATCATCCGCACCGTGCAGCTGTTGGCGCCGGTGTACGGCGGGATCAATTTGGAGGATATCGCCGCGCCACGCTGCTTCGAGATCGAGGCACGGCTGCGCGTATTACTGGACATCCCGGTGTTCCACGACGATCAACACGGCACCGCGGTGGTGGTCCTGGCCGCACTGCGTAACGCCCTGCGGGTGGTGGGCAAGGAGATGAACCAGGTGCGCATCGTGGTGTGCGGGGTGGGCGCGGCCGGCAGCGCGATCATCCGGCTGTTGTTGCCGCTGGCCCCGGCGCACATCACCGCGGTGGACGTGGCCGGCATCGTGCACCCGGACCGGGTGGGGATGGACCGCAACCTGGCCTGGATCGCCGCGCATACCAACACCGACGGGGCCACCGGCACCCTCGCGCACGCGTTGGTGGGGGCGGACGTCTTCATCGGGGTGAGCGCCCCGGGCCTGTTCGGTGCCGACGAGGTGGCCACGATGGCCCCCAACGCCATCGTCTTCGCCCTGGCCAACCCCGACCCGGAGATCGACCCCGCGCAGGCGCAGCCGCACGCGGCGATCGTCGCGACCGGACGCAGCGACTACCCCAACCAGATCAACAACGTGCTGGCGTTCCCTGGCATCTTCCGGGGCCTGCTGGACGCCGGCGCCCGCGACATCACCGACGGGATGATGGTCGCCGCCTCCGCAGCGATCGCCGACGTTGTCACCGAACCGAACGCATCCTTCATCATCCCCAGCGTGTTCGACACCGCGGTGGCCCCGGCGGTGGCCGCGGCGGTACGCAGCGCGGCCGAGCAGCACCTCACGGCCATCCAGGCGGCCGCCGAAGCCGAGCAGCACGTCGAGGTGGCCAGTGCCTGAGCTCTCCCACACCGACGCCGCCGGGGCGGCCAGGATGGTCGACGTCACCGGCAAGGACGTCACCGCGCGCACCGCGGTGGCGACCGGCACGTTCCGCACCACTCCCGAGGTGCTCGCGCTGATCAGCAGTGCGGGCCTGCCCAAGGGGGACGCTCTGGCCACCGCCCGGATCGCCGGGATCATGGCGGCCAAACGCACCCCGGACCTGGTGCCGCTGTGTCACCCCCTGCCCATCAGCGGGGTGAGCGTGGACCTGGCGCTGGGGGAGCGCACCGTGACCGTGACCGCCACCGTCCGCACTACCGGGCGCACCGGCGCGGAGATGGAGGCGCTGACGGCCGTCGCCGTGGCCGGGTTGACCCTGCACGACATGGTGAAGGCGGTGGATCCGGGCGCAGTGCTGGACGGGGTGCGGGTGTTGAGCAAGACCGGCGGCAAGTCAGGGCAGTGGGCACGGTGAGCAGCGCAGCAGTGATCGTGGCATCCAACCGTGCCTCGGCCGGGGTCTACGCCGACCGCACCGGTCCGGTGATCGTGGCGTGGTTGCGGGAGCGTGGATTCCGCGTCGGCGATCCGGTGGTGGTGGGTGACGGCCCGCCGGTCACCGGCGCCCTGCAAGCGGCCCTGGCCGAAGGGGTGGACCTGGTGTTGACCACCGGCGGTACCGGTATCAGTCCGACCGACGCCACACCGCAGGCGACGGCCGCCGTGTTGGACTACGAGGTGCCGGGTATCGCCGACGCGATCCGGGCTTCCGGGTCCGGCGCAGTGCCGACGTCCATCTTGAGCCGTGGGGTGGCCGGCGTGGCCGGGGCGACGCTGGTGGTGAACCTGCCGGGGTCTACCGGTGGGGTGCGCGACGGGCTGGCGGTGTTGGGGCCGGTGCTCGAGCACGCGCTGGACCAGTTGACGGGGGGCGATCACCGATGACGGCGCGCGTTGCCCGGGCCACCGTTACCACCGACGTGCTCAGCGTCGTCGAGCACGAGCAACTGGTGGCTGATGCCGGGGCGGGGGCGGTGGTCAGTTTCGCTGGGGTGGTGCGCGATCACGACGACGGCAAGGGAGTTCGCGCGCTGGACTATTCCGCGCATCCGTCCGCAGCCGAGCTGGTGGCGCACGTCGCCGCGGACGTGGCAGCCCGGGTTAGTGGAGTGCGGGCGCTGGCCATCAGCCACCGGGTCGGCCCACTGGCCGTCGGCGATGTTGCCCTGGCGTGCGCAGTGTCAGCCGATCACCGCGCGGCGGCATTCCAGACCTGCGCCCTGCTCGTCGACGAGGTCAAAGCCCGGATTCCGGTGTGGAAGCATCAGCAGTTCGCCGACGGCACCCAGGAGTGGGTCGGCTCCGCCTAAGGACACCCCCCGCAGACCCCGCCACCTCGGCGGAGGTGACGGGGTCTGCAGGTGGTTAGCGACGGCTCAGAGCTTGAGCAGCTCGCCGGGGAAGATCAGGTTGACGTTCTCGACCACGTCGCGGTTGCGCTCGAACAGGGCCTGGTAACCGCCCTGCACGTTGTTGCGCTGCGCGATGGTGGCCATGGTGTCGCCGGAGACCACGGTGTAGGTCACAGCGGACGCGGCGATCTGCGGGACGACCTGCACCGGCTGGGGGTGGGTGTGCGCCAGCTCCTGCTGTGGCTGCGGGGCGGCCAGTGTTTGCTGCTTGGCGGCTGGCGCCGGTGCTGGCTGGGCAGCCGCCTGCGGAACCGGCGACGACGCCGACGGTGCGCCCAGGCCCACGCCACAGACGGGCCAGGCGCCCTTGCCCTGACCAGCCAGAACGTTCTCGGCTACCCGGATCTGCTCGGCCTTGGATGCGGCGGCCGGGTTGCCCGTGCCACCGAAGGCCTGCCAGGTGCTCAAGGTGAACTGGAGTCCACCGTAGAACCCGTTGCCGGTGTTGATGGCGTAGTTGCCGCCGCTCTCGCACTGGGCGACAGCATCCCATTGGGAGGCGGTGGCGGCCTGGGCCGGAGTGGACAGTAGGGCGACGGGGGCGCCGAGGGCGACTCCGCTGACCGCGACGCGCGCGACGCGGCGGCGGGTGGCACTGGGCTTGCGGTGCCGGCCATGAGAAATGCTCATGCGGGATGGATCCTCTCCGTACGCCTACGGGGTGAGCTGTCGGGTTCGGGCACAAGAGGTTGCCCGGCCGCCGGTGGTTGCGCGGCTTCACCCCAAGGCTGAGTGGGTGACTCAGCCAGTCGTCTTGAGGGACGTGGGTCCCCCGTCCCTGCCCCTGATGGTTCGTCGGGGCACCGGTGCTCCCGCGGGGCAGGGCTTGGCGTGGCGGGCCGGTGTTGGCCGGTGTACTCCGGCCGCGTCTGACCGTACGGGTCGTTCTCAGCGTCGTCACATCACCCAGCGTTAGCCTGGGGATAGCTGGAGCCGTCGCAGCACTGCGTCGAAGCCCGGTTTCCGCGCTGGTCACGCCCACAATCGGGGCTGCCAAGGCCGGGCGGCAGCCCTTCCATGATGTGATGCAGATCACACCACCGATCGGGACTCGACTAGCCGCCAGCAAACGGCGGCAATACATCGATGGTCGAGGCCGCACCCAGCTGTTCGGTTGCTTCGCGTACCGCGACCTCGTTGTGCAGGTAGGAGCACCGCAGCAGGACCCTGGCGAGCTCAGCCCGCCCGGTGCCGATCGTGGCCACCAGGTCGGCCACGGTGGCTCCGCGGGGCAGCTGGACGGACTCCTCGGTCGTCCCCGCGGCCGCCCGCGCAGCAGCGAAGTAGCGGACGAGCACGCTCAGCTCACCCGGTTCGGTCATCCGCCGATGGCACTCATTGGCCGGGTCGGTTGCAGGAAGCTGGGGTCGTTGATGCCGTGACCAGGAAGCTTCGCCCACATCGCGTCCTGCCAGCGGGCGGCGATGGCGTCGTCGTCGGCGCCGGTGCGCAGCAGCCCGCGCAGGTCGGTCTCACCGGCCGCGAACAAGCAGTTGCGGATCTGGCCGTCGGCGGTGAGCCGGGTGCGGTCGCAGTCCCCGCAGAACGGCCGAGTCACCGAGGCGATAACTCCCACCGTGGCCGGCCCACCGTCGACGAGCCACCGTTCGGCGGGGGCCGCACCCCGGGCAGTGGGCTCGGGTGTCAGGGCGAAGCGGGTGCGCAGGGACGCCAGGATCTCCTCGGCGGTGACCATCTCGGCCCGGTTCCACTGGTGCTGGGCGTCCAGCGGCATCTGCTCGATGATCCGCAGCTCGTAGCCGTGCCGTAGGCAGAACTCCAGCAACGCCGGGGCCTCGTCGTCGTTGATGCCGCGCTGCAACACGGCGTTCACCTTCACCGGTGTGAGTCCGGCGGCGGCCGCCGCTGACATTCCCGCCAGCACGTCGGGCAGCCGGTCGCGCCGGGTGATCGCGGCAAATCGGTCCCGGTCCACGGTGTCGAGGGAGACGTTGACCCGGTCCAGGCCGGCGGCGCGCAACGCCGCCGCCTTGCGCACCAGACCCAGGCCGTTGGTGGTCAGGGAGAGTTCGGGGCGCGGGGTCAGCGCGGCTGCGTCGGCCAGGATGTCGGTGAGGTCGCGGCGCAGCAGCGGCTCGCCACCGGTGAACCGAACCTCGGTGACCCCCAGGGTTCGCACGGCAATGGCGACGAGGCGGCCAATCTCGGCGCGGCTGAGCAGCTCGGAATCGGCCATCCAGTCCAGGCCCTCGGCCGGCATGCAGTACGTGCAACGCAGGTTGCACTTGTCGGTGAGCGAAATCCGTAGATCGGTGGCGACCCGGCCGTGGGAGTCGAGGAGACCAGCCGACTCCGGGCGGGCCGGGTCGTGGCCGGGACCCCCGGTCGACGTCAGACCGGGCAGGCCCAGCGAGACAGTACTCATCGGGTGAGCCTAGCCCGCACCCTGCGTACTCGGTGGGCGAGCGTCTCAGCTGCTGTGCCGGGCCAGCTCGTGTCGGGCAACGGTGCGCAGGTGCACCTCGTCCGGTCCGTCGGCAAGGCGCAGGGTGCGTGCGGAGGCGTAGAAGTAGGCCAGCGGGGTGTCGTCGCTGACCCCGGCCCCGCCGTGGATCTGGATGGCTCGGTCGATGATGGTGCACGTCATCCGGGGCACGACCACCTTGATGGCGGCGATCTCGGTGGCCGCGCCCCGGGAGCCGTGCGAGTCGATCAGCCACGCGGTCTTCAGTACCAGCAGTCGGGCCTGTTCGACCTCGATCCGGCTGGTGGCGATCGCCTCGCGGACCACCCCTTGCTCGGCCAGCGGCTTGCCGAAGGCCACCCGGGAGTTAGCCCGGCGCACCATCAGGTCGATGGCGCGTTCGGCCATGCCGATCAGGCGCATGCAGTGGTGGATTCGGCCGGGGCCTAGGCGGGCCTGGGCGATGGCGAATCCACCACCCTCCTCACCGAGCAGGTTGGCGGCGGGGACCCGGACGTCGGTGAACACCAACTCGGAGTGGCCGTGTTGGTCCTGGTAGCCGAAGACCGGCAGGTGCCGGACGATCTGCAGCCCAGGGGTATCCCGCGGCACCAGCACCATGGACTGCTGAGTGTGACGGGGGGCGTCCGGGTCGGTCTTACCCATCACGATGAACACCGCGCACCGCGGGTCGGCCGAGCCGGAGATCCACCACTTGCGCCCGTTGATGACGTAGTCGTCGCCGTCGCGACGGATCGAGGTCTCGATGTTGGTGGCGTCGGAGGAGGCCACCCCCGGCTCGGTCATCGCGAAGGCCGACCGGATCTCGCCTTCCAGCAGCGGGGTCAGCCACTGCTGGCGGTGCTCGGGGGTGCCGAACAGGTGCAGGGTTTCCATGTTGCCGGTGTCCGGCGCACCGCAGTTGATCGCCTCCGGCGCAATGTTCGGCGACCATCCGGAGACCTCGGCGATCTGGGCGTAGTCGACGTTGGTCAGCCCCGACACCGAGGGCAGGAACAGGTTCCACAACCCCAGCCCGCGCGCGGTGTCCTTGAGCGTCTCGATGACCGGGGGCAGCTCGTGCTCGGCGTCGGTGCCTCGGCGCTGCGCCCGAAACGCCTCGTACTCGGACTCAGCAGGAAGTACCTGCCCGTCCAGGAAGGTCCGCATCGTTGCGGTGAGCTCGGCGGCGCGCGCCGAGGGGGCGAAGTCCATGCACCGACCTTGCCAGGTTGTCCGCCACTGCGAACAGCCGGGTGCGCTGTGACAGAAGAAAGCCCGTGTTTGCGGCAGGTTCTGCTTGATAGCAACGCAGATGCGGATCTATGGTGACGCTGTGCCGTCCTACCGGGTCCGTGAGGCCGCCGACCTGCTGGGTGTCAGTGACGACACCCTGCGCCGCTGGGTGGACTCCGGCGACCTGACCGCGTCGACGGATGGGGCCGGCCGCAAGGTCGTCAACGGAGCCGAGCTGGCGGAGTTCGCTCGTGGGCACGCCGTGGCTACCGCGGATCCCTCGGCCGTGGGGCGCTCGGCGCGTAACCGGTTCGTCGGGTTGGTGACCCGGGTGGTGACCGACGCGGTGATGGCGCAGGTCGAGTTGCAGTGCGGCCCGCATCGAGTGGTGTCCCTGATGAGCAGCGAGGCGGTCACTGAGCTCGGTCTCGAACCCGGTGTGGTTGCGGTGGCGGTGGTCAAGGCGACCACAGTGGTGGTGGAGACCCCGGGTGGGCGGTCGTGAGCAGGACGTGGATCGTGGCGGTGGTCGCCGCGCTGGTTACCGCCGGGTGCGGCAGTAGTGCCGGCGTCGGACAATCGAACCGCATCACCGTGTTCGCCGCGGCTTCGCTGCAGGCCACGTTCACCAGGCTCGGGACCGAGTTCGAATCCTCGCACCCGGGCACCGCTGTCACCTTCAGCTTCGCCGGTTCCGCAGACCTGGTCACCCAGATCGGCCAGGGCGCGCCCGCCGACGTTTTCGCCGCTGCCGACACCGCCACCATGACCACGGTGACCAGCGCGGGTCAGTCAGCGGGGGCACCGGCCAATTTCGCCACCAACACCCTGCAGATCGCGACCCCGCCGGGCAACCCCGCACGGATCGCCTCGTTCGCCGACCTGTCCCGACCAGGCGTCAAGGTGGTGCTGTGCGCCCCGCAGGTGCCCTGCGGGGCGGCAGCGCGGACCGTGCAACAGGGCACCGGAGTCCGGCTGACCCCAGTCAGCGAGGAGCCGTCGGTCGCCGACGTGCTGGGCAAGGTCAGCTCCGGGGAGGCAGATGCTGGTCTGGTGTACCTGACTGACGTCCGCGGTGCGGGCGACCGGGTGAGCGGGGTGACGTTCCCCGAAGCCGCGATGGCCGTCAACACCTACCCGATCGTCGCCCTGAGCGGTTCCCGGTCACCGGGCACCGCCGCGGATTTCGTTGCCTTCATTACCGGTCCTCAGGGGGCGCAGGTGCTCGCTGCGGCCGGATTCGGGCCACCCTGAACGTGGCTGGCCGCCGCCGCCCGGTGCCGGTCGGGCTGCCGCGGTGGTTGTGGGTGCCGGCCGGCCTGGGCGCTGCCCTGGTGTTGGTCCCGCTACTGGCGATGGTGCTGCGGGTGCCGTGGTCGCAGTTCCCGGCTCTGGTCACCTCCGCGTCCTCCCGCGCCGCGCTGGGCCTGAGCCTGCGAACGTCGGCGGCGAGCACGGTGTTGTGTGTGGTGTTCGGGGTGCCGATGGCGCTCGTGCTGGCCCGTACGTCGTTTCGCGGTCAGCGGCTGTTGCGGTCGCTGGTGTTGCTGCCGCTGGTGCTGCCCCCGGTCGTCGGTGGGATCGCGCTGCTGTACACCTTCGGCCGCCGCGGCTTGCTGGGTCAGCAGTTGGACGCACTCGGCATCCAGATCGCCTTCTCCACCACCGCTGTGGTGCTGGCCCAGACGTTCGTGGCGTTGCCGTTTCTGGTGGTCAGCCTGGAAGGTGCGGTCCGCACCGCGGGCCGGAGTTACGAGGCGGTGGCCGCCACCTTGGGTGCTCGTCCGTCCACTGTGCTGTGGCGGGTGACGTTGCCGCTGGTAGCCCCCGGTGTGGCTGCCGGTGCGGTGTTGGCGTTCGCCCGCGCGCTGGGAGAGTTCGGGGCGACGCTGACCTTCGCCGGGAGCCTGCAGGGGGTGACGCGCACCCTGCCGCTGGAAATCTACCTGCAGCGCGAGACCGACCCGGATGCTGCGGTGGCGCTGTCGCTGGTCCTGGTGGTGATCGCGGTGGTGGTTGTCCTGGTGGCTCGACCGCGCGAGAGCGCTCGATGAGCACCGCTCTGCGAGTCGACGTCGCGTTGCCCACCCGCGGTATCGAGGTGGCCCTGGAGGTGGCCGAGGGGGAGGTGGTCGCACTACTGGGACCCAACGGTGCCGGGAAGTCGACGGTGTTGTCGTTGGTGGCCGGGCTGTTGGCGCCGGAAACCGGCCGGATCACCCTCGGCCCAGACACCCTGGTGGACACCGCGAATGGTGCCTGGGTAGCACCGCACCGTCGCGGGGTGGCCCTGCTCGCCCAGGAAGCTTTGCTGTTCCCGCACCTGAGCGCCACCGACAACGTCGCCTTCGGTCCCCGGGCCAAGGGGTTGCCTGCAGCGGCCGCCCGGGCCGCTGCCCGACGATGGCTGGCGGCGGTGGACGCCACTGAGCTGGGCACCCGGATGCCTGGCCGCCTCTCCGGTGGCCAAGCCCAACGGGTCGCGGTGGCCCGGGCGTTGGCAGCCGAGCCCCGGCTGCTGTTGTTGGACGAGCCGATGGCGGCGCTGGACGTGGCCGCGGCCCCGGCGCTGCGCCAGCTGCTGCGTACCGTGCTGCGAGCCCAACGCCGCTCCGCTCTGCTGGTCACCCACGACGTGCTGGACGCGCTGGTGCTGGCGGATCGGGTGGTGGTGCTCGACCGTGGGCGGGTGGTGGAGCAAGGCCGGACCCGCGACGTGCTGGCCCGCCCGCGCAGCGCCTTCGCCGCCCGGGTAGCCGGGTTGAACCTGGTAGCCGGCACGGTGGACGGACACGATTTGCGCACCGACGACGGCGCCCACGTCGCTGGGTTGCTGGACGCGGCCTGCGTCGCTGGCGCCCCGGCGGTGGCGGTGTTCAGTCCCGCGGCGGTCGCCGTGCACACCCACCCGCCAGGCGGCAGCCCCCGCAACGCCGTGGAGGTGGTCATCGCGGCGGTGGAGCCGCGCGGTGAGCTGGCCCGGGTCAGCGCCACGCGGGTCAGCGCTGTGCCGGGCTCCGGCGGGGCGGGCTTGATGGCCGACGTGACCACCGCCTCGGTAGCCGAACTGGAACTGGTCCCCGGCGCCCGCGCCTGGTTCGCGGTGAAGACCACCGAGGTCGCGATCCACCCCGGGTGAGCGGCCGGTGCACCAGGACAGGGAAAGATCAGGCCCGTGAGCAACCCTGAGCACGGTCACGCCCGCTGGACCTACTTGATGGACATGGACGGGGTCCTGGTGCACGAGGACCACCTCGTACCCGGCGCCGATGAGTTCCTGGCCGAGCTGCGTGCGGCGGGCACCCCGTTCGTGGTGCTGACCAACAACTCCATCCGCACCCCACGCGACCTGCGGGCCAGGTTGCTCAGCACCGGGCTGGACGTGCCCGAGGAGTCCATCTGGACCTCGGCGCTGGCCACAGCCAGCTTCCTGCACGATCAGCGCCCGGGCGGGACGGCGTATGTGGTGGGGGAATCGGGGCTGACCACCGCCCTGCACGACGTCGGTTACGTGCTGACCGACCGGGACCCGGACTATGTGGTGCTGGGGGAGACCCGGACGTATTCGTTCACCTCGATCACCACCGCGATCCGGCTGATAGAGCGGGGTGCCCGGTTCATCGCCACCAACCCCGACACCACCGGACCCTCCCGGGAGGGGTCGCTGCCCGCCACCGGTGCGGTGGCCGCGCTGATCAACGCCGCCACCGGTCAGCAGCCCTACTACGTGGGCAAGCCCAACGCGCTGATGATGCGCAGTGCGCTGCGCAAGATCGGGGCACATTCGGAATCCACCCTGATGATCGGCGACCGGATGGACACCGACGTGCTCAGCGGGCTCGAGGCGGGGCTGCAGACCATCCTGGTGCTCACCGGCATCTCCACCGCCGAATCAGTGGAGCGCTTCCCGTACCGGCCGAGTCTGGTGCTGGACTCGGTGGCGGCCCTGGTCGGGCGGACCGCGACCCCGTTCGGCTGAGCACTCGGCCCGTCAGCGCCCACCGGCCAGTCGCCTGCTGCGCTGCTCGGTGCCCGGACCGCCGTAGGGGTAGTCCGCCGCACCCGGATCGCTGGCGGCGTCCAGGGCTGCCGTCTCCTCGCCCGACAGATGCAGCCCGGCGGCACCCAGGTTGTCGGCGAGCTGCTCGGTGGTGCGCGCCCCCAGGATCACCGACGTCACGGCGGGCCGGTCGGCGAGCCACGCCAGGGCCACCTGCGCCATGCTCACCCCGCGGCTGCTGGCCACCGCGCGCACCGCGTCCACCACGTCCCAGGTGCGCTGACGGCTGCTGCGGCCGTCGTAGGCCTCCACCCCGCGGTCGGGGTTCTCCCCCAGGCGGGTGGCACCGCTCGGCCGTTCATCGCGGGTGTACTTGCCGGTCAGCCAGCCGCCGCCGAGCGGGGACCAGGGCAGCAGACCGAGACCATTGGCCTGGGCGGCGGGCACGATCTCCCACTCGATCTCCCGTACCAGCAGGTTGTACTGCGGCTGCAGGGTGACCGGCACCGACAGGTGGTGGTGCTCGGCGAGATCCACCGCGCGCTGCAGCTGCCAGCCGGTGAAGTTGGACAACCCGACGTAGTGCACCTTTCCGGCCCGCACCGCGTCGTCGAGAAAGCCCATGGTCTCCGCCAGCGGGGTCCACGGGTCAAAGGCGTGTACCTGGTAAAGATCCACCCGGTCCACCCCGAGCCGGCGCAGCGAAGCATCCAGCGCGGTACTGAGGTGGCGGCGGGACAACCCAGCGTCGTTGGGTCCCTCACCCATCGGGAAACGGCCCTTGGTGGCCAGCACCACCTGCTCGCGCACCGCGGTGGGCTGCTTGGCCAGCCAGGAACCGATGATCTGCTCGGACACCCCCGCGCTGTACACGTCGGCGGTGTCCACCAGGGTTCCCCCGGCGTCGAGGAAGGCATCCAGCTGAGCGTGCGAGCCGGCTTCGTCGGTCTCGTTGCCGAACGTCATGGTGCCCAGCGCGAGCGCAGACACCGCGCATCCGCTGCGGCCGAGCGTGCGGTGCTCCACGCGGTGAACTCCTCAGGATCGGGGTCAGGACGACTGTCCCACGGACCCTATCGCCCGAGCTCCCCGTCCGCGGCTGCGAGCGGGACGGCCCTCAGCCCTGCCTCGGCGCACGAGCTCACCCAGCTCGACGCATCGGGTCGTCGGCGGCAGCAGGCTGTGGCTGCGACACATCAGGCGGAAGACGGGGATTCTGCAGCAGTCATTGGTGCACTCCAGCTCGGTTCGGCCCCCTCATCGTGGGCGGGCCGCTCGCCGGGGCGGGCGTCTTATCCTGCGACGCCGGGTCCCAGCAGCGGGTCACCGGCGATCGGCCGGGCGGTGGGCGTCGCCGCGGGCCACCACCGGGCTCGCGATGCCGTAGTCGTGGATCTTGCGGTAGATGGTGGCGCGCGACAGGCCCACCGCGCGGGCGGCCTCCGGTTTGTTACCACCGGAATCTGACAGCGCGGCAATGATCGCGTCGCGTTCCATCGACTCCAGGGCTGAGAGCCGACGCCGGCTGTGGGAATGCAAATCGGCGGGTAGGTCGGTGGACTGGATCGACCCCGAACGGCGCAGCGTCGCCACCCGGCGCAGCACCGCCAACAACTCGGCGACGTTGCCCGGCCAGCCGTGCCGCACGAGTAGCTGCATCGCCTCGGCCGAGCAGGTCAGCCGCCCGCCGTGACCGAGCCGGTTGATCAGGAACGGGACCAGGACCTGGACGTCCTCGGCGTGGTGGCGCAAGGGGGGGACGACCACGGTGCGTGGGAACGACCGCAGCAACGCAGCCGTGGCGGAGCCGGCACCGTCCGCACTGGTCGTCATCGCCACCACGGTGTCGGCGCGGCCGGCAACACCCTGCACAGCTGCCGTCACCGCCCGCAGGGTCACCCCGTCCAGCAACTCCGGCCGACGCAAGACAATCAGGCCCGTCTCGCCAGCGCACACCCGCAGCGTCTCGGTCATCCAGCCGGGGTCGCTGGCGCAGGAGGCATCCACCACGGTGAACCGCCGGGTGGGGGCGGTGCGTTGGTGCACGGCACGCAGCAGCGCGAGTTTGCCGACCCCCGCCTCACCCTGCAGGACCGCCAAGGCGCCGTCCCCGCTGGCCGCGAGGACCTCGCTGATCGCGCGTCGCCACAGCGCCCCGGAGCCGACCAGCCCTGGCAGCGGCATCGCGGACGTGACAACGGTGGCATCCACACCAGCAGGCCGCTCGACCACCTGACCCTCGATCACCCCGCCGGCCAGCATGTCATCAGCTCGGACCAATCGGTGGTGGGTGCGCAGCACGGTGCCACTGGGCAAGGTCACCACCACCGCGCCGGGACGGTCGGTGAGCACCTCTGCCCCGTGCCGGATCATCGCGGCCTGGTCATCAGGCCCGAGCGTGGTCTGAGTCAGCTCGTTCATCATCACAATGTCGCTGTTCATCGCGATCACCATGGCGCTGGTGCGGTTGCAGGCGCGCAGGTAGGCGTGCAGCAAATCGAGCTCGCGTCGGCCGGCCTCGGCGAGCAGCGCGGTCGTGACCTGACTGGCCGTCGACTTCGCCAGCGTGAGCAGCAAGGCTCCGGCGTCGCGACGCCAGCAGGTCAGGTCCACCGCGCCGATCGTGCGGCCCGAGACCGGGTGGCGGATGGGCACGGCGGCACAAGCCAGGTCCTCCAAGTCCTCGGCGAAATGCTCGTGCCCGAACACGTGCATCGGGCGCCCGACTTCCAACGCGGTCCCGATGCCATTGGTTCCGGTAGCGGACTCGGCGTAGGTGAACCCCGGTGCCAGGCGGACCCGGTCGAGGTGGCGCGCCAATTCTGCGTCCGCAGTCAGCCGGTTCAGCACGAGCCCGGAGGCGTCGGTCAGCACGATGCTCAACGGTTGCCCGTCCAACTGCTCGGACAGGTGCCGCAGCACCGGCTCCGCTCCCCGGGTCAACGGGGTGTCGAGGTTGGGGTCGCGCTGGTACTGCATCTGCAGACCTTGCGCGGCCACGCTGTACTGGCGCGAACGCGTCCAGGACGCCAGGATCGCCGCCCGGACCGAGGCGTGAGCGGGCTGCTCGTCAGTGAGAAAGCGCACCCGTGCCTGGGCAATGCTCTGTTCGTCGGCATCGGTGCCGACACCTCGCCCGAGGGGCATGGGACCTCAACTCCACCGTGGCGCCGCCCGAGGTTGCGAGCGCGCCTCTCCACGGTAACCCGCTGCGGGGACCGGCTCGTCTCAGATTGAGACTCGCCGAGCCGGGGTCGCTCGCTCAAGGTAAGCCGCACCCCGGGTCGTGACACCGACGTCACCTGCCGGTGCGGTCACCGGGGATGGGAGGCCAGCATGCCTGAGACGGACGTACCCGCGCATGGCTCGAGCGAAACGTACAACCCGTGGAGCATCGTGCACCTGGTTTTCGACCACCTGGTCTCCGAGGGCCTGCACCCCGTGCTCGGTGAACCCGGCGATCCGCATCCGGCAGCGGCGGAACTGCTGAAGATGCTCGGGATCGAGCCAGCCGCCGAAGGAAACCGCCAGGTCACCCAGGACATCCGGGAGCACCTGCAGACGCTGCGGACCACGGTGTTGGGCCAGCGATGAGCGGTTGGTGTGACCGGCGTCTCAGGGTGAGACCCCAACCCGGTCCCGGGGCGGCTTTGCTGGTCTTACGTCAGTTCACCCGAGGAGGGACCACATGACGCGTCAGAGCGTGGCAAAAGCCCACCAGAAGATCCAAGAGCTGGCCTGGGAGCCGCTCTACCACGAGCCGGTGACGCAGTACGGCACCGACTACACGTTCAGCAAGGCCAAGAAGAAGGACCCGCTCAAGCAGGTCCTACGGTCCTACTTCCCCATGCAGGAGGAGAAGGACCACCGCGTCTACGGCGCCGCCGACGGCGCGATCCGCGGAAACATGTTCCGCCAGGTCCAGCCCCGATGGCTGGAGTGGCAGAAGCTGTTCCTCTCGATCATCCCGCTGCCGGAAATCTCGGCTGCGCGGGCGATGCCGCTGCTGTTCCACAACGTGCCCAACCCGGAGCTGCACAACGGGCAGGCGATCCAGATGATCGACGAGGTGCGGCACTCGACGATCCAGCAGAACCTCAAGCGCCTGTACATGAACAACTACATCGACCCGGCTGGTTTCAACTCCAGCCTGCGCAACTTCCAGAACGACTACTGCGGCACGATCGGGCGTCAGTTTGCCGAAGGCTTCATCACCGGTGACGCCATCACCGCGGCCAGCATCTACCTGACCATCGTGGCCGAGACCGCGTTCACCAACACGCTGTTCGTGGCCATGCCGGCCGAGGCCGCCGCCAACGGCGACTACCTGCTGCCCACGGTGTTCCACTCGGTGCAGTCCGACGAGTCGCGCCACATTAGCAACGGCTACGCCACCCTGCTGATGGCGCTGTCCGACGAGGGCAACCACCAGTTGCTCGAGCGCGACCTGCGCTACGCGTGGTGGAACAACCACCGGGTGGTCGACGCGGCCATCGGCACCTTCATCGAGTACGGCACGAAGGACCGCCGCAAGGACCGGGAGAGCTACGCCGAGATGTGGCGTCGGTGGATCTATGACGACTACTACCGCAGCTACTTGGTGCCGTTGGAGAAATACGGCCTGCTCATCCCGCATGACCTGATCGAGGAGTCCTGGAACCAGATCTGGAACAAGGGCTACGTGCACGAGGTAGCCCAGTTCTTCGCCACCGGGTGGCTGGCCAACTACTGGCGCATCGACCCGATGGACGACAAGGACTTCGAGTGGTTCGAGTACAAGTACCCGGGTTGGTATGACAAGTACGGCGCCTGGTGGGAGAACTACAGCCGGCTCTCGGTAGCCAACGGCCACCACCCGATCGTGGCCGAGGACGTCGACTACCAGTACCCGCACCGGTGCTGGACCTGCATGGTGCCGTGCCTGGTCCGTGAGGACATGGTGATGGCCGAGGTCGACGGGCAGACGCGCACCTACTGCCACGAGGCCTGCCGGTGGACCGATGTCGAGGCGTTCCGCCCCACTTACCAGGGCCGGGAGACCCCGAACATGGGCCAGCTGATCGGCAAGCGGGAGTGGGAGACGCTGTATCACGGCTGGAACTGGGCCGACGTGGTCACCGACATGGGTTACGTCCGCGACGACGGACACACCCTGGTGGCCCAGCCGCATCTGAACTTGGACCCCAAGAAGATGTGGAACCTCGACCACCTGCGCCGGATGGCGCCGTTGCAGAGCCCGAACGTGCTGCTCAACGAGATGAGCAAGGAGGAGCAGAAGGCATTCCACGCCAACTACATCCTCGGTGGACCGGCGGGGCGGCCAGCACCGGAGAAGGTCTGAGCGCACCACCCCGGCAGGTGGGGTCCGGATCCGATCCGGACCCCACCCACCGGTGCCCACCACGGTCCCGCGCGGCGCAGCAGAGAAGGTACGAGGCGATCATGAGCGACAAGCACCTGGTGCGCTTCGAACCGGTCGGGATTGACATCGAAGTCGCCGAGACGCAGAACATCCTGCGTGCCGCGTCCGAGCAGGGAATCATGCTCATGCACGGCTGCAAGGAAGGTCAGTGCGCGGCCTGCAAGTCCTTCGTTCTCGAAGGCGAAGACATCGAACTCGACTCGTACTCCAACTTCGCGCTGCCCGACTACGAGCGGGAGGAAGGCTTCACCCTGCTGTGCCGTGCGCACGTGTACGAGGACGTGACAATCGAGCTCCTCAACTACGACGAGGAGATGATCCGCTCCGGGCTGCCCATCAAGGAGGTCAGCACCTCGGTCGTCTCCATCGAGTCGGTCACCCACGACCTGCGCCACCTGGTGCTGGCGTTGGAGGATGCCGACGAGTTGGCCTTCTTCCCTGGCCAGTACGTCGACATCTCTTTGCCCGGCACTCAGACCACCCGGTCGTTCTCCATGGCCAACACCACCAGCCGGGACTCCGGTCAGCTCGAGTTCGTCATCAAGGTATACCCCGGCGGGGTATTCTCGGACTTTCTGGACAGCACCCTCGCTGTGGGCGATCGCCTCACCGTCACCGGCCCGTTCGGGGTGTTCACCCTGCGCGAGGGCGACGCCGACATCGTGCTCGTCGGCGGTGGGGCCGGGATGGCGCCGATCCTGTCCTTGCTGCGCTCGCTGGCCGAGCGCGACACCGGCCGGCGCGCCACCTTCTACTACGGCGCGCGGGCCCGGCGCGACCTGTGCTTCGACGCCGAACTGCGCGCACTGGCAGATTCCCTGCCCGGGTTCCGCTACGTACCAGCGCTGTCGGAGCCCGCACCAGACGATCAGTGGGACGGCGAGACGGGCTTCGTCACCGACGTGATGGCCCGCCACGAGACCGACCTCGCCAAGGCGCACGCCTACGTCTGCGGTCCGCCCCCGATGGTCGAGGCCGCGATGGTTGCGCTGGAAACCCTGGGCACGCCTGAGGCCCGCATCTACTACGACAAGTTCACCACGACCGGCAACACCGAAGGAGACCCGACGACATGACGACCACCGTCCCCCAGGCACCCACCGAGCGGAGCGTTCCCAAGCCGGAGTTCACCGACGCGGAGGCCGGCGCCAAGGTCTTCCCCGACTCCACCTCGCGCAGCTACAATTACTTCGTCACCACAGAAGCGCAAACAGACCCACTACGAGGACGTCACCGTCGAGGTCCAGCCCGATCCGCGACACTACCTGTCGCAGGGGTGGATCTACGGTTTCGCCGACGGTGAGGGTGGCTACCCGCTGGGCTGGACGAAGCTCAAGGCGTGGGGCTCGGACCGACCGATACCCGAACGCTTCCCTGGCTCGGGCGGCAAGGGCTATGACTGGCCGGCGCACGGCTGGCACGAGTTCCGCGACCCGAACGAGGAATGGGAACTCACCTTCTACCGCTACAACTCCAACGTCGTCCGCCAGATCACCGCGAACGTCGACGCCGCCAGGCAGAGCAAGGCCTTCGCCCAGTGGAACCCCAACTGGGTGCAGTTCGTGGAGAGCCACGTCGGCGCATGGATGCACGTCGAGCACGGGTTGGGGCTGTACGTCTTCGCCAACGCCAACCGGCGCGCGCCGACCAACATGCATAACAACGCCATCTCGGTCAACTCCATGCACCGCATCCGCTTCGCCCAGGACCTCGCGCTGTACAACCTGACGTTGACCGAGGAGATTGAGGGCTTCGACGGGACGGCGCACATCCAGGCGTGGAATTCCGACCCGTGCTGGCAGGGGGTCCGCAAGGTCACCGAACAGTTGACCTGCGTCGATGACTGGGCCGAGGCGGTCTTCGCCACGAACATCGTGTTCGAGCCGCTGGTGGGGGAGCTGTTCCGCAGCCACCTGGTGCAGCAGGCCGCACCGGGGAACGGTGACTTCGTCACCCCGACCGTGGTCGGAGTCGGTGAACACGACTACGCGGTGCGTGACCTGCGCTGGACTACGGCGATGCTGCAGCTGCTCACCGAGGACCGCGAGTTCGCCGAGCACAACAAGGCGCTGATGGGGCAGTGGCTGAGCACCTGGGTGCCGCGGTGCCTGTTGGCTGCCCGCGCCCTGCAGCCGCTGTGGTCGCAGACCGACGCCAAGCCCCCCCGGTTCGAGGACGGCCTCGACCGGGTCAAGAGCCGCTTCACCGGGATCCTCACCGATCTCGGTCTGGCCATCCCCGAGGAGCTGAAAGCATGACTACCGCCAGGAGCTTCACTACCGCGCCAAGCCCGTTCGACGCAGACAACACCCCCTCCGGGCGTTGTGGAGTGACGTTGATGAACAACCAGGTCGGGGCGGTGATGGCCCAGGTGATGTCGTTGCAAGACGCCGTCACGGTGACCCCGCTGCCGTCCATGATCCGCCTCGACGCGGTGGGTCGGATGGACTTCGTCTTCAACGACATCTCCGAGGCGCTCGGCGAGGAACCGGGGTCCTTCGACTCCTCCGATTTCGAAGAGAACATGTCCACCCACTACGGAAAAATGGTGCACGAGGACGACCGCACCATCATGTTCGCCAGCCTGGAAGACGCCGCCGCGTACATGGACTGGGACCTGCCCACCACCCGTTGAGCACCAACTGCTGAGGAGAATGCCGTGTACACCAAGGACGGCGAGAGTTACTTCGTAGTCGACTCCCACATGCACCACTGGGACGCGAGCCCGGCTAACTGGGTTGCCGGTGCCGAGCAGTACGCCAAGGGTTGGATCGAGTGCTTCCACGCCTATCAGAGCCTGGGACCAGCGGAGACCCACTGGTCGATCGAGCATTTCCAGAAGGCCTCCGAAGAGGACCTGATGCGCAATGTCTTCACCGACGGCTACGTGGACGTGGCGGTGTTCCAGCCGACCTACCTCAAGGAGTGGTACCGCGACGGCTTCAACACCACCGAACGCAACGCCGCGCTGGCCGAGAAGCACCCGGGCAAGTTCGTCGTCAACACCCGCTTCGACCCGCGCGACGGCGACGCCGGCATGAACGAGTTCGCCGACAACGTCAAGCGGTACGGATCCACCGGGATCAAGCTCTACACCGCGGAGTGGAACAACGGCTCCCGGGGTTACAAGCTGAGCGACCCGGAGTGCTACCGCTTCCTGACCAAGGCCCAAGAGCTGGGCATCAAGAACGTCCACGTGCACAAGGGCCCCACCATCTGGCCGTTGGACAAGGACGCCTTCGACGTCGCCGACGTGGACCACGCCGCCACCGACTTCCCGGAGCTGAACTTCATCGTCGAGCACGTGGGCCTGCCCCGGATCGAGGACTTCTGCTTCATGGCCACCCAGGAGCCCAACGTCTACGCCGGACTGTCTGTGGTGATCGGCGGCCTGATGCACGCCCGGCCGAAGTTCTTCGCCAAGGTGATGGGTGAGCTGCTGTTCTGGGTCGGCGAGGACAAGATGACCTTCGGCAGCGACTACAGCATCTGGGAACCCAAATGGCAGGTCGAGGGCTTTGTCGACTGGGACTACCCGAGCGATGAGTTCTCCGACTACCCGCGGGTGAAGACCGCCACCAAGAAGAAGATCCTGGGGCTCAACGCCGCCAAGCTGTACGGCCTCGAGGTGCCCACGGAGTTGCAACTGCCCGCCGACGCCGGCACCCCGGCAGCCCAGGACGACGCCGCCCTGGTCTCGGAGGGGGCCTCCCGTTGACCGCCACCGTCCCGGCGCGTCTGGCGGTTACTCCGGCCGCGGTGCTGGCCGCGCTCGGGACGGTGCGCGATCCCGAACTCGACGAACCCGTCACTGACCTCGGGTTCGTCGCGTCATGCACCGTGGACGCCGACGGCGTGGCGGACGTGCACCTGCGCCTGCCCACCTACTTCTGCGCGCCGAACTTCGCCTTTCTCATGGTGGCGGATGCGTATGAGGCGGTGAGCGCCGTGCCGGGGGTGTGCCGCGCCGACATCATCCTGGACGACCACTTCGCCGCCGAGACGATCAACGCCGGCGTGGCGGCCCGTTCGGGTTTCGTCGGCTCCTTCGGCGACGAAGCGGCGGCCGAACTCGACGAGCTGCGCCGCGACTTCACCCGCCGAGCGGTCCTCGCCGGAACCGACCGGGTGGTGCGGCCGTTGCTCGCCGCCGGGCGCAGCCACGCCGAGCTGGCTGAGCTCACCCTGGGGCAGGTGCCCCCGTCGGCGGACCTGGACCGGTTGTGCGCCAGGCGCGCGGAGCTAGGACTACCAGCCGGGGCCGACGACGCGGTGCTGGTGGACCCGCAGACCGGCGCCGCGGTCGAGCACGGTGCGCTACCGATGCACCTGGGGCGGGCTCGGCTGAGCCGGGTCAGCGCTGAGGCCAACACCGGGATCTGCCGCGGCATGCTCCACCAGCGTTACCCCACCACTGGACAGGGAGAGAGCACATGAAGGCCGTCCGCCTGCACGCCTACCACGATCAGCCCGTCGTCGAGGAGGTGGCCGAGCCGACGATCTCGGGGGCATTCGACGTGATCGTCCGGGTCGGGGGGGCCGGAGTGTGCCGTACCGACCTGCACATCATCGAAGGCCAGTGGGAGCAGGCCATGGGCCCGACGCTGCCCTACATCCTGGGCCACGAGAACGCCGGGTGGGTGCACGAGATCGGTTCGGCGGTCACCAACGTGGCCGTTGGGGATACCGTGATCCTGCACCCGACGCCGACGTGTGGGTTGTGCCGGGCCTGCCGGGCCGGGGCGGACATGCACTGCGAGAACAGCACCTTCCCCGGCCTCGGGTTGGACGGGGGTATGGCGGAGTACCTGCTGACCTCGGCCAGGGCCTGCGTGAAGCTCGACCCGGCCACCAAGCCGGCCGACGTTGCGGCGTTAGCGGATGCGGGTATCACCGCCTACCATGCCGTTCGCAAGGCGATCCCGCTGTTGTACCCGGGCACGACCTGCGTGCTGATCGGCGCCGGCGGCCTCGGCCACATCGGGATTCAGTGCCTGGCCGCGCTCACCGCGACCAGGATCGTGGTGGTCGACCGCAACCCGGCCGCACTCGAACTCGCCGGCAAGCTCGGGGCGCACCACACCGTCGTCGCCGACGGTGGGCAGGTAGCCGCGGTAGCCGACCTCACTGGCGGGGCGGGGGCGGAGGTGGTGCTGGACTTCGTGGCCGAGCAGGGCGCGGAGAATGACGGTTTCGCGATGACCCGCCCTGGCGGTTCCTACTACGTCATCGGTTACGGCGGCACGCTCACCGTCCCGACGCTGGACGTCATCTCCACCGAACGCAACATCGTCGGCAACATCGTCGGTACCTACAACGAACTCGCCGAGCTGATGGTGCTCGCGGAGTCCGGCCGGGTCACGCTGCACACCAGCGCCTACCCGCTGGACGCCGCGCGCGACGCCTTCGCCGATCTCGACGCGGGCAATGTGCGCGGCCGCGCCATCCTCGTCCCCTGACCCCACCCCCACCACGAGAACACTGGAGTTCCGATGGCCAAAGAGCTGAGATTCTCCGAGGACGCCCGCGCCCTACTGTTGGCGGGTGTCGACCAACTGGCCGAGGCGGTGAAATCCACCCTGGGCCCGAAGGGCCGCAACGTGATCATCGAGAAGATCACCGGCTCACCGGTGGTCACCAACGACGGGGTCACCATCGCCAGGGAGATCCACCTGCCCGACCAGTTCGAGAACATGGGTGCGCAGCTGGTCAAGGAAGCAGCGATCAAGACCAACGACATCGTCGGGGACGGGACGACGACCGCCACGGTCATCGCCCAGGCCATCATCCGCGAGGGGATGAAAGCCATCGGTTCCGGCGGCAACCCGGTTCTGGTCAAACGCGGGGTGGACATCGCGGTCGGGTGCCTGGTGGAGCACCTGCGCGGGGTAGCCCGCCCCGTGGCCACCGAACGCGACTACGCCCGGGTGGCATCGATCTCGGCCAACGACGACGACATGGTCGGCGACGTGCTGGCCAAGGCGCTGTTCACGGTCGGCGACGACGGCATCGTCACCGTGGAGGAGTCGCCCGTACCGGGCATGAGTGTCGACTTCGTGGAGGGCTTCGAGTACGACAACGGCTACCTGTCGCCGTACATGGTCACCCACCCGGCGAGCCTGCAGGCCATTGTGGATGACCCCTACATCCTGCTGTGCAGCGAGAAGATCACCAAGGTGCAACAGGTGATGCCGATGCTGGACAAGGTGATGCGGGCACCGCGGCCGCTGATCATCATCGCCGAGAGCATTGAAGGGTCTGCGCTGAGCATGTTGGTGCAGAACCACATCAATGGCATCTTCACTTGTGTCGCCACCCGCGCACCCGGTTTCGGAGACCGACGGTTGCGCAAGCTGGAGGACATCGCCGCCGTCACCGGCGCCACCGTGCTCAGCAAGCATTCCGGTTTCACGCTGGAGACGATGACCCTGGAGCACCTGGGCCGGGCGCGCCAGGTTCGGGTCAACGCCGAGCAGACCACCATCGTGGGCGGCGCGGGGGCCGCGGAGGCCATCGAGTTCCGGTTGGCGCAGCTGCGCAGCGAGTTGGAGCGGGCAACGTTCGGCATCGACGAGGACGTGCTCTCGGAGCGAATCGGCTCGCTGTCGGGGAAGGTGGCGGTCGTGCGGGTCGGCGCGCACACCAACGCCGAACTCGCCGAGTTGCAGCACCGGGTGGAGGACGCGTTGTCGGCGACCCGGGCCGCGATGGCCGAGGGCATCGTCGCCGGGGGTGGCGCCGCCCTGCTGCACGCCGCGCGGGCCTTGGATGCGCTGGAAGTCAGCGGGGACAAGGCGATCGGGGTGGAGATCGTGCGGCGGGCACTGCCGGAGCCGGCGTGCCTGATCGCGGACAACGCGGGCTACTCAGGCCAGGAAGTCATCGCCAAGATGGCCGAGATGGGCGATGACGACGGCTTCGACGCCTTGGAGGGCGTGTTCGGCAACATGATCGACATGGGGATCATCGACCCGCTGCGAGTGTGCCGCTCCGCGTTGCAGAACGGCGCCTCCGTGGCCGGCCTGCTGCTCACCACCAACACGCTGATCGCCGAGGAGCAGACCCCGTGGGGTGGCAGTCGGGCGATGATGACGGAGTTCGGCGAACTGGACGGCGGACTGCGGCAGCCCTCCCCCGACGCCAGCACCCCGCAGTCCCTCGGCCTCGGGCCCTCGGTCGGATGAGTTCGTCGAACTCGACCGGGTCGGCGGGCTCGGTCGAGCCGACGCAGGCCGCCGACCCAGCGCAGTCCGCCGACGCAGCGCAGGCCGCGGAGCCCGCCGAAATCAGGCGGGTCGACACGCCGGCGGCGCGGGCGTTGGCCGACCTGGCCGGCGCGTTCGAGGACATGCAGGTGGTCCTGGCCTGTTGTGAGCGGTTGCTGGCTCAGTTGCAGGCGGGTCAGGTGGACACGGTGGCGGCGGAGTCACTGTGGACGACCGCACTGCTGTCCTACGCGCGCTGCTTCGCCCCCGGCACCCGCAGCACCGGACTGACCGAGGCCGACCTGGCCAAAACTGGGATGGCCGGTGAGCTGGACGGGTGGCACCATGCGCTGATGCGCATGCGCGAGCATTTCGCCACACCTGCGGCCAACCCGCGCGAGACGTTCTCCGTCGGGGCAGCGCTGGACGCCCAGGGTGCGGCGGTCGGGGTAGCGGTCACCTCCGCCCGCCGCCCGGTCGTCGACGACCTCACCGTCCGGCAAACCGGTGCGCTGGCGGTGGCGCTCGCTCGACTGTTGGACGGCCGGATCGCCGAGCAGCAAAAGGTGGTGCGCACCGCGTTGGAGACGTTGAGCAGCAAGCAACTCGCGCAGCTGCCCTTGCTGGAGGTGGCCGCCCGGGAAGGTACTGGCGCGGCCGGGACGGACTGAGCAAGATGGGGGCGGTGGCGGCGCCCGCACCGACGACGGTGGCGGCGCTGCGCCAACGCGGGCGCCTGCGCGGTGGCCTGCCGTTGCTGGGCCCAGCTTTCGTCGCGGCAATCGCCTACGTCGACCCCGGCAACTTCGCGACCAACTTCGCTGGCGGTACCCGCTTCGGCTACCTGCTGATCTGGGTGATCGTGGCCGCCAACCTGATGGCGATGCTGGTGCAGAGCCTGGCCGCCAAGCTCGGCCTGGCCACCGGACGCAACCTCGCCGAGCTGTGCCGGGAGCATTACTCGCGCCCGGTGGCCAGGGGGCTCTGGGTGCAGGGCGAGCTGGTCGCCATGGCCACCGACTTGGCTGAGGTCATCGGTGGCGCGATCGCGCTGAACCTGCTGTTCGGACTGCCGTTGCTGGCGGGTGGGTCGATCACCGCTGCGGTGGCCTTCGGGTTGCTGGGGTTGCAACGCCTGGGCTACCGGCGTTTCGAGGTGGTTATCGCCGGCCTGCTGGGAGTGATCCTGCTCGGTTTCCTGGCGCAGTTGGTCCGGGTTCAGGTGGACTTCGGTTCCGCTGCCGCAGGCCTGGTTCCCCGCTTCGCCGGTACCGACAGCCTCCTGCTCGCGACCGGGATCCTCGGGGCGACAGTGATGCCGCACGCCATCTACCTGCACTCGGCGCTGACCCAGCAGCGGGTCCCGGCGGTGGGCCGCCTCGAGCGCCGCCACGTGATGCGGCACCACAACATCGACGTGACGGTCGCGATGGGACTGGCCGGTGTGGTGAACCTGTCCATGCTGGTCATAGCTGCCGCCTTGTTCGCTGGCCAGCGCGCGGAGATCGGGGACAGCTTGGCCGCGGTCCACACCGGACTAGGCCAGTCGTTGGGTCCCGGTGCGGCGCTGGCGTTCGCTGTCGCGCTGCTCGCGTCCGGGTTCGCCTCCGCCGGGGTGGGGACGTTGGCCGGACAAATCGTCATGCAGGGCTTCATCCGCCGCTCGATCCCGGTGGTCGTGCGGCGGGCGGTGACCTTGTTTCCCGCGATCGTGGTGCTCGGGCTGGGGGTGGATCCCACCTACGCGCTGGTGCTGTCGCAGGTGGTGCTGTCCTTCGGGTTGCCCTTCGCGTTGGTGCCGTTGGTGCGGTTGACCGCCCACCAGGCTCTGATGGGGGACCTGGTGAACCACCGGGTGACGACGGTGCTCGCCTCCGGAGTGGTGGCGGTGATCGTCGCCCTCAACGGCGTGTTGCTGGTGCAGACCTTGAGCTGAGGTGGCGGTCCGGGCGGCCGACAGCCGTACAGGTCCTCCAACTCGCGGTCCTGCTCTGACCAGCGGAGTACCTGGTGCCGGGCGGCGGCTTTGAGCAGCTGGTCGGGCTCACCCCGCAGCAAGCAGGTCAGCGTCGCACCGTCGAGGACGGCGTCCTGCGCCCCAGCCAAACGGCAAACACGGACAGGTCCACCGGCCCGGCGAAGCGCAGCTGCACCTGCTGCCGGCATAGTGGCGCAGGGTGTGCACGTCGTCGGTTAGCACGGTGCGCACACCAGCGATCACTACGGAAGCCGTCGGGTTTAGATCCGACGCACGTCGATCAATTGCTCGAGGCCCACCAAGTCGTCGGCATTGCGCGTACCCAGGGGCATGCTGTGCGCGAGGGCGACGGCGGCGATCAGCAGGTCGAACTGGCGGCGTCGCGGCTGGCGACCGGCACGGCGCACCGCGGCGGCTATTGAACCGAACGCACGGGCGACGGTGGCGTCAATCGGCACCGGGTCGTAGGTGGACTCCACCTCGTGTAGGCGGTGCTGACGACGAGCCTGTTCGGCCGGATCGTCGGTGAGCAATGGTCCGGCAGCGAGCTCGGCCAGGGTCACCACGCTAATCGACGACGCCTCGGGCAGGGCGGCCAGAACCACGGGATCGTCCAGGTCGAGGATTACCGAGGTGTCGAGCAGCCACGTTCCAGCGTCGAGCTCGGTGCTCACCCCCGTATCCACGGGTCAGCGATGTCGTCGAGGTCGCGCCGAAACCGTTGTGGATCAACCGGTTCGAGGCGACGACTGAGTGCGAGGAGGCGTTCTCGTCCCACTACCCGTTCGCGTCCATGCGGTAATGGGCGGAGCTCGGCCACCGGCACTCCGTTGCGCGTCACGATGAACGTCTCCCCGGCCTCGACCCGCCGCATCACGTCGGCATTGTCGTTGCGCAGCTGACGTTGCGCGATGATCGGCATACGGCAAGTGTAGCGCAGGACGCTACGCGGCGATCGATGATCGACGGAGGTGGTGTTGTCACGCTGGACTAGGCAGGATGTGAACCAGGGCACACCCGGCGCCCCCGTTGTCCTCCGGAGGTTTGCGTAGTGGTTGAGCTCGCCTATGACCGGGGGCCTACCGAGCCGCCGATGTTGACCACCACGATCGGGGCGAACCTGGCGGCCACGGTGGCCCGCTATGGTGCCCGGGACGCGCTGATCGACGTACCCAGCGGGCGGCGGTGGTCCTACGAGGAGTTGCAGCAGTCCGTGCGCCGGTTGGCGGCCGGATTGCTGCGCGCTGGCCTGCGCGCCGGTGACCGGGTTGGCATCTGGGCGCCGAACTGTCCGGAATGGACACTGACCCAGTACGCCACCGCGGAGATCGGGGTGGTGCTGGTGACGGTGAACCCCGCCTACCGGGTACACGAACTGGAGTACGTGCTCAACCAGGCGGGCATCCGGATGCTGGTGGCGGCCAGTTCATTCAAGACCTCCGACTACGAGGCGATGATCGCCGAGGTTGCCCCCCGCTGCCCGGACCTGGTCGACGTGGTCATCATCGGTGCGGCGCGCTGGCACGAACTGGCCGACGGCCCGGCCGACGACGCGGCCGTCGCGGTGGCCGCGGCCGGGCTCACCGCCGGGGACCCGATCAACCTGCAGTACACCTCGGGCACCACCGGGTTCCCCAAGGGCGCCACCCTCAGCCACACCAACATCCTCAACAACGGCTACCTCGTCGGGGAGCTGTGTGGGTACACCGAAGCCGACCGGGTGTGCATCCCGGTGCCGTTCTATCACTGCTTCGGGATGGTGATGGGCAACCTGGCCTGCACCTCGCACGGGGCCGCCATGGTGATCCCCGCCCCCGGTTTCGACGCGGCGGCCACCTTGCACGCCGTGACCGCGGAGTCCTGCACCAGCCTGTACGGGGTGCCCACCATGTTCATCGCCGAGTTGGCGCTGCCCGACTTCACCGACTACGACCTGTCCTCGCTGCGGACCGGGATCATGGCCGGCTCACCCTGCCCGGCGGAGGTGATGCGCAAGGTGCTGGACCGAATGCACATGCCGGAGGTGAGCATCTGCTACGGGATGACCGAGACGTCACCGGTCAGCACCCAGACCCGGGTGGATGACTCCCTGGAACGCCGGGTGAGCACGGTCGGCCGGGTCGGGCCGCACCTAGAGGTCAAGATCGTCGACCCGGTCACCGGCGACACCATGACGCGCGGGGAGGTCGGGGAGCTATGCACCAGGGGATACAGCGTGATGCTCGGCTACTGGGAGGAGCCGGCCAAGACCGCTGAGGCCATCGACCCCGAGGGCTGGATGCACACCGGGGACCTGGCGGTGATGGACGCCGATGGCTACCTCGCGGTCACCGGACGGATCAAGGATCTGGTGATCCGCGGTGGAGAGAACGTGTACCCGCGGGAGGTGGAGGAATTCCTCTACACCCACCCCGACATCCTGGACGCCCAGGTCATCGGGGTGCCCGATGCCAAGTACGGCGAGGAGCTGATGGCCTGGGTGCGGCTGCACCCGGGGTCCCCCGAGTTGACCACGCAGGCGCTACGCGACTTCTGTGCGGGAAAGCTCGCGCATTACAAGGTACCCCGCTACGTGCACGTGGTGGAGGAGTTCCCGATGACGGTCACCGGCAAGGTGCGCAAGGTCGAGATGCGCGAGGTGTCCAGCCAGCTGCTCGGGTTGGGCTGAGCCCGGAGCTGCGCGGGGATTGCGGCTAGCGGGGACGGCGGTAGTCGCGGGCCAGGGCGACCCCGGCAATCACCATGGCGGCGGGCAGCAGCATGCTGAGCGCGTACAGCACGAACGGCGGGCGTGCGGAGCTGACAGCGGCCGTTACGTACACCGCCACGATCGCGATGAAGCCGGTCAACGCAAGCAGGAGGGCTGCGGTGAACAACGGTCGACGCCGGGGCGGCGCGGGCAGGTCGGGCACACCAGCAGCGTAATAGGCACCGGGAAGGGCAGCGGAACCCGCCGGAAATCACCTGTCACGCAGGAGCGCCCGAGGCGTCATACCCGGCGATCTCGTCGGGTGTCCGCGGATCACGACCTGAGCTGCGGCGTAGTCGGCGGCAAGGTCGGTCAGCTTGGCGTGGAGCGTGGGTTGTTGGGCGTCGCGGACCCGCTCGAGCCGCTCCCGGAGCGCGACTGTGACCGCCTGGGTGAGGGACTCGTTCGTCGCAGCGGCGAGCGCGCGGGCCAGCGCGTCCGCCTCGTCCGTCTTGATGCTCAAGGCCATGGGCCAGTTCTGGACCCTCCAGGCGAAGTTCAGAAGGGCGCCCGTAAGCACGGCTGCGGGTAGCAGCGGCCGATGACCGCTCCCGGCATGAGGGCTGCAGCTGGAAACGGGTGTGCTGGGCGAGCGCCGGGTGACTACGCTGGGCGGTGACGCGCCCAGCCACGAGCGGGGCGCGTTCGTCGTGCCGGGGACGGTGCGTCGCAGGACGAGGCAGACGACGGAACAGGTGAGCAGCGTGCCGACCGGCAAGGTGAAGTGGTACGACGCGGAGCGGGGCTTCGGCTTCCTCTCCCAAGAGCAGGGCGAGGACGTCTACGTCCGGTCCTCGGCATTGCCCGCAGGGGTGGAGGGCCTCAAGCCGGGGCAGAAGGTGGAGTTCGGGATGGCCTCGGGCAAGCGCGGCCCGCAGGCGCTGAGCCTCACGGTACTGGCGTCGCCACCGTCGGTGCAGCAGCCCGCTCACGCCCCCCAGCGCAAGCACACCCCCGACGAGCTGCACGGCATGGTCGAAGACATGATCACCCTGCTGGAGGCCACCGTGCAGCCGGAGCTGCGCAAGGGCCGCCATCCCGACCGTAAGGCAGCCCAGCGCATCGCCGAGGTGCTGCGGGCAGTGGCCAGGGAACTCGACTCCTGAGCAGTCAGCCGTGCGGGGTGTAGTCGTTCTGCACCGACCACGCCCCGCGCGCCACCGGGTTACCCGCCGCATCGGTCGCACCAGAAGGCAACTGGATCTCCACACCCTGCAAAATCGCCGCCGGGTCGTTGAGTCGAACGGTGACGGCCAGCCGCTCACCGGGTCGGAAGTATTGGTCCCGAACCTGTTGCTGACCTTGTGCGTCGGAGAACACCGTGATCAGCCGCCACGGCGCGTTGCCGATGTCGGTGGGAACGGACAGCTGCAGGGGGTAGCCCGGTGGCACCGACAGCGTGGTCACCTGACCTGGGGGCACGCACCGGGTGAAGTCCAGCGAGCAGAACACCACCGGTCGGACTACCGCGGTGCGCCCGTCGGCATAAACGGTGATCTCGGGCGGACCCGGTGCACTGCAGCTGCTCACCCCGAACACCACGGCGGCGGCACTGGCAAGGACAGCGGCGCGGCGGTTGCGGGGAGAGTGGGGCACACCGGCGAGCGTAACGGCCGGGTGGTTAGCGAACTCTGGGAACTGCCTGGGGCGCGGCACGGCGGGGTCGCGCCCCCCCGACGCCGGGCAGCAGCGTACCGCCCCGGCTGGTCAGCGCAGTCTGGGCCAGCCCGACGGCGGCGAGCACCGACACCACGGCGAACCCCAGCCAGTAGGCGGGTGGCATCAGCACACCGAGAGCTCCGCCGAACACCCAGGTCAACTGCAGCACCGTCTCCGAACGGCCGAACCCCGACGCGCGGGATGCTTCGGGCAGGTCCCGCTGCAACGTGGCGTCCAGCGACACCTTGGCGAGCCCGCTGGCCGCGGAGGTGACCAGCGCGGCCAGGGCTGTGCTGCCGATTCCCGGTAGCACAGCCGCGACCACCACCGCTGCCAGGCTCGCGACGACGCAACCCAGCACGATGGCGTCCGGTTTGCTCAACTGGAGCCTGGCTCCGGCCGCGTTGCCGGCGAAGCTACCCAGCCCGGCGCCACCGCCGACCAGGCCCAGCATGGCCAGCTGCGCCGCGGGCGAAGCCTGGGTCTGCGCCTTGACGACGAACGCGGTGAACAGCATCAGGAAGCCGGTCACAACCCGGATGGTGCCGTTGCCCCACAGGGTGGTCAGCACCGTTCGACCAATCGGTTGCCGCGTCGAAACCCGGCTGAGCAAGGTGACCGGGGGCAGGGACTGCGGGTACAACAGTGTCGTGGGCACCTCGCCTTCGGTGACCTCCACCCAGGCCGGGATCCGGAGGCACAGCCACACCCCGACCGTCATCACCGCAGCGGTGAACAACAGCCCGCCGGCCGAACCCAGCACCACGGTCACCGCCGATGCCAGCGCACCGGAGACCCCACCCGCGATGAGACCGAACATGGTGATCCGGGAGTTCGTCTTCACCAGGCTCAGCCGGTGCGGCAGCACCCGTGGGGTCACAGCTGCCTTGAGCACGCCGAAGGACTTTTCTAGCACCAGCACGCCCAGCGCGGCGGGGTACAGCACCCAGGTGTCGAAGTTCAGCGCCAGGGTTGCTGTCAGTGCGGCCCGGACGGCGAACGAGCCGGCCAACGCCCATCTGCGGCCGTGCTGTACGCGGTCGAGAAGCGGGCCGACCACCGGGGCGATGAGAGCGAACGGGGCCACGGTGATCAGCAGGTAGAGCGAGACGTTGGTTCGGCTCTCCGCGGTCGCGGCGGCGAAGAACAGGGTGTTGGCCAGCGCCACAGCGAGCGCCGCGGCCGCGGCATAGTTGGCCATCACCGCGTAGGTCAGCCGAGTCAGCCCCGACTCGTCGGCGCCATCGGCGCTGGCCGCGCGGTGAAAGGAGTCGATGCCACTGCGGGTGAGCTGGCGACTCCGCATCGCGGCGACGCGGGTGACGGTGATCTTGCGAGGCAGTTGGGGGGCGTCCCGGGGCCGGCGGGGTGGGCGCAGTGGCGGCAGCACCGAGCGTCGCTGGCCGCGGGGCCCGCGGTGGGCGTGCTCGGGGGGGTCCACGGTTAACTATCCTGCCGCACGACGTGTCCGTCGGCGCACATCTGCCTGCATCCGATCGGGGGCCGAGGGTTAGCGGGCAACGAAGCGGACGGTGAACACGGTGGGCCACAGTTTGCCGGTGAGCAGGAACTCGTCGGTACCGGGGAGGGCCGCGATGCCGTTGAGCACGTCGGCGCTGCTGCGTTGGGCGGCGTCGAGCAGCCCGGCAGCGTCGACGACGGCAGTGACCGCGCCCGACGACGGGTCGATGCGCACTATCTCCTCGGTCTGCCAGACGTTGGCCCACACCTGCCCGTCCGGGGTGCATTCCAGCTCGTTGAGCTGGGTGAGAGCGTTGCCGTCGAGGGTGACGTCGACGCTGCCGGTGGCGGCGAAGCTCACCGGGTCGCGGAAGGTGAGCGTGGCACTGCCGTTGCTCATCACCAACCGGTCCGGCTGGGCGCACAGCCCCCAGCCTTCACCGCGGTAGCTGACGCGGCCCAGCTCGACCAGGGATTGCCGGTCGCGGGCGATCGCGATCCCGTTGCGCCAGGTGAGTTGCCACAGGCGGGGGCCGGCGACGGTGATGCCCTCCCCGAAGAAGTCCGGCGGCAGGTCCTGACGGGCCGCTACCGTGCCGTCGGCCAGCGAGCTGCGTTGAATCGTGGAGCGCCCGGTGAGCCCGGTGCCCTCGTAGAGTTGGCCGTCCACCACCTCGAGGCCCTGCGTGAACGCCGAGGTGTCATGTGGGCGGGTGTTCACGACTTGCACCACCAAGCGTTGCACTGAGGTGCCAGTAGACGGCTGTAAGGGTGGGGGGGTTGGCGCGGAGCAGGCCCCGACCAGGGCGAGCACGCCGCCCAGCACCGCCGCCCGCCCCATCCGCACCTACCCAGTGTGCACGGCAGGAATTTGATGGAACCCGCCCCAGGTGTCGGCCGTCTGAGTTAGCGTCGGGTTGGGTTGTAGTTGGGAGGAGGTTGGTGCGGTGGCGGAGCCCAGCAGGGTAGGTGCTGACGCGTCGGGGATGCTGGCCCAGCAGGCGTCGTGGTCGTCGTTGAACGCCGCGGCCGGTGCGGGCACGTTGCGGATGGAGCCGGGTGCGGCCGAGGAGTGCGCGGTGGCCTGCGAGGTGCTGGGGGATGAGCTGGCGGCCCAGGCGAAGAATCTTCGACGGGTGACGCGGCTGGAGGGCCTTGGGGAGTTGGACTCCGGTCGGGCGTTGGCCCGCAAGTTCGAGATGAAGGCGTTCGGCGAGATGGGGGTCTCGGCCATCGAGGTGCTCCAGCAGCATATGGCGGTGTTGGTGGAGATGGCGGCGACGTTCCGCGCGGCCGGTGCGGCTTACCGGGCGCAGGAGCAGGCCACCGCTGATGGGTTGGGCGGCGGGATGAGGGCGGCGGTGTTGGCGGTGCTGGCGGTGCTGGCCCTCGGGGGGTGTGTCGCGAGCAGTGTGGCGGGGTCGCCGGTGACGTCCTCGGGTCTGGCCCCGGTGGAGACGATCAACTTCGACCGTGTGCGGTGAGCGACACGGTGGTGGCGCAGCTGGGTTTGGAGCCATCGACCAAGAAGCAATACGGAGAGCAACTGAAGCAGCAAGGCGCGGAACGAGGTTGTAGCTGGAACAACGCCGTCCGTAACTTCACGGTGGGTCTCGACGTGGGCAGGTCGACCCGGGTGGTGCAGGAGTACGCCGATAACCCGCTCTTCCTGGACAAGATGCGGACCACGGTCGGGTCCCGTGACACGGTGCGGTTCGCCACGGACACCCTCGGAACGTGCTCGCTGGCGGTGCAGGTGCCCGGCGGTGTCGTGGTGTTCACGACCAGCACTCGCTCGGTCGCGGTGAACGTCGACCCGCCCGCGGCGTGCCCCGAAGTGGAGCGCCTCGCCGCCGGAATCGAACCGTTACTGCCATGAGAGGGGATTGAGATGGGCATTGTGGACGGGGTGGGCGACGTCGTCGACGGGGCGCGCGGGGCTGGTTCGGCGTTCAGCACCGTGGCGGGCACCATGATCCGCGGCGGCGGTTCGCGGGTGATGGATGGGCTCAGCGAGATCGACTCCGCTCTGACCGGGGACGAAAGCCGCATCGACCGGCGGACCCGCGAGGCGGGGTACGGCCAAGCTCAGGCAGCTGGGAACAGTGCGAGGGAGGGCATCTACGACGAGCAGGCTGGTCTGCGCGGTGATCTGGCCGCCGGTGGCACCCCGCCCTCGATCGATCCGCCGTCGGTCCCGGACTTCGAGAACTTCCAGGCGTGGGGGCACCCGGAGATGCGGGTGGTCGCCGACACGATGAGTGGCGCGGCGGTCAGCGACGCGGCGGCGACGTGGCGTACATCTGCGGCTGCCACCGAGAGCGCCTTCGACCAGTTTCGGGCCAAGGTGGCCAACTCCGTCGCCAATGGGTGGACCGGTGACGGCGCGTCGGCAGCTACCGCAACATCCAGCGTTTTCGCCCAGCGCGGCGCGAGCCTGGGGCCGGCCTTCGCCATGACTGCGTTGAAGATGGAAGAGGCTGCCAGCGGTGCAGCCCAGACCAACGCGATGGTTCCCCCGCCGGTGGCGTTCAACCCCCGGCATGCCGTGGTGACCGGGGTCGTCAAATCCATGCTCGGGATGGGCAGTCCCGCCGAGGACGTCATCCAGCAGGCCGCTGCGTCCGAGGCAGCCCGGCAGGAGGCCGCCCAGGTGATGTCGTCGGTGTACGTGCCGGTGTACCAGCAGGCGGACTCCGGGGTACCCGGATATCCGACGCCCACCGCAACCCCGGCCGCCGTGGGTACCGCGGCCGCCGGAGTCGGCGCGGTCGGCGCGTCGCGCGGCCCGACCGGGCTGGGCGCAGCGCCGGGTGGCCCGGCCGGGCTGGGCGCAGCGCCGGGTTATGTCGGGGGCGGTGCGGGTTTGGGTGGGGGTGCAGGGCAGAGCCGGGGCGCTCTTGCGACCGCGGGGTGGTCGGCGCCCCAGAGTGCTGGGTCCTCGGCCGGGTCGTCCTTCGGTGCGGTGTATCGCCCGGAGAACTCGGGGCCCAGGTTCCCGGGGGGCTCGATCGGCGGGGTGGGTGCCGCCGCGGGTACATCGGAGCTGCCAGGTACGCGGAGCGGGACGGGGCCATCAGGGGCTGCCGGGTACGGGGCTGGGCGCCCAGGGTCGCCAGGAATGCCCGGATACGGTCCCGCCCCGTCCGGCGCGGCTGGCTACTCGAATACGGCGGGCGGTGCTGGCGGTTACGGCACCGGAGCGGGTGGGTACGGCACCGGAGCAGGTGGGTACGGCACCGGAGCAGGTGGGTATGGCACCGGAGCAGGTGGGTATGGCACGGGTGCAGGTGGCGGATCCGGTGCAGGTCCGGCTCCCGCGGGCGTCAGGGGCGTCGGAGCGGGTTTGGCGGGGGCTGGCGGGGTGATTGCGGGTGCGTACGGAACCGGGGCGTGGGGTTCTCGTGGCCGTTCGACTTCCGGCCGACGGGGCGCAGGTGGTGGTGCGAACGTTGCTGGTGGTCCAGGCGCGGCAGCCCTCGGCGGGTCGCGGGGTGCCCCGATGGCCGGGGGCGCGGGCTCGCCGGGCGCCGGCCCGGGTCCGGGTGCTTTCGCGCCGCCCGGTGCCGGGGGAGCGTCCGGGGCTGGCCCCACAGGCACCGGTCCATCCGGCGGCGGGGCCCCGGGTACCGGCGCGTCCGGTGGGGGTGCCCATGGTGGCACGGCAACCACCAGCGGGACCCCGGGGGTGGTCGGCTCACCCGGGGCTGGTCGGGGAGTCGGCACCGGGATGATGGGCGCGCCGGCCCGGGGCGCCGGTGGCGGCGACGATCTCGAGCACAACACTCCCAGCTACCTCATCACCCAGGAGCACGGGTCGGAGATCGTCGGCGCGTTGCCGCTCGTGGCGCCCCCCGTCATCGGCGAGTGAACGGCGGCGGCGAGTGAACGGCGGCGGCGAGTGAACGGTGCGACCACCTGGCGGTTGGATGTACACGCCCTGGGCGTCCTTGCCGGCTATCTGCACGTCAGCAGCTATCCGTTCCCCTTCGCCGTGCGGCCCGCCGCCAGGATGCGGGCCGACCAGCAGGCCTGCGAACGGGAAGCCCACCACCGCCTGGAGGTGGCGGGCCTGGTGCGTGAGGGCCGCGTCGACGCCGACCTGGAGGCGGCCCTGCGGGCGTTGCTGCGCCCGACCATGAGCCTGGAGGCCTTCGGCTTCTTTGGTGAACGCCCGGAGTCCGTGGTGCGGATCCTGGCGGCGACAGCAGGTGGGGCCGGGATCGTCGCCTGGCAGCTACCGGGTGAGAGTGACCAGGTGGGATCGGACCTGATCTTGCAGGAGGTGGCGCCCACTGGGCTCGCTCCCGGTGTGGTTCGGGCGCTGCCGGCGGCTGCGCCGGGACGCGAGCCCGCGCTGCACGTGCCCGGGGCGCAGCTGCGAGCGCCCCGGGGATCGGTGCACACCCAGGCCACCCGATCGCGGTTGGAGACAACAACGGCACGTCTGACCGACCTGGGTGCTGGCCCGTTCGCCGGCGGCGGACAGTTCGCGGTCAACGCGACCGACCCGCGAGGTGCTACCTGGCGGGAGTGCCGGTGGCGGTGGTTCGACCGGGCGGGGGATGGTCGATACCTACTGCGCGGGGACGGTGACGTCGCTGTCAGGCCGGCCGACTCGGCCGCGCTCGTCGCCGTACTGCAGGACTGCCTCGACCGTGCCGCGCGTCGACGCTGAACCCGGCCGTCGCCACCCGATGCCGAATTGCGGCACAATCAGCGCGGTGATGACAACCGAGGACGGCCCGCAGGTCGCCGAAGCCACGCTGCGACCGGTCCTGGCGGACGCCGTGGCGCAGGCCAGGTCGGCTGCCGAGGAACTGGGTCGCACCACGGTCGGTGAGCACCTGGGGGTGCGCGCCGAACCCGACAGCGTCGGCGCCGCCGCCACCCATCGGTTCGCCGCGGCGTTGCCCGGGTACCGCGGATGGGAATGGTCGGTTGTGGTGGCCGCCGCGCCCGATGCCGAGTCCGTCACTGTCAGTGAGGTCGTGCTGCTGCCGGGTCCCGACGCACTGGTCTCACCGGTGTGGCTGCCGTGGGAGGAGCGGGTGCGCGCGGGTGACCTCGGGCCCGGCGATCTGCTGCCGCCGCCGGCCGACGACCCCCGGCTCGTGCCCGGTTACCTCGTCAGTGACGATCCGGCGGTGCAGGACGTGGCACGCGATGTCGGTCTGGGTCGGCGTCAAGTGCTCAGCCGGGAGGGCCGCCTGGACGCGGCGCAGCGGTGGTTTGACGGTCCGCGTGGCCCGCTGGCCGATGTGGCGGTGGCCGTCTCATTGCAGTGCGGAACTTGCGGGTTCTACCTGCCGCTCGCGGGTTCGCTGCGGGCCGCGTTCGGGGTGTGCGGCAACGAGTTCGCCGACGACGGCCAAGTCGTGCACGTCGAACACGGCTGCGGTGCCCACTCCGACACCGTCGTAGCGGAGATGGCGGCCACCCCGGTCTCGGCACTGGTGCACGACGACAGCCAGCTCGACGTGGTCGTGACCGGCCCCGCCTCACCGGACCCGGACCCGGACCCGGAGGCGCAGGGGGCGGCGGGTGAACCGATCGGCATCGACGAGGTGGACGAGCCCGTCCCCGCCGAGTGACCCCACCGGGACCGACTGAACCGGCCGATCCGTTCGGCACCGCGGCGCTGCGCGCCTCCACCCTGCAAACGTGGCGCTCGTCGCCGACCCGGTTACGCGAGGACACCGCAGCCGAATCCGACCTGGTCACCGGCGGATACCGGGACCGGGTGCTCACCGAGCTCGCCCAGAACGCGGCCGACGCTGCCGACCGCGCCCACGTCGCCGGTGAGCTCAACGTGCAGCTGGTCGGCCGGGAACTGCGAGTGGCCAACGTCGGTGCGCCCCTGGACGCCGACGGCGTGACCGCGTTGGCCGCGTTGCGGGCCTCGGGTAAGACCAGCGGAGTTGGCAGATTCGGAGTGGGCTTCACAGCAGTGCTTTCCGTCACCGATGCCCCGATGCTGCTCTCCCGTAACGGATCCGTGCAGTTCTCCGCTGACCGCACCCGCCACGAAGTGGGCGGTGACGTCGCTGTCCCGGTGCTGCGGCTGCTCTGGCCCGCACCTGGGCGCCCCGTCGAGCCCTACGACACCGAGGTGGTGCTCCCGCTTCGGGAGGACGTGGACGCACCGGCCCTGCTCGCACAACTCGCCGCTCAGGCCCCCCAACTTCTGCTGGAACTGGATGCCCTGCAACGGATCATCGTTGGGCCCCAGGTTGTGCAGCGGACTCAACGTGAGCTGGGCGGCGATCTGAGCGAGCTGCAGGTCGACGGACGCACGTGGTGGCAGCACCGCCGGGGCAGAGCCCGCTGGCTGGTGGAGCTCGCCGACGCAGAGGTGGTGATCGCGGCACCCGACGTGCTGCACGCCCCCACCCGGACCGACGAGCAACTGTCGCTGCCCGCGCTCCTGGTTGCCGACGTGGACCTCGCCCCCGACCGCCGCCGCCTGATGCCCGGAGCGTCCCTGGCCGGGCTGGCGCGGGGGTACCCGGAGTTGGTTGCGGCGCTCGCCCCAGCGCAGCGCACCCGGCTGGTGCCGCTGCCCGGCTTCCCCCGCAGTGCCACCGATGCGGCGCTGCGCAACCAGGTGCTCACCGCGCTGGGTGATTACCCGTGGTTGCCCAGCGCTGCCGGGGCGGACATCACCGTCCGGGCGGCGGTGGTGCTGGATCAGGAGAGCACCGCGCTGGTGGGTGTGCTGACCGACGTGGTTCCTGGGCTGTTGATAGCCGAGCTGTCCGCCGCCCAGCACGCCCCGGCGATCTCCGCGCTGCAGGTGCCGCGCTTGGGTCTGGGTCAGATCGCCGACGCTGTCGCCGGGCTCGATCGTGCACCGCAGTGGTGGCAGCGCCTGTACGCCGCGCTCGAGCCGCTGGTCCACGACCGGGCCGACGTCCAGGAACTTGCCGCGCTGGGCGTGCCCCTGGTGGATGGCCGCACCGTGCTCGGTGCACACACCGCTGTCCTGCTCGAGGGGGTGAGCGCGACCCTGCCCGGGCTGCGGGTGGTGCACCCTGGCGCTGCACATCCACTGCTACTGCGCTTGGGCGCCGTGCCCACCGGTGCGGCGCAGCTGTTGGCGGACCCGACGTTGGTACGGGCCTCAACGGAGGTGGACGACGGTGACGCACCGGCCATCGCCGAGGCACTCTTGAGCCTGGTGGCTGCCGCCGGAGCCCGGCCCGGTGAGTACCCCTGGCTGGGTGAGCTGCTGCTGACCGACGACACCGGTGAGCTGCGCGCGGCTGACGAGCTGCTGTTGCCGGGGGCTCCGCTGATCGCGCTGCTGGCCGCCGATGCGCCCTTCGGCACGGTCTCCCCGGGGCTGCTGCAACGCCACGGCGCTGGCGTGCTGCGGGCGGTCGGCGTCGGCTGGGGATTCTCGGTGCTGTCAGACCCCGACGCCACCGGCCCCGACCACGACCTCGCCGAGGAGGCCGGCTGGTGGGACGAGCAGCCCACCGCGCCGACGCACGTGCTCGCCGTTCGCGATCTGGAGCTGGTGGACCCCGGGGCGTGGCCGCAGGCGCTGGCCCTGCTGCACGCCGAACCGGACACCCTCGCAGCAATCACCGAACCCGGCGGTTACACCGGGTGGTGGTTGCGCCGGCACGCGACGATCGGCGGTCTCCCGTTGGGGCACTGGCGATCCCCCCAGGACGCCACTTTCGCCGGCCTGCTCGACGAGGTGCCGGTCAGTGCAGTGAGCGCCGGCCTGCTCGCGGCGTCGCAGGTGGATTCCCCGGCCGTGGCCGAACTCCTGCTGGAGCGGTTGGCCGATCCCGCGCGGCACCCCACGCCGGCGGTGGTGGCCCGCACCCACGCCCTGTTGGCGGCCGCGCTCACCGCCGATGTGCTGGACCTTGCGCAGCTGCGCGTGCCCGCCCGGGTGCGGGCGATCGACGGCAGCGTGGTGGACGCCGACACCGCGGTGGTGCTCGACCGGGCATGGCTGGCGGCTGTGGTGGCGCCACAGCGCCTGGTGCTCGGCCCGCTGCACTCCGACGCCGAGGCGTTGGCCGACGTGCTTGACATCGGGCTTGCGTCCGAACAAGGTGGCGGGCAGGTCGTCGGTGACGCGACGGCGCGGGCGTGGGCACAGGTCCCGGAAGTGGTGCTGCTCTGCGCGCAGCTGGGTGCGGCGGTGCCGGCCGGGCAAGTGCTGGAACACCCGGACCTGCAGGTGCGGTTCGCCGGCGCGCAGCGGTCCGTGCCGTGGTGGGTCGAGGGGACCGGTCGGGTGCACGTCGGCCCCGGCGGCTGGCCATCTGCCCTGGCGCACACGCTGACGTCGCCCGGCGGCGACCTCCTCAGGTGAGGCCCCGCTGACCGCGACCGGTCCCCCGGCGCACGCTGCGGCGTTGCAGGAAGAAGATGGCGTAGCCGATCCCGCCGAGCGCGACACCGGCGACCCCGGTGGCGAGCGCGGTACCCGTGCCCGGGTAACCGAGTAGCGCGCGTGCCCCTACCACCGCGGCGAACACCGCCCACAGCGCGGTGCCGACGACCATCACCGGTCGAGGGTCGGCCAACGACGGTGGTAGCGCTGGCACCTGGGGCGGATTCGCCCGGGTCACGGGATCGGCTCGTCATGGTGGGCCGCGGCTTGTACCTCGTCCAGTCCTTGGGAGGTGATCAGCCCGTGGCTGGCGGCATGGAACGCGGCCGCGGGGGTGTCGGCGACCAGCTCGAAGGCGACCCCGGTATCACGCACCTGGCGGGCGATCACGCCGACGTCGGCGTCGCGCTCCGGCGTGGTGACATCGCGGATGTACACCGCCAGAATCCGTCCCGGCCAGGCCAGCACCACGTCGCGGTAGATCTCCGGGTCCTGCTGACCACTATCACCAATCAGCACGAACGACAGGTCCGGGTACGTAGCGAGCAGCCCGTTGATCAGTTGGGATTTGTGCGCGCTGTGGCCGCCGCCGGTCACCGCGTCCGCGTCCAGTCCCCAGGCCCGCAGGAACAACGGGCCAACGGGGATGTCGTGCACTCGCAGGAAGTCCTCCACGAAGTCGTAGAGGTTCCACGGGCTGGAGGAGACGTAGAACAACGGGTTGTCCGCGCCGCCGGAGGGCCCCGCGCGCAGCGCCCGGTAGAACGCCGCCACCCCGTGAAACGGCGTCCGGGTCGTCGCGTTGTTGAGCAGCACCGTCGCCGCGGCCTGGAGTGGTTCGGTGACCGCGCTGCGCAACACGGTGTCGTCCAGGTCGCTGATGACCCCGAACTCGGCGTCGGCGGGCGGCACGAGCACCCGGCCGGTGGTGGTGTCGCCCGCCGGCGCCAGCAGTTCGGCACTCACGTCGTGCCAGCCCTCGCGCAGCGGTGGGACAGGGTGCAACTCGGCGCGGAAGTAGCCGTCGCCGTCGGAGATGACCTGCACTTCCGTGCCCCCAGTGGCGGTACCGGCGGACGCCAAACGCACCCGAACCCGCGCACCGGGGACGGGGGTGGCGGTGAAGCGCCGGACGGTGGCCAGCAGATTGTCCAGCGCCGTGTCGCAAGGCCGCGGTTCGTCCACCCCGCTGCGCTCGCGGACCCTGCCCTTGACATACACCACGTCCGGGGTGCCGTGGCCCAGGTAGGGCCGCGACCGCAGGGGCCGAAGCAGCCCGGTCGCCTGCTTGCTGCGCAACACCACTGACCCGTACAAGTCCTGGGCGCGTGCCGCGGTTGCCAGCAGTGCGGCGCGGAGGCCAGGTGGGATCACCCGCTGTGGTTACCCGCCGGGCGCGGTGACGTCAAGCCAGAAGAGTGGCGAGCGCAGCCCCAATGGGTGAATCTGGCTCGCCCACCGGCCGCAAGCCGGTTCGCTCACTACCGTCGACGTGTGGGTGACGGGGTGGGCGTCCTGGGGTTGTTGGCGGCGTCGGACGTCGGGCTGGTGCAGTACTACCAGCGGATGTTCGAGGCGAGCCCGGTCGCGCTCGCCCTGGCCGACGAGGCCGGGTTGTTGGTCTTGGCAAACGACGCGTACTGCACGCTGGTGGGCCGCAGCCTGGCGGAGATACTGGGGCATTCCTCTCGGGAGTTCACCCACGTCGACGACTTGGCCCAGCACGCGGCCATGCAACACCTGATGGCAGCGGCCGAGGCGGTGGGTGACACGCTGCGGGTGGAGAAGCGATACCAACGTCCTGACGGCAGCGTTCGTTGGGGCTGGGTGTCGGTGGCCAGCATCGCCGGCCCAGAGGGGCAGGGCTGGACGATGGCCGTCGTCCAGGACACCACCGAGCGCAGGGACGCCGAGGATGCCCTGCAGGATGCGGCCACGACGGATTCGCTGACTGGGCTGCTTAACCGTCGAGGCTGGCGCGATGCGCTGAATCAGCTGATTCTGATGGGAGAGCACGTAGCGCCGCTCACCCTCGCGGTGCTCGACCTCGACCACTTCAAGGTCTACAACGACACCCATGGCCACCCGGCCGGTGATCACCTGCTGCGCGGGTTCGCCCGCCGGGCCAGGAGGTCGTTGCGCGGCGCAGACGTGCTGGCGCGCTGGGGCGGTGAGGAGTTCGCGCTGGCGCTGCCCCGATGTGCCCGCAACGATGCCGAGGCCGTGCTCGCCGACCTGGCTGCGTTGGTGCCCGCGGAGCAAACCTTCTCCGCCGGGTTCACCACCCTGCGCGCCGGAGAGAGCGTCGCCGATTGCTGGGATCGAGCCGACACGTTGCTCTATCGGGCCAAGCGCCGCGGCCGCAACCGCGTCATCACTGACCCGGCCTGACCCGGGGGTGGGTGCCGGCCCGGCACGGCGAGGCCCGGCACGGCACGGCGAAAAGGTTCCGAATCGCCCCGGGGGTGGGTGCCCGGCACGGCGATAAGGTTCCGAATCGCCCGGCGGATACGATCGGCAACCGCCCACTGCCGCACGTCACGGGAGCACCATGGCCACCCGCACCGCCGCCACCAGCGTGCTCGACCGCTACTTCAAGATCACCCAGCGTGGTTCGACGGTGTCCCGTGAGGTCCGCGGTGGTTTGGTCACCTTCGTGACGATGGCCTACATCGTGGTGCTGAACCCCCTGGTCCTCGGCAGCTTCTCCGCCCAGGATGCCGCCGCCAAGACCGACGTCACCGGGGCGATCCTGCCGGTGGCCCAGGTGGCGGCCGTCACCGCATTGGTGGCCGGGGTGATGAGCGTGCTGTTCGGGATCATCGCCAACTACCCGTTCGCTATCGCCACCGGCCTGGGCATCAACACCCTGGTAGCGGTCACCATCGCCCCGCAGGTGACCTGGGCGGAGGCGATGGGACTGGTGGTCATCGACGGACTGGTGATCGTGGTGCTAGCCGTCACCGGATTCCGCACCGCCGTGTTCAATGCGGTCCCTGCCGAGCTCAAGGCGGCGATCGCCGCGGGCATTGGGCTGTTCATCGCGTTCATCGGCCTGGTCGACGCCGGTTTCGTCCGCCGGCTGCCCGACGCCGCGGCCACCACGGTGCCGGTCGGGCTGGGCATCAACGGCTCCATCGCCTCGTGGCCGACCGCAGTGTTCTGCGTGGGCCTGCTGTTGATGGGGGTACTGGTGGTGCGCCGGGTGCGCGGCGGTCTGCTGATCGGCATCGTCGCCACCACCGTGTTGGCCGCCGTGGTGCAGGCGATCACCAAGGTCGGGCCCTCGGCAGGGGTCAACCCGAAGGGCTGGAACCTCTCGGTGCCGGCGCTGCCCAGCGTCGCCGCGAGCCTGCCCGACCTGAGCCTGGTCGGCGCGGTCAGCTTCGGGGCATTCGCCCGCATCGGTGCTCTGGCGGCCACGCTGTTGGTGTTCACCCTGGTGCTGGCCAACTTCTTCGACGCCATGGGCACCATGACCGGCCTCGGTAAGGAGGCGGGACTGACCGACTCCCGCGGCAACCTGCCCAACATCGGGCGGGCACTGGTGGTGGAGGGCGCCGGTGCCGTGGTCGGTGGAGCAGCGTCGTCGTCGTCGAACACGGTCTTCATCGAATCCGCCTCCGGCATCGCCGAGGGTGCGCGGACCGGGTTGGCCAACGTCGTGACCGGGGTGTTGTTCCTCGCCGCCATGTTCCTGACCCCGTTGTATTCGGTGGTGCCGATCGAAGCGGCCGCGCCCGCTTTGGTGGTGGTGGGCGCGCTGATGGTGGCTCAGGTCAAGGACATCGACTTCGGCGACTTCGCGGTGGCGTTACCGGTCTTCCTCACCATCATCGTCATGCCGTTCACCTACTCCATCGCCAACGGGATCGGGGCCGGGTTCATCACCTGGGTGGTGCTGCACGCGGCAAGGGGCAGGGCCCGCGGGGTGCACCCGTTGCTGTGGGTCATCGCGGCCCTGTTCGTTGCCTACTTTGCCGTCGGACCCATCACGGCTGCGCTGTCCTGACCTGCCCTGACGCCGGTCGTTGCGGTTTCCACCAGATACTCTCGTGAGGTAGGCTAAACACCATGAACGACGACCGGCTGGCCAGTGACTTGCGGCTGGCGGTGCTACGGCTGAACCGTCGGCTGCGCGGGCAGCGCCTCGACGCCAGGGTGAGCCTCACCCAGGTCTCGGCATTGTCCACGTTGGACATGTATGGGCCGATGACCCCGGGCACCCTGGCCGCGCGGGAGCGGGTGCAGCCGCCGTCGATGACCCGGATTATCGCGGCCTTAGACCAGTTGGGCTTCATCCACCGGGTGCCGCACCCCACCGACGGCCGCCAGGTCATCGTGTCGCTGTCCGGCGCTGGCGAGCAGTACATCAAGGACGAGGTGCACGCCAGGGAGGCCTGGCTGGATGCCCGATTGGCCGCCCTGACCGCCGACGAACGGGACACCTTGCGCGCGGCGAGTGTGATCATCGACGGCATGGTGGGCAGCAGGGAGTGAGGATCGCCGAACCTCGGGTGGCTGCCTCGGCTGTGGCCAAACCCTCGATGTTCGCCTCGCTGCACACCCGCAACTATCGACTGTGGACGACTGGGCAGGTCGTGTCGCTGGTAGGTACCTGGATGCAGCGGGTCGCTCAGGACTGGCTGGTGCTCACCCTCACCGGTGGCGATGCCGTCGCGCTGGGGATCGTCGCGGCCCTGCAGTTCGGCCCGACCCTGGTGCTGTCCATGTGGGGCGGGGTGCTCGCCGACCGGTACGACAAGCGTCGGCTGATCCTGATCACCCAGTCCCTGATGGCCGCCTGCGCCCTGGTGCTCGGGCTGCTCGATCTGGCCGGCGTGGTGAGTTTGTGGCAGGTCTACGCGATCGCGCTGGCGATGGGATGCGTGTCAGCGGTGGACGCGCCAGTGCGCCAGTCGTTCGTGGTGGAAATGGTCGGGCCAGAGCAGCTGACGAACGCGGTGGGCTTGAACTCGATGACGTTCAATCTCGCGCGCATCGTCGGTCCGGCGGTGGCCGGGGTGCTCATCACGGTGGTGGGCACCGGGTGGGTTTTCCTGGCCAACGTCGGCAGCTTCGCTGCCGTGATCGCCGGGCTGGCGGCGATGAACCCGGCGGCGCTGCTGCGCGCTGCCCCCACCGCCCGGGCCAAAGGTCAGCTGCGGGAGGGGTTGCGCTACGTACGTGGCCGTCCCGACCTGCGGGTGGTGCTGGTGGCGGTGTTCCTGGTCGCTACCTTCGGGCTGAACTTCCCGGTCACCCTGGCCATCCTGGCCCGCAACGTGTTCGGGCAGGGCTCGGACATTTACGGCCTGCTGCTGACGATGCTCGCCGTCGGCACCCTCACCGGGGCGACCTTCGCCGCCCGACGGACGGGGCGCGCCCGGATCAGGCTGCTGCTGGGCGCGGCCGGGGCATTCGGCGCGTTCGAAATCGCTGCCGGGTTGATGCCCAGCTACGTCGTGGTCGGTTTCATGTTGATCCCGGCCGGTGTGGCCGCGTTGACGTTCACCACCGCTGCCATGGGCACCATGCAACTCGCGGTACCCGCCGAAATGCGCGGCCGGGTCATGGGCATCTACCTGCTGGCCTTCCTGGGTGGGACACCGTTGGGTGCACCGCTGCTGGGGTGGCTGGCCAACACCCTGGGCGGGCGGGCACCGATCGTCGCGGGGGGAGCAGTGTCGCTGCTGACGGCGCTGGGCTGCGCGCTGTACCTGAAGCGGGTCCGGTCAGAGCCGGCTGAGCATCCGCACACCTTGGCGCAGCGTCAGCTGGGGCAGGTACGCGCGAGTCAGGGCATTGCCGATCCGAGGTAAGGCGGCAAGCTCTGGGTAGGCCAGGTACAGCGGGCGGTAGCGGGGAGCGAACTTGGCCTTGAAAGCCAGCAACGACCGGAACCCGTACACCGGCTCGAGCGTGCGGCCCATCACGTCCAGTAGCCGCTGCACCCCGGTGAGGTCGACCGCGGGGTCGACCCGCGCGAGCGGTGCGCCGGACAGGCTGAGGAACTCCGCACCCTCGGATTGCAGATCCAGTGCCGCGGAACCGATGAGGAATTCCACCACCCCCTTGAACCCGGTATCGCGTCGGCGCATGAAATCCAACGTCCAGCCCACGGCAACCCCGCCGCGGTACACCGGTAGCCAACTGGTGATCCCATGCACGGTCCGATCGGCGTCGACCGCGACCAGGCAGCGCACCGCCGGGTCGTCGAGCTCGTCGAGGCCACCGAGGGTGAAACCCATCTCGGGCATGCCCTTGTCCGACACCCAGTCCTCGGAGATCGCCTCGATCTGATCGAGCAGGGCACGCGGCGCGGTCGGGTAGCTGATCCACTCGGCGGTGATGCCCGCCTTGGCGGCTCGGTTCACGGCGGTGCGGACGTCCTGGAACTTCTTGCCGGTGAAGGCCAGCTCACCCAGCGGCAGCACGGTTTCCTCAGCCACCTGCACCCGTTGCCAGCCCATAGCCACGGTGGCCGCAGCGACCGGCGCGGTGACGCTGTACAGGCAGGGGGTCCATCCGTTACCGGCGCAGAACGAGACGAACCCACGGACGGTGGCGGCGGTGTGCTCCGGCTGACCGACCGGGTCACCGGTAGTGATGGCCACCCCGGCGCACACCCGGTAGGCCACGTAGGAGCGAGCGTCGGGAGTGAACCAGTAGCTGTTGCCCGCCCATGAGGTGAGGTAGGACAACGAGTGGCTGCCGTGCTGGAGCAGGATCGCCCGGGCGGCGGCGGTGGACTCGTCGGTGTCCTCGTTGCGGGCGCGGGTGAAGGTACGCAGCACCACCAGGATGATCACCGACCACACCACAATGCCGGTCCACTCGAAGAGCAGGGTGCTCGCGGCGGTGGTCGGGACGAAGGTGGGTTCGATCAGACCGAGATAGCCCGCCGGAACCAGGCGTAGGGGGAAGTCCCGTACCAGCTGACCGAAGTCGGGTAGGGGGTCGAACTGGCCCAGTAGCGCACTGCCGAGGGCGACGTAGCCGAGGAACGCGGCGGCCAGGGTGGCACCCAGCGCCGCAGCGGTGCGGGTGTAGGTACCCCGTGGCGCCGACACGGTGAACGCGCGCCGGGTCGCCAGCAGCACGCCGAGCACGAGCAGCGGCTGCACCAGCGGGCTGAGCAATCCCAGCGTGCCCCGCACCCCGCCGAGCGTCAGCGCTGCCACGTCCGCCGTTGGGGTGCGCAGGGCGAGCACGGCGAGCACGGCGCCCAGTGCGGTCAGCACCACATGCACCGCCACTGCCGCCCACCAGGCGAACGCCCGGCCTCGGCGCAAGCCGACGGTGAGCACCAGCACCAGGACGGCGGGCAGCACCGAGAGCACAGTGGGCCCCACCCCCACCAGGCGCAGCTGGCGCTGCAGGTCCAGGCAGGCCTCGGTGCGCGCGGGGTTCGCGCACACCGAGTCCAGGGTGGACGGGTCGAGGCTGGGTGAGGTGAACAGGTACTGCAGCACCGACAGCGGACCGATCGCGCTGGGGGAGAATGCTGCAAGTACCGGGCCGAGGGCGCTGGCGGCGAGCAGCACACTGACCAGGATGCGCACCTCGTGGCGGCTGGAACGGGCCGGGGCGTGCAGCGGGGAGCGGCGCAGCAGCACTGCTCCGACAGCCAGCCCGGTCAACGCGGTGCTCAGCCGCAGAACGTCCTGCAGCAGCCCCCCGTAGAGGACCAGGGTGAGCAACACCACCAGCAGGCCGAGGCGCACCCGCCGCCGCCACAGCGCGCTGGCCCGGGCGCTGTAGGCCAGCGCAAGCCCAACGAGCATGGTGCTGGGCCCCACCGCGGTATCGGTGGCCAGCTCTGCCCGCCAGGTTCCACCGCTCCAGCTCAGCAGTTCCACCACCCCGAGCCCGGCCGCTACCCCCAGGACTTGCACCCCCACGGCCGCCAGCACCATCTGCCGCGAGCCCCAGCGGCGTTCGATGGTCGCGATCACGGTCACCGACACCGCGGTGATGACCAGGTAGCCCAGCAGGTTCGGCGCCCACAGGGCTGCGGTCACCAGGGTGTAGAACCGGCCTTCGGCTAGGGCCGGCACCCCCGCGCCGAATTGCTCGCGCAGCGGGGTGGACGGCCCCGTGAGCAGGCTGCCACTGGCCGCACCCAGCACCCACAGCAGCACCAGGAAGGCCACGGTGGCGGGGGCATGCCGAAGCTGGAGCAGACGGGTTCGCCCGACCCGCGACGCGGCGTGCACCACCGCCGGTACCCGCACCGGCCAGGAAGGTCCTGCAGGGGGAGCGGGCACCGATGCGTTGGTGCGCTCAGCTACAGGTGCGCCTGTCACGGACTGCGTTCCGTCCTCGTCAGCTCTGACGACTCGGTGTGTGCTGCTGCTGGGAGCCTAGCGCCCTCGGGTGGGGCTGCGTAGACGGCGAGGACGGCGGGGCTGCGAGCGAGCAGGATTACCCCACCCACGGCGAGGACCATCCCCACCACCTCGGCGCTGAGCAGGAGCGGGGTGACGGCGATGGTGTCCCCGAACACCGACGTCCCCACCGCGATACCCGCCACGGGCTCCACGGCGAACAGGCCGGTGACCGCCGCGGCCGGGGACCCGACCTGGAAGGCCTTGGCGGCCAGAGTGAGGGTGAGGACGGCGGCGACGGCCAACGCCACCGGCTGCCAGCTTCCCAGCATTGCTGCCCAGCCGCGCTCCAGCACCGAGCTGACCGCTTTCGTCAGCCCAGCGAACACCCCGTTGACCACCCCGGCCGCCGCGCCGAGTAACACCGCACGCAACGCCGCGCGACGGCCCCGCGACAGCAGCAGCAGCACGCCCACGATCCCGCCGCTCACGCCCACCACCCCCACCCACCGGCCCACGGGCACCACGGCTGAACCCTCGACGGGGCGGGCAGCGATGAGGAAAAGAACAAGCCCGAGCACCACCAGGGCACCCGCGCCGAGGTCGGTCTTACGGATCCGGGTACGCGCCAGCAGTGCACCCAGGGGCAGCGCGAACAGCAACCCGCACACTAGCAGCGGCTGCACCAGGGTCACCGAGGATGCGCGTAGCGCCAGGAATTCCAGCATGAACCCCACCCCGTCCAGACCGAGACCGGCGAGCCAGATGGGGCGGCGAAACATGGCCGTGACCGGCATCGCTGCGCCGCTGGAACCGGCCGCACCCGGCCCGAACGCACCGCGTTGTTGCAGCACCGCCCCGGCTGCGTAACCGGCGGCGGCGCCCAGCGCGATGACCGCGGGCAACACCAGGGCACTCATGGGGGGCTGCTTCCGCTCGGCTGCCCCTAGTCTCGCGCACAACGACCCCGGGGGCGACGCCAGCTCAGCCGGAGAACGTTCTGACGATGTCCAGGGCGGCCGGCCCGAGCAGCACGATGAACAGGGTCGGCAGGATGCACATGATCAGGGGGAAGATGACTTTCACCGGGATCTGCATGGCCTTCTCCTCTGCCCGCATTCTGCGTTTCAGCCGCATCTCAGCGGCCTGTACCGTCAGCACCCCGGTGATGGACACCCCGTAGGCGTCAGCCTGGGTCACCGCCCGGAGAAACCGCCGCAGGTCAGGCACTGTGGTGCGGGCGGCCAACGCCCGGTAGGCGTCCCGGCGGGGTTGACCCAGCTGGATGTCTTGCAGGGTGCGGATGAACTCCTCGGCCAGTGGGCCGTTGCCGCCGCGCCCCGCGCGGGCCATAGCGGATTCGAAACCCAACCCGGCCTGCACGGCGATGGTCATCTGATCGAGCATGTCCGGCAGCTCCAGGGTGATCGCCGCCTGCCGCTCCTGACCGCGGCTGTAGGCCATCAGGTCAGGCACCGCCCACGGCCACCACCGTGAGCAACCCCGCCAACACGATGCGGCCCCCGCTGGGGGCGCTGCTGACATACAGCAGACCCAGCGTCGCGCCGGCGGCACCGAGGACGAACTTGGCGACGACCAACCGCTCCAGTGGCCACGCTGGTGGCCGGCCGGCCCGGCCCAGCAGCCGCTCCAGGCGGGCAATGGTGGCCGGGGTGCTCACGGCCCGCGCCACGGCAGCCAGGCCCGAAGGCGCGACCTGGTCCTGCTCGGCGCTGGGCGGCTCCAGGCCCCGCAGCAGGTTGGTGCGCACCCCGGGGACGGCGGGCGTGCGTCCGATTACCAGCGCCCAGGCGGCCATCGGCAGCGCGAGGCCGAGCGCGCTGGCGGCGATCAGCACAGTGATTGGCATCGCTGCACCCCTCTCAGAACTTGATCTTCACGACGCGGCTGAGCCAGAACGCGCCGACGGCCATCAGCAGTGCAGCGACCACCAGCATGCCCATGCCGATGACGGAGGCGAAGAACTTGCCGATGTAGGTGGGATTGGTCACCGATAAGAACGCCAGGATGCCGATGGGCAGCGCCATCAGCACGTACGCCGAGAGCTTGCCTTCGGCGCTCAGGGCCTTCACTTGACGACGGATCTGGTTGCGTTCGCGGATGGTGTTGCTGACCCCGTCGAGCACGTCGGCCAGGTTGCCACCCACGTCGCGGTGGATGGCAATCGCCTGCGCCGCCCAGTGGAAGTCGTCGCTGCGGTTGCGTTGCGCGGCTTCCTCCAGAGTGCGCCCCAGGTTGCGGCCGACCTTGGTCTCGTTGACCACACGGGCGAACTCCTCCCGGGCGGGGGATTCGGCCTCATCAGCTACTGAGTCCAACGCTCGCAGCAGGCTGTGCCCGGCACGCAGGCTGGAGGCGATCAGCTGCAAGGCGTCGTCGAGCTGATCGGCGAACGCCGCCCGCCGACGCGCTGCCAGAAAACTCAGCGCCTTCCACCCGACGACGACGACGACCAGGGCGAGCAGCAATCCGATGGCCACCCCGCCGAGCAGCAGACCGGCCGCTCCGCCGCCCAGTGCGGCTCCGCCCACCAGCACCGCGTACTGGCCGGGGGTCGTCTTGAGCCCGGCGGCGCTGATGGCGTCAGTGAACCGGGTCATCAAGCCCCGCCGACGCAGGGCGCGTTCGACGCTCTGGGCCATGGAATCGGCGATGTTGTTCAGCGTGCTGGGCGCATCCGGGCCAGGGCCGCGGCGGCGTTCGGCCGTGACTCGGGCTACCGGGGCCGCCCCGATCAGCCATACCGCAATGCACAGCGCCGAGTAGATCGCCAGCAATCCGGCCACCAGCAACCCGGCGTTCATGGGCGGTAGTCGGCGGGCAACGGTCCGCCGAAGACTCTGGGCGAGAGGGTAATCCCCATGTTGCGGAACTTGTCGGTGAAGTGCGGGCGTACCCCGGTGGGCACCGGGGCACCGAGGAAGCGCCCGCTGGCGTCTATCCCGGCGGAGTAGTCGAAGATGAACGCGTCCTGCAAGGTGACCACGTCGCCTTCCATGCCTTGCACCTCGGTGACGTGGGTGACCCGCCGGGTCCCGTCCCGCATGCGGGTCAGCTGAATCACGACGTCCACCGCAGAGGCGATCTGCTCGCGGATGGCGCGCAGCGGCAGGTCCATCCCGGCCATCAGCACCAGGGTCTCCAGTCGGGAGATCGCGTCCCGCGGCGCATTGGCGTGCACCGTAGACAGAGATCCGTCGTGCCCGGTGTTCATCGCCTGCAGCATGTCCAGGCTCTCCCCGCCGCGGCACTCCCCGACGACAATCCGATCGGGCCGCATGCGCAACGCGTTGCGCACCAGGTCGCGGATAGTGACCTCGCCGCGTCCTTCCACGTTGGGCGGTCGGGCCTCCAGGCGCACCACGTGATCCTGTTGCAGCTGCAGTTCCACCGCGTCCTCGATGGTGACGATGCGTTCGTCGTCGGGGATGAAGGAGCTGAGCACGTTGAGCAGGGTGGTCTTGCCGGTGCCGGTTCCCCCGGAGACGATGATGTTCAGCCGGGCGCGCACACAGGCGTCGAGCAGTTCCACCATCTCCGGGGTGAGGGTGCCAAAGCCGATGAGGTCGCTGACTTGGAACGGGTCTCGGGCGAACTTGCGGATGGTCAGGGACGAGCCGCCCACGGCCAGCGGGGGGATCACCGCGTTCACCCGGGAGCCGTCGGGCAGGCGGGCGTCGACGAGCGGGGAGGACTCGTCAATGCGCCGACCCACCCGGGACACGATTCGCTCGATCACCCGGCGCAGCTGTTCTCGGAGGAGAACCGGGTCGGGGTGCGTTCGAGTCGGCCGTTGCGTTCGACGTAGATCATGTCCTCGCCGTTAACCATGATCTCGGTGACGGAGTCGTCGGAGAGCAGCCGCTGCAGTGGGCCGTAACCCAGCACGTCGTCACCGATCTCATCGAGCAGGCGCTCGCGTTCAGCCGGAGTCAGCGGAGCGTCCTGGGAGTCGATCACGGTGCCCAGCTGTTCGCGGACCAGGCTGCTCAGCTGCTGCTCGCTGAGCGCCGAGTCGGTCATCCGGGCGCCAATTTTCTCGTACAGGGCCTTGGATGTGCGGTCCTTGAGCTTGCCGAGGGCGTCGGCGGGCTGCGTTGGCGCCGAGCTAACCGGGGTACTCGCCCGGCCCGGGATAGGTGCCCGACTCGCCGGTGGGGTCTGCCCGGTCGGCTTGAGCCGGGACAGGGGTAGCACCGGGGTGGCGGGAGCCCGGTGGGCGGCCCGGCCCACCGGGGTGGCCGGCCCCGGCTCGCTGGCCGGCGGCGGCAGCGTGACCGGCGGTCCGGTGGACGGTTGTGGCGGCTTCGGGCCGGGGTGCGTGCCAGTGTCGTTGCGTGCCTGGGCTAACCGTTGGGCGAGACTCATCGCGCACCCAGCAGGCTCATCATGCCGCGGCGTTCAGTGTGGACCGGTGCGGGTTCCTTGACTGCAGCAGGACCGCGCTGAAACAGCGACCGTTTGCGCGGTGGGGCCGGGGCGTAGAGGGCGACCAATTTGGCCAGCTCCTTGGCCGCTCCACCGCGGGAGCCTGCCGCCAGCAGTGGCACCCCGGAGTTGGTGGACAGCGGTACATCCCGTGAGCGGGGCAGGGTCACATCCACTGGGCAGGCGAGCATGGCTTCGATGTCCTTGATGGTCAACCCGCTGCGGTTGTCCACCGAGTTCACGACGACTCGTCGATTGATCGCTCCGAGGCCCAGCTCCTCCAGGACGTCCAACTCCTTGCGCATCGCCCGCACGCTCGGCACATCCATGCCACACAGCAGCAGCAAATCGGTGGTGCGCTCAAGCGCACCCAGGGTGTGCTCGGACAGGCCAGCGGAGGTGTCGACCACCGCAAACCGGAACTGGCGGGAAAGCTGCCGGAGCAGATCCGCGACGTCGTCACCGCTGACCTGGTCAGCTCCGGCCGGATGCTCCGGGGCGCAGAGCGCGTACAAGTCTGAGGAGTGCGGGGTGAGGAAGGTCTTGAGCACCATCGAGTCGTCCCCGGAGGCGTGCACGGCATCCAGCACCGAATGCTCGGGGTCCAGGTGCAGACCGGATGCGACGTCGCCGAACTGCACATCGAGGTCCACGATGACCGTCGAGTTCGGTGCCGCCGCGCTGAGCCCGACCGCCAGGTTGGTGGCGACGGTGGTCTTACCCACTCCACCCTTGGGGGAGATGATCGTGATGACTCGGGGGGCGACGGCCGGCGCCGCGCGCTCGACGCTGGGGGCCGCCTGGCGAGCGGTGCTGGCGGCCCGGTGCCCGACCGATGTCGCGGCGGCGCGGTGCACGACGGTGCGGATCTCCTCATCGTCGGCGCCGAGCGGGAGCACGTCCCGCACGCCGGCACGCAAGGCGGCCAGCATCGCCTCAGTACCGAGGTCGCCGAGGAGCACGACAGAGGTGTGCGGGCTCAAGGCTGCAAGCTCAGCCGCCCACGCCGCGCACCGTTCGGTGCCGACCTCGGGACCCAGCACCAGCACGTCGACCGGCCCGAGCGCGGGCAGCGCAGCCAGGACCGTCGCCGCGTCCAGCGGCAGCGGGGCCGCGACCGCATGCACGACGCCGGCGGGGGCGTCGCCGAGCGCGTGTTCGACCCGCTGCCGGATTGTGGGAGCGCATCCCACCACCACCGTGGTACTCACTGGTACACCTTCTGTCCGTCGAGAATCTGAGTGCCGCCGTTAGGCGTTCCGACCGGCTCAGCGGACAGCCACAAGGTGCCGTGCTCAGCGCCCCACACCAACCGTTCCGCATCCTTTGGTGCCAGCGCCAGCGTGACGAGCAGGCTGGTGGTCGGCAGGGTAGAGGCGGTTGCCGCAGGGCTGACCGCTCCCTTGGGCGCGCTGCTGGCGGAGCTAGCCGCCGGGGCGCCCTGCACGTCGGTGACGAGCGCGCTGCGCAGCTGGAGATTACTGAGTGGGCTGGCGCCCTTTTGCGAGATGCTGACTCCCACCGTGTCACCGGCAGCGACCTTGCCCCCCAGTGCACGTTGCGGTTCCAGCAGGACCGTTGTGGTGATCATCCCGGCGGGTACCGCGACCCCCGTCGTGGTCTTCAACTGGTCGGGGGTGATGAAGCGGGAGTCCAGGAGCTGCTCACCGGGTTCGAGGGCGACCGCGGCGACGCGGCCGGTCACACTGGTCAGGTCCGTGACTGCTCCCTGTGCGACCACATTGACGGGCACGGGTTTCACGGCGGTGAAGGCGGGTAACTGGTCGGCGGGGGTGCCGGCAGGCACCGCTTTGGTGACCACCACGACGTTGGTGGTCTGGGTGCCGGCCAAGGCCCGGGCGTCAGCGCCGCGCACATACGACAGCAGCACGACCGTGCCGAGCACGGCGAGCACTAACGCCGCCGCACCGGCGACAAGCCTCTTTCTCACGGGTTCTCCTCGTTCGCGTCACTGCCAACCGTGGTGTCGCGGGGGTGGTGTGGGTCCCTGCGCACCAACGGGTACACCGAAGTGTCGGCAGGAGTGGCGGCGAAGTGGAGGGTCAGCGCGGCGATCACGTTTACCGAGTCAACGTGGGCTGCGACACGCCGAAGTCGGGCGCCGTAGGACTTCCGGTAAATGCGTCGCTCACGCTGACAAATTTGGTGAAGTAGCCCCGTATGCATTGGTCGGGCGGCCCGCACGGGTTGAGCCAGCTGTATTTGTTCGAGAAGTAGTACCCCGTGATAAGAAACGCGGCGTACCCAATGATGTGGTACTTACCGTTATTTCCGCTGCCGGACTGCTTGTCATACAGCGGTAGCAGCACAGTTTGGCCTTGCGTTTGGGCCACGAGCGCAGCGTCGCAACCGCGCGAGGGTGATTTTCCCGGATCCGAGGATGCAAACCCTCCGTTGCGGGTGAGACTGGTCTGGGTCTGGCAGCCAGCGGCGCCGGCCTTCCCGTCGGTCTTGAGCCAGCCGAACGCGCCGGGCAACGGAGCGCCCGTGGCGCCGGTGCAGGTGCGGTCGGACTCGTTTTCCTCATACTCGTACTCGAATTTTCCGTTGCCGTTGCCGTTGCCGTTGCCGTTGCCGGGCTTAGGCAAGTAGATCGTGCGCTCCTGGGTGGAGGAGATCCCGCCGGTCTGATTGGCAAACGAGCAGTAGGAGAAGGTCAGCGGTAGCACGGCCGTACCACCGTCAGGTTTATTGCAACCGGCCGTCGCACTGGCTTGAACGGTCGCCGAGTTGATGCCGAGCACCGGGGCGAAGGACAGTGGCAGGTCAGAGCCCCCGGCGGCGTTGAGGGAGCGGGTATCCACGGTGACCCGCCCGTTCGACTGGGGGACCACGGTCGCCTGGGCGCGGCCGGCTGCTTCGTTCTTGGCGGCCAGGTCCGTCGCGAGCGTCGCCTTCTGCTGCGGGGTGCCGACGGAGCACGCCACGGCCAGCGCAGCGGCGTCGGCCCCGTTCTGCAGCTGGCGGCGCTCCACGTACAGGCGCCCGACATCGATCGAGATCGCCGCAAAGCCCATAAGCACCACCATGAGCAGGCCCACCAGTACCGCGATGGCCCCGCGATCCTCCCCGAGGCGGGACTGGATCAGCCGCCGCACAACATGACCCCCGTGCCTGTCAGGGTGAAGTTGGGTCCGAGCAGGCCGGTGAGCATGGCGAACTGGTAGGTGATTGTCACGGTGGCGTCCGCACCAGGGGAGCACGAGGGAGACACGGCTACGTCACCACTGCTGAGTGCGACGGAGGGCGCGGCATTAATTGCAGCGTCCTGCGCCTTGGCGGGGTCGTTCTTCAGCGCCATAACCCGCACCCCTTCGCGCGCGGCAGCGCTGAGGCTGTTCTGCACGTTATAGGCGCGCCCGAACTCGGCGATGCCGACGACGAGCAGGATCAAGATGGGGGCGACCAGGGCGAACTCCACCGCAGCAGCACCGCGGTCGGAACGTACTGCCTTCACGATTCCGACCGCCTGACTTGCGCACGTTGACCTGTAGTGGGGTGTGGGCGGCAGCAGCCCCGTGGTTCGGGGCCGCTGCCGGAGGGGCGTCAGCCGCCAATGCTGGTTCTCACGTTGGTGAACAGAACGCCGAGGCGGGTACCCAGGAGGGTCACCGCGCCAATGATCGCTACGGCGATGAGCCCGACCAGCAGGCCGTACTCCACGGCGGTGGCGCCGCGGTCCTCATTGGTGAGGCGTTCCTTGGTCACGACGGACAGGGCAAACAGGTGGGCGAAGAGTGTGGTCACGGGAGGCGCTCCTTGTCGATGATGCGGCGCGAAGTGGTGTGCCGTCACAGGAATTATCGCCGGTCAGGGGCCTAAACTGAGGGACACGTCTGGGTGGGATTTGCTCCACTCCTCCGGGGCGCCCTTGCCGTCCGAAAGTCCGAATTCCGGCGTGGTGCAGGTGCGCGATCACTGGTTCGCTCACGAGCGGGTGGTTGAGTGGGCAACCAGATGAACATCGTCCTCGGCCCCGTGACTTAGCGTAGGACCGCCGCAAGAGGTGTAAACCATCCGAGTGCTACCGCGGCACCGAGTAACAGGGCGGGCCCGAAGGGTAGCGCTGTGCGGCGACCAGCGCGGCGGCTGAGCACGAACACCAGCGACACCACGGCGTGCACCACGAACGCCACCAGCATGCCCAGCACCACCACGGCCAGCCCACCGTAGCCGAGCAGCAACCCCAGCACGCCTGCCAGCTTCACGTCACCCATGCCCATCCCCGCCGGGGAGAGCAGCGCTGCCAGCAGAAACAACGCGAACAGCGCGGCTGCCCCGAACCCGGCACCGACCAAGGCGGTCGGTCGTCCCTCGGCAAGAGCGGTAACAACGACCAGGGCGGCCAGCCCCGCCCCGCCGGGTAGCAGAATCCGGTTCGGCAGGCGCTGGTGTTGCAGGTCGGTCACGGTCAGCACCACAGCCAGTCCCGCCAGCCACAACTGCGCCGGCAGCTGCCAGCTCATCCCCAGCTGCGCGGCCACCAGCGTGCCCAGAGCGCCGCTCGCCAGGCTCACCGCCACAGTCAGCGCCGTCGGTCGCCGTAGCGGCAGAACCGGCTCACCGACCGGGACGGCGCGGGCCACCGCGTCCAGTAAAGGACCCACCGCCACCCCGGCCACGCCGACGCTGACGGTCAGCGTGGCGTTCAGAAGGCCGTCCCGTGCAGAGGCGCCCGCTCGGCGCCGAAAGCCAGGTCTAGTCGGTGCAGCACGGCGTCATCCTGCACGCCCAGCAACCCGGCGCGGTGCAGGACCCGCGCCCGATGCCCACCCAGGTACAACGAACCCACAGCGGCCACCTCAGTGTTGACCTGCGCGGGTCGGTCGGTACGGGTGCACTCAGCGCCATCCGGTCCGCCGCGCACCCGGAAACGGCCTCCCTGACCCAGGAACGCGTCACTGACGTCGAGAACCACATCGACCTCCACCTGGTAGCGGCGCGTTGCCAGCGCCACCGGGATGTCCACCAGACGCACCCACATGCCGTCCCGGGTGCCGGTGACCCGCACCGCCCGGGTGTCGGTCAGCACGAACGGCAGCGCATCGTCCGGGGCGAGGGAGGCGGTAACGGTGCGCAGGATGTCCAAGCCCATCAGTACCCGCCACAATGCGGCGTGTGCAGCGTCGGTGGCGGCCACCAGCTCCACGACGTCGGCGCGGCGGCCGCGCTCCCCGCTGGCCACCCGGTAGCTGGCGTACCCGTCGGGGTGCACCAGGAAGAACAACGCGCTGGCACCGTGCCGGTCCTCCGGACGGTCGGCCAGCTGCCAGTCCCACCACAGCTCGCTGCGGTGCAGCGCCCCCGGGGTGCGGCGCTGCCAGTGAGCATGGACCGGCGGCAACAGGGTGCGTGCCTCGTCGGCCTCCACCTGCCGGACCCCACCCGGGTCCGGTGCGCTCGAGCGGAAACCGACGTGGCGCCGGTCGATCTCTACCCGGTGCTCCACCGTGGCCGGCCCGTACCCGAACCGCCCGTAAATGGTGGCCTCACTGGCGGTCAACGCCGCCAGCGAGGTCCCGGCGTCGAGCAGGTCACGATGCTGGGCGGTGAGGATCTGGCGGAGCACGCCACGACGGCGGTGGGTTGCGGCCACCGAGACGGCCGAGATCCCGGCCGCCTCGACCTGACCCCCGCCTGGCACCGTCAGTCGCAGCGCCAGCTGCGCGGTGACCCCGACCACGCTGGCACCGTCCAGAGCGAGCACGTGATCGGGCGGGGCCATCAGCGTCTCGTGTTGGCGGATCGCCTGGGGGCTGTGCTGCAAGCCAAAAGCGCGCCCGTCAGCGCGCTGCACCGCGAGCATGTCCGCCGGGCGCCCGCGGCGGATCACCCAGTCGCTCACCGGTGCACCGCCCAGGTGTGCACCGGGTCGCCGGAGTGCATCAGCTCGAGGTAACGACGCAGCATCTCCGTCGTCGCTTCCGGGCGGCTGCGCCCACTGGCTTGCAGCCCGGCCACCGTCTCGCGCTGCCACACCGAGCCGGTGCGCCGCGCGAGGCAGCGGCCCTCGATCACCCCCAGGTAGCGCTCTCGGGCCGCATCGGACACCCCGAAGCTACGTAACCCGCTGTGCGCCAGGGGCAGTAAGCGGCGCAGCACGAGTTCATCGGGGCGCACCCACCCGACCTCCGGCCAGTACAGCTGGGCGTCCATCCCCTCCCGCGCCCCGGAGTGCAGGTTCTCCTCAGCGGCATGGAAGCTCATCTGCGTCCAGAGTGGACGGTCCGCCTCGACCAGGGCACGCAGCGCGCCGTAGTAGAACGCGGCGTTGGCCATGGTGTCGGTGAGGGTGGGCCCGGCCGGCAGCACCCGGTTCTCGATGCGCAGATGCGGGGTACCCGCCACGCAGTCATAGATCGGGCGGTTCCAGCGGTACACCGTGCCGTTGTGCAGCTTGAGTTCACTCAGGTCCGGGACGCGACCGGCGTCGAGCTCGGCGCGGGGATCCTGTTCGGAGCACACCGGCAGCAGGGCCGGAAAGTAACGCGAGTTCTCCTCGAACAGGTCGAAGATGGAGGTGATCCAACGCTCGCCGAACCACACCCGCGGCCGCACCCCCTGGTTGCGTAGTTCCGGTGGACGGGTGTCGGTGGCCTGCTCGAATACCGGGATGCGGCTCTCGTGCCACAACGCGGCGCCGGCCAGAAAGGGCGAGTTGCCCGCGAGTGCGACCTGCACTCCGGCCAGACACTGGGCCGCGTTCCAGTGCGCGGCAAAGGTGTCCGGCTCCACCTGCAGGTGCAGTTGCACCGAGGTGCACGCCGCCTCGGGCAGGATCGAGTCCGATGTGACCTCGAGCCGGTCCTCGCGTGCGGCGCCGGGCATCGCGACCCCCACGATGTCGAGTTCGATGTCCTCCCCACGGGCGGCGAAGATCTGCTGGTTGAGCAGGTCGTAGCGCGGGCTCAGCGACAGCCATTGGCGGTGGAAGTGCTCCCGGCTCAGGGTGGGCAGCATCCCGATCATCACCAGTCGGCTGCCCCGCGCGCGGGCCCGGGCATCGGCGGCGTTCAGCGATGCGCGCAGGTCAGCCTCTAGTTCCTGTGTCTGGTTCCCACTCAACGGCCGCGGGGCGACGTTGATCTCGATGTTGAACTGGCCCAGCTCGGTCTGGAAGTCCGGGTCGGCGATCGCCGCCAGCACCTCCGCGTTCGCCATCGCTGGCTGCAGGTCCGCGTCGACGAGGTTGAGTTCGATCTCCATGCCCAGCTGAGCTTCGTCCGCGGCGAACCCTCCGTCGGCGAGCATCCGCGCCAGGGCGTCCATGCAATCGGCCACCTTGGCGCGGAACCGTCGGCGGTCCTCGCGGGTGAACTTCCGGCGTTCGACGTCCTCGCCCATGCGACAACCGTGCCACGGCCGGTGGGTCAGTGTCGCGGTGGTTGGGTATCGGGCGTGGCCGTGGTTGCCGTTCGGAGTTGTGGCTCTGGGTTGTGGCTCTGGGTTGCCGTTCGGGGTTGCGCGAGGATGGTGGGCGTGCGCATCATCGCCGTCGACGATCCGACCGACCCGCGGGTCGACGACTTCCGCGACCTGAACTCCTCCGACCGGCGCCCGGACCTGCCCGAGGGCAAGGGGCTGGTGATCGCCGAGGGAGTGCTGGTGGTGCGGCGGCTGCTCGAATCCCGCTTCCCGGTGCGGGGGATACTGGGGGTATCGGCCCGCCTGGACGCGTTAACCGAGGACTTGGCTTACAGCGATGTGCCGTTCTTCCTCGCCACCGCGCAGGTCATGCACGACGTGGTGGGGTTCCACCTCAACCGCGGGGTGTTGGCCGCGGGGGACCGCGCGCCGGCGCTACCTTTGGTGGACGTGCTGGATGGTGCGCACACCCTGGCTGTGCTGGAGGGTGTGAACGACCCGGAGAACCTCGGCTCGATGTTCCGCAACGCGGCTGGGCTGGGGGTGGACGGCGTGCTGTTCGGGGCGCGCTGCGCAGACCCGCTGTACCGCCGGGCGGTCCGGGTCAGCATGGGACACGTGCTGCGGGTGCCCTTCGCTGCGATCCCGGACTGGCCGCGCGGGCTGGACATGCTGCGCAAGCAGGGTTTTCAGACGATCGCGCTGACCCCGGACCGCGCAGCGGTACCGTTGGCAACGGCGATGACCGGCGACAAGGTGGCGGTGTTGCTCGGCGCGGAGGGGTCAGGGTTGACCGAGCACGCCATGCGCGCCACCGACATCCGCGCTCGTATCCCCATGGCCGCGGGCACCGACTCGCTGAACGTGTCCACGGCTGCGGCCATGGCCTTCTACGAACGCGTCCGCTGAGGTGGGACCTGCGAGCCTGGGCCGGGGCGATTCGGAACCCTTTCGACGGTGGTGGTGGGGCCGGGGCGATTCGGAACCCTTTCGACGGTGGTGGTGGTGGGGGCCGTCAGAGTCGTGTAAGCAACGCACCGCGGACTCGGCCGACCAGCTCGGTCTGGGGTCTGTAACGGTCAGAAGCTGTAACGAACACCACTTGCCAACCGGCCTGCCGCAGTCGATCGAGGCGTTCGCGGTCGGGCCGCAGCATGGACGGGTCACCGTGATGGGCGCCTTCGTACTCCACTGCCACTCGTTCCCGTTCGAATGCCAGGTCTACCCGGGCGACGAACCCGCGCTCGTCGAAGATCTCGACTTGAGGCGTCGGGTTCAGGCCAGCCAACGCGAGCACGACCCGGGTCCAGGACTCGGGGCGAGATTCGGCGCGCTGGTCCGCCAATGCCAGGGCTTGGCGGGCTAGGACGATTCCGCGGTCAGATCGCCCGGTCAGCATCGTGAGCAACTCATCGACCTTGACAAGGCCCGTGCGAAGGGTGAGATCGAGCAGCGGTACGGAGTCCAGGACGGGGCGACCAAGCAGCAGGTCGAGGGTGGCCCGCGCCGGGGTAGCCAGGCGGCGGTCGCCCCACTGCGTCGCTTCGTGGGGCAGCACCAGTCGGCGGCGCACCAGTACGTCTGGTCCACGAGCGAAGCGCTGATGCGGCGGGACGACGACGTGTATTGGCTCTTCGGTGCGCGAAGCGGGTGCGCCATACAGCGTCAGGGCCGATGGCCCGCTGATGACGGCAGCGTTCGGAGCCACCAGGGCCACAGCCTGGCAGCGTCGCTCGACAGTGACACGGACCTCGGCCGGGCAGTAAACCCCACCAATGATCCGCTTCACGCGGGGTCCGCGAAGTTCGCGCGCGGTGAGGGCGCCGGCCGAAACGGCATCGAGACCGGTGAATACCTCGGGGAGTTCAGGACGCTTTCTGTTCATGCCCCGACTGTGCAATCTCAGCGGGGCCTTTGGGGCACCATCGCCAAGTTGTGGATAACTTGCTTGTCAATCCACAAGCGCGGCCTCGGTAGCTTGACATGATGACGGGCGCCGACGACGAAAGGGTTCCGAATCGCCCGGGGGCGACGGGCGCCAGCGACGAAAGGGTTCCGAATCGCCCCCCTGGGGGCCGGGCAAGGGGTCAGGCGAGGGATTGCTGCCACTGAACGTGCAGCTGTGCGAACGCCCCACCGGCGGCGATCAGCTGCACCGGGGAGCCGTCCTCGACGATCCGCCCGTCGTGCACCACCAGGACCCGGTCCGCGACGAGCACAGTGGACAGCCGGTGGGCGATGATCACCGCCGTCCGGTCCTGCAGCACGGTCTCCAAGGCGGCCTGCACGGCACGCTCACCGGGTATGTCCATACTGGACGTCGCCTCGTCCAGCAGCAGCACCGCCGGGTCGGCCAAGAATGCTCGGGCGAACGCCACAAGTTGACGTTGCCCGGCCGATAGCCGCCCGCCGCGCTTGCGGACGTCGGTGTCGATCCCCTCGGGCAGGGCATCGATGAAGGCGGTGGCGCCCACCGCAAGCGCGGCAGCCTGCACCTGCGCCCGGCTCGCTCCTGGGCGCCCCAGGGCGATATTGTCCGCCACCGACCCGCCGAACAGGAATGACTCCTGCGTCACCAATACCAGCGCGCGCCGTAGGTCTGCGTCCGACATGGCCCGCAGGTCCACCCCGTCCAGGGTGACTGCCCCATCGGTGGGGTCGTAGAAGCGCGCGAGCAGCTTCGCGACGGTGGATTTGCCGGCCCCGGTCGGGCCGACCACCGCAACCACCTGACCGGCGGGTATGTCGAGGTCGAGGTGGTGTAGCACGGTGCGGTCCAGAGCGGAGGAGTAGGCGAACTGCACGCCGGCGAACCGCATGGCCCCTACCGAGGGCTTCAGCAATTCGACCGGATCGGCCGGGTCCTGCACCGACAGCGGCTCCTGCAGCACCCCGGACAACTTCTCCAGCGCCGCCGACGCCGACTGGTAGGAGTTCAGGAACATCGCCAGCTGATCCAGCGGCCCATACAGCCTGCGCAAATACAGCACGAAAGCGGTGAGCACGCCGAACTGCACCGCACCAGCACCCACCCGGGATGCCCCGTACCCGAGTACCACCACCAGAGTCAGGTTGCCGACTGCGCGCAGCGTGGTGGTGTAACTGGCTAGCAGCCCGGCGGCTTGTGCATTGGAGTGGGCGTAGCGACCGCCGACCTCGTCCATGATCGCGGCGTTGCGGCTTTGCCGCCGGTAGGCCTGCACCGCCCGAATGCCGTTCATGCTCTCCACGAACGCGACGATCACCTCCGCGATCGCGGACCGGTTCGCGCGGTAGCTGACCGCGGCCTGCCGGCGATACCAGCGGGTCAGCGCCACCAGGGGCACGAACCCCACCAGCACCACCACTGCCAACGGCACATCCAGCCACAGCAGCACGACGGTGATCGTCACGATCGACAGCAGGGAGAACAGCAGCTCGTCCAGCCCCTGCTCGAGCATTTGCGACAGCGAGTCCAGGTCGCTGGTAAGTCTGGAGATCACCCGGCCGGAGGTGTAACGCTCGTGGAAACTCACCGACAGCCGCTGCACGTGGCGGAACACCCTGGTGCGCAGCTCCAGCAGAATGTCCTGGCCGATCCGCCCGGAGATGAGCAGGAACGCCGTGCGCAGCCCCGCCGAGGCCACCCCAGCCGCGATGTAGGCCACCGCGATCCTTACCCCCGGGCCGTAGTCGCCGCGGAGCGCGGACGGCACACCGGAGTCGATGGCCGCCGCGATCAGCAGCGGCCCGGCCAATGCAGCCAGGTTCTCACCGATCGCCAGCACCAGCGCGACCCAGGCCAGGCGCCGATGCGGGCGCACAAGTGATCCCAGCAGAGCGCGGGACCGGGCGGCGAGGGCAAGGGAGGTCGCCGCGGTGAGATCCTCGGCCTCGGTGTCCTCCGCAGCGACCCCGCGCCAGCTCTGTTGCGCTGCTGGTGCACTCATGTCACCGGGCTCATCTCATGTGGGGTGCGCTCAACGCTGGAGATCACATACCGGTAGGCGGCCGAGGTGGCCAACAGCTGCGAATGGGTGCCGACCTCAGCGATCCGCCCGTCGCGGAGCAGCGCGACGCGGTCAGCCAACGCGACGGTGGAGGGCCGGTGCGCCACCACCAACGAGGTGACGCCGACGAGCACCTGCCGCAGCGCCCGCTCCACCTCGGCCTCGGTGTGCACGTCCAGCGCCGACAGCGGGTCGTCGAGCACGAGAACGGCCGGTCTGCCCAGCACCGCGCGGGCCAGGGCGAGGCGCTGCCGTTGCCCACCGGACAAGCTCAGTCCCTGCTCGCCGATCCTGGTGTCCACCCCCCATGGCAGCGCCTGAACGAACTCCCAGCAGTGCGCGACCTCCAGCGCCTCGCGGACCTGCTCGTCGGTGACCACCCCCGGCCCCAGCGCCACGTTCTCCCGCACACTGGCCGAGAACAGCACCGGGTCTTCGAACGCAGTGGCCACCTGGGTGCGCAGCACGTCGGTACTGAGCTCACGGATGTCGACCCCGTCGATCAGCACCGAACCGCCGGTGACGTCGAACAGCCGCGGGATCAACGCGGTCAGCGTGGTCTTGCCACTCCCAGTCAGCCCGACCAGCGCCACCGTTTCCCCGGGTGCGATATCGAGGTCGATGCCCCGCAACACCGCCTCGGTGGCGTCGGGGTAGGTGAAGTGCACGTCATGCAGGGTCAACCGGCCGCGGGCCGGGGTGCCAATCTGGCGTGCGTGCATCGGTTCGACGATGGTGTTGGGGGCGTCTCGCACCTCCCAGTAACGGTCGCTGGCGGCAGCGGTCTTGTTCGCCTCGGCGAGCAGCCAGCCGAGGGAGTCGATCGGCCATTGCAGGTACACGACTGTGGTGACCGCAGCGACCAGCCCACCCAGGCTCAACGAGCCCTGCCCGACCCCGATGCTGCCGATCAGCAGGGTGGCGCCGATCGCAATCTCGGGCAACGCGATGATGGCCGCCCACAGCACCGCGAGGATCTTGACCTTGGTGAGCTCGGTGCGACGCAGGGCACCGGACTCGGCGGCGAACCGGGCGGTCAGCTGCGGCCCGCGCCCGAATGCCTTGAGCACCCGCACTCCGAGCACCGACTCCTCGACCCGGGTGGCCAGGTCACCCACCTGATCCTGAGCATGGCGAGCAACGCTCTTGTACCGGTGTTCGAAGATCGTGGACAGCGCCACCATCGGCACCACCAGGCCGAGCGCGACGAACCCGAATGGTGGCCACAGCACCACCAGCACCACGGCACCCAGCAACACGGTCACCCCGTTCACCACCATGAAGATGGCTCCAAAGGAGACGAACATCCGGATGGTGGTCAGGTCCGAGACTGCCCGCGAGAGCAGCTGACCGCCCTGCCAGCGGTCGTGGAAGGCCACCGGGAGCTGCTGCAGGTGCGCGTAGAGATCGTCGCGCATCCGCTTCTCCAATGTGGCGGTGGGGCGGGCTATCACCCTGCGCCGCAACAAGATCAATCCCGCCTCACCCAAGCCGAGTACCAGCGCGAACGCCAGCAGCGGCACCAGCGGCACGAACCCCGAACCGGTGGCGATGGTGTCGACCACCCGCTGGGTGATCAGCGGGATCACCAGACCTGCACCGGATGCGCCCAATGCAGCGGCCCCGGACAGCACCATCGGCCAGCGGATCTGGCGCACATAGGGTCCGAGACGTCGCAGGGACGCCACGGTGCTGCTGGGTGCAAGGAGTTCAGTCGTCATGTCATTGCGAAGGCTAACCAGTCCCACCGACAGAAGCACGCCGATTTCCGGCGGCGCTGCACGGCAGCGGGGGGCGGGATCAGCCGCGTTGGCTGCGCACTCCGAGTACGACGTCCGCCCACGACGGCATGGTGGGACGGCCCCGCTGGACCCGCGGCTGCGTCGCAGTGGCGGGCTCGCTGGGCGGGCCGCTCGGCGCGTCGACGTCGGTGATGACGACGTCAGGCAACGTGTCCTCCGCTACCGGTGTGGCGCTGACGACCGGGACGATGGCAGCGACGGTGCGCAACGGTCGCGTGGGGTCGGGGTCGACGAGATCGGCGGCGTGGTCGTCGAGGGGGATGATCGTGCCGCCGTGCGCACCGGGCTGGAAACGCCAGTGTGCGCGGTTGTCGCTGCGCCCGGTGTTCCAGCGCAGCTGCACGACCCACCGGCCGTCCTCGCCACGCCAGGCGTCCCAGTGCGCCGAGTCCAGGTCCTGCCCGCGCACCCCGAACGCGGCGTGCACGACCTGCAGAAGGGTCTCCACCGCAGGGCCGTCCGGCCGCAATGGGTGACCACCCTGGGCGATCTGGGCAGCACGCGAGCGCTCCAGCAACACGGGGTGGGCGTAGCGCTCGACCCGTTGCGCAGGGACGCCGGACGCGGCGGCAACCTCTTCGACAGTGCTGCCGGCTCGGATGCGCGCCTGGATCTCCTTGGGCCGCAACTGACTGCCGATCTCGATCGCGAGTTGACCCAGGCGGGCCAGGTCACCACGTGCGGCGGCACGCAGGTGCTCGTCGGCGGGCAGTCGGAACTGTTGGGCGCACTCGACGTCCTCGCAGATCACCGACCGGCCGTCGGCGTCCAGGCCGATGACTCGAAGTGTCCGCATGGTGACCTCCCAGTGACCTCGCAACCCGAACAACATGACTGTAATTCACCGGTGACCCGTGCAGGT
>JAABUV010000259.1_pt1 | contig 81484 bp, 84 predicted proteins | sample 5559971 | NCBI WGS metagenome assembly JAABUV01 (sample SAMN10711881, study PRJNA513362) | rock metagenome | isolation source: Antarctica rocks | place: Antarctica: Victoria Land, Knobhead nord | collected 2015-12-19 | reverse complement strand
TTCTTCGATTTTTTGCTTTACCTACCCTTATATTAGTATGAAACTAAACGTAATGAAGGCACTTACAAGGTCAAAATAAAGCTGATATTGATATGCATTATTGACTTTCTTTCGCTCTAGATCAGCGTCTTGTAGAAACTTTGACTACAGTATATCTGAATGACGTTGAACGAACTCATAAGATCAGTTTTTGCCTGACTGTTTTTCAGATATATTATACGCAAAAACGCGAATCATGACATTGAAAGAAGATATATCACGCTCGATAAGCTTGTTGATATAGCAAATAAGCTTTTTTTCTTGTTGATTTGAAAAAATTAACGTCGTTTGCTTGCTTTTCTTTACGAAGACCGTTTTGCTTCTATGTCGTCATGACAGCATGCTTTGATTGATATTGAATTTCTTTGCAGTTGCAGTGTAGTTAAATGAGTCTTGCAAAGTTAAATCTGCAAGCACTGTCTCAATTAAAGTCATATTGAATTTGTAATTGATTTTTGAAGAAAGATGAAAGTAGTAAAGTGAGATGTGCACGAAATCAAAACGTGCATCAAGTGGAAAATACTTCTAGAGATTTCTTGAGCATGATTCATAGATAGTGATCAACATCTTCAGAGCTTATGACTCATGAGAATATTGACTACTACTGATAGAGATTTCTCGAGCACTATTGATAATGTACTATTGATAATGCAACAGAGTAATGCAATTGATTAAAGCTTATGCTTGACTACGTAGTAATTACTAAGCTGGAAAAACACGTATTAATAGTAGTCAGTATTCTCGTGAGTTCTGATCAATACTCATGGGAAAATCTCTATCAGTAGTAGTCAGTATCTTCATGAGTCATGAAGATGCAATCGAATCAATTGCATTACTCTATTGCATTATCAGATAAATATTAGTAGTAGTAAATCATATCTTGACGAGTCGAGTCAAGAATTCAAGTCAATACTTGATATCAACATCGTGACTCGACTTGAATACTCAATATCAAAATTCTGATTCAACTTGAATACTCAATTTCAAAATTCTGACTTGAATTGAGTCTTAATGAGTCGAGAACTCAGCTCGATCTCAATAACTCGACTTGACGCAATCAGTCTAGAAGTGAAGCAGACAATCAGACGAGTAAAAGCAGACAAAGCGTCAAGCGCTTCAAATATTTCAAACAAAGCGCTTCAAGTGAGTCTTGCAGAACTGATTTCAGTACTGATGAGTTTATTCAACGCATGCGTAACACATAAGTATCATTTGAAGCAGTTCAAAAAGACTCAGACAATAGTACTATGCAAATCAAAGAAAAGCGACTATATTGATTCAAAGACGTATCGACTCATTGCTTTGCTTGATATCATGAGCAAAGCATTGAAGTCGATCATGATCAAAAGACTGAGTGATATAATCAAGATTTATTGCATGTTATTGAATGCTCAAATGAAAGTGAGATGCAAGTGATTCATGATTTTGACGTTAGATTTACTAATAAATCAAGTTCACACAGTGTAAAACTGTGAAATTAAACATGTAATCTTCATGCTAAGCTTAAACATCGTTGAAGCATTTAATTAAGTCTCACACATCAGACTTTTGCATACATTGAAAATGAAAAGAACATCAAGCTACATAATTGAATGATGTTATCATGATGTCAGATCATTAACTCAATTTAAAACATAAATTGTCAATGTTTTAAATAATTTCAATTTATTAAATTTGTTTCACAGTTCAATGAATCAAGTCATTAATTTAGTCATCATCATCTTATATTAATCTCAGTAATTCTGTTTTGATTATCTCAATTATGTGCATAAATTTTTGCAATTTTAAGTCATAAAACTATTGTTTAATCTTGATTCTGCTCAATTCATGTATATAAAAGTTAAGCTTTTGTTTTTTTCTTTTATTCTTTGTCTTTCATCTTATACATTATTTGATATATTGTTTTGTATCTAGATTTTATCAAAGTAATAATAATATCAGTCTTTTATATTAATAATATCTTTAGTTTAGTTCAGTTTTTAACATTATGAAAGATTTACACTTTCTGCAACATTTTCATACATTGAAATCTTATTTAGTTATTCTTTCGCTCAAATGAAGTTATTTCACAAACTCTTGATTGATGATGAGTGTGCTATCAAGCAGTTTACTCAAAGTATGATTGAAAATTCAGTTAAGATTTTTTGTGCAATGCAAGAGCTTCAAAATCAAGTTCAACAACATGATATTATTATTTTATCTTCATTCATCATTCTCAGTTCTTCAATTTATATAAAATTAAATTCTCAGTTTCTTGCAATGATAACTCAGATTGTTGCACAAATCTTAAACAATTAATCTTTTCTTGTCATTCATCTTTTTGCAAATTCTGTTACTGTTTTCATCACTTTTAAATTTGAGAAGCTTCTCGACATATCTGAATATGAGAAGAACAAAGATTGATTGAATGCATGAGAGCAGAGTCTGATACAGCGCATGAACATAAATGATGATCATTATTTCTTTCATCGAGTCAAGATCATTTATGTTGAGTCATGATTCATCATAAATAAGAAGACTTACAATTTAATGAATCAATATTAAATTAATGATCTTTGTATTATTTTCATCTTTGCAGATTGACAACATAAATTACATCATTGCTGTGACAATTCTTTCAAGACAGAAGATGCTCATTTATATTTTTGCAAAACTCTGAAGCAAGATATGAATAACTTTGTTAATTACTACAATCTTTTCTATCAAAAGAAAGAATGTTCTTTGATGAAAAATTTCTCGTTGATTGACTGTCTGAAGCACAATGTCAATTATTTCACTCAAGTCATCATTTTCTTCTGATGAAATCTTGATGAAATTCAATCATTCATCTTTCATCAATGAGTTTAAACATTTTTTGACATCAATGAAGAGTTTCAGCAGCTTAAACATCATTAATCTCACTTCATCTTTATCATCATTTGGTTCATTAAAGTCAAGAATGTCTCTGCATTGACTAGTAACTTTTTGAATTCAAAAATCATTATTTTTATAACTGTTGTTTTAACAGTATCTTCGTCTCTTTCTAATTAACAACGAGATTCATCTGTACATGATGTCGACTACGAATCTTTTGATTCTATGTTCTGAATAGAAGTCAGAAGAGTCAAGAGATCTCAATTCAACGCAATTTGAATGATGTTAAAATATTGTGTAAGTGAGAAAGTCGATTGTGCAAAGTTTTCATCTACGCGACAACATTTCTTCTAACAGTCACAATCGATCTACGAAGAAGATTAATGACATGTTGATGTCAGTAAGAGATGAAAAGATATCTAGTGAAAAAGTCGATCTCAGTATGAAAGTCGTGACTACAAGTGATTGAAGAATTTGCAACTCATTGATCGCGTCGATATATTGAAACGTCTTCATCACATTAACAGTGTTGTCAAGTAATTAATGAAAAGATATCAGATAGAATAGTCGATCTCAGTCTGAGAGTCGTGACTACAGTGCTTGAAGAAGTAGTGACTCGTTGATCATGCTGATATACTGAAAGAACTTAAACTCATCTTCTTTACTTGACATCAAGTCATATATCTATCTACGTGAAAAATTGAGAGCGCAGAAGAATGATCAGAACGTATTCTTCTCTATTGATCAAAGTCAAATCATCTAACGATTGCGATTGCACATTTATACTAACAATTCATTCAACGTCTGCGTGACATAAGTCAAATCAAGAGAAGAAAAGAATTATTTATTACAATCACATTCTATCTTCTCATCATGTGCATCTCTCTTTCATCATATATTTCTCTGCTCAATGAATGACAATCATTAAGCGAGAGAACACAGCTATCGACTACAATTACAAGCATCACGAATGCAAAGAAAACATCTTCATCTTCGAATCAAAAATTGAATCAAAATATCGTTTGTAAAGAATATTATCTATGAAGAGCAGAGCAAGAATGATGCAACATAATCAAATAACATAAATACTCTCATCAAGAATTTACTAGAGTATCACGCGCTGAATAGAAGCTATAGATTCAAACATGATACATAGTCTCAAAACTCACTGTCTCGATGACGTTAAAGTCGTTGTATAATCGACGAGTGATTTTCTTTCTCAGAGAGTTTTGTTCATTCAATATAAATATCATAGTTTTTCTCATGAGTTGAACTTAAATCGATGTCACAAGAGTGTATGAATTCAAATCAAATCAAATCAAATTCGTCTCTTTCTCTTTTATTTCTCAATGAGTCAATAAATTTAAGCTTCATCATTATTATCATTTAAGATAAGACTTTGATTATTTTTGAAATCAAGAAAATCTGCAACAAGTAAAAGCTGTGTTATTACTGCAAATTGCAACATTCAGACAAAATTGCTAAAGAATGCTCAAATAAGAAGTTTTTCACTTTACATATCATGAATGTTTATGACAATGACATTATCAGTATAAATAAAGAAGTCTCGCTGTTTGCAAGAAAAGTTTAGTTTCTAAGCTAAATTATGCTCAGAAATCTGTATATATATTATCTTGTTTACTAATCTCAATCTTTTCACTCTCACTTCAATCATATAGAAAGTTTTCTGCTAAATTTATCTTGAAACTCTTTGAATTCAATTTAACATTCAAAGATAATCACATGATAGTATTTTATATTTTACATCAAGCTCAATTTAAAGTTTTTACTTTCACTCTGATTGATAATAAAGTTTTTGCTTATGTTTTTATGAATAAATTCTTCACGCAACAACATCATCTTTTCTTGCATCAATTAATTCATTCTTGCAAACTTCAAGAATTTAATGATCAAGTTATTTTAATCAATGACATTACTGTTATGAAGCATGTTGACATTGAATAAAATCTAGTCAATAGACTCTAGAGATTTCAATATGTGAACAAGAAACAGTGATGTTTTGAATTGAAATATGCTGAAACATTTCATTTATTTGAGCTTTAGCAAATCAACTACTTCGTCTCTTTGTTCATTCTACTATAGATACAGCTCGAAACTGTCTTCTTTCTTCTGTATTCTTAGTTTTCTAGTTAGAGCTATCTCTATTGATCAAACATTCTATTCAGCTACGCACTATCTCGCTGCAGTGTGATTAGATTCTAGGCATGATCTCAACATTAAACTAAGAATTCGTTAACTTTATGATATGAGTATCAATATTCATTCAAGACACTTGATGAACAACGAAACAAGTCTAAAGAAATTTGTTTACCTGATGATCAACGACTTCGAAAGACAGAACAACATCAGAGAATCAATAAAATCAACGACAAGACTGTTGAATTGCTAGAGAATCTATCGCTCATTCAGTAGCATCGATTCACTCGATCAATAGAATCAACGAGAACATATGATCGTTGATTGCTAGAGAATCACAAACTTTCTTTCTCTTTCAAAAAGCTTGTGAATCAGTTGAGTCAAAATAATCTGTGTCATCAAATTCAATTCAACTCGATTTAAATTCAGATCAATTTAGTGAGTCTGACAAGCTGATAGTTGATCTCTTCAATGAGCAAGTCAACTAGTGAGTCTGCTACAAAGACGCTGTCAATGCAATGATCTATCTACTCACATCGCTCTATCTATCAGTGAATCGATCTACCTCATGTTTCTACGTCAAATAGTGAGTCTGCTACAATGATCGCTCTTTCTCTCTCATAGTGAGTCTGCTACAATAGACATTTCGATGATCTGAAAGATCAATAGAAAGATTAGTAGAAAGACAAGCGTCGAGCTTTACGTCAGTGCTATGAACTACATTACAAGTCATAGAAACATGACTTTTAAAGAGAAGAAAGTAATGTTACGAAGCATGTTGACATTGAATAGAGTCTAGTCAATAGACTCTAGAGATTTCAATATATGAACAAGAAACAACGATGTTTTGAATCAAAATATGCTGAAACATTTCATCTATTCAAGCTTTAGCAAATCAACTACTTCGTCTCTTTGTTCACTCTACTATAGATACAGCTCGAAACTGTCTTCTTTCTTCTGTATTCTTAGTTTTTTAGTTAGAGCTATCTCTATTGATCAAACATTCTATTCAGCTACGCACTATCTCGCTGCAGTGTGATTAGATTCTAGACATGATCTCAACAATTACTTATGTCATCAAAATCACAATAATTCTTGATGAATACATTGAAAAACTATTCTTTTATATCATTGAATTAAATCAATATTTCATCATCATGAATTTATCATGACTTCATCATCACGTCATTGATGTCAATTTTGAGCACAATATTCTTATTTTATCTTTCTTCTTTTGTCTTAATCATTGTTACTCATTCTTTGTTAAGATTTATGATCTTAATCAATAAGAAGAAAATTTCTCATTTGAAGTTAACAAAGTAACTTTCTCTCAATCTTGTTCTCAATTCATTCACAAGAAGTAACTCAGTTCATAAATTACTCACAAGAAGCAATTCAGTCTACAAATCATTTATAAGAAGCAATTCAGCATTCAATTTACTTGCAAGAAGTAATTTAGTTTCTCATTTACTCAAAAGAAGCAATTCAGTTTTCAGTTCACTTGTAAAAAGTAATTTAGTTTTTCATTCACTTGAAAAAAGCAACTCAGTTTTCAGTTCACTCACAAGAAGCAATTCAGTTCTTAATTCACTTGCAAAAAGCAATTCAGTTTTTCATCTGCTCACAAGTAATATAACTTTTCGTTTGCTCATGAGAAGTTAACTAATATTCAGTTCATTCACAAGAAACAAATCTCGTTCAGTCTTGTTTCTCATCTGAAACAAGAAGCTTTTAGTTGTATTCTTCAAGTCATTTAAAAAGAATATTCATTAAAAATCAAGTGTCAAAATTCTTTCTTCTTTAAAACTTCTATTATTCTTTAAGCAAATCAATTTAATCGATCTTTTATACAACTTGACATAGTCAAGTTGAAAGCTTAAAGCTTTAATCATGCTGCTTGTGTCAAAGACATTGAAGTGTTTAACATCATTCTAAAGAAAATTGATGTCTTTTTGAATCTTGAATCAATCTTGTCTTTTAGTCTAAACTCTGATGAGTTAAAATCACGTCATGCAATTTTAACTGTTTGTTCAAAGAACAGTTCAAGTCTTGCTCAGTTTTCATCTCATTCTCAAGACAGTATGTATAATAAGAATCATTGTTTGAATCTTTGTTAAATGAAAAAGAAATTTCATTTAATTGCATTTATGACACAAGAAGATTTTAAAGTTTATTAATAAAGTAAGAATGTCAATTCAATCACAATTTTATCATTCAGATATTTCAAGTTTTTAAACATCTTCTTCAAGAAGAACGTTGATATTTTGTCTTTGCATTGAACTTATGATCATGTTATACATTTTAAAAAAGATGCTCAATTTTTAGTTTTCACTTTGTACAATATAAATCATGACAAAATTCTAAAACTTCATCATTATTTGAATGAGAATCTGAGCAAAGATTTCATTCAAGTCAATCACTTTCAGATGATCATCTTTGTTCTCTTCATCAAGAAACTTAAAGAAGAACTTTGCTTCTGCATGAATTATCAAGATCTGAATGTTATCACAGTCAAGAATTGATATTCTCTGTCTCTGATCTCAGAAACGCTGAATCATTTAAGTTGAGTTAAAATTTTTATTAAGCTGAATATCATTTTTGCATTCAATTGACTTCAAATCAAAGAAGAAGATGAAGCTTTCATTGTCTTTTGCACTTGATTTGAATTATTCAAGTATTTAGTCATGCTTTTCAATTTATATAATGAATCTGTCTCATTTCAAAAGTACATCAACAATACTTTTCATGAACATTTAAATAAGTTTTATACAACTTATTTGAATGACATCTTGATATATTTTGACAATGAACTTGAGCATAAAATTCATGTCAAGCTCATTCTGCAAAAGCTGCAAGAAGCAAATCTTCAAACAAATATAATCAAATGTAAGTTTTACATCACTTAAGTTTCATATCTAGAATTGATAATCATCATTGAAAAGATTAAGATGAACTCTTCTAAAATAAATATCATTGTCAACTGACTCATTTTGATTAATGTTAAAGATATTCAAAGTTTTTTAAATTTCACGAACTTCTATAAAAGATTCATTTATGACTATAGTAAAATAATTATCTTGCTCACTTGTCTCATCAGAAAAGATGTACTCTTTGTCTGATTTCAGAAATGTCAGATTGCATTCAACATTTTTAAAAAAGTCTTCACTTTTAAGATTATTATTCATCATTATAATTCAGATCACAAGATTGTGATAGAAATCAATGCTTTAAACTATGTGTTTAAAAACATTCTCTTTCAATATGATGAGAATGAGATTCTTTATTTAATCACTTACTTTTCAAAGAAACATAATTCAATCGAGTGTAACTATGAGATCTACAATAAAGAACTCATAATCATTGTTTGCACTTTTGAAAAATAATGATCAGAGCTTGAAGATTTTATCTATTCTGTCAAGATGATCATGAATCATAAAAATCTTAAGTATTTAATGTCAACTAAACAGTTGAATCATTATTAAGCTCGTTGAAGTGAGTTTCTGTCTAGATTCAACTATCACATTGCTTATTATTTCAACAAGATCAATGATAAGTTGAATTAGACTGATCATTAAGTTAAGTTTCAAATTAACATTTTGAATTTGACTTAATTCAAAGTTGAGTTGCTCACATTTTTAACTTGATTTGAGTCAAGTTGAGCATATTTTCAATTCAACGCAACTCAATTCGACTAGAAATCAGATTAATTCAACTCAACTCATTAAGAATTCAAGCTTGACGTTAAGAAAGTTAAATATAGAAATTTTTTCAACTTTTGCATTATCTTTTTGCATTATCTTTTTGATAGAAAGTTATGAAGAAAAAACATGAAGATCATTTGATAGAAAGTCATGAAGAAAAACATAAAGAAAAACATGAAGAGAAACATGAAGATCATTTGATAAAGAGTCATGACGAGAAAACATGAAGATCATTTGATAAAAGATCATGACAAGAAACATAAAGAAAAACATAAAGAAAAACATAAAGAAGAATATAAAGAGAAACATAAAGAGAAACATGAAGAGAAACATGATGAAGAACATGATGAGAAACATGATGAGAAACATGATGAAAAACATGACAAGAAACATGACAGAAAAACGTGAAGATTGTTTGACTTTGATAGAAAGTCATGACGAAAAAACATGTAAACTGTTCAATCAAGCTATTTACATTTATTTAATATCTTGTTGAGTTAAGTCAAGTTTTCAAATCGAGTTGTTGAATTAAGCTTCTCAACTCAATCTGAGTGCTTGAATTCAACTTCTCAATTCAACTCGACACTTTTTCAAAAAAATTTCAATTCAACTCAACACTTTTCAAGTTGAGTACTTGACTTGAACTCAAGTACTCAACTTAATGCAATCAGTCTAAGTTGAATGCTTTGACATGTTACTTAAAAGATCTTTTTAAAGAGAAAAATACATTCAATTCTTAACATCAATATCAATATCAGACAATTCTGAAAACTTATATTTTAAACTTTAATATTGTTAAGAATCTTGCTCTTAACATCTTCAACATTAAAATCATGAAGCTTCAGTTACAAATCATCACTTTAAATTCAGTTCAGTTACATTTATTTTCAATTATTTCAACATTTTTGCAAATTTTAATTTTCATGAATTTAGAAATTGAAGAATTCAATGTTGAAAATGTTAAGTTTCAGCTAAATCAAGACATTCTGAATCTTGATGAATATTCTGCTGACACTCTCACTCAAACATTGTGAAAGTAAATCAAAATCAATGACAAATTTGCAACTTAAATAATTGAAGCACTTCACAATAAAGCATGACATCATAACAAGATTTCTCTAATTAAGTGTAAAGAACATGAAAATCATCTGTACTTTCAAGAAAGAAAGTACATGCTCAACTCAGATAAATTATGTCTTTGTATCATTCAGCTCACTCATGATAATGTCATTGATAATCATTCAGAAAGAGTAAAAAGTTATGAACTGATCAGTTAAGTTTACTGATGATCAAACATTTATAAATATGTTCAATGCTTTATATGAAATTGTCACATGTACACACGTTTTAAGCTTTTTAAATAATAAACTCAAGAATGATTGTGTTCTCTTTCAGTTTTCAAATGTTGTTGATGTGATGTTTTTATGAACTATGTAAATTCTTTATCGCTCAGTATCTTCATAAGTATCACATATAAATATATTCTAGTTTTCATTGATTATCTTATCAAAATAAGACATTTAGTTCTCATCATTTCTATAAAAGTTGAAGAAGTTATTAACTGCTTTTATGCTCATGTTTGAAAACATCATGATTTACTCAAGTTCTTCATGTTTGATCAAGATATACAATTCATTTTCAATGTTTGAAAGCATATGTGTAAAATGTTGAAGATAAATGCTAAGTTATCAATGATGTATCATTCTGAAATTGATGATCAAATCAAGAGAAGCAATGCTGTCATAAAGCATTATCTTCAAGTCTTCATCAACTACATGCAGAATGACTAAATTAAGTGACTTTCTGAAATTGAATTTATTGTCAATAATGCATCATCATTAATCATTTTAACATCACTCTTCTTGATCAATTTGAATCAAAACTCATGTTTAAACTTCAAGTTTTCTGAGTCTTTACTTAAGAATCTTATGTTTCAAGCTTGAGACAAGTTAATCAATGTCAAAAAGTTTATCAAGAAGATGAAGAAATTAACTGAGCATTTATATGATGAGATGCTTATAACTCAGATTATTTATGAATTCAATGTTAATCTCTTTTGTTGTTCTTGTTTTAAATACTTTGTTGAAGATGAAATCTGACTGAATGCTTGCAATCTCAGCATCACTCATCTTGCTGTCAAATTAAATGATCATAACATTGACTTCTTTAAAATCAAACGTGTTTTCAAGAATAATTCTTTGATCATCAAGTTAATTTTTTTAACATTCATGAAGATTCATTCAATCTTTCATGTCATTTTTTTGAATCATATTGCAAGTGATCTTCTTTTAAGTCAACATCAGAAATCTTAAAAACTTATTATCATTAAGAATGATGAAAGATTCTGATATGTAAACAGCATATTAAACTTCAAGCATGATAAATATTATAATTCATCTTTGCTCAAGTATTACATTGATTGAGAAGATTACTTTTCTACTTAAAAGTCTTTTCATCTTCTGAATAATTGTGAGCAAATGCTCAATGAATATCATTTCATTAACTCTGTCATCGAAGAATTACATGTATTGTTGTGTATGATGTCTCAATATTAATATCAAGAACTTTAAGTTCAATCTTCATCATCTTGATTCAATCTTAATCTGACTCAGATCTTGTTTAAATCTGACTCAAACATCTTGTTTAAAAATCTGATTTAGATGTGATTTAAATGTATTTTAGTTTCATCTGTGCATCATCATGTTAAAATGCATCTCATCTCATTTTGTTTTTCTCTTACTCAGATTTGATTCAGATCTTGTCTAGATCTGACTCAGACATTTTGTTTAAATCTAATTCAAATGTGATTCAAATGTGTTTCAATTTTCTGTGCATCATCACGTTATAATGCATCTCATCTCATCTCATTCAAATCTGATTCAGATGTGACTCAGATTTATTTCAGTCTCATCTGTACTTCATTACATTAAAATGCATTCACATCAATTCTTGTCTCATTTTAATCTTCATCTTCAATTCTTCTTTGTCTCATCTTATTTCTTTTTATTATTTTGTGAAAGCTTAGTCTTGAAGAGAAGAGTTACTGTCATGATGTCAGATCATCAACTCAATTTAAAACATAAATCATTGATGTTTTAAATAATTTTGATTCACTGAATTTGTTTTACAGTTCAATGAATTAAGTTATTAATCTAGTCATCATCATTTTAATTTAATCTCAGCAATTCTGTTTTGATCATCTCAATCATGTGCATGAATCTTTGCAATTTTAAATCATAAAACTATTGTCTAGTCTTAATTTCGCTCAATTTATGTATATAAAAGTTGAGCTTTCGTTCTTTTCTTTCATTTTTTGTCTTTCATTTTATATATTATCTGATGTATTATTTTGTATCTAGATTTTATCAAAGTAATAATAATATCAGTCTTTTATATTAATAGTATCTTTAGTTTAACTCAGTCTCTGACAAATGAACATGCAGCTTTCTAAAGAATTGAGAAAAGTTACTAATATTCAATGAATAAATGAGTAACATGCATGAAATAAACGCAAACATATTGCAAAAATTTCTCATTTTATCAATTCTTTTTCTATTCTTCAACACAAGTTTAATTGAAAAATGCAAAGCATTAAGAATTAAAATTGAAGTGCTTGACTTCATAAATGATATTAACATTCTAGTTTACAACAGATTCACTGAAGAAGTTTGCAGAACATTGAGCAAAGCATATGACGTTTATGCGAAATGAGCTTGCACTCATGACGCAACGTTCGCATCAGAAAAGTATGAGCTTATGCATTTCACTAGAAAATTGAAAAGATTTGACATGATGACTAGCATATAAATAGAAAACTCAATTATTAAATTAAAATCAGATGTATAAGTTTTAAAGATGCAACTGAACATGAAACTGCAATGAGATGTGCATCTTTAATAAATAAAGACGAATCATGTTATAAAAATGCTGACACTTAGTCATCTTGAAGTCTTTACATGAGAAGCTATCTTCACAAAAGCGAGATAAGTATACTTAGTAATAGTGAGATCAGAAATTGCATTTGAAGTGTCAGTCTGACATCAGCGTGACAAGAAAGATGAACTGTTGAGTAAAGAACATAAATTAAAAACACTTCAGAATCAGATTCTGCATCACATAACAAAAGCATTCAAAAGAATAAACATTGAAACTTTAAAGACAAAAATATACATAAGTTCACTACATGTTCATTTGAACATGTTATAAAACAAGATCATGCTACACAGTTAAGTTAATGATTGAATGCAAGAGATCAGATAAGCATGTAAATTAATACATGTTCATTTGACGAAAGTTAATTGCATCATTTCTCACTTACTCATCATTAAGAAAATAATACTTCTGAATGTTTTCATTCAAAAAAATGTGAAAATACAGTTGAGATGCAAATGATATACTCTCTTCTTCACAATGATTTCAACAAGTGATAGCATTGCAATAACGCAGTATCACAAAGATTAATGAAATCAATAATGAAAAAAATATAAAGAATGTATTGCAAACATTAATACAATCTTAACACAAAGATCATATCTGAGTAATAAAATGATAAAGATGCGTGATGATTTTCAGAAAGCAGAAAGCACTCTTGCAATACACATCAGAATTGAATGCATAAATCTGAATGTTTATCTGCACTTTAAAAATGTTTCAGACATGAATAGCTTGCAATGCAACTACAAATGAAGTCATCAGATGATGAAGTATGTACTTATGCATTGTTCAAACTGATTGCATTTGCAATCAAAATTGCTACAAGATGTTGACTTCTTGAATTATCAAATAATCATCATCATTATGAAGAGTTTTAAAGCAATAGCGAAAATGATGATGAAAATGAAACTCTTGAAGCAATTTAAAGTGACTAGAATATTTGTTCTTTAACATGTAATCAATGCAAATAAATTGATCAATCAAATCTGTCAAGTTGATGTTTTAGTTAAGTTGCAATTGCTTATGTTTACATTAAGTTTGAATCATTTTTAAATCAAAGTTGAAAATCACGAAAATGAATTACTTAAACTATTTAAAGACAAAGCATATCATTGACATGATGCTTGCGCTTCATTCTGATCATCAAGAACAGATGAGAAGTGTTGTTGATGCAACATTAATGAGTGAACAAGAGATGATTATTATTATCTTGCAGAAGAATTCAGTCAAGACGAAAGATATACAGAAGAAATTACATAAGTTGCAAGTACTTTATGAGTTTAATGAACATAGAAACAACAAGCTGATGCTCTGAAGAAAGATGAGAAGTTTGACAGAGATGATAAAAAAGCTGACGCGTTAACGCGTCACTGCATTGACTGTCAATCAGTGCATGAAGAATCAGCTGAAAAGATTGAAAAAGATAATGAGCAAACTTGAAAAAAAGTTTATAAAGAAGAGAAAACATGTTGACAGCTGAGCAAAGAAAGTGAGTGTGAAGTCAATAACATCATTTGAAAGTCATCTTGTGTTCAACATTAATATATCATCATCAGTGCAAAATCATTGTGAGAAATTTGAAGTAAAGATTTTCATCAAAGAAGAAGAAGAAGTAAAGAGAATCATGATGACAACAATGAAGAACATAGTGAAATGAGCGAGAGAAATTGACATTGACAAGATGCTGTTGACACATAAGAATATAAAAACAATGAAGAAATGATTAAAACTGCTGATATTTTGAGTCAAGATGAAGAGCAGCAAAAGAACATTGAAGAAAAATAATTTTTGAATCAAAAAGATATTGTTGAATGCATGTTTGCATGAAATCAGTTTTGAAGTAGTGATACATGAGATTAAAATTGAAGAAATGTTTAAGAACATAAAGAAGAAAGAGATAAAAGCACTCATCAAGATTAACAAAGACATATATTCAGAAATAATAATTGAGAAGATTGAGTGACTCACAAAGAAGAGTAAGCAGAAGAGATACATCTTGCTGATGATATGCATAGTCAGTGCTGAGATGATGAACAAGCTGATTAATGAAAGAGTATGTCATGAAATTGACATAAAGATTACACAGTTTTACGACTTAAGCTGCAGAGTGCATCAGTGTCTAAAGTATCAAGAATATGATCACAAAATGTATGAATGCAAAAATAAACAGAGATGCATTTACTGCATGCTGAATTATTGCTTAAAGCACTGTTTTTACAAACAGACTCAAGACATGTGAAAATGTGAAACATGTCAAGATACACACAGAGTCTTTGACTCTCAATATCATAAATGACAAGCTGAAAAAGAAAGAATAAAAAGAGTCACAAAGCACAGATCTCTATATCATGCTGTACGAAGATAGAAAGAACTCAAGACAGTGACATTAAAAACATTCATAAAAATATTTATCAATCTGAAATTGCTGATGAACAACAACTTGAAAAGAAAGCAGAGATGTTCAATGAATGAAAGTCATTTGCTCAGCGTAATCATCACATCAGAAAACACTATACTGAATCACTTGATCAAGAAGTCAAGATTAAATGAATTGAAATCAACGTCAATCATGTTGTTATCAATGTCATCTTCTGTTGAGAATCTTACAAGAGAAGCAAGTGCTTTGCAGACACTCAAAAAAACACTAAACAATCTGAAATGTGAACTTTAATGTCTCAGCAAAAGAAGCTTTGAATACTACAGTACAACGTTCACAAGTTCAGAAACAAAATGATGATAGCATTACTACATGAGAAAAAGATAAAGAACTATGACATTCTGATTCTTCAAGAATTCTGATGATTTGATGACATTTTCAGAGCATACTGCTCAACAACTGTCGACTTCATGCTGAAGAATAATGAAGATAGAATCTGTTTCTACATAAACAAGAGAATTGACAGCAACATCTGATATTCAACATGACACTTTAAAGATGTAAACACAATTATGCTACAAATATTAACAAATGATGCACAAATGATTCAGAAAACTATACACATTCATGAAGCATACAATTCATCATTTAAAGATCATGAAATCATTCATGAAAAAGAAAATCTTTCAAACATTGAAAAGACACTGCATATGTTGAAAGAAAGCATTCTTGTAGAAGACTTCAATTTGCATCACTTCACATGAGAAGAATCATTCTACTCAAGACAACATTTATTGTTGAATGAGTTAATTAAAATGATCACAAACATTGATGCATCACTAGCATTATCTCAAAACACAATTACGAGAGATTATCAAGAATCTCAAATGATAATAGATTTAATCTTCATGACAAATGACATTATGAATCAATTAATATGATGCAAAATTGATGAAGAAATGAAAAACTTTTCAGATCATTTATTAATACAGACAATTATAGATTTCAGAATCTGCAAAAAGTCAGCGTGAAAATTGCGTTGCAACTGAAAGATAATGAATAAAGAGAAATTCATCAATACTTTGAAAGAACAAATGTTGAAATCACTGTTAAATCATGAAATGAAACGTTGATGCATAAATGAGTACATCAAGCAACTGCTGAATGCATTGAAGAAAATCATCGAGATTTCATTCTTTGAGCGAGATCACATGAAATGATCAAAGCAGAATGAATGAAGAAGTGTACAAAGATCATTAAAAGCATGCAATGAATGAGAAGAAACTGTCGAATCATCAATGACTGAACAAAGTACATTCAAGCATGTGACAAGAAGAGCAAGATCATCAGAAACAGAAATGCAGTGAATATTAAAAGATCATGCAAAATGTTGAACAATTCTTGAGAAAACTGTTCAAAACTGCGAAATGAGCAAGAAATGCAGTTGCAGACACATTGATTCAAATGACAATTTTCTCTCTGATCAAGTCAGAGTGCTTTGACATTGTCACAACAGCATAAAATAAAGCGAAGATGATGTTTCAGACTCACTTTTCATCATCTTCAAAGATTTTCATGCTGAATACAATGAGTTTCAAGTACTCATTTTTAATTGAAGATGATGCTTTATTGATGCATCATGAGATTAAGAAGATCATCTACAAAGCAACATCTGACAAGATGTCAAAACACACAAGATACATAAATAGAATAATGTGCAAACTTGTTGACAACACGTCAAAATAAATACACTCTCTTTTTGAAAGATGTTTACAGAAGAAAATGTAATCAACTCAGTTCAAGAGCGCAGTCACAATAATAATGCAAAAATCAGATAAGAAAGACTACTTTAATGCAAAAACATATAAATCAATTGTGCTACTTGATACATTAAACAAAGTATTGAAGTTCATTATATTTGAACATCTGCAAAATATCATAGAAGCTTGCAACTCAATATCAAATACTCAGATGAAAGCTTGCAAGCACAAATCAATAAATACAACTTTGCAATTAATTATAGAAAAAATATATATTATGTGAAGTAACATGAGAAGAAGAGTAATCTTATTGCTGAATTTGAATGAGAAGAATACATTTAACAATGTGACACACAGCAAACTTTTACATGACATGAAGAAGAGAAAAGTTTCTAGACTGTTTCTTGAGTTTGTGAAGAACTTTCTGAAAGATCGACACATCACGATCACAATTGATGATTACACGACGATGAAATGCAACATAAATGTCGACATATCATAAGATTCTTCACTATCATTGATATTATATTTGTTCTACAATGCGAACTTGTTAAAAGCATGTGATGACATCAAACTGAGAACTAACTGCACAGACTTTGTAAATGATATCAATATCTTGATATATGAAGAGTTTATAAAATGCAACTGCAAAGTTTTTAACAAGATTTATGATAAATGTGAACAGTGATCAAAAATGTATGACATGAAATTCTTGATGACAAAGCATGAGTTGATTCACTTTATGAAAACTTTTAAATGATTCAATATGAAAGTTGATGTAAAGTTAATGAAACATCAGATTAACTTGAAATCAGATATCAGAGTCTTGAAAGTTCAACTGAACTTCAAGCTGAAATGAATGATTCACATGCATCATGTTGAAGCAAAACTAGTGATTAAACAAAAGATCATGCAGATAATTATTGAGTTTACTTAAGATTCATCAATGATAACAAGTAAGTAAATATACTTCGTGATGATACATTCTTTGCTTAATCACGAAGTTATCATATGATATACATTACAGAGAGTGAAAGATCATTGAAAGAATCTGAACATCAAGCTGAGATCAGTGCAAGAAAAAGCATTGTAACAGATCATTGATGTTTATCATGTGATATCAACAGAGACTCTACAAATGAAAATAAACATGACATCAATAGATATTCACTTATGAAAGCTGATATAAAGATCAATAATAAACATGAACTCTTGAAAATCAGATGAAGTTATTGAGATGACAATGCGTTGAATTTGCAATGACTTGAAATTCAAAAAAGATCAAAAATCAAAGCTGTGCAAAACATTTTTACAATTGAAGTGAAAGTAAATGAAAGAAACATTCAAGCAGATGAAGATAAATTGAAGTTATTTTTACACAGTGATTCTCTGATCAGAGTCATTGAAGATAGTTATAGTTGCAAACAAGAAAATATCAATAAAATAACATAATCTTGACATATTTGCATCAAAGCAAAGAGTTTACTTAAATGATAGTGACAGCAAAAATGATGTTACAGTAATTGCAATGAAAATGAACTGAGAGTTAAATAAAAGACTGAAAAAATCGACTTTAGTCATCATTCATCATGATGAGCTGAAAAAGTTAGTCGCGAAGATGAAACATCTTGCAAGCGTAGCAACAGCAAATCAAGAGTATCATGAAAAGATATATAAAATATACAATGACAGTCAAATTTCTCTGAAAACAATGAAAATCATGACATCAACAAAAGATCAGACACGTCTGTGATGAGTTCAGACTGCACATGAGAACATTCAATTTTAAGAAGTCACGCTGAAGTTACATTGAGTGACAAAATACACAGAAGTGCTTAAAAATGAAGCAGCAAACAAGATGATTGACAATGCATATGAATTATCTTTATTGCTGATCAAGCATCAACGCACTGAAATGATAATATGATTGATGCTCATACAGAAATAAATCAAACAGACATGAAGAATAGTCTGAAGAGAGAGATTCAACGCAGCTCATTTTCAATATTTGACATTAAAGATGACTCATCAGCATCTGCATTTACACAAAGATCATGCAAAGTCTTACAGCGCATTATTGACACAGCTACGCATGAGAAAGATTGACTTCAATCAATTTCTACATGAGAGATGAGTACTTGATGTTGTTACAATAACATGCAAGTGCAACAGAGATTGAATGTCAATCAAGTACATTTTATTAACATGTTTTAGATGAAAAGTAGAATGAAAAGCAATGCAATGAGAAAAGAACATCACGAACTTGAGAAAGCTCTTAGAAATTATGAACGCAGCGATGATGATCATTTGAATAATATTCTCAATGAGCATATTGAATCAATTTCAAGCTGTGATGTCATCAAAGAATCAGATGAAAGAAAGAGAGAATAAAGAAGAAATAAATTTATAAAGTTCTTGCATTAAGAACAGTTATAATATAAAGCGCAGAAAGAAGCAATTTTTGATGTGAAAAGAGCGCTGTGCTAACACAACGCTCGCTACAGTATATAGAATCTTACATAAACTTATAATAATAATAATAATAAATTCATACACTCTTGTGACATCAATTAAATCAACTCATGAGAGACTTTATGCTATGTGTGTCGAGTGAACAAAATTCTCTGAGATAGAAAATCGCTCGCTGTCTATACAACTGCTACATGCAGTCGAGACGATAAAATTAAGACTATGTATCAAATTTGTTCGCGATGATTGCACGTTAGAGAATGAATGTTCTTGTCATTTTAAACTGCTTCAGCAGTTTCATTTTCATCATCATTCTCGCTGTTGTCTTGAGACTCTTCGTGATTGAGATGATGACTTGATAGTTTGTGAAGTCGATGTCTCATAGCATATTTGATCAAAGATACATTCAATTCAAGCAGTGCATCAGAATATGCTTAACTGTCTGATGACTTTATTTGCATTCGCATCGAGAACTATTCACACTTGACATGTTTCTCAAGTGCAGATAAATCTTTAGCTCTATGCATTCAATTCTGATGTGAGTTGCAAGAATGCTTTCAATCTTCTGAAAATCATCACGCATCTTTACTGACTTCTTGAATAGATGAAATCTTTGAGTGAGAGATGCATTAATGTCTGCAATGCGTTTTTTGTAGTTTTCTCATCAAAGATCTCATTGACTTTTGTGAAATTGTGCAATTGCACGTTCACTCGTTTAAGTCATCATTAAGAAGTTGAGTTGTTCACGTTTAAACTATATCTTTGCTTCTTCGTGAATTGAAACGTTCAGAAACGTCGTTTTTTTGAAGATCAAAGAGCGAGAGATAAATTTATTAGTTTCTATCAGATGAGCATGTATGATCTTGCATGCTCGTTGAGTCTTCTGTGTTTCGTCGTTGATTCAACTGCGTAATGTGACTTGATTCTGTAGTTTGTTCAGATGAACATGTAGTGAGAATGTATATGTTTCGACTTTCAGCGTTTCGATGTTCACTTTTCTGAAGACGTTAATCACATAACACAACGCTTGATTCTGAAGAGTTTCTAGTCTTTGTTTTGTACTCAACAATTTCTCTTCTTTATCGCGTTGATGTCATATCAATGCTTCGAACGTCATTTTTGATCTTATCATCGCTGAGTATATTTATCTTGCTTTTGCAAATGTAGTTCTTCAGATGAAGATCTCAAGTCAACTAAGCATCAGCATCTTAATGACGTGATCTGCTTCTATTTAATAAAGATGCGAATCTCATCATAGTTTTGTATTCAGTTGCACTTCAAGAACTTGTACGTTCGATTTTGACTTTATTATCAAGTTTTTTATGTGTAAACTGACTGTCATGTCGAATCTTTTTGACTTATGAATGAAGTGTGTGAATTCATATTTCTCTGAAGCAAACGTAGCATCATGAGTTCGAACTCACTTTGCACAGACATCATGTGCTCAACTCAGTGATTTGCAGATTGATTCTGTGATTTTGTCATAGATCAAAATATTGATGTCATTTATGAAGTCAAGCACTTTGATTTTGATTTCTAAAGCTTTGCATTTTTTGATTAAGCTTGCGTTAAAGAATAGAAAGAGAATCAATGATATGAGAAATTTCTGCAATATGTCAGCGTTTACTTCATCAATGTTTCGACAAAGAGCTTAGATAGCTTGTGAGTTAGTGAGCAGAGTTCATTCAGTACTAATGCGCTTGAGATGCATATGCTAGCTACTAGATGAGACGTTTACTACAAGCTAGCTGTTAACTGAGTTTGCATCGTTGATTAGCTTACATGCTACATAAATCAGCTACAAGCTGATTTAACTGATTTAACACTACTCTTCATTCTACTCGTTTATTTACTCGCTCATTTACTCTTCATTCTACTCGTCTATTTACTCGCTCATTTACTCTTCATTCTACTTATTTATCTACTCGCTCATTTACTCTTCATTCTACTCGTTTATTTACTCGCTCATTTACTCTTCATTCTACTCATTTATCTACTCGCTCATCTACTCTTCACTTTAGTCTCTATCAAACGCGTTGATTGAGCGCATAAAACACGTCAAACAATGCTTTAAACAATGCTTTCTACATGACTTTCTATCTACTCGTCACTCTACATGCTCAGCTATCTACTCGATAATCTTCGCTTCGAGCTTTATAAAGCTGACGCTAGAAAGTTCAAAGTTTTCATCTTCTTTTTTCCTTCATAGTTTCTACTTTGTAGAACAACAACAATCAAAATATCAACATGTTCAGCTATCAACTCAGCTATCTACTCGTTCATTTACTAGTCAGTCTACTTGCTTCAAAACATGCTTCAAAAGACGCGTTAATCAAGCGCATAACATGAGTCAAACAATGCTTCAAACAATGCTTTCTACTGAGCTTTTCACTGAGTTTTCTACTGATCTTTTGATTAAGTCATTTAGTGAGCTTTCTACTGATCTTTTGATCGATCTTTCTATTGATCTTTCTATCAATCTTTCTATCAATCTTTCTATCGATCTTTCTACTGAGCTATCTATTGAGCTATCAACTGAGCTTTCTATTAAATGCTCTATCAAACATTCTACATGCTTCAAAATATGCGTCAATCGAGCGCATAACACAAATTAAACAATGCTTTCTACATGACTTTCTACATGACTTTCTACATGTTTCTCTATCAAGCGTTCTTCATGTTTTTCTATCAAGCGCTCTTCATGTTTCTTTATCAAGCATTCTTCATGTTTTTCTATCAAGCGCTCTTCATGTTTCTCTATCAAGCACTTTATCAAGCGCTCTTCATGTTTCTCTTTCAAGCATTCTTCATGTTTTTCTATCAAGCGCTCTTCATGTTTCTCTATCAAGCACTCTATCAAGCACTCTCTATGTTTCTCTATCAAGCGTTCTTCATGTTTTTCTACCAAGCACTCTATCAAGCATTCTTCATGTTTTTCTATCAAGCGTTCTTCATGTTTTTCTATCAAGCACTCTTCATGTTTCTTTATCAAGCGTTCTTCATGTTTTTCTATCAAGCACTCTATTAAGCATTCTTCATGTTTCTCTATCAAGCGCTCTTCATGTTTCTCTATCAAGCGCTCTTCATGTTTCTCTATCAAGCACTTTATCAAGCGCTCTTCATGTTTCTCTTTCAAGCACTCTTCATGTTTTTCTACCAAGCGCTCTTCATGTTTTTCTATCAAGCATTCTTCATGTTTAAATAAATGATTAAATAGCTACTTAAATAATCAATTCATCAAATGATTTATTTGATTACATACGAATCTTGAATGTAGAAACGTACAAAAAGTGAACATGTATTGCGCATTATATCTTTTGAGCAATTGATGTCTTTTGAGCAAATGACTGTCATCAAAAGATACAAGCGCTTATAGCTAGCTATTAGTTGTTGATGAGTGATTATTAAAGCTTGTAAGCTAGAAGCTTGATTAAACAGATATTTTTGACTGATGCTAGCTTAATGAGCTTATAGTCAGTTTTAGCTGGTTTCGTCAAATGATTGATGTTATTGCATCACGCTAGTTTATTCATTGAACATCAATGATGACTCTCTGTCTTTCAGAAAGCTGCAAGTTCATTCAACTATGTAGTTTGATGTTCTTTTCATTCTTAAAGTATGCAGAAGTTTAGTGTGCAAGACATGATTAAACGTTTCAGTGATGTTCAGACTAAGCATGAAGACTACGTACTTGATTTTGCAGTCTCATACTGCGTGTACTTGATCTACTAGTAGATTCAGCGCTGAGATCACAAATCACTTGCGTCTCGTTCTCATTTGAGCGTTTGAAAGCATGTGATGAGTCTCAGTAATATCACTTAATCTTTTGATCATGATTGATTTCAGTGTCTTATTCATGATGTTTAGCAGAGCAATGAGTCAATACATCTTTGAATCAATGTAGTCGCTTTTCTTTGATTTGCATAGTACTATTGTCTGAGCTTTTTTGAACTGCTTCAAATGATATTTGTGAGTTACACATGCGTTGAATAAACTGATTAGTATTGAAGTCAGTTCTGTTAGACTCGCTTGAAGCATTCTATTTGAAATTTCAAATGCATCTGATGCTTTATCAACTTTTACTCATTGAATCATCTGTCTCATCTCATCTTGTGATAAGACTGAGTTGAACGACACTGTCAGCGATATAAACGACTTTGAAATGTCGCTAATGTCTGCTTGAGACAATGATGAAAAGAATTTCTTTCGTAGCATCTCTGTTTTTTCTTTGAATGAATCTGCTATATGATCGAAATCATCACTCTTTAGTGATGAAAACTGTGAGAGTTTCTTGAGTAACTGACTTTCGATTCTGACTCATTTTGCGAAGCATTAAATCGATTTCAATTCGTTGCTCAGCTCATGCATCTGTGATCTAAAATGTGAACGTTTTATTTCTTTAATGATCTTGTTTTTGTGATCATTGTATCTCAGATAGTCGTTTCATGTCTTTAAAGTACTCTGCAATTTTCATACAATTTATAGTCATTGCGATTTCATCACGACTTTTGAGCAAATCTGATTTCAAAAGTCTTGTGCTTAAATTAACGACTTTGCTCAAGAAGTAGACTTCTCGATGATCTCTTGTAGCACATGAGTGATCTCAGCTACTCTGTTATCTATTGCTGTCTTGTCATCGAGAAAATGATCAACGAGAAGATGTATTCTTAAATGAGTGTTTAGTGCTTCTGTGTTCATTTTCTTTCATAATCAACGAATCGTGAACTGCACGAAAGATGTGCGTAAACACAACTTCGTGACAATCGAAAGATGATCAGATCTCTGATGTAAATCAATTCTTATCTTGCATTTGTGTATCATGAATTGAATTTTCTCGCTGTCAAAAGCTAAATCTATTGTTGTGAGCTGATTGTGAGTCTCTTTAGTAATTGTGCCTGATTTAAGCAATAGCTTTAGTCTTGCGTTTGTAATGATGTCTAGTAGAGCATCAGTCATTGTGTGATGAATAAAGCATCTTCTGTCTTCTCAGTGTAAGTGATGCAGATTGAAATCTTCTACAATTAGCTGTTTGCAGTCATCTTTGATTAGTTCGTTCAGACGAGAAATAGTAGATGATTCTTCTATGAAGATAATAGACAGTGAGCACGAATTGTAAACGTTTATGAGTCGTAGCGTCTGTATCTCGTCTTTTGAGTTGCTAGTTTGTAGCTTGATTAAGCAGATGTTTGATTCAATGATTTTCATTGCTCATTGATCAAGTTTTAAACACTTGTTAACATAAATGCATGTTCTTGCTTAAGATGATGAGTCTCTCACTAGATGAAAGAAGTTGTGAGTCGAGCTAAACATTTGCAAAACGTTGATGTTGCAATCTTGTTTCTGAATGATTACTATGTTGAATTTACAAACTTCTCTGTCTATCAGAAATGATTTCTGAATTTTCAATGATTTTCTGATGTTATACTATAGAATTCGCAGAAAGATTTGATTCATCATAGAGTTATCTGTAGCTGTTGTTGACTCAGTGCAAAGATAGCTTTTTGTATGCTTTTAATCATCAAGAATCTTTCGCATTTTCTGATTTGATGTTTCTGTATCTGTTCAGACGTCATGTTTTCTGAGTCGCTAATCACGCATGAAGAGCAATCAACTCGTCTCTTCTTGACTTTTATCACTTGTCATGTTGACTCGTCGACATCTCGACTGCTTGTCGTCGTCGAGACGTTCATTGAACTCAATGAGTTCATTGAACTCTTGAAATTCATTGAACTCAAGAAGTTCAGAGAGAAAGAAGAGAATGAGTGATTGTCTTTCAATGCTTCAGAGTATTTGATCAATCTATTTTGAAAGATTTCTTCTGATTGCTTTATCTGTAGTTTTCACTTGAGACATGAACATCTTCAAAGTTCGTGACTATCGTTGCAGTTCACGCATCATCTTTTATTCATCAACACAACGCATTTCTTGATGTGATGTTTGTCTGCACATTTGAAGCAACGCTCTTCATTTTTGCAAAATCTAGTCATATGATCAAAATTGAAGCATTTATAACACTGTGTGATACAACAGTTCTTTTTAAACAACTTGCATGAGCATTCTTGATATGAGTTCAGCATGTCTACATCTAGTATGTAATGATTGTTTCTTTAACAACACAAGATATAAACAGAGATCAATATAGTAAACTAATCACTTAACTGAAGATCTGAGAATAGCTAAGACAATAGACTGTATTGACTATTACATGAGTTGAGCATGAAGCTTCTATCTAAGAGAACGATCATCGTTATATAAACATAAAAGAATCATGTCAAGTCATCTTTGCTCTGAATGATCACTCTGATCATTCTTGAGCGAGATGAGCGAGATGAGCATCATGCTCATCATGCTCACTGTGATCACTTCTCATTCAAACAATCAAAGTAATCACTTCAAGACTCTGATTATTTAATAATTATTTAATCATTGCTGTTTACATAATTTCATGTGAAAGAGTTTTAACACTAGATTCTCTTCTAAGATTTTCGTCTTGAAAATCACTTTTTCTTCATGTCTTCTTATTGTACAACGAAAAACTTTATCTTGCGTTGCAAAGATCTTCTTGAGCATATGAATTCTGAGCGTGCTGTCATGTGTTCTTGTAAACATTGCAGTCGCTTGCAAAAGAAATGTCGTGTTGACAATGAATTCAATCATTGCATTGAGTGTATGCATCTTAATCGCAAATGCAATCTTACTTTCTTGATGATGAAGTGAAAAAAAGTAAAGACAGAATGCAATCATGTTCTTCATGAACTACTGAACACTCACAAGCAGATGCAAAAAATCTTTGCAAGAGTTACTCATCTGCAAAATCAATTTGAGTTTCTGAAGAACAAGAAACAGACAATGATTGAATGAAAGTTTTAAAACATCATTAAGCTTGAGAAAAATGAGAGAAAGACTAGTGAATCATTGCTGAATAATTTTCTTTTTGATGTGTTTTTTGAGCAGATTGAGATTTCATCAGACTTTGACTGACTGAGTTTCTCAACTGAAACTGTCATAGAAGCATCTGATAATTCTTGAGATTTCTCTTCAATTTTCAAGTGTTCTTGATATGTTTGTAATCTTTTCACTTAACTAATCAATGAGACTGACTTTTAATATTTTATTGATTCAGAATATTCTTTACTTCATATTTAACATTCTGATTCTTTGAATTTATTTCTGAAGATTTTGTTTGAATTGATGTATTTAAGTCTGCAAACTTCAAAAGAAAAATATGAAATATTGAATGTATTTTCATAAATGTTGAAAGATTCAACTTATAGTTAATCAATTTCTTTTCTTCTAGAATCTTGAATGATTCTAGTTTCATGTGATTCAACTTGTTACTTAATCTTTTTGTCTTGATATTTCATCTTAGTAGATAAACTTTGTTTCTTTTTTTAAAAGTAGATTCTCTATCTCTTTTCTTATTTGCATACAGAGTCATATGCTTGCTTAGAAACTGAATGTTCTTTTGCAGCTCTTTGTGCAACAAATGTATTTGTTCAATCTGTATCATAACTTTCTGAGCTAATTATGCAAACTTACATGATTTCTTAAGAGTCTTCAACTTGAACTTGTAGTTTGCAAAGAATGATGACATGCTGATTACTTCTGTCGTTGCACTATTGAAAGTCAACTGGGCTATTAACAGTAACTGTATTCAATCATTCTGTTTATAGTTAATATAACATCTAAGATACTGTTTCAGTGTTTGATTCATTCTTTTTATTTATTTATTCATTTGTGAATGATAAGCTGTTGACAGCTTATAATAAATTTCTAGTTGATTCACTAATGATTTTCAGAATTTCAATGTAAACAGCTTGTTTCTATTTGAAATTATCTCATCTGACAAATCATGATTTGCTACAATCATTCTCAGAAATGTGTAAGTCAAATCTTTCGCGAATGTTGCTTTCTTATATGACAAGAAATATTCATACTTGATTAGTTTATCTGTGATTATCAATATAGAGTTGTACATTGTTTTTGTAATTCTTTTCTTTGACTTTGATAGCTTGATTATAAAGTTTAAAGCTATGCTCTTTCATGCATGATCTGATGTGCTGAAACTTTTCAAAAGTTCATAAGATCTGTGTTGATTATGCTTCGTTTTGATGCATATGTTACATTTTCTTATGATATCTTCTTAACTTGTTTTCTCATTTTAAAAAAGTAGTAAATTCTAGATATTCTTTCAATGATTTTATTTGAACTCTAATGTTCATGTATCATTAATTCATGATAATCATTTATTATCTCTTGTTTGCATCTTGTTGAAACATAAATGAGATCTTGAAATATTAGTATTTCGTTAGTTATTTCAAAGTTCACGTTGTCAGCAATATTCTTTATAATATTCTGTGCAACTGAGTTCTTTGCTAGCTTTAGCTTTATTCATTTCTCGAGATCTTGATTGTAAATTCATAGCGTAGCTGCATTTTGTTTATTGTAGACAATGAAATCATTTTGATTCTGTTGTAAGATAGTCTGATTTATCTGTGATTTATCTATCATGTGATCTGCTCTTCTACTCAAGACATCAATCTTTAAGTTTTCAGATTTCTTTTGATATTGAATTTGAAAGTTGTATGATGACAATTTCTTTGATCATTTAATCTGTCTTCGATTTAAAACTTTCGTGATCGTGAAGTATAGCAAATTCTTATGATTTGTATATACTTGAATCTGATATCTAGATTCTTTTAAATACACTCTTCATTATTTGAAAAAGTTGACAATAGCTAGCAGCTTCTTCTTGTGTATCTCATAGTTCAATTCAGCAACTGTAAGCTTATAATTGTAGTAAGCAATAGAATGCAAATGTCTTTTATCGTCTGATTGATTGATACATGTCTCAATAGCTTTGTCTGACGCGTTCATCTCAAGCGTAATAGATTTTTCTGATTCAAACATGATCAGTATTGACTGAGAGATGAACAATTTCTTCAGCTTCTTGAAAGCTTCTTCTGCTTTCTCAATTCACATGAACGATATATTCTTCTTCGTAAGATTCATAAGTAACAAGACGATTCTGAAGTATTTCTCTATAAAGCATCTATAAAAGTTCGCGAATTCTAGAAAGAATTGAACTTCAATCTTTGACTTTGATATTGATCAAGTCGTAACAGCTTTTATCTTCTTTAAGTTCATTCTTAAACTCTGAGATGTGACTATGAATTTCAAAAACTGTACACTCTGTACATGAAATTCACTTTTTTCTGACTTGATGCGCAGATCGACTTTCTTCAAAGTCTGTAAAACTTTTCTAACATGTTGCATATGTTCTTTCTTCATCTTTGAATATACTAGTATGTCATTTAAATATACTATGATGAATTGATTCAAATAACGTTGTAGCACATTATTTACAAAAGTCTGAAACGTGACTGAAGCATTGATTAAATCAAAAGACATGATCAAATACTCGTAATGTTTTAGTCGAGTGCAAAAAACTGTCTTTCACTCGTCTTTTTCTTTAATTCATATTCAATTAAATGTCTCAAGTATATCAAATTTCATAAATCACTGTGCTTTCTGAAGTCTGTCTTGTAGTTCAGATATGAGCGATAGCAAATAGCTGTTTTTAATCATGATGTTATTCAGTACTTTATAATCAACACATAGTTTTAGACTTTCATTCAATTTTGAAATAAACAGAATTAAATATTTTGCTGACAACTGCGATTCTTTAATGAATTCTTTTCACATGTTCTCTTTCATATATTGTTGCAAAGCGTCAAGCTTTTCTGCTGACAATGAGTAAATGAACTGTTTCATGAGTTTCTTGTCGTCTATGAGCTTAATCTCATGATCTCACGATTGATGTTTGAGTAGTGCCTCTTGATCACTTTCTTTCTTAAACAGAATCTTATATTTCTGATATTCTTTAAAGATTTTAGCGATAGCGAGATTACTTTTAACCTAGATTAATCACGTCAAGTCAAGTACTCAAGTTTGAGTCGAGTACTTAACTCGCTAAGACTTGATTCAAGTCAGAATTCTTGACTTAAGTATTTGAGTTGAGTCAGAAGATTCAACTTAAGTATTTAAGTCGAGTCAGAAAATTGAAATTGAGTATCAACTCGAAATTTTCAACTCGACTCGTCAAGACATGAAGATAAATAGATAGATATTCTATTATGACTTTCTATTATGACTCTCTATCATAACTTTCTATCAAATAGCCTTCATGTTTCTCTATCATAGCTTCTCTTCATGACTTCTCTTCATGACTTTTCTTCATGACTTCTCTTCATGACTCTTCTTCATAGCTTTTTATCAAACAGTCTTCATAGTTTCCCGTCATGACTTTCTATCATAGCTCTCTATCATAGTCTTTTATCACAGCTTTTTATCAAATAATCTTCATGTTTCTCTTCATGTTTTTCTTCATGTTTTTCTTTATGACTTTCTATCAAAAAGATAATGCAAAAAGATAATGCAAAGGCGAAAAATCGGAAAAATTTCTATATTTAACTCTCTTGACGTCATATTTGATTTCTTGATGAGTTGAGTCGAAAATTCAAATTGAGTATTGACTCAAGATTGATATCAGATCAAGTCAGAATGTTGAAATCAAGTATTCAAGTTGAGTCAGAAGATTGATATCAAGTACTTGAATTAAGTCAGAAGATTGATATTGAAACTCAACTTGATGATCAGTCTATTTTAATCTCTCTGCTTCATAACATCTGTGCATCTGAACTGTTCTTCAGCTCACTGCGCATATTATTCACTGTCATTGCGAAGATTTTCACACTCTCTGATGACTTCAATATTGAGTGCAATCGCGTCGTTTCTATATGAAGAAAAATGATTGTCTCGTTGACTCAATCTATCATCGAATTGATTGTACAAAGTCATGATATGTCTAGAACTATATTGCTGTCTGACTGCTTCGTAACGTTTAAACGCAACTTTTCTCAATGACATTTGAGTCTCAAGTGAATAAGTTGAATCTCTTGATTTATTAGTTCATTGATATACTTCATGAATATTTCATTGAAGTTTCGTAAATTGTAAGATTCTTTCTTCTTCTGCATAAATATTTGCGCTTTTCTAGCAAATTCTGAGAACATGTAGTTTCTTGTACAATCACTGTCAATAAATAAACATGCTGTATGATCATTGATTTTGACTCAGACTCGTAACTGCGTCAAGTCGCTTGTAAAGACAAATATGCTTTCGATTATCAATCTGCAACTAAACTTCTTTAATGATTTATTGATTAAAGAGTCTTCTAGTTTTTTAAACTAGAAGCTCATTTCTCAAGTACTTGTTCTATGTACTGAAATCAATTTGAATCAATCTTCTTTTATGAATGCTTCTTTGAATCACATAGATCAAATCTCTCTCTTATGACTTTTGTCATCTGTCTAAGTTTTCTGAATATATGATTTTCATCAAAGAGTACATATTCTTCTTGCTTGATGAACTTGACTTCTGTGAATGACTTTTTCATGACTATGTCACGATATCAAATGCTTTTGCGCGATGCAATTGACTCATCTTGCACTATGTCATAAATAGTCTGATATATATCATTCTTGATCTGTTGCATTTGCTGTGAAAAATCTTTCTCTTTCTGTCTGAAGAGAGTGTACAATTTATTGTACATGCTTATAAAACTTGCTTGAATTGTAAGTTTTCTAAAATCTTTCTTTACTTCAAGATGATTTTCTTCTTGCTTGAGAGTGTCTTCTGCTGCAATAGTGAATGCTTGTAGAGTTTCGCTAAGTCGATTTTCTTCTTCGACTGCTTGATGAATAGCTTCTTTCATGCTGTTCAATCTGTTCAAGTCATATGCTTCACTGTCAAGAATCTTTGATTTCGCGATCATAATGAACGAACTTTCATCACTTTTCTCATCATGCACTTTTGATTGACGATGAGTTGCTGCATAGAAACAATTCTTTCGTGAGAGTTTTGAGTATCATTCAGAATCTTTCTTATCACTCAGATGAATATAACAGTTGTCTTCATAACATGCTGTTCATGATAATGCTTGATGCTTGTCTTTCTGATCTTCTTTCATTGCTGCGAAAAATCTGTCTTGCTTATCATAAGACTTTGACTTGTTCTTGTACTTGTTCTGAGTACAATCTCTGAAGAAATAATCTCGCTTTTTGCATGTATAATATATCTTGCTTTGCTGAACTGTCTTTTTGCAAGCGTTTGTTGATATCTTTTGAATTGCATCTAACTTCATAGACTGAGAATCATAATAAAGTTGCTTCTTCTTTCTCTTGATTTATGCAACTGAGACATAAGTGATCTTGTTCTTCTTTTCAAGTCTTCGCTCGTACTGTCAATTATTCAACATGATTGTCTTGTTAATCATAACATGCAACGTTGCAAGTTTATTCATACAAGCTATCTTGTTCTTTATCACATTCTTTAGTTCTTTATAGAACTGTGCTGTAAAAGTTAAGTCATTTCATTTAATCTTTGCTGCAATTAATTGAAAAGCAGTGATGTACTTGAATGCTGATTCTGATTGCTTGATATCATACAGCTGTCATTCGACGATTCGTTTTGCATTTATGTCTTCATACATTCTTTGTATTGCTTGCTTAAAGTTAGAGAAGTCTTCAAAGACTTTGTTAATCTCATCTTCTTGATCTTCTGACTTAGTCTTCAAGTGATTCTTTATTAATGATTTAAATCATTTGAAAACATCTTTTCTGAAGTACAAGAATGCAAACAATATCTTGTCATGAAATGAACTTAGTTTCTTGTGAGTTTTGACATAGACGTTCACTTGTATAAGAAAAGCATCAAGCTTATCTTTATCTTCATAGTATAAATTCGACGTCAATATCTTAATCGCGAACTTGTTATTCAAGAATGCAGTAATGTTTGCTGATGTGATTCGTTCTGAGAATGACATAATGATCATGATAAGATGATGCTCTGATATCTTATGAAAGAGTGATGCTCAAAGTGTAATGATGATTTCTTTAACAACATAAGATATAAACAGAGATCAATATAGTAAACTAATCACTTGACTGAAGATCTGAAAATAGCTAAGACAATAAACTGTATTGACTATTACATGAGTTGAGTACGAAGCTTCTATCTAAGAGAATGATCATTGTTATATAGATATAAAAGAATCATGTCAAGTTGTCTTTGCTCTGAATGATTACTCTGATCATTCTCGAGCAAGATGAGCGAGATGAGCGAGATGAGCATCATGCTCATCATGCTCACTGTGATCACTTCTGATTCAAGCAATCAGAGTAATCACTTCGAGATTCTGATTATCTAATGATTATTTAATCATTGCTGTTTACATAATTTCATGCAAGAAAGTTTTAACATAGTAGTTGATTCATCATCATTTCAATCGCGATCTCTACAATGAGTAATGAGTAAATCTTTTCACTTTCAGCTATCTTCTTGAGTCAAGCTATTCTCAGCATCTTTAGATTTTCATGAAGTCTCACATTGTTCTTTATCAGTCTTTTGATGATCATCTTCTGATTGCTTATGTTCAGTGTGATGCATACATCATGTGCTAGTATCGCGAAGCTTCTACGCACTACATGCACTGAGCTTGCAATTCTCTTCACTCATGTCTGAAATTTTTCTAGAGCTGCTTGAACTTTCAAACTCATCACATGAAGTGCAATGTTCTCGCTTTCAAGCTTGCAAAGCAACACTATTAAATTTCGTTGCATCATCAACACGTTTGCAATTTCTTGAAAGATCTGATTGATTGATCTTTTTTATATCTCTTTCATCTCTTTTCTCTTCACTATTTTCACTAGAATCTTGCATTTCTTGCAAAGCGATGACAGATCATCTTTGAATCACTGCTTTTTTGTTGTTGCTTCTTCTCTTGCTACATTGACTCATGATAATGTTTTGAATATGAAACGCGTATTTTCTTGTATTTGTAGTTGTTTATTAAGAAGTTGAATGAATATCTTCAACTTCTGTACATTCTTCATAATGAATGTGTCTTGACTTTTAATCTTTCTTTTTAAGACGTTTCGAAGATATTGAATCAGCTTTAAGATCACTTCTTTTCATGAGTGATCTTTGTTCTTCTCTTTCTCTAACGTCGATGTCTGTGTTAGTAAATCAATGATGCTGATAACTTTCATCTCATCATTGCGTGAATGTTTAGATTTCACATCGTTGTCTCTTCGCAACAAGTCAACGCTGCTTGCAATCATCATTAAATCAGCATTACTGCTGCTCATGCAATTCATCATCATTTATTCATCTACTCGATCTTTTCTCTTTCATTTATAATGCTCTTTTCAAAAGTTTGTTTTGCGCGCGTTGTGATTGTTTAAATAATTCACATAGACTTATAATGAGTGTTGAATTGAGTAAGAATTAAAAAAAAAATGCAAACAAATTTGATACATAGTTTTAAAACTCATTGTTTCAACTGCATGAAGCAATCATATAGACTGCGAGTGATTTTCTATCTCAGAGAGTTTTGTTCACTTAATATAAATAGCATAAAGTTTCTTATGAATTAATTTAATCAATGTCATAAGAATGTATGAATTTATTATTATTATTATTATCTTTAACTATTATTATTACAATCAGCAATGAAACTCATTTGTACACAATGCTGATTACAAATTTACTGTTTAACTACAGTAAAGTCTAAAAATTATCAAAAGTTTAAATGATATTGAAATGCTATGTGATGATGAAGTGCTGTGCATTGATTGCATGCAGAGTTTTCGTGATCATGCAAACTTTGATAATCTCAATGCACATGTTACAAGTAATTTGCATGCAGATGAGAAAGTCAAATAAAATACAGAACTATGAGAAAAATCATTTATGAAAATCATTTAATTTAACATCTCATCATCATGATAATAAGAACTGAGATAAAACATTCTTATATTTAATCTGTTGAAGATGATTAGTAAAAAGAACTTGAATCATGAACATTCTTTAAATTTACATGCTAATTATGTATAAATCTTGTTAAGACTGCGTGTCTGTTACTACAATATAAGCAACTCATGAGACTTGTTAAGTTTGATATAAGCAAACTTGAGAATCTCATTAATATCATTTAATAGATGTTCAGACACAGATATTTTATATGTAAGTGATACGCTGATAAGAAAACTTCATTAAAAGAAGAGAAACACAAGTGAGTTAATAAAGAATGATTAAAATACATTGTCTGATTAAAAGTGTAGCATATGAACATTTTTGCAAAACATGATCAATCTGCATGAGAAAAATCTTTACAGATAACATGAAACAGATGAGTTGTACATTTTACAAGCGAAGCAAGCGTCTGCAAGACATGATATACAATGATGATGATTGTTGATCTTAAGAATCTTATTTCTTCACTGAACTCTGACTTTCAAATGTTTTGATGATAAAATCAATTTCTAGTTGAAAATATCATCTGTATAACTTAAAAGAACAGTAGCATATGTTGATATGATTAAAGAAGAAATCAACTGTGATACATATATATATTGTTGATGAAAAGTCTGTGATTCATGCTTAAGAAGTAAACTGTTAAAATCTGAGCAGTGAAAGATTTTACTCATTTTAAACTGTGAATCTGCTGCAAGAAACTACTTTTTGCTAAAAAGAAAATCAGCATAAAAGTTATGTCTTATATATATTGCATGCAACATATACAACATATTTTCAATAAATACATTAAAGACATGAAATGAATTTTTTTTTTATTCTTACTCGATTCAACACTCATTATGAGTCTATGTGAAATTCTATATACTGTAGCAAACATTACGCTAGCGCAGCATTCTTTTTGCATCAAAAATCGCTTCTTTCTACGCTTTATACTATAACTATTCTCAATGCAAGAACTTTATGAATCTGTTTCTTCTTTATTTTCTTTCTCTTTCATTTGATTCTTCAATGACGTCACAGCTTGAAATTGATTCAGTATGCTCATTGAGAGTATCATTTAAATGATCTTCATTGCTGCGCTCATGATTTCTAAGAGCTTTCTCAAGTTCGTGATGTTCTCTTCTCATTGCATTGCTTTTCATTCTACTTTTCATCTGAAACATGTTAATAAAACATGCTTGATCGACATTTAATCTTTATCACACTCACACATCATCATAGCAACATCAAGTACTTGTCTCTCATGTAGAAATTGATTGAAGTCAATTTTTCTCATGTGTAGCTGCGTCAATAATGCGTTGTGAGACTTTGCACAATTTCTGTATAGATGCAAATGCTGATGAGTCATTTCTGATGCTAGATATTGAAAATGAGCTGCATTGAATTTCTTTCTTCAGACTATTCTTCATGTTTGTCTGATCTGTTTCTGTATGAGCATCAGTCACGTCATCATCTCAGTGCGCTGATGCTCAATCAGCAATAGAAATAACTTATGTGCATCGTCAGTCATCTTGTTTGCTGCTTCATTTTCAAGCACTTCTGCATATTCTGTCATTCAATGTAACTTCAACGTGATCTCTTGAAATTGAATGTTCTCATGTGCAGTCTGAACTCATCACAGACGTGTCTGATTCTTTGTTGATGTCATGACTTTCACTGTCTTCAGAGAGATTTAACTGTCACTGTATATCTTGTATATCTTTTCATGACACTCTTAATTCGCTGTCACTACATTTATTGAAAATATGTTGCATATGTTGCATGCAACATACATAAAACATGATCTTTATGCTGATTTATTTCTTAGTGAGAGATAATCTTTTCTTTCGCAGCAGATTCACAGTTCAAGATGAGTGAAATCTCTCACTGCTCAGATTTCAACAGTTTACTTCTTAAGCATGAATCACAGATGTTTTGTCAACGATACACATGTATATTGCAGTCAATTTCTTCTTTAATCACATTAATATACATTACTGTTTTCTTAAGTTATACAGATGATGTCTTCAACTAGAGATTGATTCTATCATCAAAACATTCAAGAGTCAGAGTTCAGTGAAGAGATGAAATTCTTAAGATCAACAGTCATCATCATTGTATATCACATTTCACAAACACTCACTTTGCTTGTAAAATGTGCAACTCATCTGTTTCATGTTATCTGTAAAGATCTTTCTTGTGCAAATCAATCATGTCTTGCAAAGATGTTCATATGCTACACTTTTAATCAGACAGTGTAGTTCAATCATTCTTTACTAACTCGCTTATGTTTCTCTTCTCTTAACAAAGTCTTCTCATCAATGTATCATTTATGTATAAAATGTTTATGTCTGAACATTTGTTAAATGATATTAATGAGACTTTTAAGTTTGCTCATGTTGAACTTAATGAGTTTCATGAGTTGCTTATATTGTAGTAACAGACATGCAGTCTTAACAAGATTTATACATAGTTAGCATGTAAATTTAAAGAATGTTCATGATTTGAGTTCTTTCTGCTAATCATTCTCAACAGATTAAATACGAGAATATTTTGTTTCAGTTTCATCATCATGATGACAAAATACTGAATTGAATGATTTTCATAAGCGATTTTTCTCATAGTTCTGCATGAAGATTTGACTTTCTCATCTGCGTGAAGATTGTTTATAACATGCGCATTGAGATTATTGAAGTTTGCATGATTGCGAAAACTCTGCATGTGATCAATGCATAACACTTCATCATCACATAACATCTCAATGTCATTCAAACTTTTGATAATCTTTAAACTTTACTGTAGTTAAACAGTAAATTTATAGTCAGCATTGCATACAGATGAGTTTCATCGTTGATTGAAATGAATATTTGAAACACAATGATCACAAAAACAAGATCATCAAACAAATAAAATGTGCACACTTCAGATCACAGATGCATGAGTTAAGTAATGCATTGAAATTGATATGATGCTTTGCAAAATGAGTCAGAATCAAAAGTCAGTTATTTAAAAAGCTTTCTCAGTTTTCATTGTTAAAACAAGATGATACTGATTATATGATAACAATGTTTGAAGAAAAAATCAAGATGCTGCAAGAGAAATTCTTTTCTTCATTTTCATAAGCAGATGTCAACAACATTTCAGATTCATTCATATCTTTGACAGTATTATTAAATTCACGCATTTCAAAGAATGAGATGAAGCAAGTAATTAAATGAATAAAAGTGAATAAAGCATCAGACATCTTTGAAATTTCAAACAAAGCACTTCAGACAGATTTCACAGAACTGATTTCAGTGTTGATGAGTATATTCAACGCATGTGTGATACACAAATATCATTTGAAGCAGTTCAAAAAGACTCAAACAATAGTGTTATGCAAATCAAAGAAAAGTGATTATATTGACTTAAAGATATATTGACTCATTGCTTTGCTTAATATCATGAGCAAAGCTCTGAAGTCAATTATGATCAAAAGACTGAGTGATATAATCAAGACTCATCACATGCTTTCAAATGCTTAAATGAGAGTGAGATGTAAGCAATTCATGATCTTGACGTTAAATTTACTAGTAAATTAAGTTCACATCGTGTAAAACTACAACATTAAGTACATGATTTTCATGTTAAGTTTAGACATCATTGAAGCATTTAATCAAGTCTTGCACATCAGATTATTACATATGTTGAAAATGAGAAGAATGTCAAGCTACATAGTTAAATGAGCATGCAGCTTTCTAAAGAACAGAGAGACGTCGTTGATATTCAATGAGCAAGCGAGCACTATGTGCAAAATTAATGCAAACATATCTCAAGAATTCTTCATTTCATTGATTCTCTTTTTATTTTTCAACGCAAGTTTAATTGAAAAATGCAAAGCATTGAAAATTAAAATTGAAGTGCTCAACTTTGTAAATGACATCAACATTCTAGTCTATGACAGATTCATTGAAGAAATTTGCAAAACATTGAGCAAGACACATGACATCTGCGCGAAGTGAGCTTGAACTCATGACACAACGTTCACATTAGAAAAATATGAGTTCACACATTTCATTAGAAAATTAAGAAAATTTAACATGATGACTAGCATACAAATAGAAAGCTCAATAATCAGATCGAGATCAAATGTGCAAGTTCTAAAGATTCAACTGAACATGAAACTGCAATGAGACATGCATCTTTGACAGATAGAAGTGAATCACATCACAAAAATGCTTGCGCTTAGTTATTTAGAAATCTTCACATGAAGAGCAATTTTCACAAAAGTGAGACAAATGTACTTAGTTGTAATGAGATCAGAAATTGCATTTGAAGCATCAGTTTAACATCAGTGCAACAAAGAGAGAGAACTGTTAAATAAGAAATGCAAATTAGAAACTTTGTAGAATTAGATTTTACATCATGTTGCAGAAGCATTCAAAAGAGTAAGCATTGAAACGCTAAAGATCGAAATGTACATAAGTTCGTTGCATGTTCATCTGAACATGCTGCAAAATAAAGTCACATTACACAGTTGAATCAACGACAAAACGCAAGAGACTAGATGAGCATGTAAACTCATACACACTCGACTGATGAAAATTAATTGTCTCATTTCTCACTTTTCTGTCATCAAGAAAATAATGCTTCTGAACACATTTATTCAAAAAGACGTAAGAATGCAGTCTAGATGCAGATGATTCAACTTCTTTATGATGATTTCAATAAGTGATAACATCACAATAGTATTATATCACAAAGATCAATGAGAGCAACGATGAAAAAAATACAAGAAATGCATAACAGATATCAATGTAATTTTAGCACAAAGATCTCATTTATTTAACAAGATAATAAAGATGCATGATGATTTTCAAAAGATTGAAAGCATTCTTGCAACTTACATCAGAATTGAACGCATAGATCTTAATATTTATCTGCACTTGAGAAATGTTTCAAGCATGAATAGCTCGCGATGTGACTGCAAACGAAGTCATCAGACAGCGAAGCATGTACTCATGCATTGCTTGAACTGAACGCATCTGCAATCAAGAATGCTACGCAACATTAACTTTTTAAACTATTGAATAATCATCACGATCATGAAAGATCTCAAAGCAGCAGCGAGAATGATGATGAAAATGAAGCTTCTGAAGCAATTTAAAATGACTAGAACATTCATTCTTTAACATGCAATCAACATGAACAAATTTGATAAATAGTCTTAATCTTGTTGTTTCAACTGCGTGAAGAAATCATATAGATAGCGAGTGATTTTCTATCTCAGAGAGTTTTGTTCACTCGATACACATAGCATAAAGTCTCTCATGAGTCGATCTAATCAATGTTACAAGAGTGTATGAATTTATTATTATTATTATTATTATTACTGTTATTATTACTACTTAACTTAACTTTTTCAATTCTTCTGTCAGCTGTAACTTTTAAGATCAACAAACTTATAAAAGTGATTGTTAGTTATATAATTTTAAGAGAGTTTAAAGAATTTATTTAACAGTCATTTAGCTTTATAAAACTGATAATTTATATTTCATGTTTTATTGCTTCAGATGATTTATTTTAAATAAACTACGTAGTTAATAAAATCTTTTTAAGATTTTTCTGATGTACATGTTTTATTTTAATTGATCAGTTGTAAATATTATGTTATTTCTCTGCTTCTGATTTTAATTTAACTTTTGATTTTAACTTCTGATTCTGACTTTTAATTTTGAATTTTACTTATACTTTTACTTCAGCTGTTCTAATTGTAACTTACTATTTGTTGCAAGTGTGTCTTATTACTCTGAGTTAGTTTAACATAAATCATGTTAAACTATCATAAACTAGTACAAAGCTGATGTTGACACGTTAGTGATTTAGCACATCTTCATGAGTATAAGACTCTTGACGTATTTCATCTTCTTTCTTCTTTAGCTTTGAACTTCTAGTTAGAATACACTTATATGATTCACTTTATGCAGATTCATAACATTAGTTCAAAGCTCATTAATCTTACTATTAACATGTAAATGATATAAAAACAAGCTACACAATTCAAATTAAAAGTTGAATTCAGAAATTTCAACAGCAGAATCAGAACTCAAGCTCAGAAAGCTTGATAAAAATCAGAAATTTCTAAAAAAGAATCTTGATTTGAAATCAGAAATTTCAATAAAATCAAAATTAAAGAACATGAACGTGTTGTTCTTGATTAACTCTTTATTAAGCTCATCATCAGAAATCAGAAATTTCAGCAGTACTTAAACTTAAAAAGTTCGATAAAGTATTAATCATTACTTGAACTCAGAAAGTTCAATAAAGTAATATCAGAATCTCAATCAGCAATTTTCTACTCATACAATGATTAAAAGCTCAGAATCAGTGAGCATTGCTTATTATGAACTTCAAAATGCTAGAAGAGAATCACTTCTATCACAGAATTGAACAGCATCAGAAGAAGAAGATATAAATGTATCATTGAATACAGAAGAAAAGAACATGAACGCGTTGTTTTTCAATCATGAAATGATTAAGATCAGCATCAGCACTGAATTGAATGCTTGAATAAATATTCATGAAGCAAATGACATTATTGTCTGTATTAAATACATATATTAACAGCACAACATTGAAATCAAGATTCATAATAACATGATTCAGATGTTAAAAAATGTCAACAAGATAAACATCATGTTGAAGATTATGCAGACGCGTCTGCAAAAAGAAAATAGAAACAAGAATGTGATTATACATTATTTAAAAGCTGCATCAAGTTGATAAAGCACTTCAACTTCTGAAGATTAATTCTTGAAGTCAATTAAGTTATTAAACTCTTCACTGTTTGAAGATTTATCACAGAATGTAGACAATTGACTGTTTTGAATGTAAAACAAGTTGAAGATAAATAAGAATTATTTTTCTATTGAAGAGTTAAAGATTGCATACATTGAAAGTTGAGTCAGTGAAGCTGCAATTAAACACATAGCACTCAGAATGAGAAACATGATCATGAACTCATTTCTTGAAGCAGAAGAGATACTGTTGATTATAAATAAAATGTATAATGATTTCAATTGACATCATATAACTTAACAACAGTACTTGAAGCTGTATTAAAACAAGATCTTCTTTCATGAATTTTGAATGAAATTTCAGAGATTTAGTGCAGAATTAAAATACAATAATGAGATTCTACTAAATGATCTTCAGCACAAGATCAGCTCAGATCTTCAATGAGCAACGCTCAATGAATGAATCACAAATTTGAATGAGTTTGTTAACATCTGCATGCAAGTCAATGTTAAATTAACTGAATTAAATGTTTGATCAGTCGTCAAAGCATCAATGATTCAAGCTGCTCGCTTTGTCTTTAGAACATTGACTGCTTGACTTACGTTATCAGTTTTTTCATGAAAGAAACTCAGAAGATTGAATCTTGATTCTATTCAGAAAGAGTTGTTTAAGAAAAAACTTTGCTTTAAATGCAAGAAGTCAGAACATAAAGCATATGATTGCTTCAAGATGACTTAAGTGCATGAAATCATTATGAATTTGAAAAATGATCTGTCTTCATTAAAGTAGTGACTGAAAGCAATATACTTATATTCTGTTTCATCAGCATGTCTGATGATTCATTTGATTTCAAGTCGTTCACTGTTGACATCATCTTGAATAGTTTAAAAAAGATATTCAGATTTTTCGCTCTGATAAATACTGAAGTCATTGACATAACTTTCATTAATGAATTTTTAATATCAGAACTATGTGAATGCTTTAATATTCAGTCAATATTGCTGTCAAAATCAAAGTTAATTTGATTATATGATGAAATTTCTGATCAAAAGTCAATTACACATGCTTTGTATACATTGATTATGATACAAGAACATAAGAATAAAATGATGTTTCTATTGATAATTTATTTAGAACAGCACAAGATAATCATTGAAAATTTCTGATTGAAAAAAAATCAAACTTTGATAAATTCTGCAAATGATTAATTAATATTCTCATTGAATATTTGAACATTGAAATCTGTTGTTTCAAAAGCAAGCAGTCAATCAGCATTTCACAAATCTGAGTCAAGCAAGATCTGCAAAATAAAATGAAAGAACTTAAACTTAATTGTTACATCAATGATCATCTTGAAGAGACTCAAAAATCAGAAATCAGTGAATTGATTCATTGAATCTGTTTAATTCATTGAATTTGTACTCAGATAAAAGCAAAGCACTCAAGTTGATCTCGATCATTTTTGACTCATTCAGTTTACTAAGAAAGAAGAGTTCATCAATATTGCTATGATTGAAGTCATTATTATTATGTATTGAACTTTAGTTAAGAATAAGAAGATCAAGATCTTCATATTGATTATTAATGAAATCAATAAAGTGCTTCAAGCTAACTCAGTTGAAGATTTCGCGAAACTGAATGAAATGACATCAATCATGTCATTGAATGAACTGAAAAAGAAGCTTTCAATCATTTATCACAACTTTCTGAATATGTTTAATAGAAAGAAGATAACGCAGTTGTCTTTGCATCAATCTGTGAGACAACGAGATCTTTTTATGTGAAACTGTGTAGTAGAAGATAATAAGATAGCATTTTATTGATGATAAAACTAATTGCTAAGAAACAAATGCAAAAGCTGACAGAATTTTCATTTTCTGTCAAGTTATTATTTTTATTCACTCATTAATCTCTTTAATTTAATCTTGCAAGCTAGTTTTGCAGACATGCATCATTTATAGTTGATGAGATGCATTTTCACAATTGCATTCTTTCTTAAAGACTCAATCTTTGAATCTTCATAGCATTGTATTGTCTTTTTGCAGCTGACAATGTAACAATGACTTCTTTAGCGCTTTAACATCTGTGTAGAAGCATCATGAGTTAATCATGTTAATGAGCATAAACAAAGCTAGTGCAAGATTGTTGATATCAATCTCTTTATCTTTGCTTTCTTTTCTTCTTTTCTTTTCTTTTTGTCTCATCTCAGCATACTCTTTCATAAGTACTATTCTTCTGAACTTAATGAAACATAAAATCTGCTATGCATATCTTGCATAGCTTGCAGCTTAACATATAAACTTCTTTCGTTGCAGCGTTGTTGTGATGCAAGTCAACTCATAAGCTAATGTGAGTGACAAAGCAGTATCAACATTATCATCATCATCATTATGATAAGTAACAGCGTCACGCTTACTGAAATCATGCTAACATGCTTACTCAGTTTGCTCTTTTCATTGAGATGCATATCTTTGTTGTTGCTGCTGTGTTTATCACGTCTGCTCTCTTCACATCTTTTACATTAATGACTGAGTTCACAACTTTTAATAAACATATTTATCTTTGCATGTTTCAATAAATGCTGATGCATGATAAATCATAATGATCAGATGATTTGATGTTATCACTGCGTTTATCATCTGAACGCAGTGATGATTCACACATGTCGTGCTTTCATCAAACGTGCTCACAAATGCAAATACTGCTTTGTAAGAAAGCATAATGTGATGATCAGATTTACTAAATGAGTAGACGAGATTTATAAGAGTGATATGACAATGTGATATTTTAAACAGACACAGAATGAGTATATATTATGATAGAGCTAATTATTAAGAAGCTCTCAATAACTTGAGAAAATCGATTGACTATAGAGAGTTTGTCAAGCATTGTCAAGTAGAACACGACATAACTCATGATATATTAAGTCGAAGATATGACGTAGTCTAAACAATATCTTGACAAAGTCATAAAGTTTCAGAGCTAACTCAGATCTGATCTTCAACTCAGTCTCTGATTCTAGCTTCTATGTGTCAATTCATCATGACAATTGTCTTCTTTTCTAAGTGAGTTCATTCTCGATCTCAATAATTAATGTCTTTGTTTATTCTGATAAATGATGATGTGCACTCATTGATTCACTCTAGAAGCTCTCGATAAAAATCTTCAAACTTCTGTGAGAAAACAAGAAAAAGAGAAACTTTCGATTGAATGATAATTCATCTTCAATTATAATGTGTATAGATGACATTATAAATAGTATATGTGATGTGTAATTGATGTAAATGACAGCAATAATGACGTGTAGTTAATGCATAAACATTGTTTATCTTTTGAGTAAATAATGTTATTAAGACGATAAAGTGTAAACAAGAGTGAATAATAATTGTTGATTTGTTTATTGCTCTTTCAATTTCTTTCAACTTTTCATTTTCTTCAACTTCATCTTCTTTCAATCATGATCATATCTTTATCATTGTATGATTACTTTTGACAAACTTTGAGTATATCTGTATAGTAAAAGTAAGAGATCTAAATCATGACTCGTGAATGCGCAGTGATGCTCAAAGAGAGTCATAAGATGATGAAGCTGACTGATGCTCAAGTCAAGATCATTATGAAAGTAAGTGATGTTACAACTTGAGATTTCACGACTATTACTGCAATTAACAGTATCATAAGTCTGTTTAAAAGACATTGATCAGATGTGATGATCATGATGCTGCTGATGCTGAATCGCTTATAATGATGCAGACATCATTAAATTCTGATCGAAAGCTCATCACTTTTACTATTTAAACTTTCAAGTACATCTCAGTTATCAAAGAGAAAATTCAAAAGATGATGAAAGAAGAAATGATTGTTAATGCTTCATCAATGATCTTGTCAAATTTACAGACTTTGCGAAATCAAAGAACAATGATGAGATTCACTTATTCAACTTCTTGATGTTGTTACTGATGCTTTTCAGCTGTCAATTGTTGAAATAAGCGAAAGAAGTGTTGTTAATTTTGAAACTTTAAATAAAATGATTTGTATAAAGTGTGCTTGAGTTCTACACATCAAGAATAAAGCATCGCTGTGTGATGTCATCTTTCAAAGAAAGACAATGTATAGAAAGTGTATTTGCTGTGCAAGTAATGAGAATTTCTGTATTGCAGTGAGTATATTTATCTGATACATCTGCTAAACACTCATGATTTGATATTTAGATTCTCGACATCTGCATTTGAGCTGTCAATGAATTCTTTCATCTGCAAAATATTCATGATAATGCAATTGAGAATGAAGAAAAGAATGTTGCTCTGAAAACATTCATCGCTCATCAGAAAATTCTTTACAAAAAGTTGACAGCAGCAACTTGTGTGAAGAATTGTCTCAAGAGAGTTTACAAACTTAAGTCTTTAAAGATTCAAAAGCTCATTCTCAAAAAGATGATAATTGTTAATGACATTGTCAGAGAAATTCTGAATGTAAAGCGCTTTGCAATACATTTAATCTCAATTATATATCATTTTGTCAGCATTTCTAATTGTTCTGATATATTTTAGCATAATTTATCATCTTTCAAATCTCTGTCTTTGCATCTCAATGTAAATCTGACAATGAAAAAGAAGAAAAAGTTTGCAATCTTGTTTTGTGTGAAAGATGTTTAATGAAGTGATGATTGCATGATGTTTATTGTGTCGTGATGATTGTGCTTTCTTGTCAAGCGCGTTTGAGCATCTTTGCGCTTTTTTCTTCTGTCTGTTGATTTACATATGTGATCATTTCATTAAAGAGCGAAACTATCATAATACAATAATTCTTCTTTTCTAATAATGAATTTATGCTTGAAAGTGAGTGATTATGCTTTTCGCTCATGTTTCAGCCTTGTTTTAAAAGCTTTTATAAGCTTTGAAACATCTTTCATATCTTCGCTCGATATTTATTGATTATATTCAATGAAATATTCTTTTCATTGTATCTTATAATATAAGATTTTCTTTCTTTTTTGCTTCTGTAGAATCTTTTCTATCTTTCATTCTTGCTCATCATCAATAAGCTTAAGTATGAAATAATCAAGTATAAAGTCATCATTTAGTCTTTAATTATACAACTCTAAAAGAAATACATGAAAGACAGAATAAACTCTATAAATGATTGAAAGATCAAGATGATACATCTGCTTATTTATGAATTCTTGTATATGAAAGAACTTTATCATCTTATTTAATAACTTCTTGCTTAACTTCTTCTGCTTCAGGTTTTTTGCTGATAGCATGATCAAATCATCAACATTAAAGAACTTAAACTTATGTTTTCAATTATAGTACTTTGTCTGAGCATCAACTGCATTTTATCATCATTGCATCAACGTGTTTTGCATGTCTTGCAGCATTTCAACGCGTTCTTTTGCTGCTGACACTTCTTCTTTCATAGCATCGTTCTTGATGCATATGTCAAAGATTGATTCATAATCATACATGACTTTAAAAGAACTACAGTCTAACAAAGCGTGCTTCGTCTGATGATAAATGAACTCAACTATGAGTAAAAGCATAGCTCAGTCATCTTGTTTTTTGAAACAATACACTCTTAAATAATGTTTCAACGTTTGATTCTGTCATTTTATTTAATCATCTGTTTGCAAATGAAAAGCAATGCTTAGTCATTGTTTCATCTTGACATGATAGCAGATTTTTGATCAGAATGCACTGATAAATAAACTATCTTTATCAATAACTATATCATTTAATATTTCATATCTTAAAGCAATCTGCTCAAAGAACAACTTTGCTAACTTTACAACAGTCAAAGTCTTTTTTGTAAACAGATAATGCATCATCTTCATGTAGTAATTGACTATCACAAGAATTGAGTCATACACGACTTCTTTTCATTTACTAGACAACAAATCAATTATGAAATTCATAGTGATTTCTTTTCATGAATTTGTAAATTGAGATAATGATCTCAACTCATCATATGATAAATAACATTTCATCTTCATTCTTTGACAAATGTCACAAGTATTTACATATTCTTTGATATCTTTGATCATACTTTTTCAGTAATATTTGCAATCTAATAGCTCGCTGATCTTGTCAGTATCAAAATGTCTTGCTAACAAGTCATCATGATGACATTTCAATAACTCTTCTTTGACAGAAAAATCTTCTGAAACATACAATGATTTGTTGTATTCTATCATTTCTTGACTATTCAATGTTCAAGCTTTGATGTTATTCTTTCATATACTCGTTGTTTCATCTGCTTTTAATCTCACAGCAAATTCATCTTCTTGCTATAAAATCTTGATGAGTTCAACTATGAATTTACTACTGAAGTTGTATATTGTTTCATGAATTATTAATACTCTGACAATTGCATGTGAAATGAGTTGTTTACAATCAACAGTTTCAGCAACAGAATTAAGCTGTTTCTCAGCTACGTTGCAATCTTTATGAGTTAACATTTCATCATCATGTCTTTTCAAGTTTTCAGATTCAGATCGAGAAATTCTATCTCTTGAAAAATGTACTTCATTTAAATGCATCTTTTGTACTGCTAAAATCATGATTCTCAGCAGCATACTTCTGACATGCATTGCTGAACATGTACTTGTGTTTTCACTGATACTGTGAACAGACATCTTCTCGACTTCATTAATCACTCGTGTACAGTAAATTTCATCTAATGACATGCTTTTAACATGATCGACTGAATATCTTCTTTCACTGACACTGTGAATGAACATCTTCTCGACATCATTAATTACTTATGTTCATCAGTGAGTTTCATCTTGCAGTCTGCTCTCAACATGTTCTGCTGAATATCTGTTCATACTTATACTATGAATGAACATCTTCTCGACATCGTTAATCACTTGTATACAATATAGTTCTCTGATCGCTATAAATATAAAGCTATTTAAGCTTTTTATTCTAGCTAGCTTTCGCTGCAGAATGAGCAGCAAATGATTCACAAAGATATTCTCATTCTTATAGTCAGATCATCTTGATGATACATTGATTGAGTTTGTCTTTTCTGATTTATGTGCTATTTCAAAGTTGCAAATTGACAATCTCATGACTCATCTGACTTGTCTTTCGTTTAACTTTTGAACATTCATAAAACTCTTCAGATTATTATGATCAGTCAGAACTTTGACAGTATAATAACTATCTTTCACATAATGTTATCAATGTTTAAACATCGCTACTATGATTAGAAGCTTCTGATCATATGTTTCATAGTTTCTTTCAACGTTTATCATCATTTTGAATCAGAATGCAATTAAATGTCACTGATCTTCATCATCTGACTGAGACAAAATACTCACGACTGCATAATTGAACATGTTGATCTCGATGTGTATATGTTGCTCTGAGTCAAAGTGTTTTAGTATAAATGCTCTCATAAAAACGTCGCGAAGCTGATTAAAAGCTTGTTTCGCTTCGTTCAATTATATGAATGAGTTCATTTTTACATCTTTTACACTATCTTTCAGTAGTTCTGTTAAAGACTCTGCTATCTGAGAGTAGTGATGTATAAAACGTCAATAGAAATTAACAAATCTCAGAAAAACTTGTATTTTTCAATACATCTTTGATCTGAATCACGTTTTGATGATGTTTACTCTACTTGAGTTCATTAAAATGCTCTCTGTAAATATAATAAATTTTAAAAAATTCACTTTAGTGATGAAGAATTCACACTTCTTCAAGCTAGCATATAGCTTGAACTTTCTTAATCTCTTGAGAATCTGCTTCATGTGATCTACATGATCAATCTTCTCTATGAAGAAGATTAGAATGTCATTCAGATAAATAACACAAAAGTCATTTAAAAGCTTTGTCAAGATCTTATTAATATAAGTTTGAAAAATGACAGACACATTAATTAAATCAAACAACATGATCATATATTTGAAGTGATCATAATGAATATGAAATGTTGTCTTTCACTCATCTTCACGTTGAATTCTGAGATGATGATAAACATTCTTCAGATTTAACTTAATGAACTGCTTGACTTTATTGAGTCTGTCTAAAGTTTCATTAATTAAAGACAGCAAATGATGATTTTTGACAGTGATTTTATTCAAATCTCGATAGTTCATGCATAAATGAAGACTATTGTTCTTTTTGAAAATGAATAAAATAAATGCATCAGTTGAGCTGATGAAGTGCTTAATTCATTCTTTCGCTAAGACATCATTTAGATACTGTCTCAAAGTCGCTAACTCTGTGTTCAACAGATTATACAATGATTCATATAATGACTTTGCAGTGATTTTGATTGCATGATCATGTTCTTCATGCAAAGACAGTTTGTCTGCACTCTTTATCAAGAATACATCTTTGTATTCTTTCAATTCAATGAGTAAAGTCTGTGTTTCAAGTGCATTTGTGACACGACTCATCATGTTATTCATTGCTTTCACTTGATATTCAATGATTGATTCTTTGATAATGTTGATCATGACAAGAGCATACATAATAGACTCATCTTGTAAAACTTTCGCAAATGCTTATGCAAAAAACAACTCAAATGCATGCTCATTCACGTTGAAACATCATGTTCTTGCAATCATGTTTATTCAAATACACTTGAATTGCATATTCAACATATTCAGAATCAAGAAAGATTCTTTCTTGTCAATAGCATAAAAGATACTTATATCTTTTTTCTTTATGTTTCAACTGTCTCTCAGTCAATAACACATCTTACAAACGTTATAACAATAGACACTCTGATCATTCATTCAGATAAATCTTGAGAGATCAACGTTCAGCAATGACATATTTTGCTCAACAACGAAACGTTGACTAATTACGTTCATTTTGACATCAATATTCATGTGAATCTTCATTTCTGTCTTCTGATCTCTCTGAATTACATGCTCTTTATATATAAGAATCTTTACAAAGAAAACTTCTTGTTTTTTTCTTGATGATTTGAAGTGTTTATTAAAAGCTTGTCTTTTCTTGAAATCTTAAGATGATTCTTATGTAACATCAAATCGATGAATACTCGATTTGCATCAAATTCTTTTGATCTGTTCTTGATCTTTTCATCTTTACAATCAGTAAAGTAATAATTATTTTAATTGTATGTATAGCACGTTATATTGAACAAATTCTTGCTATAACATGATGAAGTGTGCAAGCTTGTCTTTAATGAAGAATTGAATCTAATTGATTAATGAAATTTCTTTCACTTTGAATGAGTCTTCTTGTTGATTTTATCTCGATCATGCAAGTTCTCATCTTGAAGTCATTTCAATGACAAGATGCACTTCTTTTGCAAGTTAATTTTCAATCAAGTGACAAGATTAATTAACACATCTTCTGTGATGAGAATTGACTGCACATTAGTAATGATCATACGCAGCTCAGATCTCAACTTGATGAATAAATGAATTCGCTTATGCTCATTATTATACAATGAAAGTTGATGTTTCAGAGTGCTTAGATAAACTGCAAACATTCATATCATTTGATCTGAATGTTGCAATGCATTTGCATACTGCTGAGTCATGTTTATATCTTGATTCATTGAGTTCTTGATTAAATTAAGAAGAAAGTCAATGAATTTAAATCACGTCTGCTGAGCTGCAAATATAGTTTCTTCATAATTGAATCAAAGCTTCTTTGATTCATTCTTGAAATAAATTATGCAGTACAGAATCTTTTTCTCATCACTTTCAAAATATCAAGAAGTATTTTGAAATGAGATTTTGATGTTGCAAATTCACTCTCTATGCTCTTTTATGATTTTATCATGATACTTCTTCAAGAGCATTGAGAGTCTTTGCTTTTGCAAAATGATTTCATGATGACTTCGTTTCATCGTCATCAACATTATGAAGATGATGATGCGTAAATCATTTAAGTTCTCAATGAAAGCTCAAATAAAAGCTGAATGACTTTTCTTTGTTGTTTCAATGACTTGCAGAGTTTTAATCTTTGATTAAATAGCTGCTAACTTCTGTTTCTTTTGCAGTTCATTGCATTGAAGCATTACATAAGTCAGCTGTTCATTAATATCAAGAGAGAATTCATCTTTTGCTTTTTCACTTTCTGATTTTGTTATGTGATGTTCATTTTCTGATATGATATTTTGCAAGATTGAGACATCATCATTTCAATTCTGTTGCAATCATGTTGCTGTTATCATGCTTGAATATCAAATCATCACTTTTAAGAAGAATTTGAAATAATTAGAACTGTAATGATCAGATCTACTAAATGAATAGACGAAATCTATAAAAATAATATGACAATGTGATATTTTAAGCAGATACAGAATGAATATATATTATGACAGAGCTAATTATTAAGAAGCTCTTGATAACTCGAGAAAATCGATCAACTATAAAGAGTTTGTCAAGCATTGTTAAGTAAAGCACAACATAACTCATGACATATTAAGTTGAAGATATGACGTAGTCTAAATGATATTTTGACAGAGTCATAAAGTTTCAAAGCTAACTCAGATCTGATCTTCAACTCAGTCTCTGATTTTAGTCTTTATGTGTCAATTCATCATGATACATGATTGCATGATGAATTCAATCTTATGTCATCTTCAACTGTTAATACATCATGTTGCGCTGATGATAATTCATCATTTCAATGCTTGCATCAAAACTCATCTTACTCTTCGTCTTTGACAATAAAAGAATGAATAGTTTTTCTTCTTAACATATGAGATTGTATTTAATAGTTGAATAGAGATTTTCATCTTTCTTGTTCTCATCACTTCTTGCTATCATCACATCACTTCATCTTCATCTTGTAAGTATTAATTAAAGCAAGCAGTATGTGATGAGATTCATTGATGAATAAATAACTTTCTTCTTCACTTTAATATTCTTGCTTATGATCATTGATTGCTTCTTTTCTTTGCTTTTTCGTAACATTTGTCATCTTCTTTTTTAGAAAACATATGTTACATGAGATTTTATAATTGTAGTTTAATATTAACTTTTTAAACTTGCGTCTTTGCGCTTTTAATACTTTCTCAATCATGATTCTTATATGATTTGTCTTTCTTTTTTCTTTTTAACTTCTTTGTAATTGACTGATGTACTTGTCTTTTTATCTTGTAGTTCTCAATAATCTTCTTTGCATTGCTAAGATTTTTCATTGATTCTCAGAAGTTTTTATAGAAAGATGAATTAACTCATTGAACTAAATATTCAATCTTTTCTTTCTTGATTCATTAATCAAGTATCTTTTCTATCTTTCATTTTTCTTCTTTTTTTATAAGAATAATTTGCAACTTTAAATTCTCATCACGCAAATTGTCATGATGAATTAATACATAAAGATTAAAGTCAAAGATTGAGTCAAAGATCAGATCTGAATTAGCTCTGAAACTTTATGACTTTGTCAAAACATCATTTAAACTACGTCATATCTTCAACTTAATATGTTATGAATTATGTCATGCTCTACTTAACAATGCTTGATAAACTCTCTATAGTTGATTGATTTTCTCAAGTTATCAAGAGCTTCTTAATAATTAGCTTTATCATAATATATATTCATTCTGTGTCTGCTTAGAATATCACATTGTCATATCACTCTTATAGATCTCATTTACTCATTTAGTAAATTTGATCATTACAGTTCTAATTATTTCAAACTCTTTTTAGAAATGATGATTTGATATTCAAGCATGACAACAGCAATGCAATTGCAACAAAGTTGAAATGATGATATTTCAATCTTGCAAGACATCATATCAGAAAACGAACGTTGCATAATGAAATCAGAAAGTGAAGAAGCAGAAGATGAATTCTTTCTTGATATTAATAACCAGCTGACTTGTGTAATGCTTTAATATAATGAACTGCAAAAGAAACAGAAGTTAACAGCTATTTGATCAAAGATTGAGACTCTGCAAATTGTTAAAACGACGAAGAAAAGTCATTCAGCTTTCATTCAAGCTTTTATTGAGAACTCAAACAATCTACGCATCATCATTTTCATAATGTTGATGACGATGAAACAAAGTCATCATGAGATCATTTTGCAAAAGCAAAGACTTTCAATGCTTTTGAAGAAGTATCATGACAAAATCATAAGAAAGCATAAAGAGTGAATTCGTGATGTTGAAATCTCATTTTGAAATACTTCTTGATATTTTAAAAGTGATAAGAAAAAGATTCTGTACTGCATGATTTATCTCAAGAATGAATCAAAGAAGCTTTGATTCAATCATGAAGAGATTATGTCTGTAGCTCAGCAGATATGATTCAATTTTATTGATTTTCTTCTTAATTTAATCGAGAACTTAATGAATTGAAGCATAGACATGATTCAGCAGTATGCAAATGCATTGCAACATTCAAATCAATTGATATGAATGTTTGCAGTTTATCTGAACGCTCTGAAACATCAACTTTCATTGTATAATGATGAGCATAAGTGAATTCATTTATTCATCAAGTTAAGATCTGAGCTGCATGTAATCATTACTAATGTGCAGTCAATTTTCATCACATGAGATGCATTAATCAATCTTGTTGCTTGATTGAAAATCAACTTGCGAAAGAAGCATGTCTTGTCATCAAAATGATTTCAAGACGAGAATTTGCATGATTGAGATAAAATCAACAAGAAGATTCATTCAAAGTGAAAGAAATTTCATTGATCAATCAAACTTGATTCTTTGTCAAAAATAAGTTCACATGCTTCATCATGTTATAGCAAGAATTTGTTCAATATAACGTGTTATATGTGCAATTGAAAAAATCATTACTTTACTGATTGTAAAGATGAAAAGATCAAAAACAAATCAAAAGAATCTGATGTAAATTGAGTATTCATTGATTCAATGTCACATGAGAGTCGTTTCAAGATTTCAAGAAAAGACAAGCTCTTGATGAACATTTCAAATCATTGAGAGAAAAACAAGAAGTTTTCTTCGTAAAGACTTTTATATATAAAGAACATGTAATTCAGAAAGATCAGAAGACAGAAATGAAGATTCACATAAATATTAATGTCAAGATGAACTTAATTAGTCAACATTTCATTATCAAGCAAAATATATTATTGCTGAACGTTGATCTTTCAAGATTTATTTAAATGAATGATCAGAATGTTTATTGTTATGATGTTTATAAGATGTGTTATCGACTGAGAGACAGCTGAGACATAAAGAAAAAAGATATAAGTATCTTTTATGTTATCAACAAGAAAGAATCTCTCTTGATTCTGAGTATGTTGAGTATGCAATTCAAGCATATTCGAATAAACATGATTGCAAAAACATGATGTTTCAACGTGAATGAGCATGCATTTGAGTTGTTCTTTGCATAAGCATTTGCGAAAGCTTTACAAGATGAGTCTACTGTGTATGCTTTTGTCATGATTAATATTGTCGAAGAGTTGATTGTTGAACATCAAGTGAAAGCAATGAATAACGTGACGAGTTGTATCACAAATGCGCTTGAAACGCAGACTTTACTCGTTGAATTGAAAGAATACAAAGATGTATTCTCAACAGAAAGTGCAGACAAACTGTCTTTGCATGAAAAACATGATCATGCAATTGAAATCACTGCAGAATCATCATATGAATCGTTGTATAATTTGTCAAATACAGAGTTAACGACTCTGAGACAGTATCTAAATGATGTCTTAGCGAAAGAATGAATTAAGCACTTTGTCAACTTGATTGATGCATCTATTCTATTCATTTTCAAAAAGAATGATAGTTTTTGTTTATGCATGAACTATCAAGATCTGAATAAGATCACTGTTAAAAATCATCATTCACTGTCTTTAATTAGTGAAACTCTAGACAGACTCAGTAGAATCAAGCAGTTCATTAAATCTGAAGAATGTTTATCATTGTCTCAGAATTCAATATGAAGATGAGTGAAAGATGACATTTTGTACTTATTATGATCACTTTGAATATATGATCATGTCATTTAATTTGATCAATGCATTTATCATCTTTCAAACTTATATTAATAAGATCTTGACAGAGCTTTTAAATGACTTTTGTGTTGTTTATCTGAATGACATTCTAATCTTTTTTGTAAAGAAGATTGATCATATAAATCATGTAAAGCAGATTTTCGAGAAATTAAGAAAGTTCAAGCTATATGCTAGCTTGAAGAAGTGTGAATTCTTCATCACTAAAGTGAACTTTCTAGAATTTATCATATTCACAAAGAGTGTTTTGATGAATTCAAGTAAAATAAACATCATCAAAACATGATTCAGATTGAAGATGTATTAAGAAATATAAGTTTTTCTGAGATTTGTCAATTTCTATCGATGTTTTATACATCATTACTCTCAGATAGCAAAGTCTTTAACAGAACTACTGAAAGATAGTGTAAAAGATGTAAAAATGAGTTCATTCATATGATCAAGCGAAGCAAAACAAACTTTTAATCAACTTCGTGACGTCTTTATGAAAGCATTTATACTAAGACACTTTGACTCAAAGCGACATATATGCATTGAGATCAACATGTTCAATTATGCAGTCGCGAGTATTTTATCTCAGTCAGATAACGAAAATTAGTGACATTTAATTGCATTCTGATTCAGAATGATGATAAACGTTGAAAGAAACTATGAAACACATGATCAGAAGCTTTTAATCATAGTAGTGATGTTTAAACATTAATGACACTATGTGAAAGACAGTTATCATACTGTTGAAGTTTTGACTGATCATAATAATTTGAAGAATTTTATGAATGTTCAAGAGCTAAACGAAAGACAAGTCAGATGAGTCATGAGATTGTTGATTTGCAACTTTGAAATAGCACATAAATTAGAAAAGACAAATTCAATCAATGCATTGTTAAGACAATCTGACTATGAGAATGAGAACATTTTTGCGAATTGTTTGCTGCTCACTTTGCAGCGAAAGCTAGCTAAAATAAAAAGTTTAAATAGTTTTATATTTGTAGTGATCAGAGAATTATACTGTATACGAGTGATTAACGATGTTGAGAAGACGTTTGTTCACAGTATAAGTATGAACAGATATTCAGCAGAACATGTTGAGAGCAGACTGCAAGATGAAATTCATTGATGAACATGAGTAATTAATAATGTTGAGAAGATGTTCATTCATAATGTCAGTGAAAGAAAATATTCAGTCGATCATGTCAAAAGCATGTTGTCAGATGAAATTTATTGTACACGAGTGATTAACGAAGTTGAGAAGATGTCTGTTCACAGTGTTAGTGAAAACATGAGTACATGTTCAGCAATGCATGTCAGAAGTATGCTGCTGAAGATCATGATTTTAACAATGCAAAAGATACATTTAGATGAAGTACATTTCTTGAAAGATAAAATTTCTCGATCTGAGTTTGAAAACTTAAGAAGACATGATGATGAAACGTTAACTCATAAAGATTGCAACATAGCTGAGAAACAGCTTAATTCTGTTGCTGAAACTATTGATTGTAAACAACTTGTTTCATGTGCAATTGTCAAAGTATTGACAATTCATGAAATAATATACAACTTCAGTAGTAAATTCATAGTTGAACTCATCAAGATCTTACAGCAAGAAAATGAATTTGCTGTGAGACTAAAAGCAGACGAAACGATAAGTATACAAAAGAATGATGTTGAAGCTTAAACATTAAATAGTTAAGAAATGATAGAATACAATGAATTATTGTATGTTTCAGAAGATCTTTCTGTCAGAGAAAAGTTATTGAAACATCATCATGATGACTCGTTAGCAAAGCATTTTGATGCTGACAAGATCAGCAAGCTATTAAATTGCAAATATTACTGAAAAAGTATGATCAAAGATGTCAAAGAATATATAAATACTTGTGACATTTGTCAAAGAATGAAGATGAAACATCATTTATCATATGACGAGTTGAGATCATTATCTCGACTCACAAATTCATGAAAAGAAATCACTATGAATTTCATAATTAATTTGTCGTCTAGTAAATGAAAAGAAGTCATGTATGATTCAATTCTTGTGATAGTTGATTATTACATGAAGATGATGCATTATCTGTTTATAAAAAAGACTCTGACTGTTGTAAAGTTAACAGAGTTGTTCTTTGAGCAAATTGTTCTAAAATATGAAATATTGAATGATATAATTATCAATAAAGATAGTTTATTTATTAATGTGTTTTGATCAAAGATTTGCTATTATGTTAAGATGAAACGACGATTAAGCATCACTTTTCATTCGCAAACAGATGATCAAACAGAATGATAAAATCAAACATTGAAACATTATTTAAAAATGTATTGTTTCAAAAAACAAGACAACTGAGCTATGCTTTTACTTATAGTTAAGTTCATTTATTATCAGATGAAGCACACTTCGTTAAACTGTAGTTCTTTTAAAATCATGTATGATTACAAATTAATCTTTGACATATACATTGAGAATGATGCTATGAAAGAAGAAGTGTCAGCAGCAAAAGAATACATTGAAATGCTGCAAAATGTGCAAAACACGTTGATGCAATGATGATAAAATGCAATCAATGTTCAGACAAAGTACTATAATCAAAAACATAAGTTTAAGTTCTTTAATATTGATGATTTGATCATGCTATCAGCAAAAAATCTGAAGCAGAAGAAGTTAAGCAAAAAGTTATTAAATAAAATGATAGAGTTTTTTTGTATACAAGAATTCATAAATAAGCAAATGTATTATCTTAATCTTTTAATCATTTATAAAGTTCATTCTGTCTTTCATGTGTCTTTTTTAAAGTTGTATAATTGTAGATTAAACAATGATTCTATACTCAATTATCTTGTATTCAAGCTTATTGATGATGAGTAAGAATGAAAGATAGAAAAGATTTTACAGAAGCGAAAAAGAAAGAAAATCTTATATTATAAGATACAATGAAAAGAATATCTCATTGAATATAATCAATGAATATCAAGCAAAGATATGAAAGATGTCTTGAAGCTTATAAAAGCTTTCAAAATGAGACTGAAACATGAGCGAAAAGCATAATCATTCACTTTCAAGCATAAACTCATTATTAGAAAAGAAGAATCATCGTATTATGATAGTTTCATCTTCTAATGAAATGATCACATATGTAAATCAACAGACAGAAGAAAAAAGCGCAAAGATATTTAAACGCGCTCAATAAGAGAGCGCAATCATCACGACACAACAAACATTATGCAATCATTACTTCATCAAACATTTCTTACATGAGACAAGATCATAAACTTCTTCTTTTTTCTCATTGTCAAATTTACATTGAGATGTGAAGACAAAGATTTAAGAGACAACAGATTATGCTAAAATATATCAGAACAATTAAAAATGCTGACAAAATGATATATAATTGAAATTGAATGTATTGTAAAGCGCTTTACATTCAGAATTTCTCTGACAATGTCATTGATAATCATCATTTTTTTGAGAATGAGCTTTTGAATCTTTAAAGACTCAAGTTTATAAACTCTCTTGAGATAACTCTTTACACAAGTCGTTGTTATCAACTTTTTGTAAAGAATTTTCTGATGAACAGTAAATGTTTTCAGAGTGACATTCTTTTCTTCATTCTTAATTGCACTATCATAAATATTCTGCAGATGAAAGAATTCATTGACAGCTTGAATGCAAATGTCGAGAATCTAAATATTGAATCATGAGCATTTAACAGATGTATCAGATAAGTATATTCACTGTGATAAAGAAATTCTCATTACTTGCACAATGAATACACTTTCTGTACATTGTCTTTCTTTGAAAGATGACATCATACAGCGATGCTATATTCTTGATGTGTAGAACTTGAGCACACTTTATACAAATCACTTTATCTAGAATTTCAAAATCAGCAATGCTTCTTTTGCTTATTTCAACAATTGACAGCTGAAAAGCATCAGTAACAACATCAAAAAGTTGAATAAACAAATTTTATTATCATTCTTCAATTTCACAAAGTTTGTAAATTCAACAAGATCATCAATGAAGCATCAATGATCATTTCTTCTTTCATTGTCTTTCGAATTTCTTCTTCAATAACTGAGATGTACTCAAAAGTTTAAATAGTAGAAGTGATAAACTTTCAATCAGAATTTGATGACATCTGCATTATCATAAGCGATTCAGCATCAGCAGCATCAGCAGCATCATGATCATCAGATTTGATCAATGTCTTTTGAACAAATTTACAATACTGTTAATTACAGTAATAGTCGTGAAATCTTAAGTTGTGACATCACTTACTTTTGTAATGATCTTGACTCAAGCATCAGTCAACTTCATCATCTTACAACTTTCTTTGAGCGTCGCTGCGCATTCACAACTCATGATTTAAATCTCTTACTCTTACTATACAGATATACTCAAAGTTTGTTAAAAGTAATCATACAATGATAAAAATATGATCATGATTGAAAGAAGATGAAGTTGAAGAAAATGAAAAGTTGAGAAGAACTGAAAGAGCAATAAACAAATCAACAATTATTATTCACTCATGTTTATACTTTATCATCTCAACAACATTATTTACTTGAAAGATAAACAATGTTTATGCATTAACTACACGTCATCATTGCTGTCATTTACATCAATTACACATCACATATACTATTTATAATGTTATCTATACACATTATAATTGAAGATGAATCATCATTCAATTGAAAGTTTCTCTTTTTCTTGTTTTCTCACAGAAGTTTAAAGATTTTTATCGAAAGCTTCTAGAGTGAATCAATGAATGCACATCTTCATTTATCAGAATAAACAAAGACATTAATTATTGAGATTGAGAATGAACTCACTTAGAAAAGAAGACAATTGTCATGATGAATTGACACATAGAAGCTAGAATCAGAGACTGAGTTGAAGATCAGATCTGAGTTAGCTCTGAAACTTTATGACTTTGTCAAGATATTGTTTAGACTACGTCATATCTTCGACTTAATATATCATGAGTTATGTCGTGTTCTACTTGACAATGCTTGACAAACTCTCTATAGTCAATCGATTTTCTCAAGTTATTGAGAGCTTCTTAATAATTAGCTCTATCATAATATATACTCATTCTGTGTCTGTTTAAAATATCACATTGTCATATCACTTTTATAGATCTCATTTACTCATCTAGTAAATCTGATCATCACACAAGTGTCAGAGTTTCAATAAAGAAATATAAAAGATTGAGTGAATTGCATCATATTTCTCAGATAGTTTAAACTTATACATTTACATGTTAATTTTCTTCAATATTCTGAATGATTTCAATTATTTATAATCAATCTTTTTCTTTGATTGAAGTGTATGAATGTTTATACTTTGCAAAAGCACTTTTTCTTTCATTTAAAAACTTATAACTTTATGATAAGTATTATAATACTTTGTTTGCTGCTTTACTACTCACTTTCATAGTCTCATTAAATGTTTTCTGATACTTCATAGTCATTTTGCTCATTTCATAGTTAAGAGTGTCTCTCTTTTTAAAGCTCTGTTCTCAGATGTCTCTGCAAAGCTCGTAATGTATCTTTTTAGAAACTCATGTGAAGTTTTTTCAATATTAGTGTGTACGCTGTTGTTATATGCAAACGTCATCATTGATAAAAGCTTTGATCAGTTATTCATCTTGTAATTGAAATATATTCACAAATAATGCTTAAGCATCTGATTCTGTCTTTCTGTTTGATCATTGATTTGCAAATGAAATGCAATGCTTAGCTTTTGCTTTGCTTCAAAATATCAACATAGAGTGATTCAGAAATGATTAATAAACAATGAGTCTCAATTTGATATAATGCTTTGCATCATTTCATGCTGAAATATGAATTCTCATCATAGCAAATTCACAAGTCTTTCAACGTTCAAATCTTTGATCATTAAAATATAAATTATGTGCTTGATCGACTTATTTATTATTATTAATATAATATCACTTGTTTTTTCAATGTACAAATTCTTTGCAGAGAGCATGTCTGTTATGAAATTCATGATCATCATGTGAAATGAATTCACACTCTTTGAAGATATAAACATCAACTTTTCATAAAACTTATAATGATGCACTTGTACTTGCTGACAGTCTGAACAGATGCAAACATATTTCGTCATCTTTTTGAGCATTTTCAATCAGTAATATTTTCTTCTTATCACAGTCTTAATATAAATGCATGTGAAATGATTTGCTTCAAGATCATCATGATTCATACACAGAATCTCATTTCTTGTAACAAAGTCATTGAGTACATAAATTGCAAGATCACGACGTAGCAGTTCATTATCTTTCATACTTCATTTTGAAAGTTCATTCTTTCTAAATGCAAATCATTAATGTCACTTTTCATTCATAATAAAGACGTTTCTTTGTTGTAACTTCAACAATCATGCAGTCATTAATTCACTCATTTTTAAATAAAATCTCTTCAACTTTATAATCTGATGAATCAGAAGTTGAGATGACACAGTATTTAAAATTTTGCAAAATTTAGCAAGTATTTTCTCATTTGAACATATGACTTAAATATCTGCAATGACTATGTCATTCAATTACATCATCAATGCTGCAAGTTTGATCATTGTTAAAACTTCTTCATTTTTTAGCAGTTCAGATTGACATTTTTGATTACGAAGTTTGTTTTGCAGAGTAAATAGAAAATAATCATTATTCTTCTTGCTATCATTCAATTTCATGATATTAAGTTTTCTTAAAAATGCATTTGCAAAGTTTAATTTATTTCTGTGATATTTTATATGAAAGTCAAATGCAGCTAATTTCTCAGCTCAATGCATCTGTTGTACATTAAGCTTCTTCATCATCATAAAGTAACAAAGATTATTATAATCTGTTATCACATATATGAATTGCTTGCTACTTTGAAGATAGTGTCATTAGTTTTTAAAATCAAGAACTATAGCATACAGCTCTTTATCATGCATGTTTCATTGTATTTCAGCTTCTTTAAACTTATAACTATAGTATGCAATGAAATATCATTGATCAGTCTTGCTCTTCTGACTAAGCACATCTTCAACTTCGCGATTTGATGCATCAATCTTCATGCAAAGATCTGCATTTTAATCATAGTGTTTCAAAATGAAAGCATTGACAAAGATTACTTTCAATCTTTCAAAAGTTTTTCTTACTTTTAATGTCATTGTGAAGAATGAATACATCATTCTCTTCTTTGCACTCTTGATTAAATTTGTTAAAAGCGTGATGATTTGAAAGAATTCTTTTATAAATTATTGATAAAATTTCATAAATCTCAAGAATACAAGAATATTCTTTGCAGACTTAAGCTCAGATCAGCTAGTGATTACATTAATATAAGACTGTTTCATCTGAATATTTCTTCACTTTATCATGAATCTCAGAAAGATAACTTTGCTACAATTGAAAGTGCATTTTAACAGCTTGATATACAGTTAATATTTTAGTAACGTGTGAAGAATCTTGCACATATGCTCTCAATGCTGCTCTTTCATCTTAAAGTATATTAAGATGTCATTCAAATATATCACGCAGCAAATATTTATGAATAACTTAAGCATGTAATTTACATAGAACTGAAAGATTGTAAAAGTATTTATCAGTTCAAAAAGCATTATTTGATATTCAAACTGATTGTAGCATGTATGAAAAGTTGTTTTTCATTCATCGCTCTTGCAAATTTGAATGCAATGATAAATGTTGCAAATATCAATTTTGATAAAATGTCTTGCATAAGTAAAGTGATTCAACGTCTCAGATAGTAAAGATAATGAGTAATTGTTCTTTACTGTTATTTCATTAAGATCATGATAGTTCATGCATAAATAAAGACTTTCGTTCAACTTCTTTATAAACAATACAGATGCTTTTGCAAAACTACTTGATGAACAAATTCATTTCTTCTTTAACGCGCTGTTTAAATAGTCTTGTATCACAGCAAGCTCATCTTGTGTCATTTTATAAATAAACTTGATGCAAGACATTTTGCTTTTCATTAAATTAATGAGATGTTTCATCTGATCATGCATGTTCAAACTATTAGAAAGAATCTCAGAAAATACTTTCTTGAAATCTTGAATAGCAGAGAATATTTTTAATTCTTTCGCTTGAAGTGCATTGCATTTTGCAGTCTGATGATTTGCATTCTGTGATAAGTCATTTGTAGATAGCAGCTGATAAAGCAAAGCTACATGAGTCTCTCTTCTTCTCTTAGCTGCAAGCATTGCAAGCTCGACAAATTTCAATGTCTTGCACTGACTAACTTGTATTTGCTTCGCATGCTGAGTGCTGTTTTCTCAATATGATCAGCAATGCTTGCATCAATAAATATTCAAGTCAATCTCATTTAATCATAAGTAATTAAGAATCATATCATATTCTTGCATGTTTACAGCATGAAATTCAATGTTTCAGCTCTTGCAAACTTTCTTATGATTGATCAACTTAATATTGATCTGATGCATATCATAGCAGAAAATTCAATGATCATTGATCATCTGAATCTGTTTCAGAATTGCATGATTCTTTAATAACTTATGCTCTTTTACTTATGATTGCAATATAAAATTTTGTTCAATCTCAGAATCAATAAGACAGTGAGCTTCATGCATTTTCTCAAAGATATTTGTTAATACTGATATTATCAATGCATGTGATAATCATCTTTTCATAATTATATTTAATGATTCAATGATGAACATCAAACTTTCTCTTTTTTCATTTCTTTGTCATGATTGCAAGTTTTTTATTTAAATGTATAGTTGAAACACATTAAATTATCAATCTTGTATTTCATTTTCTTGCATGATCAGTATGTAAGATTGAATGAAGCAACATCTTGCTTGAACTCATTGAACTTGAGTGTTACATCGTCTTTAGACTGCATGCTTGAAGCAAAGAACTTTAAATTCTTCGTTGCAGCAATAAACTTCATCTTTTCATGCAAGAATTGAAAACTCTTTTGAGTCATTGTACTTTCACTTTGCTGCAAATGTAACTTCAACAATGCATCAATATTTTGCAAATGCAAGTTAATGTTTATAAAATGTTTTAGCAGATTGATATAATTGATAAAGATGTATGAAATGCGAAGAAACTCATTCATAATGATTTCATTAATCTTCATTTGCAAGTACATTATGCAAGTTTCATTGAATATATGATAGTTCAAATCTGCATACAGTTTGATAAGATATTGCTTGAAATTTGCAATGCTTTGATTGACTCGCTGCTTTGCAGTCTCAAGTCAACATTCTGTTTAAAAGTTATGAATTTCAGAATTGCTAAGTTTAACATGCAAGTATTCAATGTAGTACTTTCAGTTAAATATTTTATCATGATTATACATGCTCATCACATGATCTCATTATTGATTGCAAGACTTCTCTGACAAGTATAATGCAAATCATTGCAGCTTCTCTTCTTTCATAGTGAAATCAAATGATGTTGCAATTATGAAGTTTTTACAGTCTTGCAGTCAGAACATCAAGAAGTTGTAGTTCATGATGCTTTACTCTTTAGACTTGCAAGATTGATTAGCACGCTTGCGTGCATTACTTCAATAATGATCATCATTATATTGACGTTGATGATCAAAGATTAATTGAATCTTTTGCTTAAGTTTTAATATGCAAAGTTGCAAGACAAGCAGTACATTCTGCATCTTCAGATTCTTTAACTGCTTATGTACTTCGCTTACTGATCATCAAGAAATATGATTTGTCTGTTCATTAAATTCTTGCAGCTTAAACTTCTTATCTGCATGTTTGAATGTGTGATTCTCAGATTTGTTCTGATGAGACAACAAATTCTCAGTATGAAAGAAGTTATCATTTCTTTCAATAATGCAACTTTTAGTAAGTCACTGCACATTCAACATCTTTTACTAAACAACTTCATGCAAATGAAGCAATTAAAACTGTAAGATGACAAGATTTTTTTACATGAAACTGCATAGTAGAAAATAATAAGATAGTACTTTATTGATGATAGAACTAATTGCTAAGAAACAAATGTAAAAGCTGACAGAGTTTTCATCTTCTGTCAAGTCACTATTTTTATTCACTCGTTAATGTCTTTAATTTAATCTTGCGAGCTAGTCTTGCAGATATGCATCATTCATAATCAATGAAATGCATTCTCACACAATTATATGATCATAAGATTGAATTAAAAGATGAGAATTAACTCTTTAAAAGTTGATTGTATCTCATGTTGAGTTACAAGTTGCAAAAGATCAAGAAGTATCTAGAAAAGAACTTAAAGAAGAAGTTTATTACACTCAGCAAAGCTTTCTTCACTTCATCAATACTATTTGTTGAAAAGAAAGATGATAATTTTCACTTTTGCATGAATTATTGAAAACTGAATGCTCTGATTAAAAGAAATCATTATTCAATACTTTTGATAAATGAAGTACTCACTTGAATTCAAGACAGTAAGTATCTGACTTGATTTAACATTATCATCATGTTCAATAAGTCTTGTATAAGTACTGAAAGCGAGAATTTAATTACATTCATTACTTTCTTCAATGTTTACAAGTATAAAGTAATGCTTTTTGAATTAATCAATGAATTCACGTTCTTTCAGCACTATATTAATGATGTATTGTTCAACTATTTACATAAATTCTGTCAGACATATTTAAATCATCGAGAAATTTCGTCAAGTGTCTAATCACGTAATTAGTTGATAAATTAAATGATTTATCATTTTGATCAATCTTTCTTCTTATAAGATCACTTTGACGTGATTAGCTGCAAGTGCATGCCTAATAGCTTAAATGACATTGTTTATCACATTGACATCGTTTATCACATTGACATGAATCATCAAAATGACATGAATCATCAAAATAACACTGCTGACACTGATTATTCTGATTCTATATGCTCAATTCTATCTGCTTAAGCGCATGCAAAAGCAAGATATTAAATCAATGAATTTATTATCTAACTAGTTATCTAATCATTTATTTGAACAAATTGTTAACTATGTAGAATACTCGATAGAAAATCATAAAAAAGTCATGAAGAATGCTTGATAGAAAAACATGAAGAGTGCTTGGTAGAAAAACATGAAGAATGCTTGATAGAAAAACATAAAGAGTGCTTGATAAAGAAACATGAAGAATGCTCGATAGAAAAACATGAAGAGTGCTCGATAGAAAAATATGAGTGCTTGATAGAGAAACATGAAGAATGTTTGATAGAAAAACATGAAGAGTGCTTGATAGAGAAACATAAAGAGTGCTTGATAGAAAAACATGAAAGAAGTCATGTAGAAAGCACTGTTCAACTCATGTTATACACTCAATCAACAAGTAATTTGAAGCATGTAGAAAGTTTGATAGAGTGTTTGATAAAAAGCTTGATCAAAAGCTTGATTGAAAGCTCACTAGAAAGCTCAGTAGAAAGCTCAGTAGAAAGCTCAGTAGAAAGCTCAGTAAAAAGCTCAGTAAAAAGCTTGATCAAAAGATCAGTAGAAAGATCAGTAGAAAAATCAGTAGAAAGCTCAATCAAAATATCAGTAGAAAAATCAGTAGAAAGATCAGTAGAAAGCTCAATCAAAATATCAGTAGAAAAATCAGTAGAAAGCTCAGTAGAAAGTTCAATATCGAGTCATGAAGAGTGTGTTCTATTGAGTCAGTTAGCATTATTTCGTACAAAATAGAAAGTAGAAACTGTTCTATGAAGAAAGAAAAAAGTGAGAAGAAGTAAATATTCTGCATTTTCTGAATTTTCTAGCGTTGATCTTCAACTGAAAGCGAAGATTACTAATCACAGAGATAACAGTACTGTTTTCAAGTCATGTAGAAAGCATTGTTTGAAGCATTGTTTGACGTGTTTTATGCGTTCAATCAACGCGTTTGATAGAGCATTTGATAGAGAGTCTGATAGAACGTTTGATAAAGAGATTGATAAAGCGAGTAGATGAAGTGAGTAGATGAGCGAGTAAATGAGTGAGTAAATGAGTGAGTAGAGAAGTGAGCATGTAAAGTGACGAGTAAAATGATGAGCATGTAAAGTGACGAGTAAAATGATGAGTATGTAGAATAACAAGTAGAATAATGAGTATGTAGAATGACGAGTAAAGTGATGAGTATGTAGAGTGATGAGTAAAGTAATGAGTATGTAGAATGACGAGTAGAATGATGAGCATGTAGAATGACGAGTAAAGTGATGAGTATGTAGAATGATGAGTAGAATGATGAGCATGTAGAATGCGAAGAACGAAGATGTTGTCAAACTGTTTAATGATGCTGTTAATCATTTAATTATCTATGTGCAAAGGTAAATGATTCAATTTACCAGCTATTAAACCTAAGTATGAGATTAATGACGTAATTTAGTAATGTTTGATTAAATCTCTGATTTGATTATCTGTCAACAATGTCAACAATGTCAACGTAATGATTAGCTGCGTGTGATTAACTAATTAGCACTCGAGAATTTATCAATGATGATATTCTCATTTACAGCAAGATCTTGAAAGAACATAGAATTCATGTGAAAGAAGTGTTAAACAAGCTTCATGAAGTCGATCTGCAGATAAACATTGACAAGTATGAATTCAAGATTCAGAAAATCTCGTTTCTTAAACTATTGATATTCATTAATAATTTATGAATGAATTCTTGAAAAGTAAATATGATTTGAAACTGAAAAGTGTCATGATCATTAATTCATGTGCAGATTTTCATTGACTTCTGCAATTTCTATCAATCATGATTCATAAAGAACTTCTCAAAGATCATTCAATTCATGATAAAACTGATTTGAAAAAATCATCTTTTTGAATGAACAAAGATTTATCAGATGTTCTTTGAAGAACTAAAGTAACAAATGATGATAGTTCTTATTCTGAAGCATTTTGACTTAATCAGAAAAGTTATTCTGAAAATGAACTTCTTGAACTATGTGAATGACGAAGTATTGTTTTAATATGACGATGAAGACATTTTACATTCAATGATCTTCTATAACAAGAACATGATTTTCGCAGAATGCAACTACAAGATTTATGACAAAGAACTGCTGATCATTATTCACTGTTTGAAACATTGATGTCTCAAATTGAAATGTATGAATATTTCAATTAAGATTTTCATTGATTATCTGAATTTGAAGTACTTCATGATCATTAAAGAACTGATCAGATGATAAGTTAAATGAGCTGAGAAGTTATCTGAATATAACTTTAAGATCATATATCAGTCAGAAAAACAGAATCTGAAAGTCGATGCACTGATCAGAATGTCAGACGTCAAGTCAGTTGAAGCAAATGATGATTGAAAGCTATATCAGCATCAAATGCTATTGCTTGAAGACAAATTTGAACTGCAGTCAATAAAAGTTGATCAAAAAGATGATCAGAAAGCTGATTAAGATCTGACTCAGATCTTGTTCAGATTTAACTCAGAATCTGACTCAAATTCTGACTCAGATTCAAAATTCAAATCAAAAGCTAATTAAAATTTAATCAAAAAGATGATTTCTATTCAGAATCAAATTATAGTTGAAAATCAAATGAATCAACTATGCTTTAATATTCAAATAATCATAAAACAGAACAGAAAAACTTGTCGAGATATTAATTTGAACAAATGCAAAGTACTTGATAAAGTACTTTGAAAAGATGATAAACTATGAATTTCTCAGTCAATGATCTTTCAATCAAAGATTATTCTGACATGAATTGAACATTAAACTTGTTGAAATGATCATATTGCTGATTGAAGATGAGAATGATGATCAAACATTACATTTGAAACTATTATGTTTATTGTAGATCAAAAGCATTGAAAGATTGAATCAATAAACTGCTGAAGTTATTGCTCATATTTGAACAATAATGACAGAACATATTCTTGAACTTCATTATTAATCTATCAGAAAGTGATAAAAGCAACGTAATTCTGACAGTCATAAATCAATTGTCTAAGAAATGATACTATATATCATGTTAATCAAATGACAAAGAAGTCTTTGCAGAACAAACAGTTAAGCTGCTGTTGATATGAATCTTCAGAACTCATGAACTATCAAGATCAATAATGTTCAATTGTGATTCTCAATTTATATTAATTGTCTGAATGTCTCTTTGTCTAAGACTCAACATTAAGATGAAACTATTCATTGACTATCATTCGCAAATCAATGATCAGACAGAAAGAGCGAATCAGAATGTGAAATGATATCTACAAAGTTACTGCTCATATATGCAAGATGATTGATTTGCCTGATTATCTATGACTGAATTTGTTGATAACAATGCTATTTCATCATTAATTAAACAGTCAATGTTCTTTCTGAATAAGAACTTTCACTCTTATATGAGCTTCAATTTGAATTCAACTGAATATGAAATCATTCGAGCTAGAATTGAAGCAAGCAAAGCAGAGAATATATTTAAACACATGAAATAATCACTAGCATTGATCAAGCAAGCATTAGCAAGAGTCAGAGTCACAATGAAGAAATAAATTAACAAGCATTGAAAGAAAATGATCTACAAGATAAATGACATGATGCTTCTGAATTTTAGAAACATTATGATCTCAAGATCATCAAAGAAGCTGAATGATAAAATGCTAGAACTTTTCAAGATTTTGATTGAGATTGAACATGCATATCAACTAGAACTGTCATTGACAATGAAGATTCATTTGAAGTTTGCATCGAATTTGCTGCAACTGAATTCAAAGATCTCTCTGAAAGAACAACAAAATGAGTCATTTGATTTTATAGTAATTGAAGATGAAGATGAATGAAAAGTGAAAAACATATTAAACTTCAGACATTACAAATGAGATAAACAACTACAATATTATGTTAATTGAAAAGAATATGATGTCGATCTACATTGATACAACGTTGATGAAAGTAAATTCGAAGAATGCTTGAAGATCATAAATGTTGAAATTGTGTCTAGAAACTAATCAGAGAGCGTGCATGACTAGTATGTTTGATCAATAAAGATATTTATGACTAAGACTTTAAGAATACAGAAGAAAAAAGATATAAAAAACAAGAAAAACACGCTTTATATAATAGTTACTCAGATCAACGCTAGTCTCAAAGAAAACATGTTGAAACATAAAAAAGATGTTGATTCAAAAGATGTTTATGACACAAAGAAATGTGTTTGTTATAGAAATCTGTTGATCACTCATAATACAAAGAAGTGTGTTTGTTTAAAAAACAATAGAAGCTGATTAGAAAGTGCTAGAAAAGAAAAATCATATTTGAATCATATTTGAGTCAAATCTGAGTCAGATTTAGATCAGATCATTGACTAGCTTTAATCAATACACAGTGAACTCATTAATATTCACTGTGAATTAATTAGAATTAAAGCTTTGATCTTATTCAATTTTAACACATTCATAACATTATTCTTTTCTTCAAAAATTCATGTTCGCATGAATAGAATAAATGAAACGCAAAAATTTTTCACTGTTTTTCAATTTAGTGTGACTTGTCTGAATAAAGTTTATGAAATTCAACTAGAACTTCTTTCAAGCTCTTGAATTCTTCTTTATTAACATAGTATCATTCATTGTTTTGATTTAGTTCTGTTCATTTGATCTTGTATTGTATTCAATCTTGATAGCGTTTAAAGTTTAAAATGTCATCTATTTCTCAATGATCATTATTTTCAATTGTCAATGATTTAAAAGATTTTGAATGCTGTTCTGATAACAAGTCTTGAGAATAAAAACATAATAGCTTTGAGCTGAACATTAAATGCAGCTGCTTCATGCTTATTGATAGATGAAAATAATAGAAGATCTCAACTTTGACAGTGATTTGATAGAATTCTAGCTGTTTATCTTTCAAATCTTTGCATGATCTTGTTGTTTTGATGTTTCTGAAGAATAATCAAACTCAGTTATTTACTTCATAAATGACATTTCATCTATGTTTATTGATCTGAGCTTCAATGATTTACTTTGTCTTTTTCAATTACTGATAATTAAAGATAAGAAGTTCTTTCATTTGAATGATAATATCATCTGCTTTTTTAGCTTCAAGATGTTCACAAATTGTTTTGTAATCAATTGTATTTAAATTGAAACTCATTCGTGAGTAAAAACTCTTATTGAAGTAGAACGAAGTTATTGAGATGATTGAGAAAATATTGAAATTCTTGTTTAAACTGATCGCGTCAAGTCAAGTACTTGAGTTCAAGTCGAGTACTCGACTCAAAAAGTGTTGAGTTGAGTTGAAATTTTTTTGAAAAAGTATCAAGTTGAATTGAGAAGTTGAACTCAAGCACTTAAATCGAGTTGAGAAGCTTGATTTGACAACTCGATTCAAAAATTCAACTCGACTCGACAAGATATTAGATAGATGTAAATAGCTTGATTGAACAGTCTACATGATTTTTCTTCATGACTTTCTATCATGTTTTCTCGTCATGACTCTCTATCAAAGTCAAATGATCTTCATGTTTTTTCTTCATGTTTCTCTTCATGTTTCTCTTCATGTTTCTCTTTATGTTTTTCTTCATGTTTCTCTTCATGTTTCTCTTCATGTTTTTCTTCATGTTTCTCTTCATGTTTCTCTTTATGTTTTTCTTTAGTTTTCTCGTCATGATTTTCTATCAAATGATCTTCATGTTTTCTCATCATGATTCTCTATCAAATGATCTTCATGTTTTCTCATCATGACTCTCTATCAAACGATCTTCATGTTTTTCTTCATGACTCTCTATCAAAAGATAATGCAAAAAGGTAATGCAAAAGTCAAAAATCGGAAAATTTTCTATATTTAGTTTTCTTGATGTCAAGCTCAAGTTCTTGACGAGTTGAGTCAAGTTGACTCAATTCTCAGTCGAGTTAAGTTATGTTGAATTGAAAATATGAGCAACTTAACTTGAATCGAGTTGAAAATGTGAGCAATTTGACTCGATCTCGATTTGAGTTCAAAATGTCAACTCAAAACTCAACTTGACAATCAGTCTATTCTCGCTGAATTTCATCATGAGAAGTCATTTCGCTCAGTCATTCTGCATGTAGTTACAGTAAATTCTTAATTTGCGTTCAACATCTTGATTAACTTGTTTTAATTAATCATTGATCTCAAAATGATAAACTGTTAATAAACTAACTGTGATTCTTAGTCACTTACAAAGACTTTGTTACATTGTTGATATGAATTGAAAGTCTCTGTTTGAAACAATAAAACTAGATAAATCATGAAGTCAATAAACGTTTCATAGCATGATTCAAATCATTTCTTCAACTGAGATGTCATTGTCTTCTCAATGACAAAGAACATAGTGATGTTTCTTGATGAAACAACATATGATTATGCAAATAGCATTATAATCTTCTGATAAAAATAGTTCAGTGATGAAGTTCATAGTGATATCTTTTCAGCGTTTCTGTGAAATCAAGAGAAAATGATGAAGTTCATTGATATTATTTCTAGATGTTTTACTTTGTTGACAGACATGACAGTTTTGAATGTAACGTTTAATCGTTGCTTGATGATTTGATCAATAGTAAAAACGTTGAACTAGATCAATAATTCTTCGATTGTCAGAGTGAAAGATGAAAGACTGATTATGAATTTTCTTTAGCAATTTCATATGCATATTCTCAGAAACTCACAGTAGATCTTTTCTGAACAGAATGTTGTCAATGATCTTGCAATGCTTCAATTCAGTGCTATGTAGCTTGAGCTTATTTTCACTTATAGCTTGTTTATATTCATTACAAATATCATGATATCAAATCATCAACTCAATTTAAAACATAAATTGTTGATATTTTAAATAATCTTGATTCATTAAATCTGTTTTGCAGTTCAATGAATCAAGTCATCAATTTAGTCATTATCATCTTAATTTAGTTTCAGCAATTCTGTTTCAATTATTTCAGTCATGTGCATGAACTTTTGCAATCTTAAGTTAATAAAACTACTGTCTAGTCTTGATTCTGCTCAATTCATGTATATAGAAGTTGAGCTTTCATTCTTTTCTTTCACTTTTTGTCTTTCATTTTATATATTATTTGATGTATTGTCTTGTATTTAAATTCTATCAAAGTAATAATAATATCAGTCTTTTATATTGATAGTATCTTTACTTTAACTCAGTTTCTAACAATAAAGCTCATTCATCTTGTTGACATCTTTTACTCGCTGATAGAGATCAACTTCAGATTTAATAGCTAAAATATTTACTTTATTAAGTGTCAGAATGATTTGATAATGATTTTCAGTACGCTGAATTGATTCAAAAATGTTGATCAGAAACATTCTGATTAAAGCATCAATTTTAATGTTCATTTTGCCTGATTAAAAAATGATCTGAAAGTTAAACTTAAATAGAATGTCTAAATAATTGACTTGACATCAAGTTAACTGTTTGTTTTTCATGAAAATCTTCAAAGTCTGATGATCAATGAACATTTAAATGAGCAACTCTGTGCATTCTAGCTTGAGTCTTCAGTGTTTAAAGCATTGAATAATGATTAGTAATTTCTTGTCATAGATGTGATAATTGCATTTAGCGAAAATCATGCTCTTGCTGTAGAATGCTACTGAGTGAAAAACACTTTCATCATTGTACTGTGATAGTATTTCATCTTTGACGTAGTCAGATGCATCAATCTTCAGAATAGTTTATCATTTTGAATTGAAATGTTGTAGAACTGAGATTGAGCTGACTTGTTTCTTTAAATCATTAAAAGCTTGAACACAGACTTTGTTTCAAACGAAAAATGTGTCTTTTCTAATCAACTGAGTGAATGATTTGACTAGCTTCAAGAAGTCTTTAATGAAACAACAATAGAAGTTAACAAATTTCACGAAGCTTTGAACTTCTTTTAGATTGATCAACGTAGTTCAGTTAACTATGACTTTCACTTTAATAGAATTCATACGAAGATCTTGTTTTAAAACTATGACTTTTAAGAAGACAGTTTCTTCTACGTTGAATTTGCACTTTCAAATATTCATCTGTAAGTCAGCTTCTCATAAATGACTTAATATCATTTTGACATGTTGTTTATGTTCTTGTTAAGTTTTGCTATAAATCAGAATGTCATTTAGATAAACTTGACAAAAGTTATTTAGAAAGTCTCATAGAACATCATTCATATACTGCTGAAACAAGATGAAATCATTGATAAGTTTGAAGAAAAGCACTTTTGATTTATATGCTTCTAAAGCGATAATAAAGATAGTGTAGTTCTCACTATCAGAATGCATTCGCAGTTTGTTGAAAGTTGAAATGATATCTAATTGAATCAGATGCTTGCAATTAACTATTTTGTCAATCATTTCATTTATCAAAGATAGAAAATAGCAATTTCTCTTGATAATAACATTGAGCTTTCAATAGTTAATGCAGAATCATAGATTTTCATTTGCTTTTAAAGCGAACAGAACAAGTGAGAAATATGAAGCTTTGCTGAAAGTTATAAATTCTTTGAAAAGATTTTCATTCAGATATTTCTTTACTTTCTGAAGCTTGTAAAAAAACATTCAGTATGCTCGACGTTGAGATGACGTAGCGTCACTAGTAAGCTTTATCTTATGATCATATGAACAATGAGACAATAGCTTGTCTGCTTGAGCTTAATCAAAGACATCTAGAAAATTCTGATATTTCGATGATAGCTTAACTTTAATATCTTCTAGATTCTGAGTCATTTCATCAGTAAAGAAGACATCTATGACATCTAGTTTGCATTGAGTATTGTAAATGATTTTTCTATTGATGTCTTCAATGAACATAGCAAAAATCTCTGTCTGATTCTTTTTTTTTCGTTTTACTAATGTTTGAAAAGAGATGATGTTTATGTTTCAAATCGAGTAAGACTCTTTCTGAATGAATGAAACTGAATGCTTGAGCATTTTAGAAATTTTGCTGAGAGCTGCTGAAGAAATTGAAGTTGATCATGATTAACTTGAGTGTTGAGCATTAAACAAGATCAAAAAATCGAAATAAAGATATTTAATTGATCAGAAAAGACAATGATATCATGTTGCATGTTCAACAATATTTCGTTTTTATTCATTCAAAATTTGCTCAATATAGCTTTATGATGATCAATATCAGCTATTAGCATTGATACAATCAATTTCTTATGACTTTCAATCATAAGATTGAGTAGAATTTTATGAATAATTGCTTTCTTGAATAGCTTCTCATTATACTCTTGTATTAACTTCTCTTTTGCTAGCAATATAGATTGTATTTCAAGTTTCTTGCATACTTTATTGACTAGCTTGTTATGTATCAGCGTGTAAATGATGAAATCACTGTTTATCAAAAAGCGAAGACTGAAAGAATTGCTCTGAGAAATAAGAGAAACATTGATCAGAAATGACTTTTCAAAATAATTTTCTTTCAATAGAATTTCAACTTGATTGCACAAAAATATGATCTTTACTTCTTTAATGATTCTGAAAGAAATAACTAGTTTTTTGAATCAGAATCTGATTCAAAGTTTAAATAATTGAATTCATCATCTTCTAAAACATTAACTTTAGATTGATCAAAGCACTTTCTAGAAGTATGATCTGATTTGTGACAGATAAAACAGATTTCAGCTTGTAGATTAATGTCTTTGATGCTAGTTAAAATCGCGTCATGCAGCTTTAAATGATCAACAAATGTAGTAACTTTAATCTTTTTATAAAGATTCAATGAATCTTATTTCTCAGCAAAGATGACTTACTTTCTGACTTTGATCAAGAATTTCTTTTCTTTGATGTCATTCATGACTTTATGCTCATTGTTCAAATGAATCAAATAACTACGAATTTCATTAAGAGATTCTGACTGAATCAACTGACTACTTTAAGTTGCATGAAGACAATAAACTATCTTGTCTCACAAATTAATGATTAACTGTTTATCATAATATTTTAAATAAGAAAACAGATGTTGAAACATTGAATAGAATTCATTGAATTTGCTCTTTTCTTAAGTGAGATTAACGTATTTTCTTCGAAAGTTTATCTCTTTGTCGAGATCATCATAAAGCTGAGCAAGTTCATTTAACAAATCATCAACTGTGACATAAAGATTCAATGAATCTTGTTGACATTAAGCTAAAGTAACTTTGATTGCGTCTTCTTTAATTCTGAAGTGAACGTAGATCAAGATAGTTTTATTGATATTGAAATGATCAATGTTGATTTCTAGCTTGTCATGAATCTTTTCTTGTCAATCATTTCAGATAAATTCTTTTTCATCAGTAAACAGAGATGAATTTGAAACCTTTTGAGATTGCTTGAAGAAATTGAACAGAGTAAAAGAGAAAGAAGTAACTTCTTTAAATAATTGCAGTTGATGTTGCAATTCAGTCACTTGATTTCAAAACGTCTGATTTAATTGATTCAAACATTCTTTGACTTTATTCATTTTCTTGAAGTGAGTCTTTCATATTTGTTCACTTGATATCTTGTTAAATAATTCACAAGCTTTCATGTTTAAATCTTGTTGAGTTTGAAGACTGTTCAAATCTTCTAGAAAAACTTCTGAGTCTTGTTCAATTCAATGTTGTAGCTGCTTTACATTTTTTATATTTCATGAAGTAGAAGCTTCATGAGATTTATTGAGAGTTTGAAAATGAGACAAAGAATATCAATGTTTTCATACAACATCAATTCTAAGATATTTCAATATGCAAGATGATAGCTCAGAATAAATGATTGAATCTGTAGTATCAAAAGAATAAAAGCTTTGATTACTTTCAAAGAAATTGTTCATAAAGAATTGAATTATAGTGAAGAGTTGATGATTGAGCGAAGAACGATGCTCAATAGTATGTAGTGAGATCATTTGTTAAAGTGTTTAATCTTCAAAGAAGAGTGTTGCTGTTTTAAGAGAATTTTTTTGTGATTCTCAAGCAATCAATGAAAATTCTTTATCATTGATTCTGTTAATTGATTTGAACTAATGCTACTGACTGAGCGATAGATTTCTCTAGCAATCACATGATCATATATTCTCATTGATTTTATTAATTTCTTGATGTTGTTCTGTCTTTCAATATTGTTAATCATCAGATACACAAATTTCTTTATACTCATCTCATTGTCAGTTGAGTGAATTTGAATGAATAATGAAATCAGTATCATGTGATTAACGAATTCTTAAAGTAATGTTGAGATCATGTTTAGAAACTAATCAGAGAGCGTGCATGACTAGTATGTTTGATTGATAGAGATAACTATGACTAAGACTTTAAGAATACAGAAGAAAGAAAATACAAAAGACAAGAAGAATACACTTTATATAGTAGTTATTCAGATTGACGCTAGTCTTAAAGAAGACGTGTTAAAACACAAGAAAAATGTTGATTTGAAAAATGTTTATGACACAAAGAAATGTGTTTATCATAGAAATCTGTTGATTATTCATAACACAAAGAAGTGTGTTTGTTTAAAAGACAATAAAAGCTGATTAAAAAGTGTTAGAAAAGAGAAATCATATTTGAGTCATATCTGAGTCAAATTTGAGTCAGATTTAGATCAGATCGTTGACTAGCTTTAATTAATATACAGTGAACTCGCTAGCGTTCACTGTGAATTGATTAAAGTTAAAGCTTTGACCTTATTCAAATCTGACACATTCATAACAGTAAATAACTTTCATGAACATTATTCAAACAAGTCAAGAAAGAAATTGACTCAAGAAAGATCAACTGAACTACAGCAATGAGAACATTGCTAAATGAAGAAAAGAGATAATGTTGCAAGCATGTCTTGTTACTCTGAGTTAGTTTAACATAAATCATGTTAAACTATCATTGTTAAAGATCTGTCTAGAGCGAGTCAGATAAAAGTGTCATTTAACTAGAAGATAAATGCTAAGAAAGAAAGATAGCTACAGAAAAGAAGCTGACTACATATGTGTATTTCTCAGCCGACGCTAGACTCAATAAAGACTAGTCAAGATGACGAAGCGAGAATAAATCTGACAAGACTAGAAGACTGAGTCTGACAAGACTAGAATTGTGACATTACTCTCTCTCTTCAATGATTCATGTTTGCATGAATGTATTTTCTGCTCGACTCAATTGATTGCTCAATCATGATTTCACAGACTCAGACTTGTTAAATCATGATTGGTTGAAATTAGCGCAATTTGTTCAAATATTGAATATGAAAATCATCAATGATCTTCTGAGCGTTCATAAATTCGTCATCATTAGCGTTGTATCAATTGAAATCATTGTCATAGTCATTTCATTTGACTTTATACTGAAGTCATCTTCAATATTGACGAGAATTCAATATATCATCGATTTTTCACTCGTCTTCGTCGTTTATCACTATTGAATCTGAGAGTTCATTCTTTTGATCAGGCAAGAAATCGTCGACAACAGAGCGAAGCAGATTAGAATGAAATACATCATGAACATGCATAAACTCTGATAATTTCAGTTTATATGAAGAGTCAATGAAATCTAAATTGATGAAAGAATCGAGCATTTTGTCATTTAACTTCTTGAAAGATCTCGCTGTAATAATGTTTTTTTCATTCAGAAACATCTTTGATTTGATTTTATAATTAACTTCTTTTCTATGCTTATTGACTTGTTTCATCATTTGTTCTCGTGTTTTAACTAGCGACTCGCAAGCAAACTTCAGTGTTTTGTTCATATGTTCAAATATATTCTCGACTTTAGTCATCTGCAAGCATTCACAAGAACTTTCATATTCAATGACATTGAGTTCAAAGCTCATATGAGAATGAAAGTCTTTGTTTAGAAAGAAAGAAATCAAGAAGATGACTGAGAACAGAGCATTATTGTTGATGAACTCAATCATGAATAGTAGCTTAACTCAGTCATTCTGCATGTACAAACAGAAAGATTGAAGATATCTTTCAATGTTCTGATTGACTTATTCACTTTGATCATTGATCTGAAAGTGATAGACTGTGAAGAGTCAAAGATTAATGTTTAGTCTTTTGCAAAGCGACTTTCATAGAATGAAGATAAATTGAAAGTCTTGATTCGAAACAATGAAATTGAGTAAATCATGTATTCAATATATTCACTGAAGCATTAGCTCAGCTGTTTTTTCTGCTGTGATTTTCTCGTCATCAGTGAAGCAAGAAATATAATGTCGTTTCTTTGTCAGTTTACATATCACTGTTAGTATGATGTTTTTGTCTTTCAAAAAAGATAAGTCAATGACAAAATTCATGACTATGTTCTTTCATTGCTGTTCAAGTATGAGTAGAGAATATAGTAGTTCATTGAATTTATTTCAAGAAGTCTTTGATTGCTGACAAATGTAGCAGTTTTGAATATATTGATTTATTGTCTTTTGCATTGAAGATCAATAGTAGTATCTTCTTATGATCTTCATCGTTCTAAGAATTTCAAGATGATCAATAGAAGATTAATCGTGAACTTCTCGAATTAGCTTCATTTGAAGATGCTCATTGAAGAAAACTCATAGAAAATCATCTCAATATAGTATTTCATTCTGAACTTGACAATTTCTTAATTTAGTATCTTTGTATTGAGCTTCATCTTTTAATACAACTTCACGAAGTAGAATACAATTCTCATTAATTCTGTTAGCTTCTAGAATCAATTAATAAATTGATTCATCATTCTTTTTCTCTTTTAAATCAATGATTTTCATTTGATTCAACATGAGAATTGTAGTTCACTGATAGCAACATCATTCATTCTTGAGAGTTCTAGAAACTGAATTGACTCAACGAGTCAATGCATCAACTTTGATGTTTTATTTATCTGAGTGATATATGATTTTGAAGTTGAAGTTAATGAGTTTTTGTATTCAGCGCATTTGACGTCTACTTAGCTCTTTATCTTTCATTAATGACGTTAAAGCTTGATGATCAGTGAACATCTTGATAAGTAACTCAGTCAATTTCAGCTCAGGTCGTTAATGCTTGAAGACACAAATGATTGCTAATAGTTTCTTGTCATAAATCTTGTAATTGCACTCAGCGAAGCTCAGATTCTTGCTGTAGTAGATCATCAAATGCAATGTTTCTTCATCATTATATTGAGAAAGTATGTCATCATTGACGTAGTTGAATGAGTTTATTTCAAGAATAGTCTTTCTATTCTAATCAAAATGACGAAGAATAAAGACTTCAGTTATTCATTTCTTCATATGATCAAAGATCATTTGACAAGCTTAATCTCATTCAAATATCATCTTCTTTTGAATTAGTTGAATCAGAGAATGAACAATCTTTGAAAAGTTTTTTATAAAATGTTGATAGAAATTGCAGAAGTTAACAAAGAACTGCATCTGAGTGAGATTTGTAGAAGTAGATCATTCAACTACTGCTTGTACTTTTCTGAGATTCATCTTTAGTTCTTCAATGAATAGCAATAGTCTCAGAAAGAAAATCTTCTGAACATGAAACTTGCATTTGTTTATATTCATCTGAAGATCAGTCTCTCATAGTTTATGTAGAACTAATTGTATATATCACTTATGTTTCTTCAGTGTTTTGCTGTAAATGATAATGTTATCTAGATAAATCTGACAAAACTGATGAAGATAGTCAAATAGCACGTCGTTCATATAGTGTTGATAGAAAGTCGAGTCGTTGATTAATTCAAAAGACATCACATGATATTTGTAGAAATCAAAAAAGATGATAAAAATAGTCAAATCTTCGTTATTTGAATGCATGCATAGTTTATTGAACGTGACAATGATGTTCAATTGAGTCAGATACTTGCTTTCTTGTATACGAGCAAAAGTCTCGTCTATTAATGACAAAGAATAGCGATTTCGTTTAATCAAAGCATTGAGCTTTCTGTAATCGATGCAAAAACGCAAGCTATTGTCTTTCTTTTCAATGAATAGTATGAGCGAAGCGTATGAAGCTGAGCTAAAAGATATAAAGTCTTTATTCAGATGCTTAATCAGATAATTCTTCATCTTTTGAAGCTTGTAGTCAGACATATGATAGAAACGACTTCGAGAAAATGTTTTCTTGTCAATCAACTCAATTTTATGATCGTAGAGATGATGAGAAGATAGTTGATCAGTCATCGCTCAATCAAACACATTTAGATAGTCATGATATTTCAAAGAAAGCTTAGCTTTGACTTCTTTCAAGATCTTTTCATGTGAAAGCTCTTGTAGATTTACATCTTCGAGTTTATTTCTAGCTGTTTTTAGAAGTCGATCAATTTTCGTGATGATGATCATGAAAGTAGTCACATTCAATCATTTGATCAGTGATTTATATGCTGCAGTCTTTATCATTGCTATGTTCATTGAATTGAAAGACGAAGATTTGACTGAATTAGATGATTTCACGATTTTATTGAATGAAGATGACTTCTCACTGAGTTGAGTGACAACAGAAGAGATAAATCTCTTTAGTATTTGAGTAAAGATCAAACTCTTCTGTTTTATCACGATTTTTTTGCTTGAAAAAACAGTCGAATGAGCTTTGATAAAAGCTTTAATATGAGCTTCAAAACTAGAAAATTGAAAACGATCATCTTTCATATCAATAGTCATCTCAATCTTGTTCATTCATGTTTTTTCAAGAATCATCTGATGTTGATTTAATCGAGTGATCAGCATAAAGACGAAACGTTTCATATGATCTTGAACAGTTA